>Ga0116227_10000089_pt1 | contig 150643 bp, 142 predicted proteins | sample S1TSphgellanicum_FD_89693 | JGI IMG/M metagenome (GOLD analysis project Ga0116227, IMG submission 89693) | Host-associated microbial communities from peat moss isolated from Minnesota, USA - S1T2_Fb - Sphagnum magellanicum MG | ecosystem: Host-associated > Plants > Peat moss > Unclassified...
CACGACGACCAGTTGCACAAAGCTGTTCAGATGCACGTACAGCCCAAAAAACGTGTCGATCACACGCACGAACGACGCGAGGCTCGTGCCCACAAAATGGTCCTCGTCGATGGTCAGGCGAATCTCCATGCCGCGCACGAAGGTGGCAAACGGTTTGCCGGGCAGCCATTGCACGGCCGCGCGCTGCTCGATGCCGACCAGCCCGTCGATATGCCGCGCCGACACCGCCGTGCGCCGCACGTCGTACAGCACCAGCATTTCCTTGAGCGCCGCGAGCCCGCTGCTCGCGAGCGACACGTGATTGAGCGCCAGATGCGAGATCAGGCGCCAATGCACGGCGCGGCCGCGCTCGAAGCGCACGCTCGGCGTGGGCCGGCGCAGCATCGAAATGTTGCTGGTCAACGAGCCGCCTTCGAGGTGCAGGTCGCCGCCTTCCAGGCCCATGGCGAGTCCCGCCGGCAGGTCGCGATTGGTGCAGGTCAGCTCGATGCTGAGCGTGTCGGTTTGCGGCGCCGCCGGTTCGAAGTCGATATCGACGATCGAGATTTCGGTTTCATAGCCCGGGCTTTTCTGCGCCACCCAGTCGTTGCGGCGCGCGAACCAGTAATGCCCGGCGCGCTGCTTTTCGCCGTGATGCAGCGAGTAAAACGGCCGGAATTCGATCACCGATTCTTCGTGCGCCTGCTGCCTGACGAGCTTCACCGAGTCGATCGAATACACGTCGTAGGCAAAGGCGCGGCGCGCCTCGGCGATCACTGGATAGGCCACGGCCTGATGGGTCAAACGGATCGGCTCGCCGTGCTGCTTGAACAGATTCACTACCGGCGTGCAGAACAGCCGGAAATGTTGCGCCGACAACGAATCGAGCAAGCGCGCCACATGCGAGTCGCTGCGCACGTCCTTGAGTACGACGTGCAGCGTCAGGCGGTTGCAGCGGCCGCTCGCGCGCGTCATCGCCGCCAGATCGAAGTCGACGAAATTGAATTTGTCGGGGAAGGCAAAGTATTCGGTCAGCAGCCGGTAGGCCGGATGCGATTTGGCCGGGTAGTCGATCAGCGCGTCTTCTTCGTCGAAACCCGCCTGCGCGAGCGGCGAGGTGCGCAGCGCGGTCCACTGACCGCGGCGGTCGGCCTCGACGTAGGTGGCGAGCGCATTGACGAACAGGCAATCTGTCAAACCCGCGATAAACGACTGCTCGCCATGCAAATGCGTGCGCAGATTGCCGAGCTTCAGCGCGCCAAGATCCAGTTGCGGTGCGGTCGACTCGAAGGTGATCGACACGATCGCCGAGGCGTTGCCGGGCAGCACGGTCGCGCTCGGCGCCATCGCCACCGAGGTGTACTTCGCCTCCGAGATGCGGATCGGCGCAAGCGTCACGTCGTAAGCGGTGCGAAAGCGGCATTGCACGCCCCGGATGGCGCGCGATTTGAGTTCGGTGCCGCGCTCGATCGTGGCCGGCTCGGTCAGGTGACTGTACGCGCTGGAGGTCCCCAACTGCGCGATCGAACATGACGGAAACGGCCGCAGATAATGCGGATACAGCACTTCGAGCAGCGCTTCGGTGAATTCGGGGTAGTCGTCGTCGAGTTTCTTGTTGATGCGTGCGCCGAGCAGCGCGAACGATTCGATCATCCGCTCCACATGCGGATCTTCGCAATGCTCGCCGGACATCGCGAGGCGCGCGGCGATCTTCGGGTACCGATCCGCAAAATCGTTCGAGTAGCGCCGCAGGAATGCCAGTTCGCGCTCGTAATACGGCAGCAATTCTTCCATCAACCTATCCCCGGACCTGATACTTCCACACCGCCGTTGCGCGTGACGGCGGCCAGCATGCTGGTTTAAAGCTTGGCGCGTGCGCGCGATACGGAATACTGCAACGTCGAAGGCTGCAGCATCGCGTCGAAACTCACCGGTTCTTCCGCCGGATGTACGACCAGCAGCGCCTGAATGGCAAAATTCAGCGCGTTGGTCGACTGTTCGTTCAGTTCGAGCGTGACAGCCACCTGCTTCAGGCGCGGCTCATGCCGCGCAATGGCCTGCTGAATCGATTTGCAGATGAACGTACGGTCGTAGTGGCTCGCCAGGCTCAGACCCGCGAAGTCGTTCAGACCGTACGTCAAGACCGACTTCTGACATTCGGGCAACGCCGCCAGCTCGTGTTCGGTCAGGGCGATCCGCGTATTCAGGATCGCCTCGACGTCACGGGCGACGGTGGCCTTCAGCTCGTCCAGCGACAATTGCCGCATCGCCGGAGAAGCCGGCAAATGCGGTTCGTCGTCGAACAGCTTGTCGAGGAAGCTCGGTTCGAATCGTTTCATCAGATGCCGAAGAAGCGGTGCAAAACGGCGTGCGGCGTCCGCCGGTCAAGTGCGGACGCCGCAACCGTCATCAGACTGCGTACGTCTTGTCGTTCTTCGTCAGACTCCACGCGCCTTGCGCGTTGCCGCCCTGATTGCCGCCAATCTTCTGCTGCGTGTACTTCCACTGCACGGCAGCGTACTTCAGCGAGAACTGCTCGTTCGGCAAGGACACGCCCGGCGCGTTGCTCGTACCCGTGGTCACGGTCGGCGAACCGACGCTCGGCGAAACGCTCGAGATGATCACGTACTTGAGCTTGACTTCCAGATACTTGATCCGGTTGCCTTCGCCATCCGAACGCATGAAATCGATCGTCACTTCGTCGAAGGTCGTACCGCCCGACGCGTGTTGATAGATGAGCGGGCTGACCACATCGATGTCTTTGGTAAAGACCATGTCGCCGTGTTCGCAGCGCTCCGCCGTATGGCCGCCGGCCGTCGAAGCCGTTGCCGAACGCGGTTGCGTGATGGAGTGGCTCCACGAATCGATTTCGATCCAACCCTGGTGATCCTTATCGGCGGACTCGCCCTTGATCGCCGGATTGCCGAATTTTAAATAGAGGTCCTTCATAACTCATCGACTCCCCAAAGAGGTGGTTTTTACAGTCAGCCTGGGCGGCCAGCCCGGGCATTCTGACTTCATTTATGAATTTGCCGGTTTCGGCAGGTCAGCAACAAGACGCAAAGAGATCGACAGCTCGTCCAGCTGGAAGTGCGGACGCAGGAACGCGACCGAACGATACGAGCCGGGTTTGCCCGGAATCTCCGAGACCTGTATGGATGCCTCGCGCAGCGGAAACTGCGCTTTCTGTTCCTGGGTGGCGTTGTCGTCGAGCAGGACGTACTGCGAGATCCAACGGTTCAGGAATACTTCGACGTTCTGTGCCGAAGCAAAGCTGCCGATCTTGTCGCGCATCATCGCCTTCAGATAGTGCGCCACGCGCGACACCGAGAAGATGTACTGCAACTGCGCCGACAGCACGGCATTCGCGTTGGCGCTATCGGTGCTGTACTTCTTCGCCTTCTGAACCGACTGCGCAGCGAAGAACGCGGCGTAATCCGAGTTCTTGCAGTGCACGAGCGGAATGAAGCCGAGGTCGCTCAGTTCCTTTTCGCGGCGGTCCGTAATGGCGATTTCGGTCGGGCATTTCAGCGCGACTTCGCCGTCGTCGGTCTTGAAGGTGTGGGTGGGCAGGTCTTCCACCAGCCCGCCGCCTTCCACGCCGCGAATCGCCGCGCACCAGCCGAAGTCGTCGAAAGCTGCCGTGAGACGTGCCGCGAAGGCCCATGCCGCGTTACACCACAGATATTTGCTGTGATCCGTGCCGTCCACGTCTTCGACGAAGTTGAAGCCTTCAGCAGTGGCGCCGTCCTTCGGGTTGAACGGCAGGCGGCCGAGAAAGCGCGGCAGCGTCAAGCCGACGTAGCGCGAGTCTTCCGAGTCGCGGAACGACTTCCACTTGGCGTATTCGACCGTGTCGAACACCTTGCCGAGGTCGCGCGGCTTCCCGAGGTCGGCAAACGATTCGAGGCCCATCAGTTCCGGCGAGGCCGAGGCGATGAACGGCGCATGCGCCGCCGCGGCGACGTGCGCCATCTGCTCGATGAAGTAGACGTCTTCCGGCTGACGCGTCACTTCGAAGTCGCCGATGATGGTGCCGAACGGCGCGCCGCCGAAGGTGCCGAACTCTTCTTCGTAGACCTTCTTGAAGAGCGCGCTCTGGTCGAATTCGATGGCGTTCTTGAAGTCGCGCACCAGGTCGCGCTTGGGCGCGTGCAGCGCCTTGATCTTGACGGTCGAGCCGGTGTTGCTTTCCTTGCACAGGTAGTCGAGGCCGCGCCAGGTGCCTTCCAGACGCTGGAATTCGGGCGCGTGCATCACCGCGCTCAGTTGCGCGGAGATCAGCCGGTCGAGCTCGGCTACGCGGGCGTCGATCGTAGCCGACAGGTTGTCGGACACGATCACCGTGCCGTCGAGCACCTGGTGTACGAGTTCGCCGATCAGGTCTTTCGCGCGCGCATGTTCCGAGTCGGACTTCGCCACCTTGCTCTTCTCGACGATCTCGTCGAGCAGCGAGGTCTCCGTGCCGCCTTGCGCACTGGCTAATTGGGCCGCTGCCGTTTGCTGGTTCATCTCACACCCCGTACTTATTCGCCCTGCTGGTCTTTGTCCGGCGTGCTGCCGTGCTGTTCACCTGCATCGCCCTGGCCTTTCGCGAGGGCCTGCAACTGCTGGGTATTGGTGAGCACTTCGCTCAGCAGGTCTTCGAGCTTGTCGTTGCCCGCGAGCTTGTTGCGCAGGTCGGCGAGCTTCGAGCGCGCATCGAGCAGGCGCCGCAGCGGATCGATCTGCGCCACCACTTCGTCCGGGCTGAAGTCGGCCATTGAACGGAACCGCAGGTCCACCGCAAAGCGGCCGCCGGTTTCGCTCAGGCGGTTTTCCACCTGGAACGCAGCACGTGGTTCGATACCTTTCATCACATCGTCAAAATTGTCGCGGTCGATATTGACGAACTTGCGATCGCGCAGCTTCGGCTGTTCCACTTCGGATTGCCCCGCGAGATCGGCCACCACGCCGACGACGAACGGCAGTTCCTTGATTTCAATCGCGTCGCCACGTTCGACCTCATAGGTCAATTGAACGTGCGGCGGCCGCACTTTTTGCAAGCGCTTTTGAATACTTTCTTTCTTCGCCATCGTCGGCTCCCGGAGGCAGGTGGTCTTGCGTGTGAATTAGCGAAGCGCGCTGAACGGATCCGATGCGCCGCCGCTTTGCGCTGCCTTGGCGGGTGCAGCCGGAGCGGCCGGCGGAGCAGCGGGCGCCGGCGTGGCCGGTGCTGCGCCTGCCGTCGTCGCAGCCGGGCTGCCGTTTGCGGCATCCGTGCTGTCAGGTTTCCTGGTGACGCGCTTCACGTAGCGCTTCTTCTTGACCACCGGCTTGTCCGAGTCGTCCGGCGGGAACAGGGTGGCTTCGCCTAGCGTGTCGCGCAGTTCCTTGGCGAGCGCCTGGGCGTCCGTCTTGGCATCGCCCGCGAGCGAGGCATCCTGGCGCAGTTCGCCAAGCGATTGCGTGGCGACGCGCAAGCCGGCGACCGCCAGCACACTCTTCGCCTGGCGATCGGTCTGGTCGCGCTGCAGCGCTTCTTGCGCCGCCACGATGGCCTGACCGTAGTGCCCCTGGGTGAACTGGATCTGCGCAATGCGCGACCACGGTTCTTCACGCGTCGGATCGGTCTTGGCCAGCTCCTGATAAAGCCCGATGGCCTTATCCTGATCGCCGGCCTTGGCGACCGTATCCGCGTCCGCCAGCGACTTGTTGAAAGCCTCCGGCGTAGTCGCGACGTTGTTGCCCTGGGTTGCACATCCGGCCATCACGCCACATGCCAACACCACCCCTGATAGTTTTACAAAGAGACGCTCTTTCATCGCTTTTTCACCGACGTGCGAGTTTTTTAATTCAAGGAGAAACCGGAGTTTTGCTTTGCTTCAAGTGCGCGGGTATAGTACAGGTCAATTTTTGATAATTCAACTTTCGTGTGACAAAGCATTGCATGAAAAAACGATATTGGGAACACGTAAGGACCGAAATAAGAAAGAGTTTCCGGGCGTAATGTCCAGCATTGTCGAGTGCGGAAATTTTTTCCGCCCGTTCGGACGGGGTTGTGCCGCCAATCAATGCGTTTTGCATAGCAATGGCGTACCGCCCTGATAGCTTTGGCTTAATTGCGATTTGACCGGGGGCGATCGGCATAGACCGATCGGTATAAATGAATTCGCGCCTTATTCGTTATGCATCGTTACTGGCTGCATGCGCGTCGCTCGCAGGCTGCGCGGCGGCTATACCGATGCTCGGCTCGGCTGCCTCCGCCGCCTTGCAGGCCACCGGCCTCGGCAAGCCGGACGTGCCGGACGCCCAGAAACCGCCGCGCAATATCGGTTTGACGCTGTATGCCGCGCAGAATCTGAATGCCGCCATGGACCAGCACCCGCTGGCGCTGGTGGTGCGCCTATATGTGCTGAAAGACCCCACCTCCTTCCAGCAGGCGCCATTCGATGCGTTCACCGACCCCGACAAGGAAAAAAGTACCTTGGGCGGCGATTTGCTGAATGTCCGCGAAGTGACTTTGATTCCGGGCCAGCACTATACGGTGACCGAGAAGGTCTCGCGCGAAGCGCAGGCATTCGGTATCGTCGCGCTATTCCGCGACCCGGCAATGCAGCGTTGGAAATTCGCCTTCGACCCGGCGAAGTCCGAGAAATCCGGCATAATGATCGGCCTGCATAACTGTGCAATGACCGTGACCAACGGGACTGTGATCCCGGCTCAACAGGGATTGCCGGTTCAATCGCTGAATATGCTGTCTTCGGTGAGTTGTGGCTAAAAATGCATTTGAATGGCGATTTAACCGTTTTTGACGATTTAACAATTGCTGGGGCCGATTCGGTTATCGCCGGGCGCGCAACCCGCTTGACGCATATAACAGAACAGGTTTGAGATGAGTTATTCCGCAAAGGTGCTCTGGGGGGAAGGCCTGTTTCTGAGGCCGCAGCATTTTCAGCGTCAGGACGCCTACCATGAGGCGCGCCTGTTCGAATCGATTCAGGCCATCCAGCCGTACAACTGGGGCGTGCGCTCGGTGAAGTTCGACCGCGACGCGCTCGGCAGCAATGTGCTGCGCGTGAGCGAGCTGTCGCTGGTGTTTCCGGACGGTGCGCTGTACTCCGCCCCGCAAGCCGACGACCTGCCGCCGCCCATCGCGCTCGACACGCTGCCCGACGGCATCACCGAATTCACTTTCTACCTGGCGCTGCATCCGCTGCGCGAGACCGGCGCGAACTATTCGCCCGACCGCAACTCGGGCTTCGTCTCGCGTTACGTCAGCGAGCAGTCGCCCGTCGCCGATCACTTCACGGACGCGGCCGAAGCCGACATCACGTTCCTGAAGACCAGCGTCAAGCTGATCGCCCATAGCGAGCCGCGCGACCAGTTGCTTTCGGTGCCGCTCGCACGGGTGCGCCGCACCGCGACCTCCGGCTTCGAATTCGACGACACGTTCGTGCCGCCCTCGCTCGCTATCGACGCCTCGCCGATCCTGCATCAGCGCCTGCGTCAACTGATCGATGCGCTGCAGGCCAAGGTCAATGCGCTGTATGGCTTCCATCGCGAGCCGACCAAGAACATCATCGAATTCCGCTCCGGCGACATCGCCTCGTTCTGGCTGCTGCATACCGCGAGCGCGGCATTCGCATCGCTCGCGCATCTGTATCAGCATGCGGCGTTGCATCCCGAGCGGCTGTTCCAGGAATTGCTGCGCCTCGCCGGCCAGTTGATGACCTTCTCGAAGGGCTATGCGCTCGCCGACCTGCCCGCCTATCGTCACGACGATCCGGGTCCCGGCTTCGCACGACTCGATACGATTCTGCGCGACCTCCTCGAAACGGTGATCTCCACGCGTTACTTCGCCATTGCGCTGGACGAAGTGCGGCCGTCGTTCCACGTGGGCCGGCTCGACTCGGGCAAGATCGACGACAAGACCATGTTCTATATCGCCGTCTCGGCGGATATGCCCACCGCCGAGCTGGTCGAAGCGGTGCCGGCGCGCTTCAAGGTCGGCGCCCCGGACGACGTCGACAAGCTGGTGCTCTCGGCCATGCCGGGCGTGCGTCTGGTCTACACGCCGCAAGTGCCGCCCGCCATTCCGGTGCGTCCGGGTGCATGCTATTTCTCATTCGAATCGCGCGGCGCGCTGTATGACCGCATGCTGCAGGCCCAGTCGGCGATGATCTACGCGCCGTCCGGTATCAACGATCTCAAACTCGAACTGATCGCCGTCACATCATGAGCTACGCGCCCTCCCTGTTTGGCGGCAGCACGCCGTCTGTTACGCCCGCTCCTACGGTCGAACCCACCTATCAGGTGCGCTCGCTGCTCGATCTGCTGTACGACGGGTTCTTCATGCTGTTCCTGCTGAAGAACGGCCGCGAACCTGGCGACGCCAATGAATTCAGCCAGCGCATCCAGCAGTTTCTGGGCGATTTCGAGCGCGGCGCGAAGAAGCTGAACGCCTCCGCTGACGACGTCTATGCGTCGAAGTTTGCGTTCTGCGCGGCGGTGGACGAATCGGTGCTGTCGTCGTCGTTCAAGATCCGCACGGAGTGGGAGCGCCGGCCGCTGCAACTGATCCTGTTCGGCGAGCAACTAGCGGGCGAGAAGTTTTTCCACTACCTGGAAGAATGCCGCGCCCAGGGCGCGGCGCGCCTGCAGTCGCTGGAAGTGTTTCATATGTGCCTGCTGCTCGGCTTCCAGGGCAAGTATCTGCTCGAAGGGCCCGAGAAGCTCGCCTATCTGACCGCGCGGATCGGCGATGAAATCGCCCACATGAAGGGCAAGCGCGCGCCGTTCGCGCCGCACTGGCCGCTGCCGGATCAGGTCGCGCACCGTCTGAAGCGTGAGGTGCCGCTGTGGAGTATCGGTGCGGTGTTCGCGCTGGTTGCGCTGCTGGCCTATCTCGGCCTGAACAGCTATCTGCGCGACAGCACGCTGCACACGCTCGCGCCGTACTCGCAGATCATCAAGCTCGGTCCTCAATCGGCCAATCTGACGATCTCGCTGCCTTAGGCTTGGCCTGGGTCGTGGCCTGGGTCTTGGCCTTGACGTCCGGGGCCGGCGTGCTGCGCGCCGCGCGCATGCGGGCCTCGCCCACCAGACGCGTCAACGTCGCCGGGCTCATGCGTGCCGCCACCTCGCGCACATAGTCGTGGTGACGCGTCTCCAGCGGCGCATGCAGATGCCGCGCCTGCAGATAGCGCAGCAAGGCGATCCGCCGATGCCCTAGCGCCATGCTCTGCTCCAGCAAGGCAAGCGCCGCGTCGCGATCGCCCGCTTCGTAGGCCTGTTTGAGCAGTTCAGCGGTGCGCGCGCGTGGCATCGTCATTCCTCTCGTGGCTCAATCAATGGGCTCAATCAACAGGCTCGCCGGACTTCAAGGCGCTCAACTCGCCCCGACCACAGCCTGCACGCTGGCTCGGGCACGCAGCGCGTCGTAGTCCGCCCGGGTCCAGTCCAGTTCGACGCCAATGCGGCGTGTGCCTGCGCGGATCTTCGGCTTGTAGAGCGCGAGCGTCAGCGCATCGAGCGCGGGCCACTCGCGAAACGACAGCTCCGCCACTTCGACGGCCAGGGTTTCCAGCATCCGCGTATGCGCTTTGTCCGCGAGAAACGCGCTCACGCATTCGCAATAGCGCTCGTAGTCGATCATCGCGTGCGCGCCCTCTTCCGACGGCTCGCCGCGATATAGCAGGCTCGCGTCGATCACCACCGGTTGCGGCGCGGCATACTCGTGCGCATGCAGGCCGATCCGCGTCGCCACCTCGAGTTCGTCGATAAACACCCGCCAGCCGCGCCCTAAGCGCGGCGGCGCGGCGAACGAACCGATGCCCTCTTCGAACGGCTTCACGACAGCAGCGGCGCAGCCGCGTCGAGCATGATGCGGCAGAAGTAATCGGCGAAGCTGCGGCGCACGACCAGTTCGAAGGTGTCGTCGCTGACCGGGATCAGCACGATCGACGCCTTGAAATAGTGGCTCTGCGCGCATTGGCCGGGAGCAAACACGCGCGGATGCAGATCGAGCGGACAACCGCGCGCCAGCACGTCGCGTACTTTTTCGCCGCTCACTTCGAGCAGCGTGTAGCCGCTGCCGATATCGACCGCCGACGCAAACTGTCCCGCCAGCGCCTGTGTGAGTTTTGCTTCGAGCGTCGCAGCCTGTTGCTGCTGCGAGCGCACCAGCCACTCGTCCGGGCCGAGCCACAGCACGTCGTAGCCGTTGCCGCGCGCCACGGTGTTCGGTTTGGCGGGCGGCCGGCAGCCGGTGACGCTTTCCACGGCGGCGGCAAAAGCCGGATCGTCAGGATCGCCACGCAGATTGGCGAGATCGCGAAACGGCCGCTCGCTCAAGCTGAACTTCTTCGAGGCGCCAGCCTGATGCGCCTTCAGCAGATCGCCGACACCCACCAGCGGCGACTCCTGCCACACCTCGCCCGCTGCGCGCTGCACGATCGCCGAAGCCGTGCCCGGCGCATTGCTTCTTGCTTCATTCCACATGTTGACGCACTCCTTCGGTGTCGTAGAAAACCGGGCTGGCAATCCTGGCTGCGATCTGCTTGCCGTTGGCGAGCGGGATCGTCACGTTCTCGCCCATCTTGCCGAGGCCGCCCTTGATGACGGCCAGCGCGATCGAGCGCTTCAGGATCGGGCTGTAGTAGCTCGACGTGACGTGACCGAGCATCGGCGCGGTGTCGCCGGAGAACGGACCGGCGACGATCTGGCTGCCTTCCGGAATCACATACGACGCATCGTCGGAGAGCAAGCCCACGAACTGCTTGCGGCCCTCCTTCGCGGTATCGGAGCGCGTCAAGGAACGCTTGCCGAGGAAGTCCTTCGACTTCGCCACCAGTCCGCCCATGCCGAGGTCGTACGGCGTGATCGAGCCGTCCGTATCCTGGCCGACGATGATGTAGCCCTTCTCCGCACGCAGCACGTGCATCGTTTCCGTGCCGTACGGCGTGATCTCGAACTCGGCGCCCGCGGCCATCAACGCTTCCCACACGGCGCGGCCCATGTTGGCCGGCACGTTCACTTCGTAGGCCAGTTCGCCCGAGAAGCTGATGCGCATCACACGTGCGGCGACACCCGCGACCGTGCCTTCGCGATACGACATGAACGGGAAAGCGGCGTTCGCGAAGTCGATATCGCCGCACACCTTCTGCAGTACCTTGCGGCTCTTCGGCCCGACGACGGCGAAGGTCGCCCAGTGGTCCGTCACCGACGCGAGCCGTACCTTCAGGTTCGGCCACTCGGTTTGCAGCCAGCGTTCGAGCCATGTCAGCACGCGCGCGGCGCCGCCCGTCGTGGTGGTCATCATGTAGTGCTGGTCGGACAGGCGCACCGTCACACCGTCGTCGAACACCATGCCGTTCTCGTCGAGCATCAGACCATATCGGCACTTGCCGACTTCGAGCTTGCTCCACGGATTCGTGTAGACCCAGTTGAGCAACTGCGCCGCATCGGGGCCCTGAATGTCGATCTTGCCGAGTGTCGACGCATCGAGAATGCCCACGCTGTTACGCACCGCCAGGCATTCGCGCGCCACCGCGGCGTGCAGATCTTCGCCCTTCTTCGGGTAGTACCACGGTCGCTTCCAGTTGCCCACGTCCTCGAAGGCCGCGCCGTTCTCGACGTGCCATTCGTGAACGCAGGTCTTGCGGATCGGATCGAGCAGATCGCCCAGTTCGCGGCCCGCAAACGTCCCGAAAGTGACCGGCGTGTAGTTCGGCCGGAACGTCGTCGTGCCGGTTTCGGGAATCGTCTTGCCGAGCGCGTCGGCGAGGATCGCCATGCCGTTGATATTGGCGAGCTTGCCCTGATCGGTGCCGAAGCCCATCGCCGTATAGCGCTTCACGTGCTCGACGGATTCGAACCCTTCACGCGCGGCGAGCAGGATATCCGCGGCGGACACGTCGTTCTGGAAATCGACGAACTGTTTCGGGCCACGCGCAGCTGCTTCGCGACTGCCTACCAGCCACAGCGGCAACAACGGCGCTTCAGCAATCTCCGCGACATGCGGCACCTGCGGACGCGTCACGTTGAAACCGAGCGATCTGGCGGCTTCGACACCGGCGTCCACCGCAAGGCGCAAACCGCGTGCGAGACTGAATTCGCCCGCCGCCGCGCCGACGCTGGTTTCCGGTTGCATGGCCTTGCCCGGCACGAAGCACACCTTCTCGTCGTTCCAGTGCGCCTTGCCGCCCGACTGCGCGAACAGATGCAGCACGGGACTCCAGCCACCGGACATCGCGAGCAGATCGCAAGGCAGATCCGGCTGCTTCGCGCCCACTTTGCCGTTCGCGTACGCAGCGACTTCGACTGAGCCCACCCGCAACTTGCCTTGCGCGCTCGTGACCACCGCGTTGTTCAACACCTTCACGCCATGGCGGCGCGCCGCGGCCGGCAATGCGCCATTGCCTTGCGCGCGCGGATCGACCACCGTCACCTTCGCGCCGCACGTCTTCAGATCGAGCGCGCACTGATAGCCGTCGTCGTTATTGGTGAACACCACGGCCTCACGGCCCGGCAATACGCCATAACGGTGGATATAGGTCGACACCGCCGAAGCCAGCATCACGCCGGGCAGATCGTTGTTGCCGAAAACGATCGGACGTTCATGCGCACCGGTTGCGAGAATCACGCGTTTGGCGCGGACTTTCCACAGCAATTCCCGCGTGCCCTTCCTCATCGACACCGGCAGATGCTCGGTCAAACGCTGCGTCACGGTGACGAGGTTGTGGTCCTGATAGCCGAACGCCGTGCTGCGGGTCAGGATCGTCACCTCCGGCATCTGCCGCAGCTCGGCCTCGATCTTCTCCACCCAGTGCGATGCGGCGCGGCCGTCGATTTCCGCGCGGCCCGACAGCAGGCTGCCGCCGAGTTCGCGCTGATCGTCGACCAGCATCACGCGTGCGCCCGACGACGCCGCCGCATGCGCCGCGGCCAGCCCGGTCGGGCCGCCGCCTACGATCAGCACGTCGCAATACGCAAAGCACTTGTCGTAACGGTCGGCGTCGAGCTCCTCGGGTGCCTTGCCGAGACCCGCGGCTTCGCGAATCTTGTCTTCGTACTTCGGCCACCATTTACGCGGCCACATAAAGGTCTTGTAGTAGAAACCGGCCGGCAGGAAGCGCGAAAACTTCTGATTGATCGCCATGCGGTCGTGCTCGAGACTCGGCTCGGCATTCACGCTGGTGGCCACGAGACCTTGATACAGTTCCACTTCCGTTGCACGCGCATTCGGCACGGTGTAGGCGCCGCGTTCCAGTTGCACAACGGCGTTCGGTTCTTCCACGCCCGCCGTCACGATGCCGCGCGGACGGTGATACTTGAAACTGCGCGCCACGAAGTGCACGCCGTTGGCGAGCAACGCCGAGGCCAGCGTGTCGCCCTGAAAGCCCTGATAGGTGCGGCCGTTGAACGTGAAGGTCAGCGGGATCGCGCGATTGATGCGCCCACCGGCGCCGAGGCGGTCTTTCTGGCTCATGGCTTGTTGCCCTCGTGAGCGTCGTTGGTAGCGGGTTTAACACCTGACCCGGCGGTCGAGCCGCCGAAGGTCTCATAGCCGAGAAACTGATAGGACACCGTATCGCGCGTCGCCATGAACCAGCGGCGGCACCCCTGCGTATGCAACCATTGTTCGCGGTGCACACCGCGCGGGTTCTTGCGCATGAACAGGTAGTCGCCCCATTCCTTGTCGGTGAGTTTTTCGGTGTCGAGCGGACGAGCGATATCGGCTTCGCCGCCGCACGAGAATTCGGACTCGGCGCGCGGCCCGCACCACGGGCATTCGATCATCAACATAGGTTTCTCCGGTGCGTTCAGCGTTAGTGGGCCACGGCAGCAGCGCCGTGTTCGTCGATCAGGTGTCCTGTATAGAACCGGTCCAGCGAGAACGGTGCGTTCAGCGGATGCGGTGCGTCGTTGGCAATCGTGTGGGCGAACACCCAGCCCGACCCCGGCGTCGCCTTGAAGCCGCCCGTGCCCCAGCCGCAGTTGAAATACAGCCCCTTCACATCGGTCTTGCTGATGATCGGACACGCGTCCGGCGACACATCCACAATGCCGCCCCACTGCCGGTTCATGCGCACACGCGAGAACACCGGGAACATTTCGACAATCGCTTCAAGCGTGCCTTCGATGATGTTGAAACTGCCGCGCTGACCGAAGCCGGTGTATTGATCGACACCCGCGCCAATCACCAGATCGCCCTTGTCGGACTGGCTGATATACGCATGCACCGCGTTCGACATGATCACGGTGTTGACCACCGGCTTGATCGGCTCGGACACCAGCGCCTGCAGCGGATGGCTTTCCAGCGGCAGACGCACACCGGCCATATCGGCCAGCGTCGAGGTATTGCCCGCGGCCACCACGGCCACTTTCTTCGCCTTGATGAAACCCTTGACCGTATCGACACCGGTCACCGCGCCGCCTTCACGGCGAATGCCGGTGACCTGGCAGTTCTGGATGATGTCGACGCCATGCTGATCCGCACCGCGCGCAAAACCCCACGCCACCGCATCGTGACGCGCCACCCCGGCGCGACGCTGGATCGACGCGCCCAACACCGGATAGCGGCTGTTGAGGTTGATGGTCGGCTCGATTTCCTTGATCTGTTCGGGCGTGATGAATTCCGCATCCACCCCGTTCAGACGGTTTGCGTTCACACGACGCTCGGTATCGCGCACGTCCTGCAACGTGTGCGCCAGGTTCAACACGCCGCGCTGGCTGAACATCACGTTGTAGTTGAGGTCTTGCGACAGGCCTTCCCAGAGCTTCATGGCCTTCTCATACAGCGCGGCCGATTCGTCCCACAGGTAGTTCGAACGCACGATGGTCGTGTTGCGCGCGGTATTGCCGCCGCCAATCCAGCCTTTCTCGAGGATCGCAATGTTGCGTACACCGTGTTCTTTGGCGAGGTAATACGCTGTGGCGAGACCATGACCGCCGCCGCCGACGATCACCACGTCGTATTCGCGCTTCGGCTCCGGGCTTCTCCACTGCCGCTCCCAGTTCTCGTGATACGACAACCCGTTGCGGAACAAACTGAATATCGAATAGCGGCTCATGTCGCAGACCCTTTGGTTAGCATTCGATGACGTTCACGGCGAGACCACCGCGCGACGTCTCCTTGTATTTCGTCTTCATATCGGCGCCGGTTTCGCGCATCGTCTTGATCACGTTGTCGAGCGACACGTAGTGCACGCCGTCGCCCTTCAAGGCCATGCGCGAGGCGTTCAGCGCCTTGATCGCGCCCATTGCATTGCGCTCGATGCACGGAATCTGCACGAGGCCGCCGACCGGATCGCAGGTCATGCCCAGGTTGTGCTCCATGCCGATCTCAGCCGCGTTCTCGACCTGGGTGGGCGTGCCGCCCATCACCGCAGCGAGCGCCGCGGCGGCCATCGAGCAGGCCACGCCCACTTCGCCCTGGCAGCCCACTTCCGCGCCGGAGATCGAGGCGGTTTCCTTGTAGATGATGCCGATGGCCGCCGCGGTCAGCAGGAAGGTGACGATGCCGTCGTCGTTCGAACCCGGCACGAACTTCACGTAGTAGTGCAGCACCGCCGGAATCACACCGGCCGCGCCGTTGGTCGGCGCCGTCACGACCCGGCCACCGGCGGCGTTTTCTTCGTTGACGGCCATCGCGTACAGATTGACCCAGTCGAGCATCGACAGGGGATCGCGCAACGATTCTTCCGAGCGCAGGCGCAGGTTGCTCGACAGATCGGCGGCGCGGCGCTTCACGCGCATCGGGCCGGGCAACTCGCCGCGCACCTTGCAGCCGCGCTCGACGCAGGCGGCCATGGTGCGCCAGATCGCCAGCAGGCCGTCGCGGACTTCCTGACGCGAGCGCGATGCGCACTCGTTCGCCATCGCCACCTCGGCGATCGACAGTCCGCTGTCGCGGCACACGCGCATCAGATCGTCGCCGGTGCGAAACGGAAACGGCACCTCGCCGCCTGCGCGCACGCCGTTGACCCGATCGCCTTCGCGATTCACCACGAAGCCGCCGCCGACCGAGTAATACTCTTTCTCCACCAGCAACTGACCGTTCTCGTCGAAGGCCTGAAAGCGCATCCCGTTCGGATGAACCACGCCGGTGCCCGCCATCAGCTTGCGGAAGAACGACAGGTGTTCCTTCTCCTCGTACTGCACGCGATGCTTGCCGAGCAGCAGCAGCACCTTCTCCTGACGAATCTGCGCGAGGCGCGGCTCGATCAGGTCCGGGTCGATCGTATCGGGCAGATGGCCTTCGAGGCCGAGCAGTACCGCCTTGTCCGTGCCGTGGCCCTTGCCGGTAGCGCCGAGCGAGCCGTACAGCTCGATCTTGACGCGCCGCACGAAGGCGAGCAGGTTAGCGTCCTCGATATGCGACGCGAAGCGGCACGCCGCGATCATCGGGCCGACCGTGTGCGAACTCGACGGGCCGATGCCGATCTTGAACAGATCGAAGACGCTGACGTTCATGTGGGCTGCCTGGTCGTAATGGGGCGAAGGGTTCGAAGGGTTCGATGCGCCGGATCGGAGATCGCCGCCTGGATGGCGCAGACCGTTCGCTCCGGAGCATTCCACGTACTTTTCTGCATGGCGCAAGTACACCAAAGCGTAAAATCGGCTGATAGAACAAAAACGCCATCGACCTGGGACGGCAACGCCAACGCGGCACAAGGCGCGGCGGCCGTTCGTTTCTGCGATGGTTGATGGCGGAAAAGCGCAAGTCGGGGCGGCGCGGATCGGCGACGCTAGGGTCGTCGCGCGCATGCGCCCGCGCGTGTTGGCGGGTTGTTTCGCCGGGGTTGACCCTGGCCGGCCCCTTGGAATCCCATTTGCCCCTATGACGCACCCTGGCGCCGTTGCACCATGAAAACCGCAGATTCGTTACCGCTGACTTCCATCGACGGCGTCCCCAAGGAGCGCATCCGTTTCGGCATCGTGCTGCTGCCGAATTTCACGCTGACGGCCTTCTCCGGCTTCGTCGACATGCTGCGGCTGTCCGCCGACGAAGGCGATTACAGCAAGCCGGTGCGCTGCTCGTGGAGCGTGATCGGCGACACGCTGGCGCCCGTGCGAGCCAGTTGCGGCATCCAGATCACGCCATGGGAGACCTTCGAGAACGCCGAGCCGTTCGATTACGTGGTGGTGGTGGGCGGCCTGCTGCACTCCGGCCCGCAGGCGAACGACGAGACGCTGCAGTTCATCCGCCAGGCCGCACGCGGCAGTACCACGCTGGTCGGCATCTGCACCGGCGTGTTTGCGCTGATGCGCGCCGGCGTGCTGGACGAGCATCGCATCTGCGTAAGCTGGTTTCACTACTGGGATTTTGTCGAGCGCTTTCCGTCCGTGAATTCGGACGCGCTGATTGCCGACCGCCTGTTCGTGATCGACCGGCGGCGCATCACCTGCTCCGGCGGGCGGGCCTCCATCGACGTGGCCGCCGCGATCCTGCTGAGACATTTCGAACACGCGACGGTGCAGAAGGCGCTGCGCATTCTGCTGGTCGGCGAGATGCAGAAGGGCAATGCGCCGCAGCCGCATCCACCGGGCTTGGAGCCCGCCACGCATCCCAAGGTCAAGCGCGCGATCCTGCTGATGGAACAGCACGTCGGGCGCTCGCTGCCGCTCGAAGAACTGGCCTGCAAGCTCGATATGTCGCCGCGGCAACTGGAGCGGCTCTTCAAGGCGGAGACCGGCAAGAGCCCGCAGGCCTTCGCCAAGCAGGTGCGGCTACGGACCGCCGCATGGCTGCTGACGAGTTCGGACCGCACGGTGGCCGATATCGCGTCGAGCTGCGGCTTCTCGGACGCCTCGCACCTGGGACGCGAATTCCGCAAGCAGTTCGGCGTGCCGCCGGTGATGTTCCGCGAGCAACGCGGCGCCGTGCCGGCTGAAGATGCGGCAGTGTTCGACGAAACGTTTCCGGGGCGCGTGGATGTCTATTGATCGATGCTCACGGCTCGCCACCCGAGGCGGCGGCCAGGGCTAGCGTCAATGACTGATCATCCACGGCCTGCCCGCGGGATTGGTTTTTAGGCCGCCGGCTGTCGTCGAGCCAGAGGTCGCCTTCGCCCCACAACCGCAACCGGGTCCATGACGGTGCTGGTACTGGCCCGAGCGCTGCGGCGCATGCGCCGCGCGCTCGTTGACCTGGTGAGCGGTGCGGGTAGTCGCCTGCATCAGCGACAAGGCCGGCAGGCTAAGGGCGCGCGGCGCCTCGCTGCCGCAGCTGGGGCACGTGCAGACCGTATCGCGGTCCGCAACGCGGCGCAGCACCGCAAATGGGCCGCAGTGGTCGCAGCGGTAATCGTAAGTCGGCATGGTGTTGTCCTCTCAGGTGCGCTGAATCGATGTGCCGCGCCGGAGTACGTTCGCCAGGCAAACGCACTCCGGCTGCTACGCCTCAAACCCTCTCAAACTCTCAAACCCTCAAACCCGATCCGGCGACAACGGCAAATCCACCCCGCCGGCCGCAATATGCCTGACCGGCCCGGCCGCCGTGGGCCGGATATCGAAGTCGAAGATCTGGGTTGGCAACCACAAGGTCGCGCAGGCATTCGGCACGTCCACCACACCGCTGATATGCCCTTGCACCGGCGCGGTCCCCAGAATCGAATAGGCTTGCGCCCGCGAGTAGCCGAACTTCGTCAGATATTCGATCGCGTTCAGACAGGCTTGCCGGTAGGCGATGTGCACGTCGAGATAGTGCTGCTTGCCCTGCTCGTCCACCGAGATGCCTTCGAAGATCAGGTAGTCGTTGTAGTTCGGCGTAATCGGACTCGGCTTGAAAATCGGGTTCCTGATGCCGTATTTGGCCATGCCGCCTTTGATCAGCTCGACCTTCATATGCACCCAGCCGGCCATCTCGATGGCGCCGCAGAAGGTGATTTCGCCGTCGCCCTGGCTGAAGTGCAGGTCACCCACCGACAACCCCGCGCCGTCGACGTACACCGGGAAATACACCTTCGAACCGCGTGACAGGTCCTTGATGTCGCAGTTGCCGCCGTGCTCGCGCGGCGGCACCGTGCGGGCACCCTCGGCAGCGGCCCTGGCATGCGCGTCGCCGCTCAGCCGCCCCATATGCGCAGTCGAAGCGAACGGCGGATTGGCGAGGCCGGGCACGCGCTGCGGATCGGTGGCGATGAGAGCCGCTTCGCGCTCGTTCCACGTCGCGAGCATGGCCGGGTCAGGCAGGCAGCCGATCAGTCCCGGATGGATCAGGCCGGCAAAGTTGACGCCCGGAATGTGGCGCGAACTGGTGTACAGGCCATGAAAATCCCAGATCGATTTCTGCGCGAGCGGGAAATGATCGGTCAGGAAGCCGCCGCCGTTTTTCTTCGAGAAGAAGCCGTTGAAGCCCCACTGACTCTCCTGCTTCGCGCCGATGTCGAGCAGATCGACCACCAGCAGGTCGCCCGGCTCCGCGCCCTTCACGCCCACCGGGCCGCTCAGAAAGTGCACGATCGACAGGTCGATGTCGCGCACGTCGTCGGCACTGTCGTTGTTCTTGATGAAGCCGCCGGTCCAGTCGTAGGTCTCGAGGATGAAGTCGTCGCCCGGATTGACCCAGCAGGCCATCGGAATGTCCGGATGCCAGCGGTTGTGGATGTTCTCGTTTTCGTAGGCCGACTGGTTCAGGTCGACCTTGATCAGCGTTTCAGCCATTGCACACTCTCCTGTTGGAAATGACGGACGGTCGGCTTACACCGACAGGTACTCGCGGATCTTCGCGGTGTCGGCGGCGCTGCGCGGACTCTCGTGCACCAGACGGCCGCCTTCGATGACGAACAGCCGGTCGGCCACATCGAGCGCGAAACTCAGCACCTGCTCCGAGACGACGATCGTGATGTCGCGCAGCTTGCGGATCTCGTTCAGCGCTTTGGCGATGTCCTTGATGATCGATGGCTGGATGCCTTCGGTCGGCTCGTCGAGCAGCAGCACCTTCGGTTCGGTGACAAGCGCACGGGCAATCGCAAGCTGTTGCTGCTGGCCGCCGGACAGGTTGCCGCCCTTGCGGGCGCGCATTTCGTAGAGCACCGGAAAGAGCGCGTAGATCTCCTCGGGCACGCGCTTGTCGCGGGCGTTCTCGAGGCCGGTCTGGATGTTTTCCTCCACCGTGAGCGTGGCGAAAATCTGCCGGCCTTGCGGCACGTAGGCGATGCCTTTGGCAACGCGCCGGAAACTCTCGTCGCGCGACACATCCTCGCCGTCCACGCGCACCGCGCCGCCTTTGAGCGGCAAGATGCCGATCAGCGACTTGAACAGCGTGGTCTTGCCCATGCCGTTGCGCCCCATGATCGCCACGGTTTCGTTTCTGGCCGCCTGGAAGCTGATTCCATGCAGCGCCTCGCTCTGGCCATAACTGACGAATACGTCGTCGACATTCAACATGCTGGGCTCCTCGTTCGCGGGTTCCGCAACCCATTCAATGGCGGGTGAACTGGCCAACTCAGTGGCCCAGATAGACATCGATCACCCGCGGATCCGCTTGCACCTGCTCCATCGCCCCTTCGGCGAGAATCTTTCCCTGGTGCATCACGGTGACCTTGTGAGCGATCTGCTCGACGAACGCCATGTCGTGTTCGATCACGATCATCGAGCGGTTCCGGCAGATCCGTTTGAGCAACTCGGCGGTCACCTCGCGCTCGCGCACGCTCATGCCGGCAATCGGTTCGTCGAGCATCAGCAGCTCCGGCTCCTGCATCAGCAACATGCCGATCTCGAGCCACTGCTTCTGCCCGTGCGAGAGCAGCCCGGCTTCGAGGTCGAGCTGGCCGGCGAGACCAATCTCGCCGGCCACGCTGCGCACGCGGTCGAGCACGTCGCTGGTGCGGCGAAACGCCAGGGCGCCGAACACACCGCGCCCGCGCGGAAACGACACCTCCAGGTTCTGGAACACGGAGAGGTTTTCGTAGATCGACGGCGTCTGAAACTTGCGGCCAATCCCTTTGCGCACGCGGCGAAATTCCGGCAGCCGCGTCATCTCCTCGTTGCGGAACTTGATGCTGCCTTCGCTCGCCCGCGTCTTGCCGCAGATCAGATCGAGCAGCGTCGTCTTGCCCGCGCCGTTCGGGCCGATCACCACGCGCAGTTCACCACGGTCCACATACAGGTTCAGCGAATCGATGGCCTTGAAGCCGTCGAACGAGACGCTCAGCCCTTCCACGGCCAGGACGAAATCGGTATTGCTCATGGTGTGCTCCTCGCGCCGCGGCGCAGCAGCCACGGTTTCACATGACTGTCGTAGAGACCGGCGAGGCCGTTCGGAAACGCCATCACGACGCCGATAAAGAGCGCGGCCATCAGAAACAGCCACAGGTTCGGGAAACTTTCGGAGAACCACGTCTTGCCCAGGTTGACGAGCACCGCGCCATAGACCGCGCCCACCAGCGACATGCGTCCGCCCACCGCCGCGTAGATCACCATCTCGATGGACGGCACGATCCCCACGAACGACGGCGACATGAAGCCGACCTGCAACGTGAACATCGCGCCGCCGATAGCGGCCAGCACGGCAGCGACGCAGAACGCGAAGACCTTGAACATGGCGACGTCGTAGCCCGAGAAGCGCACCCGGTCTTCCTTGTCGCGCATGGCGAGCAACAAGGTGCCGAGCTTGCTGCGCTGGATGCGCCGGCAGCAGAGGATCGCCACCAGCAGCAGGACCGCGTTGGCGAAGTACAGGACCAGCTTGGCGCCGTCGCCGCGAATGTCCCAGCCGAGCAGCGTGCGCAGGTCGGTGATGCCGTTCACGCCGCCGGTATAGCCTTGCTGGCCGATGATGAGCACCGACAGGATCAGCGCCACCGCCTGCGTGATGATCGCGAAGTAAACGCCGCCCACGCGCCGCTTGAACATCGCAAAGCTGACCACAAAGGCCAGCGCGCAGGGCACCACCACCACCGCGGCGAGCGCGAACGGCAGCGAATGAAACGGCTTCCACCAGAACGGCAGCGCAGTAAGCTGATTCCAGTCCATGAAGTCAGGAATGCCAGGCGTCGACTGGATCTTCGTGCTGATCGGGTCCGACGCTTCGAGCTTCAGGAACATCGCCATGCAGTAACCGCCGAGGCCGAAGAACACGCCCTGCCCCAGGCTCAGCACGCCGCCGTAGCCCCACGCCATCACGAGGCCGACGGCGACAAACGCATAGGTCAGATACTTGCCCATCAGGTTGAGGCGGAACGCATCGAGCGCGAGCGGAAACACCACCAGAATCAGCAGCGCCAGCACGACGATGCTGCCGTAGCCGTCGCTCGTCAGCCAGCGCAGCAGCGCGGGCCGCAGGCCGCCGCGAACGGCCTCGCCATCGGTCTTGGGTGGCGCAGCAGCCGCGCCGGCGGAAGGGTTCAGCGGATCCATACGCGTTTCTCCGGGCTGAATCGATTAAAAGGACGGCTTGACGGCGCCGTCGAAAGACGGTGCTGCCGGACGCGCAAGCGGCCGTTGTCTGGAGCGTCAGGCACGGCGCACCTTCGAAGCGAAGAGACCTTGCGGCCGCAGCATCAGCACGATGACGATGGTGAGCAGCGTCACCACGCGCGCCGACGATCCGGTCATGAAGAACTCGCTGATCGACTGCATCTGGGCAATGCCGAATGCCGAGGCCACCGTGCCGAGCAGGCTCGCCGCGCCGCCGAACGTCACCACCAGAAACGAATCGACGATATAGAGCGAACCGCTGGTCGGCCCCGTCGAGCCGATCGCGGTAAATGCCGCCCCGGCCACGCCCGCCATCCCGCAGCCGATGGCGAAGGTCAAGCGGTCGGTCTTGCGCGTGTCGATGCCGGCCGCGTTCGCCATCTGCCGGTTTGCGACGGTGGCGCGTACCCGCAGTCCCCAGCGCGAGCGGTACAGCGCCAGCAGCACGCCGCCCGTCATCAACACCGCGAGGCTCATCACGAACAGGCCGTTGATCGGGATGTCGAGGCCCGGCTTCGGCGACCACGAACCCATCAGCCAGTCCGGCAGCGTCGGGCTGACCTCCTTCGGGCCGAACACCGAGCGGAACACCTGCTGCATGCCGAGGCTCAGGCCCCAGGTCGCGAGCAGCGTGTCGAGCGGACGCCGGTACAGATGGCGGATCAACGCCCACTCCGCCACCCAGCCCGCCGCAAAGGCCAGCGCGAAAGCGGCGCAGATTGCCAGCGGAAAGTAGATCGGCGCGAACCCGTGCCAGTAGTTGTCGGCCACTTGCGAGAACATGTAGATCGTGTACGCCCCGATCGTCATGAACTCGCCGTGCGCCATGTTGATGACGCCCATCTGGCCGAAAATCACCGCCAGCCCGAGCCCCATCAGCAGCAGCACGCTAAACAGGCTCAAGCCGGCGAAGCCCTGCATCAGCGTGATGTTAAGAATGTCCGAAGCCGACATGCGTCTCTCCTCGAAATGACCGGCGCGCCGCTGTGGCGCGCCACGGATACCCGGCTTACTGGTAACCCTTGGGGAACGGATTCGGCTCGATCAGATTCGGCGACTCGGCCACCACCTTGAACTGGCCGTCCGCCTGCGCCTCGCCGATGCGCGTGCGGCTCCACAAGTGGTGATTCGCATGGATCTTCACGTAGCCTTCGGGCGCGGTCTTCAATTCGATGCCCGGCGACGCCGCCACGACCTTGTCCACGTCGAAGCTGCCGGCCTTCTCCACCGCCGCTTTCCATAACCATGGCCCGAGATACGCCGCCTGCGTGACGTCGCCGATCACCGACCTGGGTCCGTACTTCGCCTTGAACGCCGCGACGAATTTCTTGTTGTTGTCGTTGTCGAGCGATTCGAAGTACTTCATGGCCGAGTAGAAGCCCGCCACGTTTTCGCCGCCGATGCCCAGCACCTCGTCCTCGGTCACCGAGATGGTCAGCAGGAACTGCTTGTCCGCTGTGATGCCGGCCGCCTTGAGCTGTTTGTAGAACGCCACATTCGAACCGCCGACGATGATCGCGTAGATGCAATCGGGTTTGGCGATCTTGATCTTGTTGATGAGCGAGTTGAAGTTGGTGGTGCCGAGCGGGTAATACTCTTCGCCGACCACCTTGCAACCGGTCAGATGCTGTTCGATATGCTTGCGCGCAATCTTGCTCGAGGTGCGCGGCCAGATGTAATCGGAGCCGATCAGGAAGAAGCTCTTGGCGTTCTTCGTCTGGTTGGCCCAGTTCAACCCCCACAGAATCTGCTGGGTCGCTTCCTGGCCGGTATAGAACACGTTCTTCGATTGCTCGAGTCCTTCGTAGAACGTCGGGTAGTACAACAGGCCGTTGTCGCGTTCGAAGATCGGCAGCACTGCCTTGCGCGAGGCCGAGGTCCAGCAGCCGAACACGGCGGCCACGTGATCGTTCTCAAGCAGCTTCTTCGACTTTTCGGCGAACGTCGGCCAGTCGGAAGCGCCGTCTTCCTGAATGATCTTGATCTGGCGGCCGAGAATCCCGCCTGCCGCATTGATCTGCTCGATCGCGAGGCGCTCCGCCTGAATCGAGCCGGTTTCGGAGATCGCCATCGTGCCGGTCGCCGAGTGCAACTGGCCGACCGTCACTTCGGTGTCGGTCACGGCAAGGTGCGTGGTGTTGACCTTCGCGGTCGGAAACTGCTGGGCCCGTGCGATGCCGGACATGGCCAGGGCGGGCGCGGCAGCGAGACCCATCAGGAGTTTGCGCCGGAGCGCCGAAGGCATGCCTTGCTCGTTCTGATCGTCGTGTGACATCGAATTCTCCTTGGTCGTGGTCGGGCGACCCGCGCCGGCATTCCAGGTAACCGGCTGGCGGGATCGACGCCACGAAAGGTAGGTAGCCAATTTGCGCATCCAAATACGTCACTTGACGTAGGGCGCGGCGAAATTGCGCTTTTTATAATCGCGCCGACACAGCGCCCACAGCGCACCCGCAGCGCCTCGACTCATGCCGCTGCGCGCTCGCCAGCCGCCCTTCGCGCGTGAACGGCAAAGACCAGGCAAAGACCAGGCAAAGGCCGGGCCGCGAGTGGAATGCAATTTGCATGGCCGCACGGCTAGCCCCCGAACCGGTCGACGAAAGGCCCCGATGCACCAAACGGAACCACAGACCCCGCGCTCCACCGGCCCGGCCACCCAAGCTGGGGCATCGCGCCCACCGGCCGGCGGTACCCAGCGCATCGTCAAGATTCGCCGCGACTACAACGCGTGGGTCGGCGACGAGACGCTCGAGGACTACGCGCTGCGCTTCACGCCGCGCACGTTCCGGCGCTGGTCCGAATTCCGCGTCGCCAACACGGCGATGGGCGCGGTGTCGTTCCTCGTGCTGGAGGCGATCGGCGGCGCGCTGGTGGTCAACTACGGGTTCACCAATGCGGTCTACGCGATCCTCGCCGTCTCGGTCCTGATCTTTTTGACCGGCATCCCGATCAGCTACTACGCGGCACGCTTCGGCGTCGACATGGACCTGCTCACGCGCGGCGCGGGCTTCGGCTATATGGGCTCGACGCTGACCTCGCTGATCTACGCGATCTTCACCTTCGTGTTCTTCGCGCTCGAAGCGGCCATCATGTCGCTCGCGCTGGAGCTGTATCTGAAGATCCCGCTATCGGTCGCCTACATCATCAGCGCGCTGGTGATCATTCCCGTGGTCACTTTCGGCATCACCTTCATCAATCGCCTGCAGGGCTGGACCCAGCCGTTGTGGCTCGTGCTGCTAGTCGTGCCGTACGCCGTGGTGCTGTGGCGCGAGCCGCACGTGCTGGCTGAGTGGGTCACCTTCGGCGGCCTGTCGGGCGATGGCCACGAGTTCAACCTGGTCGCCTTCGGAGCCGGCTGCACGGTGGTGTTTTCGCTGATCGTGCAGATCGGCGAACAGGTCGACTACCTGCGTTTCCTGCCGCCGCGCACGCACGCCAACCGGATTCGCTGGTGGGTCGCGCTGATCTCGGCGGGCCCCGGCTGGATCGTGCCGGGTGCGATGAAGATGCTCGGCGGCGCGTTCCTCGCCTTCCTCGCGATCCAGCACGAGATCGATCCGGTCAAGGCCGTCGAGCCGACCCAGATGTATCTGGTGGCCTATCACTACGTATTCCGCTCGCCCGAAGGCGCGCTCGCCGCGATGACGCTGTTCGTGATCGTGTCGCAGTTGAAGATCAACGTCACCAACGCGTACGCCGGCTCGCTCGCGTGGTCGAATTTCTTCGCGCGGCTCACGCACAGCCACCCGGGCCGCGTGGTCTGGCTCGTGTTCAACGTGCTGATCGCACTGCTGCTGGTCGAAATGGGCGTGTTCGAGGCCATCAGCAAAGTGCTCGCGCTGTATGCGAATGTGGCGATTGCCTGGATCGGCGCGGTGGTCGGCGACCTCGTGATCAACAAGCCGCTCGGCTATAGCCCGCGCTATGTCGAATTCAAGCGGGCGCATCTTTACGATGTCAATCCCGTTGGCGTGGGCGCCATGCTGATCGCCTCGGCGATCGCCGGACTCTCCCATGCGGGTCTGTTCGGCGCGAGCGCCGAAGCGCTGTCGTCGTTTATCGCGCTGCTGGTGGCGTTTGTCTGTGCGCCCTTGCTCGCCATCGCCACGCGTGGGCGGTTCTATCTGGCCCGCGACGGTCACGACCTCGAACACGGCGCGGTGTTGCGCTGCGTGATCTGCGAAAACACCTTCGAGCGCGAAGACATGGCGCACTGTCCGGCCTACGCCGGTTCGATCTGCTCGCTGTGCTGCTCGCTCGACTCGCGTTGCAACGACTCCTGCAAGCCGCACGCGCGGCTGCCCGCCCAGTTCGGCAAGTCGATGCGTACGCTGTTTCCGCGCCTCAAACTGGGGCCGGCCGGTCTGCGGCTCGCGCAGTACGCCGGTCTGCTGATCGTCGTGCTGGCGCTGCTCGGCGGCGTGCTGGCCGCACAGTGGTACCAGAGCGTGCGGACCCTGCCCGAGCTCGACACCACGGTTCACGACGTGCTGCTGCAGGGCTATCTGAAGGCGTTCTTTGCGCTGGCGCTGGTGGGCTGCATCGCCGCCTGGTGGCTGGTGCTCGCCAATGAAAACCGCAAGGTCACCCAGGAGGAATCGCAGCGGCAGGCGGAGTTGCTGATGCAGGAAATCGAGGCCCACCGCAAGACCGACGCGGCACTCCAGGCCGCGAGCGCCGCCGCCGAATCCGCGAACCGTGCGAAGAGCCGCTATGTGACGGGCCTGAGCCACGAACTACGCACGCCGCTCAACAGTATCCTCGGCTACGCGCAACTGCTGCTGCAGGGCACCGACGAACTGCCGCCGGCCCGGCGCAATGCCGTGGCGACCATCTATCGCAGCGGCGAACATCTGCTGGCGCTTGTCGACGGGCTGCTCGACGTGGCCCGCATCGAGGCGGGCAAACTGCAGTTGAACGTGACGGAGAATTCACTGCCCGAGTTCGTCGCGCAGTTGTCTGCGATGCTTGAACCGCAGGCCACGGACAAGGGACTGCAGTTCGATTTCCAGACCAGCGGCCGCATCCCGGACGTGGTGCGCATCGACGAAAAGCGGGTCCGGCAGATTCTCATCAACCTGATCGGCAACGCAATCCGCTTCACCTCGCGCGGCTCGGTCAAGGTGCGCGCCGGTTATGCCTGGGAGACCGTCACATTTGAGATCGCCGACACCGGTCCCGGCATCCCGGCCGCGGAACTGGAGCGCCTGTTCCTGCCATTCGAGCGGGGCGCCGCCGCGCGCGAGCACGACCATGGCGCCGGACTCGGCCTGACGATCTGCCGTCTGCTGACGGAACTGATGGGCGGCAATCTGGAGGTGCAGAGCGAGGTCGGCAAAGGCACGCGCTTTATCGTCAAGCTGTTCGCTCCCGAGGTGCGTGCGCCGCAGGTGCTGGCGAGCAGCCCGCGTCATCTGAAGGGCTATAGCGGCGCGCGCCGCACCGTGCTGGTGGTGGACGATCTCGCGGAGCAGCGGCGCATCGTCACGCAGACGCTCGCTCCGCTTGGCTTCACGGTGATCGAAGCCGCCAGCGGACCGGAGGCGCTGCAATGGCTCGGCACCGCCGCGGCCGATCTCATCGTGATGGACGTTTCCATGCCGGCCATGGACGGCTTCGAGGCGAGCCGGCTGATTCGCGACAACCAGTTGTCGGGCGCGCCGATCCTGATCCTCTCGGCCAACGCCTTCGCCGACGATCGCGACAAAGGCGCTGCGGCCGGTTGCGACGACTATCTGGCCAAACCGCTGCATATCCCGCTGCTGCTCGACAAAATGGCGGCCCTGTTGCAACTGCACTGGATTGCCGAGACTATCGACCCGGCGCCCCCCGCAACCGGCGCCCCCTTGAGCGACGTGCCCGCAAAGCTGCCCGCCAGCTTGAAAGAGAAATTGCACGCCCAACTGGAAATGGGCTACGTGCAAGGCTTCATCGAACAACTGGACGCCGCCGAACACGGCGCGCCCGAACTCGCTACGCTGCTCGAACCGCTGCGTAGCCTCGCGAGCCGTTTCCGGCTGACTGAACTCGCGCAATTGCTCGCGCCTACCCAGCAGGTCAATCCCGATGCATGACGAATCCCTGCTTCTGCCTCCCGAGACACAACCGGAGTTGCCCGACGGCAAGCCGGTGGTGCTGATCGTCGACGATACGCCGGATAATCTCGCGCTGCTGTCGGACACGCTGCAGGCGGCCGGCTATGCCGTGCTGGTTGCGCTCGACGGACAATCCGCGCTGCAGCGTCTCGCGCGCATCACGCCCGACGCCGTGCTGCTCGACGCGCTGATGCCGGGTATGGACGGCTTCGAAACCTGCCTGCATATCAAGGCCGATCCGCGCAATCGCCATCTGCCGGTCATCTTCATGACCGCGTTGACGGACAGCGAGCATGTCGTACAAGGCTTCCGGGTGGGCGGCATCGACTATGTGACGAAGCCGGTGAAACCGAACGAGGTCAGCGCGCGCATTGCCGCGCACGTGCAGCGTTCGCGCCTGCAGCGCCAGGCCGACATGGTGCTCGAGATCGGCATGCGCGCCGCCCTCATCGCCGCGGCGACCGGCGAGATCCAATGGCAGAGCGACCTCGCCCGCCAACGGCTCGCGCGCTACGCGGCGGGCGATGCGCATGGCGTGGCGATCGCGGACCGTGCGGACCGTGCGGATGATATGGATGGTGTAGGCGGTGTGGGCGGTGCGAATGGCGCGCGCGGCGTGACGGGCGACACCCCTTGCTTGCCGGGTCCGCCGAGCGATTCCGGCTCACGCCTGCCGGCCGTGCTGGCTCAGTGGCTCACGCGCTGGATCGAAGCCGGCTGCGATCTGCAAACCGCGTTCGAGACGGCTGCGGGCGGCGTGCGCCGGGTCACGCGCGTGCTGGGCCGTGCCACGCGCGGCGACTGGGTGATCCTGCTGGAAGAGTTCGACGATGCCGCGCATACCACGGCGCTCGCGGCGCAATTCGGCCTGACGGCGCGCGAAGCGGAAGTCCTGCTGTGGCTATCGCGCGGCAAAACCAACCGCGATATCGGCGATATCCTGGGGATGGCGCCGCGCACCGTCAACAAGCACCTGGAACATGTGTTCGGCAAGCTGCATGTCGAGACGCGCGCGGCGGCCGCCGCCATCGCAGCAAAGGCGAGCACCCGGTACTGAAGGGACTCGCTCTCTGCAAGCCGCCTGGCTTACTGCGACTCTTCCGCCCACACGGCATTGTCACGCGCCATCAAGGCGGTGGCCGCTGCCGGACCGAAGGTGCCGGCCGAATAGCTGCGCGGCCGTTCGCCCGATTTCGCCCAGCCGTCCAGAATCGGCTCCGCCCACGCCCATGCCGCTTCGAGTTCGTCGCGGCGCATGAAGTGCGTGAGACGTCCGCGCACCACGTCGATCAACAGACGCTCATACGCTTCCGCACGGCGCTCGGTGAAGGCCTGCTGCAAGTCGAGGTTCAGGTTCACCGGCAGCATGTGCATGCCGCTGCCCGGTTCCTTGGCGAGCATCTGCAACTGGATCGATTCTTCCGGTTGCAACTGGATCACGAGGCGGTTGCCGTAGTGATGCGGGCCGCTCGGAATGATCGAGAACGGCAGTTCGGAGAATTCGATGACGATCTCCGACACCTTCTTCTGCATGCGCTTGCCGGTGCGCAGGTAGAACGGCACGTTGGCCCAGCGCCAGTTGTTGATCTGCGCACGCAGCGCAACGAAGGTTTCGGCACGGCTGTTGGCCGGCACATTGTCTTCCTCGAGGTAGCCCTTGACCGCCTCGCCGTCCACCGCGCCGGCGGTGTACTGGCCGCGCACCGTGTCGCGCGCGATGTCTTCGGGCGTCATCGGACGCAGCGAGCGCAGCACCTTGAGCTTTTCGTCGCGCACCGCATCCGGGTCGAGCGATACCGGCGGCTCCATCGCCACGATGCACAGCAATTGCAACAGGTGGTTCTGCACCATGTCGCGCAACGCGCCGGTCTTATCGTAGAAGCCCGCGCGAGTGCCCACGCCGACCGTCTCGGCCACCGTGATCTGCACGCTCTTGATATACGGCGCCTGCCACAGCGGCCCGAAGATCGCATTGCCGAAGCGCAGCACCATCAGGTTTTGCACCGTTTCCTTGCCGAGGTAGTGGTCGATGCGGTAGATCTGCGCTTCGCTGAAGTGCTGGCCGACGGCCGTGTTGATCTCCTGCGCCGAAGCCAGATCGTGACCGAGCGGCTTTTCCAGCACCACGCGCGCATGCTCGTCGATCAGGCCCGCGGCCGAGAGGTTGTCGCAGATGTTGGTGAACAGATCGGGCGAGGTGGCGAGATAGAACACGCGCCGCGCGTCGGGGCGCGACACTTCCTTCAGACGCTGATAATCTTCCGCCGAATCGACGTCCATGCGCACGTACTCGAACATCGCGAGGAATTTGTCCCAGGCGGCGGCATCGAACGCTTTCTTTTCGATGAAGGGCTTCGCCTTCAATTCCATGAATTCGTTAATGTATTCGTCACGCGACCACGGCTTGCGGCCGATCGTGAGAATGCGGGTCTCCGGCGGCAGATTGCAGTGCAGATGCGCCATGTAAAGCGCGGGCAGCAGCTTGCGGAACGAGAGATCGCCGGTGCCGCCGAAGATGATCATATCGAGCGGCAGGTCTGGGGTGGCAGATGCGTGTTGGGTAATCATAGCGCGATGTCACCGTCGTAAAAGGCGTCGCGAAAGGCAACGCGAAAGGGCAAAAATGCCGTTGCCGACATTTTCTGACAAACGCCTATGGTGCAACGTTTTCGGATTGTTTGCACGCCGCACGCGGCCGACGGTGTAGAAAAACTACAGGTTCAGGCGCGTTGCAATGCCGCACGCGCGACCCGGCACGCGCCCAGATCCCACGCCGCGCAACCGACGCTCTTGAATAGCACGGGCGTGCTGGCCGCAAGCAGTGGCGCACGCCCCTCCAGCACCGCGGCGATGCCGGTGACGCCCGTCCAGTCCACGCCCGCCTGGATGAAATCGCCGGCTTCGTGTTGCGCGCCGGCCAGATCGTCGACGTAGAGCGCGCTGCCGTGCACGGTGCGCGCGCCGATTTCGAGCATGGCCGGCGTGAAAGCCCCGACGCCGATCACCAGCCGCTCCGCGCGCGGCGCTTCGTCGTAGACCGCCTGCTTGCTGGTGGTGAGGGCGATCACGACATCGACCGCATCCGGCACCTGGGCGCTAGCGAGCGGCCGCAGGTTGCGCGCCTTGTCGCGCTGCGCGGCGCAAAACGCTTCGGCCTTCGCCGGCGCGCTGCCCTTGACCCATATGACGGCATCAGGGAACAGTTCGCCGATCGCCTCGGCATGGTTCGCCGCCTGCGTGCCGGTGCCGATCAGCAGAAACTCGCGCGCGGCAGGCCGGCCGGACGCGCCGCCTTTGAAGGTCTGCACGCCGAGCATCGACATCGCGGCGGTGCGCCGGCCGGTGACGGTCGGGCCGTCGAGGATGAACAGCGTCTCGCCGGTGTCCGCGTCGAACGCCATGACCTTGCCGTGGATGGTCGGCAGGCCGCGCGGACCGTTGGACGGACAGACGTTGACCAGCTTGTGGATGCCGAGGTCCGGCGCGGTGGCCGGCATCGACAGCATGATGCCGCCTTCGTTGAGCGGCACGACAAGGCGCTCCGGGCTCAGGATGCGCTGCTGGGCGTAATCGACGGACGCCGTTTTCAGGGCCTCCACGAGCGCCGCATAGGGTGTGAGCCGCGCGCTGGCGGCGGCGTCGAACATCTGCGTGGCCGGGTGTGTCATAAGCGGGTTTTCTCCATCGGCGTGCGCCGCCTAGCGCACGAGAAAGCCATACGTTAGCGGATCGCGTTCGTCGACAATCCAGTTCGCGAAGCCGCAGATATGCGCATCGCCCGCGATTTCGGGAATCACCGCATCGAAGCGCTCGAGCTTCGTCTCGGACAGCACCCGGCCGCGAAAAATCGTGCCGATCACCGATTCGTTGACGAGCGTCTCGTCGCGTCCCAGCTCGCCGCGCAGATACAGTTGCGCGACCCGTCCCGCGGTGCCCGAGCCGGTCGGCGAACGGTCCACCTCGCGATCGGCGAACACGCAGCAATTGGCCTGCGTCGAGCCTGGGTGACGCGGCGCGTTATCGATGATCGTGCCGTAAATATGGTTGATTTCGGGGATGTGCGGATGGACCACCTTGAACGCTTCATTGGCCGCGCGCTTCACTTCGGCGCCGAGCTGGATCAGGCGATCCACCTCCGCTTCGCGCACGTTCAGATCGAACGGCTTGCCGGACGTGTAGAAATAAAACGCGCCGCCGAAGACGATATCGCCCTTCACCTCGCCGAAGCTCGGCGTGCTCACCGTGACGTCGCGCTGCCAGATGAACGAAGGCACGTTGACGAAGCGCACGCTGCCTACGTGATCGCCGTCCCACTTGACGAAGGCTTCGATGAAGCCGCACGGCGCGTCGATACCCACGCGCGTCTCCGGCTCGGTGCGCTCGACCCAGCCCAGCGACACGGCAGCGGTGGCGAGCGCGATCACGCCGTGGCCGCAATGGTCGCTGTAGCCTTCGTTGTGCACGAAGATGATGCCGAAGTCGGCGCCTTCGCTGACCGGCTCGGTCAGGTAGCCGCCGTACATGTCCGCATGGCCGCGCGGTTCGAGCATCAGCGCGCGGCGCAGGTGATCCTGATGTTCCTTGAGCCACGTGCGGCGCTCGACGATGGTCTTGCCTTGAAACTTCGGCAGCCCGCTCGTGACGAGCCGGAACGACTCGCCGCTGGTGTGCACTTCAACCGTGCTGATGACGCGATTCAATTTCATGATGCGTGGCCACCCTCTTCCGCTTGCGGCCCGCCGGCCGAAAATACCTTCCTGCACCGCATTCCGAAGTCTCCATCCTGTTCTATACTGGATCAAAATGTAGACCAGCTTTGGTTTCACATCAACCAATTTCAAAATTATTGCGGCAATCTGGTTCGAATTGGGATCAGCCCGCCCTCGCTATGGAAAGCACCTTTCGCCCCAAGCAGATTTACGAGCAGGTCTCCGAGCGCATCCGCACCGAGATCCGCAGCGGGCAGTTCGCAGCGGATTCGCGTCTGCCCTCGGAGCGTGAATTGGCCGCGCGTTTTGGCGTGGGCCGCCCGGCGGTGCGCGAGGCGATCGGCGCGCTGCAGAACGAAGGGCTCGTAATCACGCGCCGCAACTCGGGTACGTATGTCTGCGCGGATGCCTTGCAGCGTCTCGCGGCGGCGCCGCTGCAAGCGGCGTCGTTGGCCGATCCCGACTTCAGCCCGACCTCGACGCTCGACGTGCGCCTGATCCTCGAACCGGCCATCGCCCGGCGCGCGGCGGCGCACGGCCAGCGCGACGAACTGGCGGAGCACTATCTCGCGCAGATGGATTCGATCGTCGACTTGACCGACCCCGAGCAGCGGGTGCTATGGAACAACAGCGACCGCCTGTTTCACCGGCAACTGGCGGTGATGAGCGGCGACGCGTTGCTCGTGAAGATCGCCGACGAAGTGGCGAAGACCATGGACCAGCCGCTCTGGAAGCGGCTCAAGGACGACGGCATTTACGATACCGGTAGGATTCGCCTCTACGTGTCCGAGCACCGGTTGATCTACGAGGCAATCGTAGGCGGCGACGCGGATGCGGCGGCGTTCTACGTCGAGCAGCACATCATGCGCGTGCGCCGCGACATCGCGCCGAAGTGAGGGTGACGCGCGGCGACCAGGACCCGCCGCCGCGTCCCGAGCCTCGGCGCGCCGGCCTACTGCGCCGAGCCCTTGTTCGCGTCCGGGGCGTTGCCGGAAGAATGGCCGCCGTGTTTGAACATCGCCTGGCAGCCGGGGCTCAGTTCGCTCACGTGCTGCTTCATGCAGGCCGTGATCTTGTCCTTGTTGGGAATTTCCGCGCTGCAAAAATGGATCGCATCGCCACGGCAGGCCTTTTTCTGTTCCTCGGGAGTGGCCGCCTGCGCCTCGCTGACCATGAGCAGCGCCAACAGTAATGCAAGTGCGCTAGCGGCATTCAGGGCGGGGTATCGGTTCATACGGGCTCCGGGTTGGCAAGTGGATCGAAGGCCGATACAGGGCATGGCAACCATACCGCCGGACTATGCCGCGCCGACGCGAAAGAATTTTTGCTGCACCGCACACTGCGATTTTTGACACACCTACAATGGGAAACACTTAGGTATTTACCCTTATTCACCCATTGAGCAGGTGCCGCGATGTCCAGCCAATCCGTGTCGTCCCGCGTCGTTCCCGTCACCGCCGGCGTGAAGGGTTCATCGTTGCGCGCAACGATAAGCCGCCTCGCCCGCCTCGTGTGGCGTTCCTACGAGCGTCATAGCCTGTATCAGGTGATGCTGGCGGCCGGTCACGACGAAGCACTGCCGGACACCCTCGTCCACGATCCCCGTCAAACCGGCCAGCACTGATCAGCAGCGGATTCCCCCGCTGCCCATCTGCCGCTCAGCAGAATTCGGACCCGGCCGACCGGCGCGACCGTCGCAGCGTTCAGCCGGCCGGACGGCCGCCAGGACGAGTCAGCGTCAAACCGCGTCCGGCATAAAAGCGCGCGACGGTCGAGAAAGGCATGTAGACGTCGCTCTGATACGGCGCTATACCGGACGGATTGTGAAACCAGACGCCGTCGGCATCGCGCCCGTGCAGCAGGATCAGATGACCGCCGCGCTGCGCGTTCGGCGCGTCCGGGCGGCGGATTTCCGGGCTCACCGAAATGATCGCCAGCGTCTCGCTATCGATGCGCGCGGCGATCTCCTCAAGCGTTGCCTCGGGCAACACCTCCACCTGCAGACCAAAGGCCTGCTCGGTCCAACTGGCGAACGGCCGGTAAATCAAGCCGTCGACGCCCCCGTCTTCGCGCATCCGGTACACCTCATGGCGTAGCGCTTCGTCGAGCAGCGCGGCGCGCGGCGCATGCGCGATGCCCCAGAAGTCCAGCGCGGATTCGAGACAGGTCAACCCGCACAGACGTTGCGCCCAGAAACGGTAACGCGCCTGCTCGGTGAAGCCGCTGCGTTGCCAGGCCGGGTCGTCGCACGGGTCGGCGTCCTCTTCGACGATCGGCTTTACCCATTCGGGGCTGCCCCATTGCGAGTAGTACGGCACACCGGTATGGCGAATCGCGGTCTTGTCTTTCATGGATGAGTTAGGAGTGGTTGAGCGTCATGGCAGACGAAACTCTGCCAGATCAACCGGGGACTTGTCTCGTCGAATCGCGCAAGCGCGTTCACAGTTCAGGCCGCATCCAACGAAAGACCACAATGGATCACATTTCATTACATGTCGGCGGGGGTTTCCTCGGTAAAATACGCCACGCGCATCGGCCATAACCCGGGCGCGGCATCGGCCCGGGGTACACCGATCAGGCAGACCCGCGACATCCTCGCGGTGGCGCCACAAAAGCAGCAACACCAGGTTTTTTTGCTGTACATTTGCTCTCCCATGCGTGGCCGGTCGGCTCGCAAAGAAGGCGGTGCGACCCATCGCCAGCCAGTCTTTTCGCGTCCTTCACCCGATACCATTTAAAAAGACGGACCTCCACGCAGCATGGCCAACGAAGCAACCTCACCTGACTCCATCGCAGTCGCGGAACGCGTGCGCGAGTTGATGAGCCGTCACGGCATCGGTAAGCGGCAACAGACCACGGAGCTGTGCCGCATTCTCGATCTGAGTTTTTCTCAAGGGCACCGCAAGCTGCGCGGCAACAGCCCATGGACGCTGTCGCAGATCAAGCGTGTAGCCGAGGTGTTCGGCGAACCGGCCGCGCAACTGTTCGGCGCGCAATCGCTCGACCCCGGCATGGTCGGCGCCATCGCTCAGGAAGCGGTGTTCTCGGTCGGCGGCGTCGAACTCGCGTGCACCGCCTGGGTGGGCGCGGCGCTCGAACCCGGCAGCCGCCCCGAATTCGTGGCCTATTCGAAGCTGGGACAATGGCGCGTCACGCGTCACGATGGCGCGCTGTATCAAAGCGCATTCGAAGTTCACAAGATCGAAATCTATCCGCGCCGCTCGGAGGCCGACAAGCCGCTGATCGCGGTGGTCGACGACGACCAGGCCTCCGCCGACAACCTGCGCGACTATCTCGAGCGCAGCGGCTTTGCCTCAGTCGCGATCTACGGCCTCGGCGCATTCGTCGAACAGTTGCAGACGCAGGTGTTCGACGGTGTCGTAATCGACTGGCTGTTCGGCAATCAGACCTCCGCGGCGGCGATTCGCGCCGTGCGCGCATCGGAGAACCCCGAGGCGCCGGTGTTCGTGCTGACCGGCGAGTTGCTGACCGGCAAGGCGAGCGAGTCGGAGATCAGCGAGATCATTCGCAACTACAACGTGGCCTGCTATGAAAAGCCGGCGCGTATGGCGATTCTCGTTGCGGATCTGTCCAAGCGTCTGAACCGGGCCTGAAGCGGGGCTGATGCGGAACTGATGCGCTTCAAACCAGACTGCGCGCCGCCAGTGCGCGCTGCAACGCTGCGCGCAAATGCTCGTAGTGCACCGGCTTCACCAGATACTCGAAGAAGGGTGCGGTGTCGGTCGGCGGCGCTTCCGGCGCATAGGCGCTGATTGCAATCACCGGGGCGCCTGCGGACGGTCCGCTGCGCGCGGTGAATTCGGCGAAGAAGGTGTAGCCGTCCTGATCCGGCATATGCAGGTCGAGCAACAGCACGTCGCAACGGCGCGCGTCGAGCCATGCAAGCGCATCCTTGGCATTGGCGACCGCGGTCGCCTCATAGCCCATATGCGTGATCATTTCCAGCAGCGACTCGCGAATCAGGCCGTTATCGTCGACGATCAGCACCTGCGAGCGGCCGCCTTCCTGGGCGCTCGCAGCCTTCGCATCCGGCAGCTTGACAGGCTCGACCGGTCCCACCGGAATCGTCACGTTGAAGATGGTGCCTTCGCCCACCTTGCTTTCCACCGCGACGCTGCCGCCGAACAGTTTCAACAGACCCTGAACGATCGCGAGGCCCATGCCCGCCCCCTCGAAACGCCGCGTGCGCGAGCCGTCGAGCTGGGTAAATTCCTTGAACATCAACGGCAGTTGCTTGGGCGGCACACCCGGCCCGGTGTCGCTGACCTCGATGGTCAGCACCGCCAGCCGCTGCACGAGGCGCACCCGCACCGAGCCCTTCTCGGTATAGCGAATTGCGTTCGTCACGAGGTTGCTGACGATCTGGCGGATACGGTGCGGATCGGAGTCCACCGGCCCGGTCAGCCCGCTCGCTTCGCTGGCGAGCGTCAGCCCGCGCGCGAGCGCGGCCGGCGTGTGTTCGTCGACGATCGAAGCCAGCAGTTCGCGCGGCTCGAATTGCTCGTAGCGCAACTCGAGCTTGCCGGCGCCGAGCCGCGCGTAATCGGTGAGGTCGCGCATCTGCGCTTCCAGATGCCGTGCCGCGCTTTCGAGCCGCTGGATCACCTTGCGGTCCGCTTCGGATTGGAAATTGAAGCCGAGCAGTTCGATCGACGAGACGATCGCATGCAGCGGCGTGCGCAACTCGTGGCTGATCATGCCGAGAAAGGCGTCCTTCGCCAGACTCGCCTCACGCGCGGCGCGGGTGGCCTGGTGCTCGGCTTCGAGCGCGGCGCGTTGCTGGCGGATCAGGCGGCTGCGGCGGCGGCCGTTCACCACCAGCAGCAGCGTGGCCGCGGCGGAGAGCAGCACCAGCATGATGCCGGCGGCGAACAGCATGCGCCGCTTGTCGATGAAGTCGCGGCTCAACGCTTCGCGGTCGGCGACGTCGGCGAAGCGCCGGGTCAAGGCCAGATCGTTGACCTCCTGCCAGTGCGCGCGCAGCGCCGCGACGATGCGGTCGGCCTGACCGGGATCCTGCGGCAGCGCGGCGAGGTTGGGTTCGAGCTGGTCCAGCGTGTCTTCGAGCGAGCGGATCTCGCTGTCCTGGCGCTGCAGCAAGGCGATCTGACCAACCAGCATGCGCGTCGAGCCGGCCATCACATGCAGCTTCGACTGCAGCACTTCGTAGCGCAACTGCAGGCGCGGGTAATCGACGTCCGTGCCGCTGCGGTACAGCAGCAACTGGTTTTCGAGCCGCGCGTAGGCAATCTGCAATTGCGCGGCGTCCCAGTAGAAGCCGTCGTACGTGCCCGTCAACAACTGCGTGGAGCGCGGGTTGAGCAGGTTGGCATACATCAGGTAGCCGATCGCCCCGACCGGTGCGGCGAGCGCGGTGACCCACACCGCCGCCAGCAGCCAGCGACGTAGCCGATGCGGCATTACTTGACGATCAGGTCCTTGATTTGCCATACAAATTTCGAGTCCGCGGCAGATCCGGAGAGTTCCGTTGGGAACGCGTCGCGCGGATAGATGAGAAACAGCGGTCCGAAGTCGCTGACCTTTAAACGCTTGCCGTTCATGCTATATGCAACGATCACGCCGTAGCGATCGCTGTCCGATAGCGGGATCGTTTCCGTGTAGTCGTCGAGCGTATGCACTTCAATCTGGCTGCCATGCGCGCCGACCAGCTTCAGGATATCCGCGAGCGATGGGCCTGTGAAGGTCGTACGCGGCGTCCACGTCGTCGACGTGGTGATGGAATGAACCGGCAGCGCAAGAAGCTGCGCTTCCGTCAGGTGATAAACCGTGTGGGAGGGATCGTTGGTTGCAGCAATCTTGCCCCCGACGTCGAGCGACAGCGCGGCAGCTTGCGCGAACCCGGCTCCTGCTGTTCCCAGCGCCCCTAGTGCGACGGCGAGACACAAGATCCGGCGCGCGCCTTTCCTGATGGTGTGCATGTAACTGGCCTTCTTTTCATCTGTTTTGTTGTTTCGCCGTGACCCGCTTGCCCGCAACCGACCCGTTTCCTCCAGACGACCCGCAGGTATCCGGAAGCGTCGCAGACCCGATCCCGACGTGCTCTCCGCCATCCATGCCCTCGTGGGGCTGAACGGCCAAACCGGACGCATCATATCGCCAAACCGGGGTGCATCAAAAAGCGCCCGCAGTGTGGTCCTGGTGGCCGTGGCCGTGCAGCCGGCCACCGCTTACACCTTGCCGTCCGCTGCCCGAAGATGAAGCGCCGCGCGCTGCGAGGCCACCACGATCAGCTTCATCGTCGCGCGCGTGGCGCCGACGAACAGCTTGCGGGCGCTACGCTCGTCGAACGTGTCGAAGTCCACCTCCGACAGGATCACGCACGGCGCCGATTGCCCCTTGAAGCGGTAGATCGACTCCAGCAACACGTCGCCCTCGCGATACTCCGGATTGCCGAACAGGTCGTACTTGCCAGTGAAGCTGCGCAGACGGTGCGGTCCGAGTTGATCGAGCGCGCTCAGCACCGAACCTTCGCGGCCGCGAAACGACAGCACCGCAATGTCCTGCTTGCGAAACCCCAGCGACAGCGCCTGGGTGATCGCCCGCTTGGTGGCGTCGATGCAGCCCTCGGCCGCGTGCGCCTCGTCGTAGGTGGACAGCGACAGATCGGAGCCGTCGAACGGACTGCCCGAAGAGAGCGCCGCGGCAAGCGGCACCTCGGCGCCCACCACGTCGCGCACGAAGTCGAGAATGTCGCGCGGGCTGCGATAGTTGGTGGTTTCCTTGAGCGTGGTCCAGCCCGGCAGATCGACCGGCGCACGCATGTACAGATTCTGCAGCGGGTCTTCGAGCCACCACCACGCCGCGCCCGGCCGCAACAGGCGTTCAAGCGCGCCGACCCAGGGCTGCTGGAAGTCCTGGCCTTCGTCGACGATCAAGACGTCGAATTGCCAGCGCGCGTCGATTGGCGTGTCGGCAAAGATCTTTTCGAACTGGTCGAAAATGTCCGCGGCCTGGAAATCTGGCGTGCGGCCGCCGTCGCGGGCAATCCAGTCGCATAGCTGGTGGTAGTTGGCCACTTTCGCTTCGGGCGGCGCGACCCGTGCGATATGGTCGGCGAGCGGCCGGTTGAAGCACACGTACAAGGGCCGCTGGCCGCGTGCGACCGCATCCTTCATGACCTGCACGGCGAGTTGCGTCTTGCCGGAGCCCGCGGTGCCGGCGACACGCAGGCGAAACGGCGTGAACTCGAGCCGCCGCGCCCACGTGGCCAGCCCGCCGGCGAGACGCGTGACGAGCGTGCCCGCCTGGCCGACCAACGCACTGGCGTCGGGCGACAGCGCCAGTTCGTCGGCGAGAAAGTGGTGAATCTTCGCGGCGCAGGCGAGCCGCGGCTCGTCGGCCGGCAAGGCCTCGCGGATGATCGCGGCGAGACGCTCCTTGCGCGTTGCGTCGACGATCCGCGCCGGGTTCACGCCGGCAATCGCCGCGTCCTTCACGACGTGGTCCGGGCAGTACAGCAGTTCCTCGATGAAATAGGTGCCCGCGCCGAAGGCGGCGGTAAAGCGCCGGTGCATGCCTTCGATGGTGCGCGCCAGCGCGATCGCCACATTGCGTTCGGTCTGCAGATAGACCTTGACGAGCCCTTTGGGGGTCTCGCGCAGGAAACCGGTTTTCTGCTCGACGATCATCACGCGCCCCGAGGGACTGACGATCACGAAATCGGCCTCGCCGAATACCGAGAAGCCCTGGTTGAGCCGCGTCCAGTGCACGCCGTGATACACGGTGTAGTCGCTGGACAAGCCCTCTTCCAGCAGCGCCAGGGTTTCGCGTTCGCGCGCGGCGGCGCCGGTGGCAGCGAGATTTTTCCAGTCGTCAGGGACAATGCGGGCCATGCGGTGCCTCGTCGTCTTCAGGTGCGCCCATTGTACGCAAGGCCGATGTCATGCCGGCATCGGCCATTCGGCCGAATAGGTAATGACAGCCGCATCGTGTATCGTTACCGGTTGAACGCCACACACACGTGCGGCTTGCCAACCAGCAAAGAGGACCTACCGGATGATTACGATCTGGGGACGCGCCAACTCGGTCAACGTCCAGAAAGTGTTGTGGTGTTGCGACGAACTCGTGCTGCCGTACGAGCGTATCGATGCGGGCCTGCAATTCGGCCGCAACAACGAGCCGGAATATCTGGCCATGAATCCGAACGCCCGCGTGCCGACGCTGGTCGACGGCGATTTCGTGCTATGGGAATCGAATTCGATCCTGCGCTACCTGGTCATGCAATACGGCCCGTCGAGCCCGCTCTATCCGCCCGAGCCGCAGCCGCGCTCGAGCATCGACCGTTGGCTGGACTGGTCGCTGTCCACGCTGCAACCCGCCGAGCGTCCGGTGTTCTGGGCCATCGTCCGCACGCCGGATGCCGAGCGCGATACCGTCAAGCTGGCCACGGATCTCGCCGCCGTCACCGTGTTGTGGAAGCTCGTCGACACGCATCTGCAGGGCCGCTTTTTCCTCGAAGGCGAAAAGTGCACGCTGGCTGACATCGTGATCGGCGCGTTTGCGAAGCGCTGGTTCGGGCTGGACGGCATCGAACGCCCGTCGCTGCCGAATCTCGAACGCTGGTACTCGCGCCTCACCACGCGTACCGGCTTCAGGAAGTACGTCGATTTCCCGCTGACCTGAACGCCACAACGAGCTGAACGATATGACGATTACGCTCTACGCCTGGGGCACGCCGAACGGCCGCAAGGTCAGCGTCGCCCTGGAAGAAATGGAACTGCCGTACACGGTGGTTCCGGTCAACATCGGCAAGGCGGAGCAGTTCCAGCCCGAGTTTCTGCGCATCAGCCCGAACAACAAGATTCCGGCCATCGTCGATCCGGACGGACCCGCCGCTGCGGGCGGCTCGGGGGGCGGGCCGATCAGCGTGTTCGAATCGGGCGCGATCCTGCTCTATCTGGGCGAAAAGACCGGCAAGTTCCTGCCGGCCAGTCTGCGCGAGCGCGTGCCGGTACTCGAATGGCTCATGTGGCAGATGGGCGGCTTCGGGCCGATGCCCGGCCAGGTGCACCACTTCGCCGCGCTGGAAGCGGAAGCCGACCGCCGTTACGGCCTGAAGCGCTTCTCGGACGAAACCCACCGCCTCTATGGCGTGCTCGACCGGCGGCTGGCGGAGGTGGAGTTTGTGGCCGGCGAACTGTCGGTGGCGGATTTTGCGATTCTCGGTTGGGCGTGGCGGCACGAACGCCATAAGGTCGACCTCGCCACCTATCCCAACGTGCGGCGCTGGTATGAAACGCTGTTCGCGCGGCCGGGCGTGCAACGCGGCTTTGCGGTGAAACTCGACAGCCTATGACGGAGCCACACCGCGCAGCATCGAACATGAATCAGGACATCGCAAGCACGCTCGCCACGGCGCAGCAGAAATTCAGCGCAGGACATCTGGCCGAAGCGGCGGACCTGCTGCACGGCATCCTTCTGCTGCAACCGGAGCACGGCGAAGCGCTCGAAGGGCTCGGCTATATCGCCGCCAAAGAGGGCGACCATCCGCGCGCCGCCGACTATGTGACGCGCGCGCTGCAACACATGGCGGCGTCGCCCGAGCAGATTTACTTCGCCGCCCACGTATGCCAACTGGCAGGACGTCACGCTGAAGCCGTCGCGCTGTACGAGCGCTGCCTCGAACGCAACCCGGATCACGTGCAGTCGTTACACGGTGCGGCGCTGTCGCTCACGAAACTCGGCGAAAACGACCGCGCGCTGCGGTATTTCGAGCGCCTCAGCGCACGCCATCCGCAACTCGCCGAAGTGCATTACAACAAGGGCAGCCTGCTCGGTGCGATAGGCCGCTACGACGAAGAACTCGCGGCGTATCGCAAGGCGATCGCGCTCAAACCGAACTTTGGGGCGGCTTATGTCAACGTCGGCGTCGCGCTGCGCGATCTGCACCGCTTCGACGACGCCTTGCAGCAGTTCAAGAAAGCCCTCTCGATCGACCCGAACGACGCCGGCGCGCGCACCAATCGTGCGCAGACCAACCTCTTGCTCGGCGAATTCGAGCACGGCTGGCGCGAGTACGAGTGGCGCTGGCGCGTCGGCACCGCCAGCCACGGCTTCGATGCGGCGACACTGTGGACCGGCGCGCAAGCCATTGCCGGCAAAACGGTATTCGTCCATCACGAGCAGGGGTTCGGCGACACGCTGCAATTCGTGCGCTTCACCGACCGGCTGACTGCCGCCGGTGCGCGCGTGGTGTTGCGGGTACAGGATGCGCTGCTGCCGCTGCTGCGCGGCTATCCGGGGGTGGCCGAGGTGATCGGCGAAAACGCGCCGGTGCCGCCGTTCGACTATCACTGTCCGACCATGAGCCTCGCGTTCGCGCTCAAGATCCGCGCCGCCGACCTCGCCACAGCGGGTCCCTATCTGAATGTCGACGCAGCCAAAATCGCGCAATGGAACACGCTGTTCGAGAGCGAGCATGGCCATGAGCGTGGCGAAAACCGAGGCCGCACCGGTCGGCCCCGCGTCGGCATTGTGTGGTCCGGCAACCCGGGGCATGTCAACGACCGCAATCGCTCGATCCCGCTGGCGCAACTCGCCGCACTGTTCGACGCCGACGCGACCTTCGTGTCGTTGCAAAAAGCGCTCCGCGAAGACGACCGCGCGAGCTACGACCCGCTCGTGCAACGCGGCGCGCTGCTGGACGTAGCGGAGCGCCTCGACACCTTCGCTGACACGGCCGGACTGATTGCGCAACTCGACCTGGTCATCAGCGTGGATACCGCGGTCGCGCATCTGGCGGGAGCGCTTGGCAAGCCCGTCTGGATTGCGCTGCCGTTTACGCCCGACTGGCGCTGGCAACTCAAGCGCAGCGACAGTCCCTGGTACCCGGGCGTGCGCCTGTTCCGCCAGGCGGTGCGCCGCGACTGGTCGAAGGTGACGGAGGAAATCCGCACGGCGCTCGATGTCTGGATAAGAGGCTGACGAAGGATCGGGCGCCGCGGCAACCCTGCCGCATAAAAACGGGTCATGGCCCGCTGCCACGCCGAAACGCGATGGACCTTATAATCTGGCTATGAAGAACGCAAAGCCTTCCACGGTTGCCGCAAAAGCCGCCCAAGCGCCAGCCACGGCTCACGAAAGTGCGCACGACCATCCGCATGGTCATGCGGACCATCATGGGCACGATCACGCGCAAGATCATGGGCATCTCCTCGCCGCTTCGCCGGAAGCCGCGCTGGTGCTGGCAGAAGAGTATTGCCGCGAACGCGGCGAGAAACTCACGCCGATCCGGCGCAAGGTGCTGGAGCTGCTGTTGACCTCGGGCCGCGCCACCAAGGCTTATTCGCTGCTCGACGACATGCGGCAGATTCACCCCGGCTCCGCGCCGCCCACGGTTTACCGTGCGCTCGACTTCCTGCTCTCGGCCGGGCTCGTGCATCGGATCGAATCGATCAACGCGTTCACGGTGTGCCATGACCTGACCCAATGTCAGCATGGCATTCTGGTGGTGTGCCAGCAGTGCGGCAACGTGACCGAATTGCACCAGCCGAAGCTGCGGCAGGCGCTGGTGGCGCAAATCGAAGACGCCGGCTACCGTCTTGCCAGCGAGGAAATCGAGCTGAAGGGCTTGTGTTCCGCATGCCAGGCCGCCGAGGCCAGCGCAGCCAAGGCCACCGCGAACGGCGCCTGAAGCGGCACCCGGTCCTCCGCCTGAGCCCCGATAGAAAACGCGGGACCACCCCAAGGTTTCACGGAAACCCGGGGACCTGAAGGACCGCTGCAAGGCCAGCGCCTCGCAGCAGCGCCCTGCACACCGCGCTCAGCCGGCTGCGCGGGCGTCGATTGCGTCGTGCAACAAGGCAACCAGCTCATCCGGCCTGGCCGGTTTGGTCATGAAATGCTGGAAGCCCTCACCGATGCTGCGTAATCGGTAGGCGTCGTCGGTGTGGCCTGTGAGCGCCACGGCAATCGCCGGCGCATGATCGCCACGAATCTCGTGATCGCGCAGCCGCTGGATCAGGTAAAAGCCGTCCATGCAAGGCAGTTCCAGATCGCACACCACCGCATCGGGTAACAATCGCAGCGCCGCTTCGACGCCCTCTTCCGCATCCGCCACCGCGACGACATGCGCACCCTCCGATTCAAGCAACAGCGTCAACGATTCCCGGCTTTGCAGGTCATCTTCGACGAGCACGATCGTTGCCTGATCGAGTCTCAACACTCCGTTCATTTTTGGGTTGTTGCTAAAAAGCAGGTTAGGCCCGATAAGGCGGCCATTGTATCGCGCTCAACGTCGCAAGCCGGTTGAAGCCCTTGTTCGCCATGCGCCGCTCGCAAGGTCCGACTCGGTTTCGCGCGCTGAGTTGCAATCGTCCGGTAACAAAAACCTCTGATGAGTCGTTCCGCCGCTGCAGGTTTGCCGCGGTGACGCGCGGTGCATCCTTGTGCACCGATAAGTCACATGCATGAAACAGGCCGGTTTAACGCGCCCCCTGTGCCCGCGTGCGGCATTCTGCTCCAGCGTATTCGGACCAGGCTCCTCGTGAAGCCACCCATCCTTAGCACGCGGCGTGCCTTGCCACCTTGTGCGCGAGCCGCCGCTGCCCGGGCGGCTGGTGAAGCGCCGCTACGGCTGGCTGCAGAACAACGCGTGAAGGCGGCACAGCCCGCCGCATCGCATCGAAACACACCGGGCACGCACGCATTCCAGCCCCGCTGCCGCCCCACGGCACTGCGCAAAATCTGCCAAGCCATGCGATTTTTTGCCTGTCCGACTTAGGTGTAAACGATGACTTCAAAGCGCGACTATTTTCCGGGCAGGGCGAGCGGCCAGTGCTAAATTTCGATCCGGGCGACGACCGTGGCGCGCATCTGGGACACGGCGCGTCATTGCACCCGCGACCCGCGCGCAGTCCGGCCGGGCGCCCATAAGACAACAAACAAGAAAGAGACAACACACCGATCGGGCAGACCGTCCGTGGAGGAGCATCCGGCATGAAGATCAAGAAGGCGATTGACCGTATTCCCGGCGGGCTGATGCTCGTCCCCCTGCTGCTCGGTGCATGCGTGCATACCTTCGCGCCGCACGCCGGCAAGTTCCTCGGCTCCTTCTCCAATGCGTTGATCACGGGCACGCTGCCGATCCTCGCGGTCTGGTTCTTCTGCATGGGCGCCAGCATCAGCCTGAAGGCCACGCCGGTCGTGCTGCGCAAAAGCGGCGTGCTGGTCGTCACGAAAGTGTTGACGGCGGCCGTGGCTGGGGTGATCGCCTCGCATTTCCTGCCGCCGGGCGGCATCACCTCCGGCTTTCTCACCGGGCTCTCGGTGCTCACCGTCATCTGCGTGATGAACGAGAGCAACGGCGGTTTGTACATGGCGCTGATGCAGCAATACGGCACCAAGGAAGAAGCCGGCGCGTTCTGCCTGATGTCGCTCGAGTCCGGTCCGTTCATGACGATGGTGACCCTCGGCATTGCCGGGCTCGCGAGCTTTCCGTATGCGACCCTGCTCGGCGCGTTGCTGCCGTTTCTGATCGGCTTTCTCCTCGGCAATCTGGATAGCGAGTTGCGGCAGTTCTTCGGCCAGGCCGTGGCCGTCATGGTGCCGTTCTTTGCATTCGCACTCGGCAACAACCTCGACTTTCGCGTCATCCTCGATACGGGTCTGCTCGGCGTGCTGATCGGCGTCTGCGTGATTCTCGTGACCGGCACCACGCTCGTGCTGGCCGATATTTTCCTCGCGCGCGGCAACGGCACGGCGGGCATCGGCGCCGCGTCGACGGCAGGCGCAGCGGTCGCCGTGCCGCAGATCATCGCCGGCATCGAACCGCGCTATGCGGCCATCGCACCAGCGGCGACCGCGCTGGTCGCCACCTCGGTGGTGGTGACCTCGCTGCTCACGCCGATTCTCACCGCTATCTGGGCGCGCCGCTGGGGCGTGCTATCGGCAAGCTACCAGCGCCAGCACCCGGCCTCGGCCGACCCGCAACCCGAGAGCCACGAAAGCCGCCACAATCACGACAGTCACGGACTCGAGCCGACGCTCCGTCCTCCGTTGAAGTAGTCTCTCCTTTTCAACCCGACACCTCCTGATCTCACGATGCAAGAACTCGATCCCGCTACGCTCGAAGCCCTCCGTCATGTCAGCACGGCCACGCTCACCACGCAGTTGTTCAAGCGCGGCTTGCGCAACACGTTCATGCAGGGTGTCGCGCCGCTGGCGACGCCGACCGGCGAAAATCTGGTGGGGCCCGCGTTCACCTTGCGCAATATCCCGTCGCGCGAGGACATTGACGTCCTCGAACTGTTTGCGAATCCGGAGTACGCGCAGCGCAAATGCGTCGAAACGATTCCCGCCGGCCACGTGCTGGTGCAGGACTGCCGCGGCGAGCGCAATAGCGCCTCGTTCGGTTCGATCCTGACGCAGCGCCTGAAGGTGCGCGGCGTCGCCGGCATGGTCTCGGACGGTCCGGTGCGCGACAGCATCACGATCGCCGCGCTCGGCCTGCCGGTGTTCTGCGCCGGTGCGAGCGCGCCGCCGAACCTGCTGCGCCATCATGCGATCGATATCAACGTGCCGATCGGTTGCGGCGGCGTCGCCGTGTTTCCGGGCGACGTGATCGTCGGCGATGCGGACGGCGTCGTGGTCATCCCGCGCGAGATGGCCGCCGATGTCGCCCAGGCGGCCGCCGAACAGGAGCAACTGGAAGAGTTTCTGACCGAACGCATTCGCGAAGGCGCGGCCTTGCCGGGAACGTATCCGCCCAACGACGCGACGAAGGCCGCATACGAAGCGTGGAAGAAAACACGTAACCCGTAATCGCTGCGGGCGATGCTGCAGAAGCATTCTTCTGCAGCATCGCCTGCCTCAGACGAATCGTCAGCGCCACGCTGTCTTGCGTTCAGCTTTCGATTCGTTCTCCGATATGTCCTCCCGTGCAGCCATCCCGGCTCGCACCGTCCCTCCCGCTCATTTCCGCATCTTTCCTTGTGTTACCACGCGGTTACATTCGAGTCGCCTCGAAACAACAGTGCGCGGACCGCGCTGTAATGTCCGGCCACTCCACCACGCCCCTCTGACGCCATCACCTTACAGGTCCGGCGCAATCGCACGCCCAACCTCTTCCAAAATATTTACTGGCGTAACAGGATGGAATATCTGCGCGTTGTCGTGCGCGTTCCGGTGGGCTGTAATGAACCCGGCCCTGCATTCCCGGCGTCTGCAAGCGACATCGCGGCGCCGTGTTCAGCCCTCGCAAGCTGGCCCACGGCGGCATGCTGTCTCGTTCGCCCTGACTACCTTTCACGACTCCCGCTGGGCACGCTACATTGGCTGACACACATCATTCCCAGGACGCATCCGGCAGCGGCTTCCAGCCCGCTCAAGGCAGCGCCGATCTCGCTCAAGGCGCGGCCACTCCGGCGCCCGGCAGCACCAACCCGTCATGGGACGTCGCCGACCTCGAAGCCGCTGCCGTGGCGCAAGCCGCCCTGAAGACCCGGGTCGTCGACGTCAGCCGTCAGTCGCTCACGGAGAGCGGTAATGCCATTTTCCGCGTGCAACTGGCCGATGGCCGGGCCGTTGCGGTGCGCATCAACCCGCGCCGCGGCATGTTCGGCTTTACGCAGCACAATCTCGACGCGCTGCGCCAACTGGGCTTGCCGGTGCCGCATGTATTGGCCTTGGGCACGACGGCCGCGCAGGGTTCGTTCATCATTCTCGAGTGGGTGCCCGGCCAGGACCTGCAGTACGAACTGGCAGGCCTGTCCGCGCAGCAGATGACACGCATTGCCGAGACGGTGGGCGACTATCAGAAGCGTGTCGCGAGCCTGCCCGAAAGCACAGGGTTCGGCTGGGCGCCGATTCGCCGGCATGCGACGACCGCCCATTGGACCGAGATCTTCGGCCTGCCCTCCACCGACGAGCCGGCCGCCGACGCGCCTGCGCTCGAGCACATCAGGGCACGCTTGCGGGCGCTGCGCCGCTCGGTCGAACCGTACTTCGCGTCGTTACGGCCAATCTGCTTTCTGGACGACATGACGGTCAAAAATGTGCTCGTCGAGCATGGCGACCTGCAGGGCATCATCGACGTCGACTTCGTCTGCTACGGCGATCCCTTGATGGCGATCGGCACGACGCTCGCGCACATTGCGGCCGACGTCGGCGAGGCCGGCCGTTTCTACGGAGACGAGCTGATTCGCCACGCGGCGCCGTCACCGGACGCGCATCGGGCCATCTACTTCTACAGCTCGCTGTGGATCACGGGCTTTCTCGCCGCGGCGCAAACCGCCGGACAGGCACAGCGCGCCGCGCAACTATTGCAGGCTGCGGACGGCATGCTGCGTGTGGCCGAGACCGACCTTCACGTCTGAGCCGGCGCGAGCCCGTGCACCAGCAACGCCACCGCGTGGCGGGCGATGTCGTCGGGCGTCAAGCTGCGCCGCACCGGATCGTTGCGCCACATCTTCGACGTGGCCAGCGGCAGGATAGTCAAACCCAGCAGCGTAAGAAACACCAGCGACGGCTCCAGATCCGCGTTGACGCGCCCCTCTTTCTGCCACTGCTCGATCCGCGCCAGGGAAGCCTTGTGATGCGTATGGCCGAAACGCTCGTGCATGCGCTGGCGTAGCAGCCCGCCCTCGCTGATCACCTCGCGCACCCACAGCGGCGGAAACCACGGATTCTCGACCGCGACCGCCACCATCCCGCGCGCCATTTGCGTGATCGCCGCCACCGGATCGTCCGGATTGGCCTCGAACGCCCCACCGATCGCCGTGCGCAACGGCAGAAAACGCTCGTCGATCAACACGTCGAGCAACTGGTCGCGCGTCTTGAAGTAGTAATGCACCATCGCCGGCGTGAAGCCGGCCTCACGGGCAATCGCCCCAAGCGAGGTATCGACGATGCCCTGGCGCGCAAACAGCGCGAGCGCCGCATCGAGCAGCCGGGCGCGCTGCTCCGGCCCGCGCGCGCTGCCGGTGGGCCGGCCGGGGCGCCGCGCGGCGAGCGGCGCAGCAGCCGGATCCTGCGTTGCAGCGGTCGGCGCGGCGCGGGCGGCAGACGCCGCGCCGGCTGCGCGCGGCGCTTTTTTCTTGCCCCCCGCTGCGGCCGCTTTGGATGGGCGCTCATCGGACGGTGGAGTCGTCATTTCGTTTCCATTTGACCAATTCTGAGATGTGACATATATTAATCGCTGAGTTAATTAATTTCAACCTGTTCCACACACTGCAGACACCGTTCGATAGGTCCCCAATCCATGGATCAACGTACCACCACCCCAGCGGAACTCGCGACCGGCGCGGAGCATCCGCCGATTCGCCTGCTATTCACCGCCCTCCTGCTGGTGATGCTGCTTGCGGCGCTCGATCAGACCATCGTGTCGACGGCGCTGCCCACCATCGTCGGCGAGCTTGGCGGTCTGAACAACCTGTCGTGGGTCGTCACCGCCTACCTGCTGACGTCGACCATCGTCGTGCCGCTATACGGCAAGTTCGGCGATCTGTTCGGCCGCAAGGTCGTGCTGCAGGCGGCCATCGTGCTGTTCCTCGTCGGCTCCGCGCTGTGCGGGATCGCGCAAAACATGGCCCAACTGATCGTGCTGCGCGCCCTGCAGGGTCTCGGCGGCGGCGGCCTGCTGGTGGTCACCATGGCGGCCATCGCCGACGTGATCCCGCCTGCCGAGCGCGGCCGCTATCAGGGCGTATTCGGCGGCGTGTTCGGTCTCGCCACGGTGATCGGTCCACTGCTCGGCGGCTTTCTCGTCGAGCATCTGTCGTGGCGCTGGATCTTCTACATCAACCTGCCGCTCGGCGTGCTCGCGCTCGCTGTGATCGGTGCGGTGTTCAAGCCGCACACCGCGCATATCAAGCACACCATCGACTACATGGGCGCCGCGTTTCTGGCGGGCGCGCTCACCTGCATCATCCTGTTCACGAGCCAGGGTGGGACGATCCTGCCGTGGTCGTCGCCGCAATTGTGGTTCACGCTGGTGATGGGCTTCGTCTGCATCGGCGGTTTCATTTATGAAGAGCAGCGCGCGGTCGAGCCCATCATGCCACTCGAACTCTTCAGGCAACGCACCTTTTTGCTGAGCAGCCTGATCGGCTTCATCATCGGCGTTTCGCTGTTCGGCTCGGTGACGTTCATCCCGCTGTATCTGCAAGTGGTCAAAGGTTCGACGCCTTCGGAAGCCGGCATGCAGATGCTGCCGATGATGGGCGGCTTGCTGGTGATGTCGGTCGTCACCGGGCGCGTGATCAGCAAGATCGGCAAATACCGCATGTTCCCGATTGGCGGCACATTCCTTGTGGCCGTGGCGATGACCTTGCTCGCGCGCTTGCAGATCTCCACGCCGATTCATGTGATGTATCTCTACATGGGTCTCCTCGGCCTCGGTCTCGGCATGGTGATGCAGGTGTTGATTCTCGCCGTGCAGAACACCGTTGAATTCAGGCATATGGGTGTCGCCACCTCGGGGGCCACGCTGTTCCGCTCGATTGGCGGCTCGGTGGGTGTCGCGGGCTTCGGCGCGGTGTTCTCTAACGGCCTCGCCGCCCGTTTGCAAACCTTGCTTCCGCCCGACGCCGAACTGCCGCACGCACTCGGCCCTGCGGCTATCCACCAGTTGCCCGCCGCATTGCGCGACGACTATCTGCAGGCCTTTGCCGGTGCACTGCATACGGTGTATCTGTCCGCCTCGTGCGTGGTCGTGCTGGCGTTCGCGCTTGCCAGGCTGCTCAAGGATCATCCGCTGCGCAAGCACTGAATCCTGCAAGATGCGAGGCCGCGTGCAGCGTGACCGGCCTCGCTAAGCGTTTCATCCGATCAAACTCCGCGCCGCTCTCTCGCCGCCGGCAGCCTGTAAAAAATCTCCCTTTCGTTCGTTCTGCAGACATATGCGGTTTTTCGCCCGTCGCAATGTGTGTCGTCGCACACGCGGTAAGGGCGAACGTCGATTGACGTTCACTCGGAAAGCTCACATATTGTTCATGGCGACGCCGCCATTTTTTACTGTGGCAGCGTCGAACTCCAGCGCATGTGGATCGTGATTCACGCAGACATTACATGCTGCCTCGACCACGATCTGGAGCATGCCGTAATCGGCATAGCCTATCGCAGATGGGTCACAGCATGTCCACCCAAAGTACGCCTGGCCAGAGTTTCCCCGCGCCGTGCAAGCGCTGCGGTGGTGCGTTGTATCAGCACGCCGATCTATGTCCTTACTGTGGCGCGGCTCATCCGCTCGCAACGCCGGCCCATGCGCGCTTTGGCGGCGCGGACGGCCCGCTGCATCGTCCGTTGCAGACGGGCGCCCAACCGGAGCCGGCCGTGCCGAAACTCGCTTCGCCCGACACACCGATTCCGCCGCTCAGTCACCTGCCGCTCGGTGCGCCGCTCGTGTCGCACTGGCTGCTTACGCGTGGACTGATCGCGCTTGGCGTCGTCGTACTAGCTTATGGCGGATACACGCTATTGAGCGATCGCCACACCAGCGCGCCCGCTTACGATGAGCAGGACACCAAATCAACGGCGGGTTCGATTGCACCGTATGCCGCGGATCAGACAAGCAACACGCGGGCTAGCACGGGTACCGTCAATACCTCCGCGCCACCGGCGCCGGCTGCCGTCCAGCCGGTCGTCGTCCCGCACTATCGCGACCTGCCCGACAGCCTGCGCGCGGCGCACCAGCATGCGGACGCTCATGACCTCTCCGGCGCACAGGCCGCGGTTAACGCAGCGCTCTCGATGGATCCCGACAATGCCGATGCACGAGCGATCCAGCGCGAACTGGCGCCGCTCGAGCAACGCCGCGACGCCGCGCTGCAAACAGCCAACGTATGCATCAAGGACCGCTTGTGGAACTGCGTGGAGCATAGCGCCAGCGATGCCCTCGCGATCGATAGCGGCAGCCCCGCAGCAAGATCGCTGCTGCAACGGGCGATCGTCGAAACCGGGTGGGCGCCGCTCGGCGGTCGCGCCGCGCCGCCCGCGAAAACCGCTCGCGTACCTCAGCCTCCGCAACCCGCTCCGGCCACTCAGGTTGCGCCGCCAACGGCGGCTGCCCCTGCGCCTGCCGCCCCTGCAGCAGACAGCGTCGACGCGCAGGTACGCGCCATCACGCAGTCCGGCTGGCGAAACTCGCCGGCATCGGCGGCAGCGCCGGCTCAATGAGCCGTTCATTGAGCGGCGCATTCAGCCGATCACGAAGCGCTCAAGCCTTTAGGCATCTCGCAAGACGCAAGACCTGGAAGTTGCAGCACCGACTCACCGACGCTTCGTCGCGGCACGCCGCGTGAAGCCCGTTCAAAACAGACCGATAGGTGGAACGACCATGCTCAAGATCATTCTGGCGGGATGGCTCGGACTGATGCTGACGTCTTCAATCGCGCTCGCGGACAATGCGCACTACAAGATCGTCACCGGCCCCGAACGCGGCACCTATATCCAGATCGGCGCGGATCTGGCGAAATGGGTGGCCGAGCCGGTCGGCATCGACCTCGAAGTCATGCCCTCGAAGGGCTCGGCGGAGAACGTCCAGCGCATGCGTTTCGAACCGGGCGTGAAACTCGCGCTGGTGCAATCGGACGTGTATCAGGCCTATGTCGACATGGCCAACGCCGGCAATGCCGACGCCGGCCAGGCCATCCGTCCGTTGCGGCTCATCATGCCGCTCTACGACGAGGAGATCAATTTCGTCGTGCGGGCCGACTCGCCGATCAAGACCATCAACGAGATCAAGGACAAGAACATTAGCGTGGGCCTGCTCGGCAGCGGCACGGCGCAGTCCGCCAATACGATTTATCACCTGATGTTCGGCCAGCCGATCGCCGATCAGAACGCCCAGCATCTCAGCAACGAAGATGCGCTTGCCGCGCTGATCGTCAAGAAGATCGACGTGGCGGTGATCGTGGTCGGGCAGCCCGCCAAGCTCTTCACCGACATGAACCCGGAGTTGCTGCAGCAGCTTCGTCTGCTGCGGGTCGATCCCAACGCGCCCGAATCGGCGCGCGCGAAACAGACTTATTTTCCGGCGACGATTCACACGGCCAGCTATCCGAACTGGCTGAAGGAAGACGTGCCGACCTTCACTGTGAAGGCCTTCCTCGTCACCTACGATTACGGACTGCGCGATACGGTCGTCAATCTCGATCGCTTCGCCGAGTCGTTATGTACGAACTTCGATAACCTGCAGGAGCACGGTCATCCGAAGTGGAAGCAGGTAAAGATGGAATTGCCGAGTCTCGGCAAAGGCTGGCAATACTATGCGCCGGTGGAAAAGCATCTGCGCGCCTGCGTCGCCCGCCGCGAGGCCGGCATGACGACGGCAGCGCCCGCGCAAACCGCGGACAAGGCGCCCGTCAAGTCGAATTGCACGGATGAGGCGCGAGTGCTGATGCTCTGCAAATGAGGCGGGGCAGCTCAAACTCAAACGGCCACCTGAGCGAGATCCATCGCACGTTGCAGTGCTTCGTAGGCCTTCGGCCGGTTGCACTGCGACACGTTAAAGCGCAGGAACCCCGTCGCCGATTGCGCGGCGCTAAACACATTGCCGGGCGCCAGCACCACGTTTTCCGTCAGCGCATGCCGCGCGATCTCCGCCGCATCCAGTTCAGCGGGCAAACGCGCCCAGACGAAGAGACCGGCGCGCGGCCGGGTCCACACCTCGAGGCCCGCCTGCGTCAGACGCCGGATGGTCTCGCCCATCGCGTCGGCCAGTTTCGCGCGCAGGCCTTCGAGATGCCGCCGGTACGTGCCGTCCACCAGCAGCCGATGCACCACGCTCGCCGCCAGTTGACCGTTGCCGAACGACGTCGCGAGCTTCAGGTCGATCAGCGGTTCGATCCAGTCGGCGCGTGCCGCGATGAAGCCGCAGCGCACCGCCGCCGAGAGCGTCTTCGAAAAACTGCCGATCGACACCACCCGCGCGAGTCCGTCGAAAGCGGCCAGACGCGGCGCGGGTTCGTCTTCGAAGTCGGCGAAGATGTCGTCCTCGACGATCAGCAGGTTGTGCTCGCCGGCCAGCTTCAGCAGCCGATGCGCGACCGCCGGCGCCAGCGTCGCGCCGGTCGGGTTGTGAATCGCCGAGTTCGTCACATAGAGGCGCGGGCGGTGCTCCGCCAGCGCCCGCTCGAAGCTCGCCAGATCCGGCCCGGACGGCGTGTACGGCACGCTGACGATGCGGGCTCGATGCGCGCGCAGCAACGCATGGAAGTTGAAGTAGCACGGATCGTCGATCAGCACGGTATCGCCCGGTTCGAGCAGGAAGCGGCAGACGAGATCGAGCGCATGGGTGCCGCCGTCGGTGAGGACGATCTGCTCGGGCGGCGCCTCGACGCCGTGCTGGGCGAGACGCCAGGCGAGTTGCTGGCGCAGCGCGGGCAAGCCGGGCGGCGTGGCGTAATCCGCCAGCGCCGCATGCGGGTCGCGCGCCACCGCGCGCAACGCGCGGCGCACGCCGTCTTCCGGCAACCACGACGCCGGCAGCCAGCCGCAACCGGGCTTCAGCACCTTCTGCCCGGCTTCGAGCGATTGCCGCGTGAGCCACAGCGGATCGACCTGGCGGTCCAGACGCGGACCCAGATCGGCCAGCGCGAGCGGCGGCGCATGGCCGGAGACGAAAAACCCCGAACCGCGCCGCGCGACGACGGCGCCTTCCGCGACCAGCCGGTCATAGGCCTCGACCACCGTCGATTTCGACACGCCGAGCGTCTCCGTCATCATCCTGATCGACGGGACGCGGGCGCCGGGCATCAGCGAGCGGCTGGCAATGCGCTCGCGCAACGCGTCCATCACGACTTCGACGCGGGTGCGCGACGAAGCGCTGCTCGCTGGATTGTCTTTGCTGTTTTCCGCCATCTGTACTGCTCCATGTTCGGTACAGTTTGCACGAATTGTACTGATCCGTAGCTTACACTTTTGGCCGGCAAGGAGGATGCTGGATGCTTTACCCCGCAGGCGGAAATTCCAATGGTTCAACATTCCAAAAACAGCCAGCCAGGCCATAGCCGCGCCTCGAGTGGCTGGGTAAGCGGCCTCGTCGGCGTGCTGATCTTCAGCGGCTCGCTGCCGGCCACGCGCATCGCCGTGCAGGGGCTCGATCCGATCTTCCTGACCGTGGCGCGCGCAACGATTGCCGGCACGCTCGGCCTCATCCTGCTGCTCGTATTTCGCGAGACCCGTCCGGTGCGGCGCGACCTGCTGCCCTTGCTGATTGTCGCGCTCGGCGTGGTGGTCGGCTTTCCGTTGCTGACCGCCCTCGCCTTGCGCCATATCACCTCGGCGCATGCGGTCGTCTTCATCGGCCTGTTACCGCTGTCCACGGCGATCTTCGGCGTGCTGCGCGGCGGCGAGCGCCCGCAAGCGGCGTTCTGGCTGTTTTCGGCGCTCGGCAGCTGCGCGGTCGTCGCGTTTGCCGTGCGCAACGGGCTGCATGCCTCGCCGCTCGGCGACGCCCTGATGCTCGCCGCGATCGTGGCATGCGGGCTCGGCTATGCCGAAGGCGCCAGGCTGTCGCGTCATCTCGGCGGCTGGCAGGTGATCTCGTGGGCGCTGGTGCTGTCGCTGCCGGTGATGGTGCCGCTCACGTGGTGGGCATGGCCCGCTTCGTTCGCGGGCGTCAGTCAGGCCGCGTTGTGGGGGCTCGCGTATGTGTCGCTCTTCAGCATGCTGATCGGCTTCGTGTTCTGGTACCGGGGGCTCGCGCTGGGCGGCATCGCCAGCGTCGGACAACTGCAATTGCTGCAGCCGTTCTTCGGACTCCTGCTGGCCGGCGTGCTGCTGCATGAGCAGGTGCCGCCGGTGATGATCGTCGTGACGGTGATCGTGGTGGCCTGCGTGGCGGGCGCACGGCGGTTTGCGCGGGCCGTGCCGGTGCGGCAGGCTGGTTAGCGGCGTGTGGGTGGCGGGCGGTATGCCCCGCTCGCACGCCCGCCGCTCCTGCCCTGTGCGGCGTCAGCCTAAGCAGCCGTACTCGCCGCCGCCTGTGCGTCGCCACCCAGGTACGCATCGCGAATCCGCTCGTCGCCGAGCAACGCCTGCGCCTCGCCCTGCAGCACGACGCGGCCCGTTTGCAGCACATAACCGTAGTGCGCGATCTCCAGCGCCAAGCTCGCGTTCTGCTCGACCATGAAGAAGGTCACGCCTTGCTGGTTGATGGTGTGGATCAGCTCCAGCACCTTGTCGACGTACAGCGGCGACAGGCCCATGGTTGGCTCGTCCATGCAGATCAGCTTCGGACGGCTCATCAATGCGCGCGCCATCGCCAGCATCTGCTGCTCGCCGCCGGACAAAGTCCCGGCGCGCTGCGCGAGACGCTCCTTCACGCGCGGAAACAGGCCGAGCACCCGCTCATAGTCCTCGTTGATCGCAGGCCGGTCACGGCGCGTATACGCCCCCATCAGCAGGTTCTCGCGCACTGTCATGTCGCCGAACAGCCGTCGTGCTTCCGGCACCGAACCGACGCCGCGCCGCACGATCTGCGGCGTGGCGAGCGCGGTGATCGACTCGCCCTCGAACGTCACGTTGCCCGAGCGCGGCTTGTGCAGACCGAGGATGAGCTTCATCGTAGTCGACTTGCCGCTCGCATTGCCGCCGAGCAGGCTGACGATCTGCCCGCGCCGCACTTCGAAATTGACGTCGAAATGCACCTGGACCGGACCGTAAAACGTCTCGATGTGCTCCAGTTTCAGTAATGCTTCGCTCATGGCCGCTCTTCCTGCAATTCAGTGCGGCGTGCGCTGGTGGACTCCGAAGAGGCGCCGCCTACATTACGGTGTCCCAGGTACGCCTCGATCACGCGCGGGTCGTTGCGCACGTCGCGCGGCAGCCCTTCGGCGATCTTCTTGCCGTTATCGAGCACGATCACACGGTCCGACAGTTGCATCACCATGTCGAGCTTGTGCTCGATCAGCAGGATGGTCAGGCCGCGCTCCTTCAGTTGCTGGATCAGCACCAGCATCTCGGCGGTTTCGGATTCGTTCATGCCCGCGGTGGGTTCGTCGAGCAGCAGAAGGCGTGGATGCAAGGCCAGCGCCCGGGCGATTTCGACGCGTCGACGGTTCGCATACGACAGACTGTGAGCCGGTTGCTCCAGACGCGGCATCAACCGCTCGCCAAAACCAGCAATGATCTCGCGCACCTCGGCGCGCAAAGCTTCATCTTCACGGCGCAGCGACGCCGGGCCGATCAGCGCGCGCGCCAGTTCCGCGATTGCACCGATGACGGGCCACCCGGCACGCGTCGCGCGTAGCCGGGAGTGCGCACCCACCAGCACGTTATCCAGCACGCTCAGATTGCCGAACACGCGTCCGTGCTGAAACGTGCGCGCCAGTCCAAGCGCCGCGAGTGCGTCCGGCTGCACACCGGTGACATCGCGGCCGTCGAATTGCACGCTGCCGCCATCGGGCCTGTCGAGGCCGGTAATCAGGTTGAAGAGCGTCGACTTGCCCGCGCCGTTCGGGCCGATCACGCTCACGAGTTGCCCGGCGGCGATCGACAGATCGATCTGGTCCACAGCGGTCAGGCCGTCGAAGCGCCGCGTCACGCCGCGCACGTCGAGAAGGTTCTGGGTCATGGCGTTCTCCGTCATACGGTGCCGAGCAGGCCTTGCGGCCGGAACCGCACCAGCAGCAACAGCACGACGCCATAGATCAGCATGCGGTAGTCCGCAGCCCAGCGGAAAATCTCGGGCAGCCCGATCAACGCCACCGCGCCGACAATCCCGCCCAGCACATTGCCGAGGCCGCCGAGAATCACCATGGTCAGCGCCAGAATGGAGACTTGCGAATCGAAGGTCGTGTTGTTGATATAGCTGTACAGATGCGCGGAGATGCCACCGCTGATGCCCGCCGCGAGACCGCCGAACGCGAACGCCATCGCCTTGTAGCGATTCGGCCGGATGCCGTACGAGCGCGCCGCCACTTCATCCTCGCGGATAGCGCGCAGCGTGCGGCCCAGGTGCGAACTGAGCAGACGGGTCTGCAGCAACGCGAGCACGATCAGCACCGCGAGCGCAAACCAGTAGACGGCCCGCGCACTATCCGGCGCCCAGCCGAACAGCGAGAGCGGCGCAATACCGCTGATGCCAAGCGGGCCGCGCGTCAGGCTGTCCCAGTTGAGAATCACAAGGCTCACCACCTCGCCGATCCCAAGCGTCGCGATCGACACATAGTGACCGCGCAAGCGGAACGCCGGATAAACCAGCAAGGTGCCGAGCGCGGCGGTAATCAACCCGGCGCAGAGAATCGTCACCGCGGGCGACCAGCCAAGATGCAGCGACAGCAACGCCGAGGCATACGCGCCGATCAGCAGCAACGCCGCATGGCCCAGCGAAATCTGCCCGACTGTCCCTGCCACCAGCGTCAAGCTCAGCGCCAGCATTCCGTACAACCAGGCATTGGTGAGCGTTTGCAGGAGATACGACGAAGGTGCGACGAACGGCAGCGCAATTGCCGCCAGCGCGAGCGCCGCAAGCAGCGGACGCGGCAAGCGCAGCGCTTTGCCTGCCGCGAGGAAGGTGCCGGTCAACGACTCGGACGGCAAGCGGCGGCTACGGCTGAAGAGGCCGTTAGGACGCCACACCAGGAACACCAGCAGCAGGACGAACGCAAACAGATCGCGATAGCTGGTGCCGAAGATCGCCACACCGTAGCTTTCCACGAGACCCAGCAACAGGCTGCCCACGATCGCGCCCGGCACGTTGCCAAGGCCGCCGATCAGCAACGCGACCACGCCCTTGAGGGTGGCCTGAAAACCCATCGCGGGGTCGATGCTGTTGTAGTACATGCCCACCAGCAGACCGCTCACGCCGCCCAACGCGCAGGCAATCGCAAACACCGCCTGATTCACGCCGTTGACGTTGACGCCCATCTGCTGCGCGGCGTCGCGATCCTGCGCGGTGGCGCGCACGGCCCAGCCGAGCCGCGTGAAGCGCAGGAAGACATACAGCACCGCCGCCGCACCAATGCCAATGCCGGCGATCAGCAGATCCAGCGAGCCGATCGTCGCGCCGCCAATGCTCACGTGCCAATCCGGCAGCGTACTCGGGACGGCGCGCGGATCGGCGCCGAAGATCAACTGCGCGGACTGGTCGAGCACGAAGCTGATGCCGATGGTCGCCAGCAACGGCGCGATACGCGCCGAGCCTTGCAACGGCCGCAGACCGATCCGCTCGATCACGATCCCCAGCAGCCCGCAACCCGCCGCCACTGCCAGCAGCGCAAGCGGCAAGGGCAAACCGAGGTGCGTGAGACACATCCAGCCGATAAAGCCGCCGATCATATACACCGAGCCGTGCGCAAAATTGATCAGATGCGACACGCCGAAGATCAAGGCCAGCCCGACCGCCAGCAACGCATAGATGTTGCCGACGATCAGTCCGTTGATCGTATAGTCAAGCCAGGACGCCATAGCGATTCATCCAGTGCAATACGCCGTCACGCACGCGTTATTTCGATGCAAGGACCGGCTTCACACCGTCCCATTGCGTGAACTGATTGTCCTTGACGACCAGATAGACGCTCGTCGCTCCCGCCACGCGGCGGGTCTGCGGATCGAATTTCATCTGGCCGAAGATCAGGCTCGGCACGTCGTGGATCTGGCTCAGGCCGTCATGCACGGCCTGGCGCGTCACGCCGTAGCGGCGCAACAGTTCCGCGGAGAGAATCATGGCGTCATAGGCGCGTGCCGCGAAGGTGTCGGGATCGGCGTTGTACTTCGCGCGGTAGCGCTGCACGAAGTCCTGCACGGCAGGACGCTTGTCGCCGGGGAAGAAATTCGATTCGGTGTACACACCGTTCACGGCCGCGCCACCCAGTTCGAGAAATTTCGGCGAGTAGATCGAACCCACCGCGGCAATCGGCTGGGTCAAGCCGGACGAGCGCGCCTGGCGCACAATCTGCGCGCCGTCCGCGTAGTACGAAATCAGCACGATCGAATCGGGTTTCGCTTCGTTCACACGCACGAGCGTGGCGCGGAAGTCTTTCTCGTTCGGCTGATACCCTTCCGCGGCGACCACCTGGGCGCCGTTTTCGGCGGCGGCCTTGGCGAAGATGTCCTTGCTGGTGCGGCCCCAGTCCGTGTTCAGATACAGCACCGCAATGCGCTTGAAGCCGAGATCCTTCGCGGCATAGCGCGCCAGCAGCGGCTGCTCTTCGGCCTGGCTCAGCGCCGTGCTCCACATATAGTCGCCGCCCTTCGTGAAGTCAGGGTGCGAGTTGGTGAAGCCGAACTGCACCAGCTTGCCGCGCTGATAGATCGGCGAGGCGGCCATCGAGGTCGTGCTCGACAGGTCGCCCAGTTCCAGCAGGATGCGCGAGTCGCCTACAAACTTCTGCGCAATCGAAACGGCCTGCCCCGGATCGCCGCGGCTGTCCTCGAAGTCATACGCAAGCGGGCGGCCCTTGATGCCGCCCTGGCTGTTGATCTGGTCCAGCGCGAGATCGAAGCCGCGCTTCCATTGCGTGCCGTATTGGCCGTCCTGCCCCGTCAGCGGACCGCTCACGCCGACCAGATAGGGTTCGCCGGTCGCCGCTGCGGCATGCGCCGCCGTGCCGGCGGCGAGACCCGCAATGCCCCATGCCGCAGCGATCAGCGGCAGTGCCTTGAGCGCACGCAGCCACGTGCGGCGCGCCTGTTTTTTTACGTCCTTCATGATGCCCTCGACGATCGTCTTCAAAGTGCGGCCATCAAACCATGCTGAATTCCGGCTATCCAACGAAGTTTTGGGAATATGGTTATGACGTTGGGGACCAAAGGGCCTCGCCTGTGGTACGGCCTGACCAACGCCGCCAAACAACAGGCACGGCACACGCGAACGCAAGCACCTGATTAAATGGGACTTTTCCCCCACCCGAACAACCGCGGCGCGGAAAAGCGCGCCACGCTTTCGCACCCCGCGCCCATTCGCTTCGCATTTTTTCCACTGTCGATATCGGAATTGATTATATAAATCCCGCATTCAGACGCCCCTACAATGCGCAAACAGAATGGCTTGGGCGACTCATGGAGCTACATCAACTCGAAGCGTTTTCGGCGGTCATGTCTGCCGGCAGCATCACCGGTGCTGGCCGCTTGCTGGAGCGTTCGCAACCGGCGGTCACGCGGCAGATCCAGGAACTCGAAGCCGATCTCGGCTATGCGCTGTTCAACCGCAATGGACCGCGTGTCACGCCGACTCATCGCGCCTTCCTGTTGTACGAGGAAGTGGAGCGCTCGCTGATCGGCCTGAAGACCATCGAGCAACGCGCTCGCGCAATCGGCCTCGGCGAAGCGGAACCCGTGCGCATTGCCGCGACGTCTGCGCTGGCTGCCGCCATCGTGCCTTCCGCGATCGCCGCCGTGCCGCCCGACGAGAAGGTGGCGCAATTCCAGTTACGCAGCCTGTCGGCGGAGCATGTGGTGCATGAAGTGCTGACGCGCACGGCCGATATCGGCCTCGTGACGCTGCCCATCGGTCACGCGGGCCTCGAGGTGCATTGGATCGCCGAGGCGCCATGCGTGGCGATCTTTCCCGCCGGCGATCCGCTTGCCGCACAGCCGCGCATCGCGCTGCGCGATCTCGCGCAGCGGCGCATCGTCACGGTGGCGAACCGCTACCGTCTGCGTCATCGGATCGACGCCGCGTTCGCCGCCGCGCGCATTCACGCCGACGTGTTTCTGGAAACCAATGCGTCGCTCAACGCCGTGATGGCCGCTCGCGCGGGCGCCGGCGTCGCCATCGTCGATCCGGCAACGGGACTCGGACTCGCCATCGAAGGGGTGATCGCCCGGCCGCTCGAAAGCGTGATTCCGTTCTATTTCGGCGCCGTCACGCCGGCCGGCAAACCGCGCCGCCCGGCTGTCGACGCCCTCTTGCAAGCCATTCAGGACGCGACGCTCGCATTGCTCGAAGGCGTCGTGCTGCACGACGCCAGCCAGCACGATGCGCTGTTGCAGCGCGAACTGCGCGTGTCGCGTGCCCGCCCGAAATCTTTGGAGATTCCCGCATGACGTCACTCGACGCCCTCGAACACCGTCTGCGCGAAGACCTGCGCTGGCTCGAACTGCCGCCCGCGTCATGGGTGCCGCCGCGTTTCGTGGATCAAGCGCGCGTGCTCGATGTCGCGATCGTCGGCGGTGGCATGGCGGGCCTGACCGCTTCGGCGGAACTGCGCTGGCTCGGCATCGACAATCATCAGGTATTCGACCGCGCGCCGACCGGCGGCGAAGGTCCATGGGTCACCTATGCACGCATGGAAACGCTGCGCTCGCCGAAGACGCTGACCGGTCCGGCGCTGCGCCTGCCGGCGCTGACCTTCCGCGCCTGGTACGAAGCGCAGTTCGGGCGCCCGGCATGGGACGCGCTCTACAAGATTCCCCGGACGCAGTGGATGGATTATCTGCGCTGGTATCGCAAGGTGCTGGCGTTGCCGGTGCAAAACCACACGGCGTTGGTCGCGTTGCGCACGCGCGACGACGGCCTGCTCGCGCTCGATCTCAACACGCAGGGCACGCAGCGCACGGTGCTGGCGCGGCATGTGGTGCTCGCCACCGGCCGCGACGGCCTTGGCGGTCCTTACGTACCGGACTTCGCGCAGCGCGTCGCGTCCCGCCTGTGGGCCCATTCCGCCGATGCGATCGATTTCGAGGCGCTCCGTGGCAAGCGCGTCGGCGTCGTGGGCGCGGGCGCATCCGCCTTCGACAATGCGGCGACTGCGCTGGAAACGGGCGCTGCCAGCGTCGATCTGTTCATTCGCCGCAGCGATATTCCGCGCATCAACAAACTGACCGGCATCGGCAGTCCGGGGCTCGTGCACGGCTTCGCCGATCTCGACGACGCTTCGAAATGGCGCTTCCTGCATTACTCGCTGGCTTCGCAGACCCCGCCGCCGCGCGACAGCGTGCTACGGGTTTCGCGCCACGAGAACGCGCGCTTTCATCTCGGCAGTCCCGTCATTGCGTTGGAAGAACATGCGGATGGGCTCGAAGTGACCACGCCGAAGGGCCGCTATACGCTCGACTTCCTGATCTTCGCCACCGGCTTTCATTCGGATATCTCGACGCGTCCCGAGTTCGCGCAGTTCGCGCCCTACGTGCGCCGCTGGAAAGACCGCTATCGCGCCGACCCGGCCTTGCCGATGGAGGAACTCGCGGAGTCGCCGGATCTCGGTGCCGCGTATGTGTTCCAGGAGCGCGAACCGGGCACCTGCGCCGCGCTTGCGCAGATCCACTGCTTCAATCATGCGGCGAGCCTGAGTCACGGCAAGCTGTCGGGCGACATTCCGGCCATCAGCGAAGGCGCGCAGCGGCTCGCGCGCGGCATCGCCAGCCGTCTGTTCGATGCGGACCGCGAGCGGCACTACGACTCGCTCGTAGCCTTCGCCACCGCGGAACTGCAAGGCGACGAATGGACCGATGCCGATGCCGACACATCGCCCGCTGCCGAATCGCCCCCTGCCGTGCCGCTGCATCAACAGGACTGACCCGCTGCATTGAATCATCGTGAAGTATTTTGCATACCTGAATTCCCTTTGAAACGGAGCCTCCATGGCTGAGCTTTCTTCTTCCACCGGACCCACGCACGATACGATCGACGTGCTGGCCGGATTGCGCGCCGACAGCGCGATTGCCGCCATCCGGCACGCACGCGACAAGGTCGTGACCCACACCCAGCGCAGCGAAGAGGCGCTGTTCGACCCGGCGCTGCCGGATCTGCCGTTGCGCGAGCGCCTGTTCGCCGCCTGGTACGTGGCGCACCTGTCGCGTGCAGACGAACTGGCCGACACCTACGCCGGCCGGCTGATCGCCGCAGGCGCCGGCTCGAGCACCCGCAACGCGCCGCTTGCGGACACGCTGGCCGCCATCGAAGCGGGCACGCTCGACGTGACGTCCCACGCACGCCTGATCGCCATTCTCGCGCACGTGAAGCTGCTCACGCTGACGCCCGTCGACGCGCGCCCGCACCATCTGCAGGCTCTCGAACAGGCCGGTCTTTCGACGCGCGGCATCGTCGCACTGTCGCAACTGATTGCGTTCGTCACCTATCAATTGCGGGTTATCGCGGGCCTCAAGGCGCTCCGCGACGCCCAGACCCCGCTCGCGCCGCAGGAGGCAGCATGAGTCAGTCGCACGGTTTTACCTTCGACACGCTGGGCTGGCGCGCATGGCTCGATACGGTAAAGCTTGACGAGGCCACGCCCGAGCAGGTCGCGGTCCTCGAAGAAAGCCACCCGCACGCCAAGACCTCCGACTACTACCTGTTGCTCGTGCAGCAGGCCGAGATCCTGCGGCAACGCTCCGGCGTCTTCAACGCCATCATGTATGCCCCCGGCGGCTTGCCGCGCGCGGAGCGCGAACTGGCGAGCACCGTGGTTTCGCGCGTCAATGGCTGCGTGTACTGCGCGTCGGTACACGCACAACGTTTCGGACAACTGGCGAAGCGCACGGACGCCATCGAGCAGGTTTTCGAGGATCCCGCCACTGCCGGCACCACCGGGCGTGAACGCGCCATCATCCGCTACGCGATCGAACTGACCGAGCATCCCGACGCCGTGGATGCCGAGGCCATCAAGCGGCTCGCCGCGCACGGGCTCACCGAGGCGGAGATTCTCGACCTGACGCATGCGATCGCGATCTTCGCGTGGGCGAACCGGCTGATGCTGACGCTGGGCGAACCGGTGTTTCCCGAGCAAAACGGCTGACGCCGCAAGCCGGGACGTAGCCGCCCAGCCACCCAGCCACGGCGCGTCTCGCTCAGGGAATCAGGATCACCGACCCCACGGTCTGCCCGGTCTCCATCCGCCGATGGGCTAGCGCGGCGTCGTCAAGCGGCAGACGCTCGCCCACCTCGACATGCAGGCCGGCGCCGATCCGCTCGAATACCTGCTGCGCCGCCAGGCGATACGCGTCGACGTCCCGCATCATGCCCAGCACGCTGGGCCGTGCGAGGGCGATCGAGCGGGCGGGGCCGATTTCGTCCAGCGTGATGGGTTCGATCGCGCCCTCGGCCTCACCGATACTCGCCACCACCCCGAACGGCTTCACCGCGCCGAGCGTGCGCCGCAAGGTCGCGCCGCCAATGCCGTCCACCGCGAAGTCGACGCCCGCGCCACCGCCAAATGCGCGCGCCGCTTCGACGAAATCTTCGTCCCGGTACAGCACGGCCTGATCGAGGCCATGCGCGAGCGCGAGCTCCGCCTTGGCGGGCGTGCCGACCGTACCGATCACGCGCGCGCCAAGAGCCTTCGCCCACTGCACGAGGATCAGACCGAGGCCGCCAGCCGCGGCATGCACCAGCACGGTGTCACCGGGTTTGATGTCCCTCACGCGATGCAGCAGCATGTAGCTGGTCGCGCCGCGCAACAGCGCGGCAGCCGCGGTTTCATCCGACACGGCCGCCGGCAGCCGCAGCAGCTTTTGCGCCGGCACATTGCGCAGATTCGTATAGCTGCCCACCGGCAGCCCTGCATACGCAACCCGCTCGCCGACCTGCCAGCCGTTCACGCCAGGGCCGAGCGCCGCCACCACGCCGGCCGCCTCGACACCCAGCGCGCCGGGCAACTGCGGCAGACGATGCAGCCCCGCGCGAAAGTAAATATCGACGAAGTTAACCCCCACCGCCGTCTGCCTGATTTGCACTTCCCCTGCTGCAGGCGGCGGCACCGTCTGCGAAAACCGGCGCAGCACCGACGCGTCGCCATAGGCTTCAATGCCGACCTGATAGGCACTCTGCTGTTCCATCGCTGCACTCCCTCGTTCCGTTACGTGATGACAAGCGAGTGTAGGTTTCGAGCATAATTGAATGGAATCCCCCATTCATCGTCAACTCCTGTGCAAAATTCGACCGATCTACCGACGCCCATCGCCGCGCTGCAGTGGGACGACATCCGCTATTTCCTCTCCGTGGCGCGCGGCGGCAGCCTGTCCGAAGCCGCGCGCACGCTCGGCGTCCAGCATTCGACGGTCGCCCGGCGCATCGACGCCATGGAACAGGCGCTCGGCGTGCGCCTGTTCGACCGCCTGCCGCGCGGCTGGCCGCTGACCGAAGAAGGCCGCGAGCTGGTCGAGCGTGCCGGACGCATCGAAGAAGAAGCGCATGGCTTCGTGCGGGCGGCGCGTGGCGCGGTCACGCTGCAGGGCACGGTGCGGCTGTCGGTGCCGCCGGTGTTCGGCAGTCATTTTCTGGTGCCGCGCCTCGCCGCCTTCCGGCGCGCCTATCCGGAGGTCCTGCTGGATGTGGTGGGCGAAACGCGCGCCGCCAATCTGTTTCGTCACGAAGCCGATCTTTCCGTGCGGCTGTCGCGGCCTCAGGAAGCCGGGCTCGCGGCACGCCGGCTCGGGACGATGCGCTTCGCGCTGTACGGCACGCCCGAGTGGGCCGCGCGACGCTGCGAGCAATGGGAATTCATCGGCTACAACGAGACGCTCGCGGAGGCGCCGCAACAGCAGTGGCTCGTGCGCTTCGCGCAGGACCGGCCGTTCGCCCTCGTCACCAACGACCTCGTGTCGATTTACCGCGCCTGCCAGGCAGGCATGGGCATCGCGCTGCTGCCGCGCTTTATCGTCGATGGCGACGGCACCGTGCAGGAGATGAGCACACAACCGGCCTGCGACGTCGAGCGGGAAATCTGGCTCGCGGTGCATCCGGATGTGCGGCGCTCGCCACGCGTGCAGGCGGTGGCCGACGCATTGGCTGAAGCCGTGCGCGAGGCGGATGGCGCGATGTAACGCGCGTCTTGACTCGTGAGGGCTGCGTCCGTGTGAACGGATCGCCCTATGGCTGAACCTCGTGCCGACGTTATGCCGTGGATACGCCAGCGACATTTTTGACCGGCTTCAATTCCACGCCGACCACGGGCATAGTGAAGTGTTTCCGGAGAAGCTCCGGGCAACAACGGGAATCCGCATGAGCACCCTCACGCAAACCAACGCGAATCCGTCAACCGGCCCGTCCGCCGCCCCCCTGCTGCGCGACGCCACCGAAGCCGATCTGCCCGCCATTCAGGCCATCTATGCAAACCACGTGCTGCACGGTGTCGCGTCGTTCGAAGAGACGCCGCCTTCCGTCGACGATCTGCGCGGCCGCCTGGCATCCGTGTTGAGCCACGGCCTGCCGTACATGGTGGCCGAGGTCGACGGCAAGATTGCGGGCTATTGCTACGCCACGCCGTACCGGCCGCGCGCCGCGTATCGCAACACCATCGAAGATTCGATTTATATGGACGATGCCTTTCGCGGGCGTGGCATTGGCCGTGTGCTGCTTGAAGCGCTGATTGCGCGCTGCGAAACCGGACCGTGGCGGCAGATGGTCGCCGTGATCGCGGACGGTGGCAGCGGCGGGTCGCTTTCGCTGCATCGCGCCCTCGGCTTCGAGCTGGTCGGCACGCTGAAGGCGGTGGGCTTCAAGCACGGGCGCTGGCTCGATACCACGCTGATGCAGCGCACCCTGGGCGTGGGCGACGGGGCGTCGCCGGATGAGCGGCCGGCTTAGTGTGTCGGGCGTGGACCGTGGGCACGGGCGGCTAATCAAGCGCTGAAGCGGGCGCGGGCGGTGACGACACGACGCCGGAACAGCGCGGCATGAATTGCGAGTCGCGCCGCCATGCCCCGCCCCCGCGTTAAAATCCCCCCATGCCGAAAACGCCCCCCTCTCCGTCCCCAGCGCCCGCCGCGCCGCGCAACGAATACACCGTCGACGAACTCGCACGGGTGACGGACAGCACCGTGCGCAACGTGCGCGCCTATCAGGACCGCGGCCTGCTTGCGCCGCCCGAAAAGCGCGGCCGGGTCGGCGTGTACGACGACACCCACGTCTCGCGGCTGAAGCTCATCAATCACCTGCTGGCGCGCGGCTATACGCTCGCCAACATCCAGGACCTGATCAAGGCCGTCGACGAAGGCCACGACCTGCGCTCGATTCTCGGTCTAGAGACGGCCATCGGCAGCCGCTGGTCGCGCGAGCGGCCGAAGAAGTACTCGCTGCTCGAACTGCTGCAGATGTTCGGCGACAAGGCCTCTCCCAGCGCCTTGTCCAAAGCGGTCGAACTGGGCCTGCTCGAACGCAAGGGCCTGTCGTTCGTCGCCAATAGTCCTGCGGCGCTGTCAGCGGGCGCCACGATGGCGCACGAAGGCATTCCGCTCGCCGACCTGCTCGACGCCGTGCGGATCTCGCGTCCGCATTTCAACGCCGTCGCCAAGGCGATGGTCGATCTGGTCGTGCGCCAGCTCGACCGTTACGACGCCGGCGCGCTGCCGCCGCCCGCCGATGTGCCGGCGCTGGTCGAGGCAATCTGGCGGGTCAGGCCGCTCGCGATGGTGCTGGTCGAAAGCGAGATGAACCGCGCGCTCGAAGAAGCCTCCGGCGACTATCTCGGCGACCGCGTCGCGGGCATCATGGAAAAGCTCGGCAGCACGCATGAGGAGCACACCCTGCCGCCCGCGTCGTCCGATGGCGACGCCAAAGCGGCAGGCCACGCCGGCGCAGAAAAAGCCAAGGCCAAAAAGTCAGCACGGTAGACGTTCTACACGCTCGTTCACCGCGGTCTTTTCCATCGCGCGCGCCGCAGCCGCTCCTGCGTGCGCGTCATATCCAAATCTCCATTGCTTGGTTTGCGCGACGGCACGTCCATGCGACGATCCTTTTACCGCAGCAGCAACGTCATTACAGCAGCGCCGACATACGCCACACCAGGACGTCCGAGCCTGGACGGGTGGCATGAACGAGCCCCGCTGCTGCATCGACCGCACGCATGGAGATTCCCGAATGACACGCAATCCGAACCCCCGCTCACGCCGCGACACACGAAGCAAGATGCGCGCGTTGACCGCGCTGGCCGCGCTCACCACCTTGACGCTGCTCGGCGCCGGCAACAGCTTCGCTCAGGATACCGGCGATGCATCGGGCAAGGTCCTGCGCATCGGCTATCAGAAAGCCGGCTTGCTCGCGATCCTCAAAGCGCAAGGCTCGCTCGAACAGAAGCTCAAGCCGCTCGGCTACAGCGTGAAATGGTTCGAGTTTCCGGCCGGCCCGCAACTGCTCGAAGCATTGAACGCCAACGGCATCGACTTCGGCTATACGGGTGCGCCACCGCCGGTGTTCGCGCAGGCGGGCGGCGTCAACTTCGTGTACGTGGGGGCGGAACCGGAGGGGCGTCATACCGAGGCGGTCATCGTCAAGCCCGGCTCGTCGCTGAATACGATCGCCGATCTGAAGGGCAAGCGCGTCGCGCTGCAAAAAGGTTCGAGTTCGAACTTTTTGCTGCTCGAGGTCCTGCAAAAGGCGGGCTTGCGTTATGAGGACATTCGTCCGGTCTACCTGGCGCCTGCGGACGCCCGTGCCGCATTCGAGAACGGCGACGTCGACGCCTGGGTGATCTGGGATCCTTACTATGCCGCCGCCCAGCAAACGCTGAAGGCGCGCACGCTGGCGGACTATTCGAACGTCAACACCGCGCACAGCTTCTATGAGGCCACCCGCGACTTCGCCCAGCAACATCCCGATGTGATCGGCGCGCTGCTCGGCCAGTTGCGCACCACGGGCCTGTGGGTCAACCAGCATCCGGACGAAACCGCGGCGCTGATCGCCCCGAAGGTGGGCCTCGATGTAAAACTGGTCGAGACTTGGGTACGCCGCTACCCGTACGGCACCACGGCCGTGACCGACGAGATCGTCCAGTCCCAGCAAAACGTCGCGGATGCTTTCTACGGCGCGCATCTGATTCCGCAAAAGATCACAGTCCGCGACAATGTCTGGCAAAACCGCGATGTCGCAGCGAGCCTCGCGGCGAAGTAAGCACGCCGTGGAGTACGAAACCGCGTACGACATGAAGTGAAAAACGGAGCGCGGATCGCAAGCCGACAGCGCCACGCCCGACCACGCACATCCCGTATGATGTGCGTCCCGCCGCTTACCTTCCGCTCAGTCAAACTGTCAAAAAGCGTGTACCGGTAGAACTTTCCCTTTTCGAACCGGTCCTTCTCCGCACGCTTCACAGCGTCGTTTCCCGGGTTGCCCCGCCGCTGCGGCATAGCGCTTGCCCTGTGCAGGCGCGCCGGCACCCATTGCCTCTTTTGAACCACCGCGCGGCGCGCTGCGCGCCGTCGCCAGAAAACAAGGACCGTCAAGGCCATGCAGAATCTTCTCGCCGAGATCCATCCGAACCAGTGGACTTTCCTCTGGGATGGACTCACCACCGTCACGATGCACCTGTGCGCCGCCGCGCTGATCCTCATGGTCGGCTGGTGGGTCGCGCGCCGCGTCTCTCGCTCGCTCAACCGTCTGCTCACCCGGCAGTCGCGCATGGACGCCACGCTGCGCCCTGTCCTATGCGACACCAGCCTGTGGGGCATTCGCGTGGTCGCCATCATCGGGGCGCTGTCGCAACTGGGCATTCAGACGGCGAGCATCGTCGCCGTGCTCGGCGCCGCCGGTCTCGCCATCGGTCTCGCGCTGCAAGGCACCATGCAGAACATCGCGGCCGGCATCATGCTGTTGCTGCTGCGGCCCTTCAAGGTGGGTGATTCGATCGAAGCCGGCACGGGTACCGTAGCGGGTACGGTCGAAGAAATCAGCCTGTTCACCACGCGTCTCACCAAATCCGACGGCATCTGCGAATACGTGCCGAACAGCGCGCTGTGGAGCAATTCGATCCGCAATTACAACCGCAATCCGACCCGCCGTCTGGATCTGGAAGTGGAAATCTCGGTGCGCGACGACGTCGATCGCGCGCTGGCCGCCCTGCGCAGCCTCGCCGCCGCCGACCCGCGCGCGCTGCCGAAGCCCGCACCGCAAGTGATGGTGAGCCGCTTCGACGACAGCACGGTGGTGCTCAACGTCCGCGTATGGGCGAATATCGACGTGTTCTGGGATATGCGCTGGGACCTCGCGCGCCAGGTGCGCCAGGCGCTCAACGAAGCGCAATGCGGCTTGCCGGTGCGCACGCGGGAGCTGCATATCGTGCAGAGCAGCGAAGCGAGCGAACTGGCGCCGGTTCGCACAACTGCGGCGCCACGCGCCATCACGCAGTAAAGGAAGCGGCCGGAGGTATCCGGCCGCTTTTATCCGTCCCCTCCAGCCTCATCCCCGCGGCGCTCGCCGCCCGCCCCCATAGAGTCCGCAATCTAAACCGCCGCTTGCGCGATTCGATCTCAGCCTCTATTGTTACATCACTCAATGTCACAGTTAAGAGTGAATAAAAGGAGACGGATCGGATGAACGCACGCACCATGCCTCCCGACGCGTTGGCGCCCCTCGAGACCGAGGTCGCGATTATCGGCTCGGGCTTTGCCGGGCTCGGCATGGCCATCCGGCTCCGCCAGGCCGGCATGACCGACTTCATGGTCGCCGAAAAGGCCGACTCGGTCGGCGGCACCTGGCGCGACAACCATTACCCAGGCTGCGCCTGCGACGTGCAATCGCACGTTTATTCGTTTTCCTTCGCGCCCAATCCGCGCTGGACCCGCATGTTCGCGCGCCAGCCGGAGATCCGCGCTTATCTGGAAGCGTGCACGCAGCGCTTCGGCGTCGCGCGCCATATCCGCTTCGGGCACGAACTGGTCAGCGCAACCTATGACGAGACGCGCCATCGCTGGCAGATGCTGTTCGCCAACGGCCAGCAGTGGTCCGCGCGCGTGCTGGTGTCGGGCATGGGCGGCCTGTCGCGGGCGGCGCTGCCGGACATTCCCGGTCTCGCCGGCTTCAAGGGCAAGACCTTCCACTCGCAGCAGTGGGACCACAGCTATTCGCTCGAAGGCAAACGCGTCGCCGTGATCGGCACCGGTGCGAGCGCGATCCAGTTCGTGCCGCAGATCGCTCCGCGCGTCGCGCAACTGGATCTGTTCCAGCGCACCCCGCCGTGGATCATGCCGAAGGCCGACCGCCCGGTGAAGCCGCTCGAACAGTGGTTGTTCCGGCATCTGCCGTTCACCCAGAAGATCATGCGCGCGGGCCTCTATTGCATGCTGGAATCGCGAGCCTTCGGTTTTGCCGTGCATCCTTCGCTGATGAAGACCGCGCAAAAGATCGCGCTGCGTCATCTGCGCCGTCAGGTGGCCGACCCGCAATTGCGCGCCACGCTCACGCCCGACTACACGATGGGCTGCAAGCGCATCCTGATTTCGAACGACTACTTCCCTGCCCTGTCGCGCCAGAACGTCGCGGTCGTCACGAGCGGGATTGCGCGAATCGAAGAAGATGCCGTGGTCACGGCCGACGGCGTGCGCCATCCCGCCGACTGCGTGATCTTCGGCACCGGCTTCCAGGTGGCGGACCCGTTCCCGCGCGGTGTGGTGCGCGGCAAAGGCGGCGTCGATATCGTCGATGCCTGGCGCGACGGCGCGCACGCTTACCTCGGCACCGCGCTGCCTGGTTATCCGAACTTCTTCATGATCGTCGGCCCGAACACCGGTCTTGGCCACAACTCGATGGTGTACATGATCGAGTCGCAAGTGGAGTACATCCTGCGCGCCCTGCAGACCATGAAGACCGAACGCACCGCGGCGATCGAGGTGCGTCCGCAGGTTGAGCGCGCCTACAACGAGCAGATCCAGCAAAGGCTCGGCCGCGCGATCTGGTCCACCGGCGGTTGCAAGAGCTGGTACCTCGATCCGAAGACCGGCAAGAACACCACGTTGTGGCCCGGCTTTGCATTCCGTTTCCGCCAGGCCACCAGCACCTTCAGCATGGGTGACTACTTCGCCTATACGCCCGAGGCGCAGCCGAACAGCGCGCCGCACGTGCATGCCGCGGCGGTCATGCAAAGCGGCGCGAGCGCACCGTCGTCCGCGGAAGCGACTTGAGACGTGGCAGGCACGCTCATCAACATGCATTCGATCACACCGGCCTCACCGTTTCACACACAGAAAAAACAACAAGGCACCGCTCAGAGAGGAATAGGAGGAACGCAATGAAGAGTTTCACAGACCGGGTTGCCGCGATTACCGGAGCAGGTTCGGGCATGGGCCGCTCGCTCGCCATCCAGTTGGCGCGCGAAGGCTGCCACCTCGCGCTCGCGGACCGTAACGCCACGAGCCTCGCCGAAACGGCCAGGCTCGCGCAGGCCGAAGCGCCGCAGATCGTCGGCGCGCCGCTGCGCGTGACGACGCGTGTGCTCGACGTGGCGGATCGCGCGGCCATGTTCGATTGGGCCGCCGAAACCGCGGCCCAGCACGATCGCGTCAACCTCGTGTTCAACAACGCGGGGGTGGCGCTGTCGAGCACGATCGAAGGCATGGACTACGCCGATCTCGAATGGATCGTCGGCATCAACTTCTGGGGTGTCGTGCATGGCACCAAGGCGTTCCTGCCGTATCTCAAGGCATCGGGCGCAGGGCACATCGTCAATACGTCGAGCGTGTTCGGTCTCTTCGCACAACCTGGCATGAGCGGCTACAACGCCACCAAGTACGCCGTGCGCGGTTTCACCGAGGCGCTGCGTCAGGAGCTCGACCTGATGAAATGCGGCGTGTCGGCCACCTGCGTGCATCCGGGCGGCATCCACACCGGCATCGCGCAATCGAGCCGGATCGCCTCGAACATGGTGGGCTTCATGATCGAGAGCGAACAGCAAGGCAAGGACGATTTCGAAAAGTTCTTCATCACCACGCCCGACGAAGCCGCCCGCGTGATTCTCGACGGCGTGCGCAAGAACCGCCGGCGCGTGCTGATCGGCCGCGATGCGCGGGCCGCCGACTGGCTCGCCCGCACGCTGCCGGCTGCCTACCAGGCGCTGGTGGTGATGCAGACGCGCCGCATGCATCGCATCGCGCACAAGCGCGCCCGCGCGGCCGAGGCTGCCGGACGGCGCGCGTAATCCCAAAGCACCATAAGGAGAAAGGCCATGATGCCTGTTCGCCGCGACCTTCGTTTCGCTTTACCCCCTGAGCGTGCCTGCGACTGGCATCAGCAGGGTTCACACGTGACGCACTTTTTCAACGCGCTCTCGCTGCTGTTTCCCGCCGGCGAGCGCTTTTTCATGGACAGCGTGCGCAACTATCGCGACCGCATCCACGATCCGGTGCTGAAAAAGCAGGTGCTCGGCTTCATCGGCCAGGAAGCGATGCACACCCGCGAGCACATCGAGTACAACGATCTGCTGCAGAACGCCGGACTGCCTGCGCACAAACTCGACCGGCGTCTCGCGATGTTCCTCAACCTCAATCGCAAGATGCCGAAGTCGTTTCAACTGGCGATGACCGTCGCGCTCGAACACTACACGGCCATGCTGGCCGGCCTTCTGCTGGAGGACGACACGCGCGTGGGCGGATCGGTGGAAGGCTACGCGCAGATGTGGACCTGGCATGCGCTCGAAGAGACCGAACATAAAGCGGTCTCGTTCGATGTGTGGAACACCGTGGTCAAGCCCGGTCTCGGCCGCTACCTGCTGCGCACCGGCACCATGCTGACCGTCACGCTGGTGTTCTGGCTGATTGTGTTCGACTACCACGTACGCCTCCTGATCGCCGATCGCAAACGCGGCGGTCATCTGCGCGGCATGGGGCGGGTCGTCAAGTTCCTCTACGGACCGAGGCACGGCGTGTTTCCGGGCATCGCCATGGAATGGCTGCGTTTTTTCAAGCCGAGCTACCACCCGTGGGATCACGACAATCGTGCGCAACTGGCCCGTATCGACGGTCTCGTCGCCGCGGTCGATTCGGCCAACGCCGCCAATCCGGCCGCGCTGAAAGCAAGCCGCCGCGGCGTGCGGGCGGCCGCGTGATACGCGACGCGCTGGTCGTCGACGCCGGCGACGTACGCCTCGCGGTGTACGTCAGCGGGCCGCGCGAAGCACCACCGCTGGTGCTGGTGCATGGCTATCCGGATTCGGCTGCGGTATGGGAACCGTTGCGGGCGCAACTAGACCGGCGCTACCGCGTGATTACCTACGATGTACGTGGCGCCGGCGCCTCGGAGGCGCCGCCTCGCCGGGCCGGCTATCGTCTCGAGCGGCTCGCCGCCGATCTCGCCGCCGTCGCCGATGCGACCTGCGGTGGCGAAGCGTTTCATCTGGTCGGCCACGACTGGGGGTCGATCCAGAGCTGGGAGGCCGTCACGAGCGCGGCGTTCGAAGGCCGCATTGCGTCGTACACGTCGATCTCCGGCCCGTGTCTCGACCATGCCGCGCTCGGCCTGCGCGGCCACGGCGGAGCGTCCTCCGGGCAACCCGCCGCGCGGCGAATCGCGAACGGTCTAAGGCAAGCGCTGAAGTCCTGGTACATCTATCTGTTTCATCTGCCGCTCTTGCCGGAGCTCGCATGGCGTGGCGGCGTCGCGCGTGGCTGGCCCCTGTGGTTGCGCTTCTCCGAGCATGTTCGCGTTGAACGCGACCCCGCCCAGCTACGCAATGGCCTCAACGGTCTGAACCTGTACCGGGCCAACTTCATCGACCGCCTGTTTCATCCCCGTGCACACCGAGCCCATGCGCCGGTGCAATTCATCGTGCCCTTGCGCGATCATTACGTGGGGCCGGCGCTCTCGCTCGGGCTCGAACACTGGCTCGGCGACTATACGCGCGAGCCGATCGACGCCGGCCACTGGGTCGTGCTGCGCGATCCCGCAGGCATTGCCGCGCGGATCGACCGCTTCGCCGCTCAGCATCCGCCGCTTGCGAGGGTGAACGGCGTCAGCGCGTTCGCGGCAAGCGCGTGAACAGCGTGGGGTAGTCGATCACCAGGCCGTCTTCGTCCACGGTCAGGTTGGCGCTGAAGTCGCGAAAGATCCCTTCATAACGATATTCGCGGTTCAAGGCGATGCACGAGTAGGCTTGCTCAACGCGTGTGACCTGCAGATCCGGTGTCGAGATGTACGCCACCTCGATCGGCCGGCGCTCGCCTTCGGCCAGTTGCAGACGGCGGATGGGCAGCGTGTTGGTAAACGGCGTCGCCGCGATATCGATGTCGATACAACCTTCTATCGCAGCGAGCGTGCCGCCCTGGCCATCGCGCCAATGACCCTCGCCGTCGCCGTGCAGCTCCAGTTCGCCGCCGCCCGTGATCTTGAGGAAGGCGTAGGTGACGTGCCAGCGCGGATCGCAACGCACCCGGTAGTACAGGCCGTAAGCCTTCCCATAGCGCTGCCCGACCACGACGCTCTCCGCGAAGAACCCTTCGTCGCGCGCATCGAACGCCAGGTGTTCGATGCCGTCGCCCTCTTCCGATGTCCAACGTACTTCACGCATGGTTTTGCCTCCTTGAGGATCGGCGCGGCGGGCACGGGTTCGCAAGCGTCTGCGCACGAGGCCGCGCGTGCCGGAGAACTATCGTAGCAAGACCGGGCGGTGTGCGCTGTCCACGCAACGCGCATCGCAAATAGCCACTATCATCGCGCCGGGATGACGGGCGCGACGCGGCTGCCCTATGCTCGCGGTTCGCAAAGCATCAACCGCAACGCCTTCGCGGCACGCGGTCCCTCCACTGAGCCACATCGCCACTCCGTCGCACTGCCTCGCCACCATGCACGCAGCATCCCATCCAGCAGAATCCGCCGCGCTGCGCACGCTGTTGCGCAGTCTCGGTCAGATCGTCCTGCAGCGCAACGCCTTCACCGGCGCATGCCTCGTCGCGGCATGGCTCGTCAGCGACCCGCGTCTCGCCTGCGCGGCGCTGAGCGGCGCCGTGGCGGCCAATATCGGCGCGGTGCTGGCCGGCCACTGCGAGGCCGATACGCGCGACGGACTGCACGGCTTCAATGGCGCCCTGGCAGGACTCGCCGCATTCACCTTTATTGCCGACGACGCCACCGCCGCCGCAGTGGCGATTCTCGCGGGCCTCGTCACGGGCTGGGGCGTCGAGCCGTGGTCACGCTGGCTGCGCACCCGAGGCGTGCCAAGCATCTATTCGAGCCCTTGCCTGATCGTCACCTGGCTGTGGCTGCCGTTGCTCAAACCCGGTGCAGCGCCACCTGGACCCGCCCACCTCGCCGCCTTTTCCCGCATCCCGGACGGCGTGCTTGCGGGACTCGCGCAAACAGGCTTTGCAGCGGGCGCGATAGCGGGCGTGCTGGTGCTGGCCGGCATCGCTGCGTCTTCGTACCGGTTGGCAGCGTGGGCGCTGGCAGGCGCAAGTATCACCAGCGCGGCGCATCTGCTGCTTGGCGCGAGCCCTGCCTCGTTTGACGCAGGCCTGCTAGGATTCAACGGCGCGCTGACGGCGCTCGCGCTCGCCGAAGCCGGCTGGATCGCGGCGCTCGGGGCAATCCTGCTGGTGATCGTTCTGCAACAGTTGACGTCGCACTACGGATTGCCGGCCATGACGGCGCCGTTCGTGGCCGCGACGTGGAGCGTGCAGGCACTGGTGCGCCGCTGGCAGCACGGCAAGCGCGCGCACACCCTGCTCAAGCCAGCCCACTCGCGACGGCCGCCGCGCTCGGTCACGCGCACCGGTTAGCCGTCGGGTAACGGCCGTTTTACCCGCAACCCCTGAATGGGATCGAAGACATCATGTCGTTCACTCACACGCCCGCCGGACGCATCGCCGCGGCGGGCCCATTGTCCGCCGCGGAACAGCAGACCCGCGTCGATCTGGCCGCCGCCTATCGGCTCGCCGCGTTAAACGGCTGGGACGACCTCGTCTATACGCACATCTCCGCGAGCGTCCCCGACGAGCCGGGCCACTTTCTGATCAATCCGTTCGGCCTCGCCTTCGACGAAGTCTGCGCCTCCAACCTGGTGAAGATCGATATTGCCGGCCACATCGTCGGGGCCAGCGAGCATCCGGTCAACGCCACCGGTTTCGCTTTGCATGCGGCCGTGCACGCGGCCCGCGCCGACGCGTTCTGCGTCATGCATCTGCACAACACGGCCGGCATCGCGGTTTCGTTGCAGCCGGCCGGCTTGTTGCCGGCATCGCAGCACGCGCTGCGTTTTCATCGACAGCTCGCCTATCACGAGTACGAGGGGCTGGCGTTCAGCCCGGCAGAGGGCGAACGGCTTGTAGCCCATCTCGGCGACAAGTCCGCCATGCTGCTGCGCAATCACGGCACGCTGACTGCCGGCCGTACGGTCGCGGAAGCCTACGTGCTGATGGCGACGCTGATCAAGGCCTGTGAGATCCAGTTGCAGGCGCAAGCCGGCGGCATGGAGCTGGTGCTGCCGTGCGCCGCGGTGGCGGACCGTACGGCCGAGCAACTGTATGACGGCGGCGCCGTGGAAGGCGCGCTGGAATGGCCTGCGCTGTTGCGCAAGCTGGATCGCATCGACGGCTCGTATCGCAACTGACGCGCGCGCTTGCGTGCGCTTGCGTTCCTTTTCGACACCTCATTGACCATCAACTTCATTCACGGAGAATCCCCATGCCTACGTTTCATGTCGAACTGTTCGAAGGACGCACGCTCGAGCAGAAGCGCAAATTTGTCGAAGCCATCACGAAAGCGACCTGCGACTCGCTCGGGGTCGAGCCGAACTCGGTCGAGATCATCCTGACCGACGTGAAGCGCGAAAACTGGGCAACGGGTGGCAAGCTTTGGAGCGACGCCTAGGCCGGCCATCGCTGCATGCGATTGCGCCTGGCGCGGACACGCGCTGGCGCTGCATGCAAAAAAAGACGGCGTCACCGCATTGAAGCGGGACGCCGCGAGACCACACTCGCGTGTCGGGGTCGATCACACGAGAGCCCCGACAATATCCGTTGCCTGAGCGCCCCTCAAGATGCAAAAACTGCGTTTGTAACGGCGCAACAGGTAGTCCTTACGTCCGAGGAAAGCCTGCGTCAAGGCACACCCGCATCGCACGGGCCTGCGAGTGCCGACTCATATCGTCGGCACCAAATGTCAATTTACAGATTCAAACACTTCTTACCATCGCGTAGGACGCCATCCTGCGTCGTCCCCCACTCCGAGGCCGCCTGACGCCTCCCAAAGCTAGCCATTCGGCCGATGCCCGGAACGAATTCATTCCGTTATCCTGAGTTTCTCCTCCGGTAGCAAAGGCGCCTCGCCTTCCCCGCTCCTGACCCACGTTCACGACGCGGCCGGCACCTCCAGATTCCACGCAGATGCCGCCGCGAAAATGATTCGATCGGCCAGAAGAGGGGCTTGCTTGACGGTAACATATTTGTTATGATGGATTCCAATGGCATTTGAGATCGACTTTTATAGTGAGAAGGTCAAAACCCAGGTCGCTTCGTTACCCAAGACATTGCTGGCGCGCTTCATCACGCTGGCCGATCGAATGGAGCAATACGGTCCGAATCTCGGGGAACCGCACACCCAATCCATGGGCGGCGGCCTCTTCGAGATGCGGTTGAAAGGAGCAGAGGGAATTGCCAGAGTGTTCTATTGCTCGGTCGTGGACTGTCGTGTCGTCATGCTTCATGCCTTCGTGAAGAAGTCGCAAGACACGCCGCGAAACGAACTGGAAGTGGCTCGGACAAGATTGCTGGAGGTCAAACGTGGCAACGTATAAGGAATTGCGGAAGTTGGCCCTCGCGGACCCTGAAGTCCGCGCGGAAGTAGAACGGCTGAATCGCGAAGAATACGCCGTGCTCGACCAGATGCTCGCGGCACGTCACGCCGCCGGGTTGAGCCAGGCGCAGGTCGCCGAACGCATGGGCACCCACGCGCCGGCCGTGACGCGGCTCGAGCGCGCGCTGGAGTCGGGTCAGCATTCGCCGTCCATCGAAACCTTGCGTAAATACGCCGCCGCATGCGGCAAGAAGCTCGTCATTACCATCGCCTGATCTAAACCAATCGCGCCTGGCAGCGTCTGCTGCAGCGCGGTGTATTGACGCAGTTTCCATTTCGAGTGCCGCATCATCATGTGCGGCGCTCCGACAAAAATTTGATACTGATCAACGATTTAGTATCTCTAAATCGTCACATCAGCAGTTTCTGCGCGGCTTTTCGACGCACGTCGCGATGCAGCAAAATACTGCGCATTCCCCTACTCTTGCGCGATCTGCACACACTGCAGTGCGCACCGACAACGGTCGACGCGCGTAGGCTGTTTTCCGGCATTAGCGCTATGAACCCCGCTTCGACAATTTCCGCATTTGACCTGGCGCGCATTCAGTTCGCGTTCACGGTCTCGTTTCATATCGTCTTTCCCGCCCTGAGCATCGGACTCGCCAGCTTCATCGCGGTGCTCGAATGGCGCTGGCTCAAAACCGGTAAGGCCTACTACAAAGATCTGTGTCTGTTCTGGTCGAAGATCTTTGCAGTGGCTTTCGGCATGGGCGTCGTTTCCGGCGTCGTGATGAGTTACGAGTTCGGCACCAACTGGTCGGGCTTCTCCCGTTTCGCCGGTCCGATCACCGGGCCGCTGCTGATGTACGAGGTCATGACCGCCTTCTTCCTCGAAGCGGGCTTTCTCGGCATCATGCTGTTCGGCTGGCAGCGCGTGGGTCCGCGCGCGCATTTCGGCGCCACGCTGATGGTCGCCGTCGGCACGCTGATCTCCACCTTCTGGATCCTCGCCTCCAATAGCTGGATGCAGACGCCGCAAGGCTTTGCTGTCGAAAACGGCCATGTCGTGCCGCTCGACTGGTTCAAGATCGTCTTCAACCCCTCGTTCCCGTACCGGCTCGCGCATATGGCGCTGGCTGCGTTTATCGTCGCAGCGCTGGTGGTGGCCGCCGTGGGTGCGTGGCATCTGCTCAAGGGCCGCCGCGACCCGGCCGTGAAGAAGATGTTTTCCATGGCGCTGTGGCTGCTGTTGATCCTCACGCCGATCCAGGCCTTCGTCGGCGACCAGCACGGCCTGAACACCCGCAAGTACCAGCCGGCCAAGATCGCAGCCATCGAAGGCCTGTGGAACACCGAGAAAGGCGGCACTGCGCTCAACCTGTTCGGCATTCCCGACATGAAGGCCGAGACCACGCGCGATGCAATCTCGATCCCGCATCTGGGCAGCCTGATTCTCACGCACAGCTGGAACGGCGAGATTCGCGGCCTGAAGGAATTCCCGCCTGAGGACCGGCCGGATTCGACCATCGTGTTCTGGAGCTTCCGCGTGATGGCAGGGCTCGGCGTGCTGATGATCGTGATGTCGATCACCGCCTGGGTGCTGCGCCGGCGCGGCAAGCTGTATGACGCGAAGTGGTTTCAAAAGCTCGCGGTCGCGATGGGCCCGAGCGGTTTCATCACGCTGCTGGCCGGTTGGGTGACCACGGAAGCCGGTCGCCAGCCATGGGTCGTGTACGGCGTCATGCGCACCTCGCAGGCGGTGTCGCCGCTCACCACGCAGCAGGTGGGCATCTCGCTGATGGCCTTCGTGATCGTCTACTTCCTCGTGTTCGGCACCGGCATCTACTACATGCTCAAGCTGATGCGCTCGGGTCCGGCGTTGCCCGGCCAGACACCGCATGGCGTACCCGCTCACTCGCCTGGCACACCCGCACGCCGCCCCATGCCGGCCGCCGATCGACTGATCGACGCAGCCTGAATCACACCGTACCGAGGTTAGAAAATGGATGTCACCGTAGTGTGGGCCGCGATCATCGCGCTGGGCCTCTTCATGTATGTGGTGCTCGACGGCTTCGATCTGGGCATCGGCATCGTGTTTCCGTTCTTTCCCGATGAGAAAGAGCGCAATCTGATGATGAACACCGTCGCGCCCGTCTGGGACGGCAACGAGACCTGGCTGGTGCTCGGCGGCGCCGGGCTGTTCGCGGTGTTCCCGGTGGTCTACTCGACCGTATTGTCGGCGCTGTATCTGCCGCTGATTTTCATGCTCGCCTGCCTGATCTTCCGGGGCGTGTCGTTCGAGCTGCGCGCCAAGGCGAACCGCACCAAACATCTGTGGGATCTGGCGTTTATCGGCGGCTCGGCCGGTGCGGCGTTCTTCCAGGGTATCGTGCTGGGGTCGTTCCTGCAGGGCATTCCGGTCGTCGACGGCAGCTATGCGGGCAGCGCCTTCGACTGGCTCACGCCGTTCAGCCTGTTGACCGGTCTTGGACTCGTCGTCACGTATGCGCTGCTCGGCTGCTGCTGGCTGGTCGCCAAAACCGAAGGCGATCTGCAGCGCCGCCTGCATCGGGTCGTGTGGCCGCTGACCGTCGTCCTGCTCGCCTTCATCGCCATGGTCAGCCTGTGGACGCCGCTGCAAGATCCCAATATCGCGCAGCGCTGGTTTGCGTCGGGTCTGTTCTACCGTCTGCTGCCCGTGCCGTTCCTCGTCGCGGTGTGCGCGTTCTTCATGCGCCGGGCGGTGCGCGAGCGGCATCACAAGACGCCTTTCGTGCTGGCGCTTGCGCTCGTGCTGATCGGCTATCTGGGCCTGCTGGTGAGCCTGTGGCCGTATGCGATTCCGTCCAGCATGACCCTCTGGCAAGCGGCCGCGCCGCGTTCGAGCCAGATGTTCACGCTGGCGGGCGCCGCGGTGATCATTCCCATCATCCTGACCTATACGACGCTGGGTTACTGGGTATTTCGCGGCAAGGTGAGCCATGACGACCAACATCACTATCACTAAGCCGCAGCAGCCGCCCGCCGCGCCCATGCGGCGCGCGCTGCCCGGCTGGGTCTGGTTTATCACGCTGTGGTGCGTCGGCGTGGGGGGCGCCATGTCGCTCGGCTTCGCTTTCAAGATCCTCATGAACCTGACGCTCTTCGCCGTGCGGTGACGGACGGCCGCCGGCCATGCCGTCACGTGGTCACGCGGCCATCCGGGGGACGGCAAGGCGGACGCAATTGTTAAACCTCACATCCGGTGCTTTAAAATCGGGCGAACATGCACGTCTATGTAGCAGGCCGCAGCCAATCCGGTCGTCAGGTGAAGGGATGCGAACCGGCGTGCCAAACAACGCACGACCGGGCCGTCCCGCCGGCAGCGCAGGAAACTTCCTCGCCGCCGGCACCGGCACCGTTTGCTGCTGCGCGGGGGATCCGTACAGGAGCCGAAGACGCCGCCCGAGCGCCCTGAGAGACACCCGTAGACGCCGATCAAGCATATGATCGCGACATCGGGTGGTGAAGCACCAGCAACGCAACGTTAGAACATAAGCCTTGCAGTCAGGAAGGCACGGGGTAGAGAAGGCCACGCTTGGCCAGGCGGCCTGACGGGACGGATGGCGCAGGACGGGGGACGCGCCATCCGCGTCCGGCATCGGCGGAATAACGGTGGAAAATATTAACGCGCAGTGCCGACACGCGGAGACATCATGAAGTTTCTAGTGGCCGACGACCATGAACTGATCCGCCAGGGCGTCAAGGGATTGCTACGCGGACTCGACCCGGACGCGCAGTTCGACGAGGCCGACACCTGGGAGTCGCTCGCCGCCGCCGCGCGGCCCGACGCCGATCACGATCTGGCGATCGTCGATCTGCACATGCCCGGCATGAGCGGCGCGGCATCCCTCGAAATTCTCCTCAAAGAGCATCCGGCCTTGCCTGTGGTGGTGCTTTCCGCCGAAGAGTCGCCCGATGAAATGCGTGCGGTCCTCGCGGCCGGCGCGCTCGGCTTCGTGCCGAAACGCCAGCCCGCCAGCGTCATGCTGAAGGCGATCGAGCTCGTGCTGTCCGGCGGCGCGTATGTGCCGATGGAAGCATTGAGCCTGCTCGGCACGCGTGAAGCCGCGGCGCAAAACGCGCCGGCCGGCACGGCCAGCGCCAGCGCAGCGACCGCGACCGCCGCCCCCTCATTGACCGAACCGCTTGTCCAGGTCACCGCGCTGCAGCCGCATCAGCAGCATCTGCTGGAGAATCTTTCGCCGCGGCAACAGGACATCATGCGGCTGGTGCACCGCGGCTGGACCAACAAGATGATTGCGCGCGAACTGGGTGTCGCGGAGGGGACCGTCAAGGTGCATCTGTCGGTGATCTTTCGGGCGCTTGGCGTTCACAACCGCTCTACCGCGATTGCGGTCATCAACGGCTGGCTCGAAGCCGGGAAGACGCTTTAGGGCGGGCTACACCGTCGCCCTGGCGCCGTCGCGTTGCGCCTGCTGCCACAGCGTCTCCAGCGTGCGCCGCAGGCGCGCCGGCGTGACCGGCTTGTGCAGCACCGGAATCCCCTGGGTCGCGAGCATAGCCAGTTCGCCCGAGGCCATATCGCCGGTAATCAGCAGCATCACGGCGCCTTCGTGTCCGTTGCGCTGCAGCGCGTCGCGCACCGCGCTTAGCGCCTGCGCGCCGGTGCGGTGGTTCGCCAACTGGTAGTCGCATAGCACCGCGTCCGGCACGAAGCCCTCGGCGAGCGCCCGCAGTGCCAGCGCTTCATCGCGCACGCCCTGCGCCACACAGCCCCAACGTCCAAGCAGACTCGTCAGTCCTTCGAGAATCGAGGGGTCATCGTCGATGCACAGTACGTGCCGTCCCTGCGCCGACGGCCCGCCCACCACCGCGTCGCTCAGGCTCGCCACAATCCCGTCCGGGTCGCCGGCCTGAACCGAAAAGCGGAACACCGAGCCGCGCCCCGGCGCCGAGCGCAAAGCCAATTCGCCGCCCAGCAGGCCAACCAGCCGCTTGACGGTCGGCAGGCCGAGGCCATGCCCCTGACGCGCGTCGCGCTGCGGATTGGCGACCTGATAGAACTCCTCGAAGATGCGCTCCTGCTCGGCCGCGGGAATGCCGATGCCGGAATCGCGTACCTCGATATAGCCGCCGCCGCGCCGGCCGGCGCGCCGCAGGCCCAGCCAGATCGCGCCGTCCTCGGTATAGCGCACCGCATTCGAGAGCAGGTTGCTCAGCACCCGTTCGAGCAGCACCGGATCGTCGTGCACCACCATCGTGGTGGGCGCGATGCGCAGCGCCAGCCCCTTCGCCGCCGCCTGCGGCCGGTACTGGCTGCCGACCCGCTCGAACAGTTCGTCGAGCCGGAAATGCAGCCGGATCACCTGGGTGACGCCGCTTTCGAGCCGCGCCAGATCGAGCACCTGATTGAACAACTGGTTGAGCGCTTCGACGTTGTTGACGATGTGCGCCGCGGTCTTGCCGTGCTGCGCGGGGGTCACGGAGGCGTCGTTGAGCGAGGCCGCGAGCAGGCCGATGGCATGCAGCGGCTGACGCAGATCGTGGCTCGCCGCGGCAAAAAAGCGGGTCTTGGCGAGACTCGCCTCTTCGGCGACCTGCTTTTGCTCGGCCAGCGATTCCGCCAGTTGCTGCTGATCGACGCGCGCCTGCACGACCCGCTGGAACAGCTTGCGATAGCTCACCGAATAGATGTTGATGGCGCAAAAGAAGAACGCGAGGACGATCGCGAGGATGGTGCGGTCGAAGTTATGGCTGCCGAACAGCAGCACGATAGCCGGCAGCAGGACGAAGATGATGCCGGTCGAGAAGTTGAGCACGTCGAAACCGTTCGACATGAACACGCCTGCCGCCAGCGTCACCAGCATGACGGTGTGCAGCACCGGCAGATCGGCCTGGTGGCTATGAAACGCGAACCAGATCGCGAGGCCCGGTGCGCTGTACAGCAGCACGCCGCGCAACGCGTGCAGCCTGATCCAGTTGCGCGCGGTGAGCGCGTCCGGCCGGCGGCGGCGCCACAGCCACAGCCCCAGCGAGGCGCAGTTCGCTACTGCATAGAACGCAAAGCAGGCGAAGAAGCGCTGCGGATACGGCATGTCGTCCCAGTAGATGGACACGAGCACCGCGATCGCAAACCAATGCGTGAAGAACGCCATGGCGTCTTGTGCATACAGCACGCGCACCAGGTCTTCGTCGATCGCTCGCTGGATGGGATCGCCCCGCATCGTGCTGTCTCCATGCGCGTTTGGTTTACCCGGCAGTTTACCTGTCAGCTATCACTTAATCCATATAGGCGAAAGCGCGCGCAAAAACCATACTGAAGTCACTTTCCAGCGCGGCCGAAAGTCTTCCCAGACGGCCTTCGCCGCCCCCTTTGCGGGGTCCGCCGCGCGCCTTGCCCCATCCTTCGACGGAGGCTTTCATGGGCGCTGTACCGAGCCGCGAGTTCGTCCGCAACCTGGACAATGCGATCCTGCCCGACCTGTGGCGTCGTCGTACCCACCTGTCCGGCGACGAAATGGTGTCGATGGTCGATCTGGTCAAGCGGGCGCTGCGCACCTACCATCCGCTCGAATTGCAGGCGCTCGGCGAGGATAAGGAAGAACTGGTCGCGCAGTTCATCTTCTCCCGGGTGCTGCGCCTCACCCCCGGCCATTCCGATACCCACGCCTGCCCCGAAAGCGCGCCGTCCAACGGCTATGCCCTCTGTGCGTATTTCCGCCGCTATCTGATCGACTGCCTGCGCAGCGCCTGCCATCAGCGCAACGTGTCGATGGAAAACGAAGGCATGGAACAGGAAATCGACCTGCACGCCCATGCGCTCGAAGACCCCGTCGAAAGCGTCCTGCTGCAGTACGGCCTCGACGAAGCGCGCGTGCGCCTTGCCGCGCGCACCTTTATCGGCGGCCTCGACGAGCCGGAGCGGATCGTGCTGGCCGGCAGCCTCGGCTGGTGCTCGGAATGCAAAGGTGGACTGTCGGCGGTGGCTGCACAGCATCGCGTGCCCTCGTATCACTATCGCGCCGTCAAACTCGGCGTCACCATGAAAAAGACGGGCGACGCCGGCGATTTTTCCAATACGAAGATCGGCCGCTGGCTGATCGACGTGCTCGGCATCGAGATCGAAGCCGAAAACCGCGCAGCCATTCTGATCGCGCTGAACCTGCTCGCCGCCGAATCGAGCGACAGCGAACTGAATGAAGTGGCCGCCTAATAGCACGGCACCACGCTCGCAGGGCGGCGTACCGGTATCGAACCGCCGCCGCGTGCCGCGCGATGTTGCTTTGTTTGCAGCCGGTCACCGCCTACGATAAGAAAGCCGCGCAGCGCTCAGGCATCCTCACCAGTCAGGGCTCCCCCACCCTGAATCACCGTTGTGTCACGAGGTGGTCATGATGAACCGCTTATCCAGCGCCATCGAAGCGCTGCAGCCGCACTACGAAATCGTGATTGTCGGGTCGGGCTACGGGGGCGCCATTGCGGCGAGCCGGATGGCACGCGCGGGGCGCAACGTGTGCCTGCTGGAGCGCGGCCGCGAATTCATGGCGGGCGAGTTTCCTGCCACGCCGCTCGAGGGCGCCGGCCAGGTGCAGTACAACACCGGGCTCGCGCAGATCGGCTCGCCGCTCGCGCTGCTGGAAGTGCACGTCAATCCCGACGTCAACGCGGTGGTCGGCTGCGGCCTGGGCGGCACCTCGCTGATCAATGCCAACGTGGCGCTGCGGCCCGATCCGCGCCTGTGGCAAGACCCGCGCTGGCCTGCCGCCGTGCGCGCCGACCAGGCGGGCCTCGCCGCCGGCTATGCGCGCGCCGAGGCCATGCTGCAGCCCTCGCCCGTGCCGGCCGACTTCCCTTCCCTGCCCAAGCTCAATGCGCTCGCCCGTTCGGCGCAGATGCTCGGCATGGAGGACCGTTTCTCGCGGCCGCCCATTACGGTCACCTTCCAGGACGGCAAGAACGCGGCGGGGGTCGAGCAGAAGCGCTGTGTCGGCTGCGGAGATTGCAACGCCGGCTGCAACCATGAGGCGAAGAATTCCACCCATATGAACTATCTGCCCGATGCCGTCGCGCACGGCGCGCAGATTTTCACGGGCGTGGCGGTGCATTCCGTCGTACGCGACGAGGCCACCCGACAATGGCGCGTGCGCTATCAACTGGTGGGCCTTGGGCGCGAAATCTATGACGCGCCGGAGCTTGCCATCAGCGCGGACATCGTGATCCTGTCCGCGGGCACGCTCGGCTCGACCGCCATCCTGTTACGCTCGCGCGAGGCGGGACTGCCGGTGTCCAGCCAGCTCGGCCAGCACTTCACCGGCAACGGCGACGTGCTCTCATTCGCGTACAACACCGAAGTGCCGATCAACGGCATCGGCTGGGGCGCGCACAAGGAAGGAGAAATTCCGCCGGTGGGGCCGACGATCACCGGCCTGATCGATCACCGCAACACACCCAACGTGACGGACGGCTTCGTGATCGAGGAAGGCTCGCTCGCCGGACCGGTTGGGCTCGCGATGATGGGCGTGCTGGGCCTCGCCGCACCGGCCGAGGGCGTGAAGGTGCCCGAGCTGGCGTCGCGGAGCGGCTCACTGGACGCCGACGCCCGTATCGTCGAAAGTCTGCTGCGCGGCCCCTATCACGGCGCCATGAATCACACGCAGACCTACCTCGTGATGGCGCACGACGACGACAGCGGGCAGATTGTCGTCGAACAGGGCCGGCCGCGCATCCGCTGGCCCAACGCCGGCGAGCAGCCCATCTACGCCACCATCGAAAAGACTCTCGAAGCGGCCACCGCGGCGTTAGGCGGCGAGTACGTGCGCGATCCGATTTCCGCGAGGCTGCTCGGCGACGGCCTGGTGACGGTCCATCCGCTAGGCGGTTGCGGAATGGCGGAGGCAGCGGAAAACGGCGTCGTCGATCAGGCGGGCCGCGTGTTTTCCGCCGCGACGGGCACCGACGTACACCCCGGCCTGTACGTGATGGACGGCGCGGTGGTGCCGCTCTCGCTAGGCGTGAATCCGCTCCTGACCATCTCGGCGCTGGCCGAGCGCAACTGCGCGCAACTCGCCGCGGCGCACGGCTGGCCGATCGACTACACGTCGCCAGGCGACGTCGCCCCGCCGCCGCCGCAGAGGATCGGCCTGCGCTTCACCGAAACCATGGTCGGCAGCTATGCGCCCGGCGCGCCGGCAGACGGCCTGGCCGACGCGCCTGCGCCCGACGCCAGCCCGATGAGCTTCACGCTCACCGTCGAATCCGACGATCTCGCCGAGATGCTCAGCAGTCCGCAGCACGCCGCGCGCACCGTGGGCACGCTGACGTGTCCGGCCTTGTCGGCACAGCCGATGACGATTGCCGACGGCCTCTTCAATCTGTTCGTCGTCGACGAAACCGAGGTCGACCGGCGCGACATGAATTACCACATGACGCTCGAATCGGTGGAAGGCACGCGCTATTACCTGTTCGGCCAGAAGATCATCACCCGCTCGTCGCTGCTCGAACTGTGGCCGCAGACCAATACGCTATATGCGCAGATCCGCACCTCCGAGGCGGCGGATGCGCCGGTGATCGGCAAGGCGACGCTCATCATCACGCCCGAGAACTTCCTCAGGCAGATGCGCACCATCGAAGTGACGAACACGCCGGATCTCGAGACGCGGCTCGACTGGACGCTGAAGTTCGGCAAGTTCTTCGGCGGGGTGCTGTTCACGGAATATGGCGGCGTCGCGGCGCCGTTGCAGTTCCTCAGCACCGACGCCGCGGCGCCGCGTCTGAAGCGTGCATTGCGCGCACCCGCGCCGGAGCTGACGTGGTTCAACACGCCTGAGCCGCCCAGCAAGACACTGAAACTGACGCGCTACCACGCGGGCGATAAAGGACCTGTGCTGCTGATTCACGGTTCCGGCGTGTCGAGCCGGATCTTTGCGACGGACCTGGTCGAGACCAACCTCGTCGAATTCATGTGCGCGGCCGGCTACGACGTGTGGCTCGTCGACCTGCGCGTGAGCATCGAACTGCCGAGCGCGCTCGAGCCCACCACCGCGGATGCGATTGCCCGCGAGGACATTCCGGCCGCAGTGGCGAAGGTCAGGCAGCTAACGGGCGCAGCGCAGATTCAGGTGGTGGCGCACTGCTTCGGCGCCGTGGCTTTCTCGATGTCCCTGCTGTCGGGACTCACTGGCGTGCGCTCGGCGCTGCTGTCGCAGGTGTCCGCGCATCCGATTCCCGGCGCAATGCAACGCATCAAGGCGGGCCTGCATATGCCGGAGATTCTCGAGCATCTCGGCGTACGCGATCTCACGGTCCTGACACGCGCCGGCAACTGGCCGGACAATCTGCTCGACGAGGCGCTGCGGGTGTATCCGGTCGGGCACGATGAAGGCTGCGGCAACGCGCTGTGTCATCGCGCGACCTTCCTCTACGGTCTGGTCTACGAGCATGCGCAGCTCGGCGAACAACTGCATGCCAATCTGCAGGAATTGTTCGGCGTGCACAACGTCGAGCTATTCGTTCAACTCGCGGCGATGGTGCGCGCGGGACACGTGGTGGACGCGGACGGCATGGACGTCTATCTGCGCAACCTCGAGGGCATGAACTTGCCCATATGTTTCATTCACGGCACCGAGAACCGCTGCTACCTGCCGGTAAGCACGGCGAAGACCTATGACTTGCTGGTGAGTCGCTTCGGCGCACAGCAATACGAGCGGCACCTGATCCCGGGGTATGGGCATCTCGACTGCATCTTCGGCAAGAATGCGGCGGTGGATGTTTTTCCGCTGATCGTGCGGTATCTGGATGCGCATTGAGGCGTGTGCCGTCAGGTTGAGTCGTTCGTGGATGAGGCGGAGGGATTGCAGACCGCGCGGGCAAATTGTTTTATGATCCGAACCATTCGGCGCACCGGGGCGCGCGAGTGCGGATGTATTTAACCCGCATCAATCCAATACACCAATAAAGCCACGCCAATCACCCAATGGAACAATTGACCTTCGGTACCTGCGTCAGGAATAGCTGGATCAGCACGTGGCAAGCCATCGTTCAGATGCCGGGATGGTTCCTCGGGGTGTTTGCCGTGATTGCCTGTCTAACGCTGCTTTCCGGTTCCTTTCAGTACGTTCCGTCCGGCGGCGCCGAACTCGACGCCGCGGCAAGAGCCAGTCATGCGCTCGGCAGCATGGTTTTCTCGATCCTGCAACTCGTCATCTACTGCTGCCTGACCATCAAGGTCCACCGTTTCGTGCTGCTCGGCGAAGGCACCCAGCCACTGCTGCCATTGGGCGGCAAACCCCTTGGGCGCTTTGCGTTGATCTCGGTGGGTCTGACGCTGGGTATCGTCGTGCTCTCCATCGCGCTGGTCCTGCTGGTACGCGAAATACGTTCGGGCGGTATCGTGCTGGTCGGCGCCGTCGTCATGCTGGCGTACATGTTCGCGATGGTCCGCCTCAGTCTGCTCTATCCCGCCGTCTCGCTCGGTGGCGCGCTGACGCTGCGCGCGGCGTGGAAGGACAGCCGGGGGCATTTCTGGAGCATCTTCGGCGTCGTATTCGTTTCGTATTTGCCGCTGCTGATCGTCTGGATCATCCTGCTCGAGGTACTCGGCCCGAGGATGCTGCTGACCAGTTTGCAGGGCGCGTCCACCGTGTTTGCGATCGGGCTGGCGTTCGTCAATACCGGGTTTATCGTACTCGCGGCCTCGGCGCTGTCGTGGCTTTATCGGCGCTATGCGAATGAGTTGCTGGAGCATGCTGCGTATTGAGACGCTGTCGGGCGGGACAGCGTTCCGCCCGCGCTGCGGACGCTGGGCGCCCCGTTTGGCCCAGTCGCCCTCATAACACTTTCCCCGGATTCAAAATCCCACGCGGATCCAGCGCCTGCTTGATCGCCGCCATCGCGGCCAGTTCCTCACGCGAGCGCGAGACCGGCAAGAACTCGCGCTTCAGCGAGCCGATCCCATGCTCCGCCGACACCGACCCATGCAACGGCCCAAGCATGTCATAAACAAACGCATACACCGCATGATGCGCAACCCCGGGCACCGAATGCCCATCCACGGTGAGATGCAAGTTAGAGTCGCCAATGTGCCCGAAGAAGTACGACCGATTCCCCGGCCACTGACGATCCAGCGCCGCACGGCAGCGATCGACAAAAACACCGATCTCGCCGATCGGCAGACTGACGTCGAAGTTGATCGGATCCATCTTCACCGGAAACTCCGCCGTGCATTCCCGCACTGCCCATAAGGCGCGCGCATCGGCCATCGATTGCGCAATCACGGCATCGCGAATGGCATGCGCGTCCAGTGCCTCATTCAGCGCCGCGGCAAAGCGCTCGCCATCATCGGCCGCATCGAAGCTCGCATGTTCAATCAGCGCATACAGCGGATGCGCTTCGCCAAACGGCGAGCGCATACCGGTCAAGGCAACGCCGAAATCGTAGAAGTCCGGCCACATGATTTCGAACGCACCGATGTCGTTGCCAAACCGCGTCGACAAGCGCCGCAGCAACCTCACCGCCGCATCGTAATCATCCAGCGCGACCAGCACCGTATGCCGCGCCGCGCGCCGCGGATGCAGGCGCAATACCGCGCGGGTAATCACGCCGAGCGTGCCCTCCGACCCAATGAACCAGTGCTTCAGGTCATAACCGGTATTGTTCTTCACCATCTTGCCGAGCGAACTCAGGACTGCGCCGCTCGCCAGCACCACTTCCAGCCCGAGCACCTGATCGCGTGCGGTGCCGGACTGGATCACACGATTGCCGCCCGCATTGGTGGCGAGATTGCCGCCAATCTGGCACGACCCGCGCGCGCCGAGGTCGAGCGCAAGTTCGAAACCCGCTTGCGTTGCCGCCTCCTGCGCCGCCTGCAGGGTGGTGCCCGCCCGCACGGTCATGGTTGCCGAAGCCGGATCGATTTCTTCGATGCCCGCGAGCCGCTCGAACGACAACGCGATATCCACGGCACGCGGAATCGCACCGCCGGCGAGGCCCGTCATGCCGCCCTGCGGCACTACCGTTTGATGCGCCGCGTGGCAAATCGCCAGCGCCTGCGCCACCTGTTCGGTCGTGCGCGGCAACAGCAACGCCGCAGCACGCGTCGGCTCGTGACGCGTCCAGTCGGTCATCGAGCGTTCGCCGATCTGCGCGCCGACGCGTACCGCGTCATCCCCCAACGCCTCGCGCAGCGAGGCGAGCGTGGTGGAAAGCGCGGCGCTGTCCTCATTCGTCATGCTGTCGTCCCCTGTGCGGCCTGCTTCTTTCGATAACCCATCGAGTCGTTGATGCGCCCGAGAATATAGTCGCCTGCCGCGACCGGTTGATATTTGAGGTCGGCTTCGCTGGTGCCGAGCTCGCGCGGATCGACCGAGGCGCCGTAAGTCGGATCGTAAAACGTGGCGATCGAATAGCGCTCGCGTCCGGACGCGTTGATCACACGATGCAGCGTCGAGCGAAAGCGGTCGTTGGTCCAGCGCGCGAGCAGATCGCCGACGTTGACGACGAAGCTGCCTGGAATGGGCGGCGCATCGACCCAGGTATTGTTGGCAATTTCGCGCACCTGCAAGCCGCCTACCTGGTCCTGCCACAGCAAGGTGATGCAACCGTAGTCGGTATGCGGCGCCACGCCGAACTGGTCGACATCCGATTGCGGCGGCTGCGGCGGGTAGTACACCATCTGCGTGCGCTGCATGCGCTTGGTATAGCGCGGCGCAAAAAACTGCTCGTCGACGCCGAGGCTCACCGCCACCGCGCGCAACAGGCCGGCGCCGCACTGCGCCACCGCTTCGTAATAGCCGTAGAGCGCCGGGCGCAACTCGGGCATGAAGTCAGGCCAGTTGTTCGGCCCGCGCAGCGCCTGGCCTGCGAGCACATCGGGATCGTCTTCCGGCAACTCCAGCCCGATGCTAAAAAACTCCTTGTAGTCCGGGCGTTTGGCCTGATACATCGTCGCATCGCCGAGCGCATTGAAGCCGCGATGCCGCTGATTCACCGCGGCACGCCGTTTGGTTTCCACCGGAAACGCGAAGAACGTGCGCGCCGCGTGTTCGGCCGCATCGATGGCCGACTGCGGCACACCGTGATTGACGATGTAGAAAAACCCGATCGTCGTGCACGCGTCGTGAATCTCACGACCGACACGCTGCATGGCGCCGGGCTCGCCGGTGCGCACGCCGGCAAGGTCGATGATCGGAATGCGGGTGACAGGCGGCATCGCAAAGCTCCCGAAAGACGAGGCGGATCTGAATGGTCTTTGAGCCGCCGAATAAGCTGACAAATCAAGCTGACCAAGCTGACAAACAAGCGCGTCGTCGATACTTCGAACCCCTTGCCAATCGACGCCGTCGCCCACGCTGTCCCAGTTGTATATACCGCCAAAAGCGCCTTCGCAAGCAGCGTCTTCACTTTGCTGCAAGCGTCGTACGTGCCCCTTCGCAGCGCACAACAGGATTATTTATTTCGCGCGAAAACTGCGGTATATACTGCCCCGCATACCGCGCGCCGCCACACCGCATCTGGCGCGACACCGCTTTGCCAACCGGAGATTCTCATGAGCATCCTTGCAGGCTGGAAGTGTCGTTTCATGGTGTTAGCGTTGTGCGCCGCGAGTACCGCCGCGCACGCGGATCAACTGGCCAAGGTCAAAGCGGCGGGCGAACTCGTCGTCGGTACGGAAATGCAGTTCGCGCCTTTCGACTTCCTCGAGAACGGTCAGCAAGCCGGTTTCAACAAGGACCTGTTTGCCGAGGTCGGCAAGGAACTAGGCGTGAAGGTCCGCTTTATCGACCTGCCCTGGCCCAGCGTGCTGCCCGGTCTCGAAGCCGGCAAGTTCGACATGGTCGGCGGTCCGCTGACGGTGACGAAGGCGCGCATGGAGCGCTACGCGTACACGTTGCCGATCGCGGACGCCACCGACGCGCTGCTCAAACGCGCAAGCGATACGTCGCTCAAGCAATCCTCGGATATCTCCGGCAAGACGGTCGGTGCGGGCAAGGGCTCGGCACAGCTCGACCAGTTGAAGACCTACATCGCGACGCTGCCGAAGCCGCCTGAAGTCCGCGAATATGTCGACAACAATCAGGCCTACGCCGACCTCGCCGCCGGCCGGATTGCCGCCGTCGCCAACTCGATGACGAACATCGCCTATGTGGCGAAACAGCGCCCCGAGACCTTTGCCGTGGTGCAGCCGCCGTTCGGCGCCAAGGTGTACTTCGCCTACTGCATGCGCAAGGACCCGGACAGCAAGTCGCTCGACGACGCGTTCAACGCCGCGCTCGTCAAGATGCACGACGACGGGCGGCTCGCGGCCTTGCAGAAGAAGTGGTTCGGCGTCGCGATGGACTCGCCGACCACCATGCCCACGCCGAACTACTGATCTACTGATGCCTTGAAGCGGACGCTGCCGGCTGTATGGTCTTAGGCAGGCAGCGCCTGCTGGTCTGCTCTAGCGGGTGCCCGACACATGTTCAGCATGCCTGTCTTTCTTCAGGGTTTGCCGCTGCTGCTGCACGCGGCCATCGCCACGGTCGGCATTTCGCTCACCGGGCTCGTGATCGGCTTCTTCGTCGCGATCGGCGTCTGTTCGGCGCGGCTGTCGGCGCATCGCGCGGCGCGCATGTTCGGCGGCGCGTATGTGTTCTTCTTTCGCGGCGTGCCGATGCTCGTGCAATTGCTGCTGGTGTACTACCTGCTGCCCTTCGTCGGCATCAACGTGTCGCCGCTCGTTGCGGCGATCAGCGCCGTGTCGCTCTGCTCCGCTTCGTACATCGCCGAAATTTTGCGGGGCGGCTTCCTGAGCATTCCGCCGGGGCAGATCGAAGCCGCGCGCATGCTCGGCATGTCGCCGCTCGACATGCTGCGGCGCATTCAGGTGCCGCAGGCCTTCCGACTGACCTTGCCGTCGCTCGTCAACGAGATGGTGTTGCTGATCAAGGCCTCGTCGCTGATTTCGGTGGTCGGCGTAGCCGAGTTGACCCGCACCGCGCAGAACATCGCCGCCAGCACCTATCGTCCGCTTGAGGCATATCTCGCCGCGGGGCTGATCTATTTCGTCATCTGCGGGACGCTCGCGCTGGTCGCGCATGGCGCCGAACACCGCTTGCAGCAAGCCTGAGAGCCAAGCCATGCAGCAATTCGACCCTACCGTCATCACGCACAACCTGCAGCCGATCGCGGCGGGCCTCGCGACGACCGTCGGCACGTGGGCCGCGGGCGTCGCCATCGGCATCCTGATCGGCTTTCTGATTGCCGTGCTGCAACTCTTCTGCGGACGCTGGGTGCGCGGGTTCTTGCGCTTCTATATCGAACTGTTCCGCGGCACGCCGTTTCTGGTGCAACTGTTTCTGCTCTACTACGGCGGTCCGTCCATCGGCCTCACACTCGAACCGATGACCGCCGGTGTCCTCGGTCTCGGCCTGTACGGCAGCGCGTATTTTGCCGAGGCGTTCCGCTCGGGCTTCCAGTCGGTGCCGCCCGGCCATCTCGAAGCAGCGTCGTGCCTCGGCCTGTCGCGCTGGCAAGCGGTGCTGCGTATTCAGGTGCCGCAGATGCTGGTGCTGATCGTCCCGGCGCTCACCAATCTGATCATCGTGCTCAGCAAGGAGACTGCCGTGCTGTCGATCGTCACCGTGCCTGAACTGACCTTCGTTCTGACCGGCATCGGCTCGGCCACCTTCGCTTTCGTCGAAACCTTGCTCGCGCTCTGCGTGTGTTACCTCGCGCTCGTCGAACTCACCTCGCGTGCCGGCATGTGGGCGGAAGCCCGCATTGCGCGGTTCATGGCATGAACGAACTCCGGATTGATCGATGAATGCCTTCGCCGATATGCCCACCTCCGAACCCACCGCCACCACGACCGCCGCACAAGCCAGCCGCGCGCCGCTGATCGAAGTACGCGACCTGCGCAAGCGCTTCGGCGAGGTCGACGTGCTGCGCGGCATCGATCTGGAGATCGCCAGATCCGAAGTGGTCTGCATCATCGGCCCGTCGGGGTCCGGCAAGAGCACCTTGCTGCGCTGTCTCGCCGCGCTCGAAACCTACGATCAGGGCGACGTGCGGATCGAAGGCGAACTGCTCGGCTACACCGAGCGCAACGGCAAACGCATGCGGGCCTCGCAAGGCGAGATCAACCGCGTGCGGCGCAACGTCGGCATGGTGTTCCAGCAGTTCAACCTGTGGCCGCATATGACGGCGCTCGGCAATGTGATGGAAGCGCTTCTGCGCGTGCGCCATCTGCCGCGCGACGACGCACGGCGCCGCGCCCATGCGATGCTGGAGACCGTGGGGCTCGCGCACAAGGCGGACGCGTATCCGGCCAAGCTCTCCGGCGGCCAGCAGCAACGCGTGGCGATTGCGCGAGCGCTGGCCATGGAACCGCACATCATGCTGTTCGACGAACCCACCTCGGCGCTCGATCCCGAACTGGTCGGCGAGGTGCTGCAGGTGATGAAGCAACTCGCCCGCGACGGCATGACCATGGCGGTCGTCACGCACGAAATGGGCTTCGCCGCGCAGGTCGCCGACAAGGTGGTATTTATCGATCAAGGCCGCATTGCAGTGGCAGGCAAGCCGCGCGAAGTCTTTCACGATGCCGGGCAGCCGCGCCTGCGCCAGTTCCTGCAGAATTACTTCGACCGTAACGCCTTCTGGACGCAAGGCGCCGATGAGCCGGGTTCGCCATGAACACCGCGCGCTACGAACAGGTCAAGAGCCACATCCGCCGCACCATCGACTCGGGCGTGCGGCAGCCGGGCGACCGCATCCCGTCGGAACTGGACCTTGTCGCAGCGTTAGGCGTGTCGCGCATGACCGTCAACCGTGCCTTGCGCGAACTCGCCGAGGAAGGGCTCGTCACGCGCGTCTCGGGTGTGGGCACCTTCGTGGCGGAGGCGAAACCGCAATCCACCTTGCTGATGATCGCCCACATCGGCGACGAGATCCGCTCGCGCGGTCATGAGTACAGCTACGCAACGCTGCTCAAGCAACGGGAGACCGCACCGGTTCTGGTGTCGAACGCATTGGGCCTGGCGCCGGGCACCTCGGTGTTTCACGTGATCTGTGTCCACCGCGAAAACGGCCTGCCTGTGCAACTCGAAGACCGTTACGTCAATCCAGCCACGGCGCCGGAATTCTTGCTGCAGGACTTCGCGGCGATCCGGCCGTCCGAGTATCTCTACAACGTCGTGCCCGTGCACGACGTCGAACATGTCGTCGACGCGGGCCTGCCTACTCGCGACGAAGCCGGGTTACTCGAAATCCGCGCAGAGGAGCCGTGCCTGACGCTGGTGCGGCGCACATGGACGAGCGGCGTGGCGGTGACGTTCGCCCGCTTCGTGCATCCGGGTTCGCGCTACCGGCTGGGCTGCCGGTTCGCGCCGGACCTCTCGCAGCGCCAGGGCTGAGCAGAGCCGCTGGCGCGGCGCCCGTATCAGACGTTGCCCGCCAGATGAAAGCGCGAGGCCGGATGCCACAGTTGCACCGACGTCGCCACCGCTTCGCCGACCCACGTGCGGCGCCACAACAGCAGGCACGGCTCGCCAATCTCCATCAGCAGGTGCCGGCGCACATGCGCGTCGGGCTTTTGCGCGTAGATGCGAAACTCGGCGCGCTGGATCGGCGCGAGCCGCACCATGTAGTGATTCGGCGTTTCGAGCGTGAAGTCCTGCCGCAGATACTCGGGGAACACCTGGGGATTGACGTAGCGGTCTTCGTACTGGATCGGCTCGCCCTCTTCGCTATGCACGATGCGCGAATGAAACGCGGGGCCGGCGGACAGGCCGAGCGCATCGAGCGCCTGTGCATCGTCGCTCGGTTCGAGCGCCAGCACGTGCGCCATGTGCCGATGGCCGCGCGCGGCGATCTCGTCGGCGATGTTGCGAATCTCGAGAACCGTCGATTCATAGCGCTGCGGCGCGACGAAGGTGCCCGAGCCCTGCACACGCGTCAACACGCGTTCGGCGGTCAGCTCGCGCAGCGCGCGCGACACCGTCATGCGCGCCACGCCGAATTCCTTGACCAGTTCGGTCTCCGATGGAATCAGGCCGCCCGGCTTCCAGTCGCCTTCCGAGATCCGCTTCACGACATAGCGCTTGATCTGCTCGTAGGCCGGCGTGGCTTTGACAGGCGCCTCGCTGGCATTGCCCGGGCGGAGCTGGGTGGTGTCGGATGGCGCGTTATTTAGAGTCATATTCACGTCGACCTCGTGGGTGGTACGCAATACGCCAATGCGCCGGCAGGTAGGCCGGCCGCACCGGCTCGTGGGGCGCTCGCCCCGTTCATGCCGCCGATTGCAGATCTCGCCCGGCGGCGTCAGGCAAATGGGCAGCCGTTGGGTTCGCTTCGCCGGCCGTTGCATAACCGGTGTGCCCGACTACGCCGGCGGCGGCTGGCCGCATCTTACCCGGGTTCGGCAGCGGCGGCGGCTCGGTGTCCGCAATCATACGGAACGCGAGCGCCATGTCCTCGGCGAGCGGCCGGTCGTCGCGATACGTCGGCACGAGACTGCGCACGCCGCGCCAGAGCGAATCGGTGTACGGTGCGCGCGCTGCATCGAGCGTCTGCAGATCATAGGCCTGGGATGCCGCGAGCAATTCGATTGCCACGATGCGTCCGGCGTTGTCGACGATTTCCAGCGCCTTGAGCGCCGCCGGCGTCGCGTGACACAGATGGTCTTCCTGCAGGCCGGAGGTGATGCCGCCGTCCAGACTCGCGGGCATCGCGAGGCGGCGGTTTTGCGCGACGAGCGAGGCCGCGGTGTACTGCGCAATCATGAAGCCCGAACAGGTGCCGCCCGGCTCGGCGAGAAACGCCGGCAGGCCGCTGACGAGCGGATTGACGAGGCGGTCGAGGCGGCGCTCGGCCATCGCCGCCACCTGGGCAATCGCCGTGGCGAGGCTGTCCATCGCCAGCGCGATCGAGGCGCCCACCGCATGCGCCTGCGAATAGACGCGCGGCGCTTCGGGCGTACCGGCGACGATCGGATTGTCGGTGATCGACGCCAGTTCGCGATTGACGACTTCCGCCGTCGCGCTCAGCACGTCGCGCGCCGCGCCGTGCACGTGCGGGATGGTCCGCATGCTCAGCGGGTCTTGCGTACGACGGCCCACCGCCGCGGCCAGGATGCCGCTCTCGGCAAGCGCGCCGCGCATTCTTTCGCCCACCACGTTCAGTCCCGGCGAGATCCGCAACGCCAGCGATTCGGCGTCGAACGCCGCCAGTTGGCCGCGCAGGTTCTCGAAGCTCATGGCCGCCACCGCGTCGGTCCAGTCGAGCAGCCGCGCGGCGCGCGCCAGCGCCAGCGCCGCGAGTCCCGTCACGCACGGCGTGCCGTTGACGAGGCTAAGGCCCTCCTTGGCGTCGAGCACAAGCGGCTCGAGCCCGAGCCGCTGCAGGGCCTCGCGGCCGCTCAAGCGCTCGCCGCGATAGCGCGCATGGCCCTCGCCGATGCACACCAGCGCGATATGCGCCATATGGCTCAGATAGCCGACCGAGCCGAACGCCGGCACTTCGGGCAGACAATCGGCATCGAGCAGCGCCACTAGCTGCTCGGCGACCGCGAGCCGGATGCCCGAATGCCCGTGGGCGAAATTGTTGAGCGCCGCGGCCATGATGGCGCGCGTTTCGGCGACGCCGAGCGGCGTGCCGACGCCCACCGCATGGCTCATCAGGATATTGCGCGACAGCGTGCGCTGCTCGGACGGCGACACGATCACATCGCACAAGGCGCCCACGCCGGTATTCACGCCATAGGCGCGAATACCGCGCTCGACGATCTGTTCGACGAGGACATGCGCCGCCGCAATGCGCGCCCGCGCATCGGCGGAAAGCTCGAGCGGCTCGCCTGCGGCCACGGCCGCAACCTGACGCCAGTCGAGAGGACGATCGGAACGAATGACAGCCATGATGACGATACTCAGTTCGCAGTACGGTGGTGGTGGCTCGAGACGAATTGCTTGAAACGCTCGGACTTGAGTTCGCCGAACACCTCGTCGGGCGTACCGTCCGCTTCGACCTCGCCTTGATGCAGGAACATCACGCGGTTCGACACATGGCGCGCAAAGCCCATTTCGTGCGTGACGACCAGCATGGTGCGGCCTTCTTCCGCCAGCGAGCGCATCACGCGCAAGACTTCGCCGACCAGTTCCGGGTCGAGCGCCGAAGTCGGCTCGTCGAACAGCATGACCTTCGGATGCATCGCCAGCGCCCGCGCAATCGCCACGCGCTGCTGCTGGCCACCCGACAGATGCGCCGGATAATGGCCGCGCTTTTCCGCGAGACCGACCTTGGCGAGCAGCGCTTCGGCTTCTTCGACGGCCTCGGCGCGGCTGCGTTTTTGCACGCGCATCGGACCTTCGATCAGGTTCTCGAGCACCGTCATATGCGACCACAGGTTGAAGTTCTGAAACACCATGCCGAGTTGCGAGCGGATGCGGTCCACCTGGCGGCGGTCGCTCGGCTGCATCTTGCCGTCGCCGCGGCGCTTCATCTTGAGTTCTTCGCCGGCCAGCGCGACCGAACCGTCATCGGGCGTTTCCAGCAGGTTCAGGCAGCGCAGGAAAGTGCTCTTGCCCGAACCGCTCGCGCCGAGGATCGAGATCACGTCGCCCTGGTGCGCGTCGAGCGAGATGCCCTTGAGGACGTGGTGGTCGCCGAACGACTTGTGAATGTTCTTGACCGACAATGCAACGGGTGCCGTAGCGTTCATGTGATTCTCCGGAATGAGCGGCCGTTCAGTGCGCGGCACGACGTGCTTCGGTGGTGGCGGAAACCGGGCGCGAGGCGACCTGGACCGGCGCCGCGCGCAGATGACGCGACAGGCGCACTTCGAGCAGGCCCAACAGGCGCACGATCACAAAATTAAGGAACAGGTAGATCAACGCGGCGCAGATAAAAACTTCAGTTGTCCGATAGGTTTGCTGGATGATCTGCTGCGCGACGCCGGTCACTTCCCACACGGTGACGAGACTCGCGAGCGCAGTCGACTTCACCAGCAACACCGCTTCAGTGGAATACGCGGGCAGGCACTGGCGCAGCGCAATCGGTCCGATCACGCGGCGCAGCAACGCGAAGCCGGACAGGCCGATGGCATAGCCCGCTTCGATCTGTCCAACCGGCACGGCCATCAGGCCGCCGCGGATGATCTCGGCGGTATAGCCGGCCGTACACAAGGCGAGCGAGAGCACCGCGCACATATACGGTTCGCGCAGCACCGGCCACAGGAAACTCTCGCGTATCACGCCGAACTGGCCGAGTCCGTAGTAGACGAGAAACATCTGGATCAGCAGCGGCGAGCCGCGAAACACGAGGATATAGGCGCGTGCGAAGCGGTTCGGCAGCCAGTGCGGCGAGACCCGCATCGTGACGATCACGAGCGACAGCAGACCGCCCAGGATCAGCGACGAGAAGAACAGGCCGAGTGTGGTCGGCACGGCGCCGAGCAACTGGCGCAGCGTGTCGAACAGGAAATCGAAGTCGATATGCATGATGGCGCGGCCTCGTCAGTTGCGGGCGAAATTGCGGCGGAAGGACCGGCCTACGCGGGCTTCCGCGTGGTTGAAGACCCGGTTCGAGATGCTCGTCATCACCAGGTACAAGCCGCCGCCCACGACGAAGAACGTGAAATATTGATGAGTCGAACCCGCGGCAACCTGGCTCACGCGCAGCAGTTCGGCGAGGCCCGTGACCGAGATCAGCGCGGAATCCTTGAGGCTCAATTGCCAGACATTGCCGATGCCCGGCAACGCGAAGCGCAGCACCTGCGGGATCAGGATGCGGCGCGCCATGGTCAGCGTGGGCATGCCGATGGAACGGGCCGCTTCCAGCTCGCCGCGCGACACCGCCAGCACCGCCGCGCGGTACACCTCGGCCTGGTACGCGCCGGAGATCATCCCCACCGCGAGCGCGCCGATCACGAAGGGCGGCACGCCGACGAAGCCGTCGGCGCCGAACCACTGGCCGATCGTCGTCACCAGCGTCGAGCCGCCGAAATAGAAAAGATAGATGACGAGCAGTTCGGGCACGCCGCGAAACACGGTCGTGTAGAAGTCGCCGACGATGCGCAGCGTGCGAAAGCGCGACAGCTTCGCCGCCGCCACCAGTGCGCCGAACACCGCGCCGACGGCGAGCGCCGCGAGCGTCAGCGCGACGGTCATCAAGGCCGCCAGCAGCACGACGCCGCCCCAGCCATCCGGCCCGAAGCCGAGCATCCCGATCAGAGCCATACCCTACCCCTCGTCCAATCCGTTGAATCGATCAGGCGGCACGCGCGAGCGTTGCCGCGCGTGCTGGACCACCTGCTGGTACCGCTTGACTCAGTTACCGCTCAGGGCGTGACGTCCGTCTTGAACCACTTCACGGAGAGCTTCTTCACTGTGCCGTCTGCAAGCGCCGCGGCAATCGCGGTGTCGAACTTCGCCCTCAGGTCGGCGTCCTGCTGGCGGAACGCGAGGCCTTCACCCGGACCCCAGATCGGGCCACCGATCTTCGGTCCGGCCATCACGATCGAAGCGGTCTCTTTCTTGTCCGTGTTGGCGGCGTAGTAGGTCACGTCGTCGAAGGAGGCGTCGATACGGCCGTTCGCCAGATCGAGGTCACGCTCCGGCGAGGTCTTGTAGACGCGGATCGTGGCGACGTCCTTGAAGCCGTCGTTGATGAACTTGGTATAGACCGTGCCCGACTGGATACCGATGGTCTTGCCCTTCAACTCCTTACGCAACGAGTCGACGGTCGGCTGGTCGGTCTTCGGGTCGCCGGTCAGCTTGAGGACGGCGCTGGTCGGACCGGCCTTCGGCAGGATCTTGGTGTCGGTCACGGCGAAGGTGGCCGGCGTAGCCGCATAAGGACGCGAGAAGGCGATGATCTTTTCGCGCTCCGGCGTGATCGAAATGGCGTCCATCAGCACGTCGAACTTGCCGGCTTGCAGACCCGGGATCATGCCGTCCCAATCCTGGGCGACGAGGTTGCACTGCAACTGGATGCGCGCACACAGGTTCGCCACCAGTTCCGGTTCGAAGCCGCCCAGCTTGCCGCCCGGCAGCGTCAGATTCCACGGTGCATAGCCGCCTTCCAGCGCGATGGTCACCGTTTTCCATTCTTTCGCCTGCACAGGGGCCGCGAGAATAGTCGCTGCGCCGAGGACGGCGCCAATCAATGCTTTAGCCAACGTAGTGCGCTTTACCTTCACGTCGAAACTCCTTTGATTGAGGGAACACCATCCAGCTAGTCGAGCGACTGATTCACTCGCCTAAATTGACTAGACAAGTCTGCATGAGTAAAAAAATCGTCGCAAGCATAATTGTGAGATTTCACCGAAATCCTCGGGTAAGCCCTATAAATAAAGGCCCATGGCGCTATTTCGAGGCGAAAGGAGATTGAAAAATACTGCGCCACGCACGCTTCTTTGGTGCATTTTGTCTAGACAGGTTCACTCAACGACGCACGATGCATCGCCCTGGTGCAAGGGTGCACAGGGGTGGATCGAGACGACCGGCGTGGGTCAGGGGACGTGAGGATTGAGAACTTCAAGACGTTCGAGAGATGAAGCATGCCACCCGCCCGCTACCAGATATACGGCACGAACCGATAGCGCACGCGAGCGGCGTACGCGGCATAGCCTTCGAGTTGCTCGGCGAGCATGCGCTCCTCCCGCACCGCGCGATAGCCGATGCCGGCCACGAGCAACGGCATGCAGGCGAGCCCCCACCAGGAACCCAGCAGCAACGGCGTGCCGACGAGAAACGGCAGCGCGGACGCGTACATGGGATGCCTGACGTAGGCGTACGGTCCTGTGTCGCTGACCGTGTGGCCGCGTTCGGACTGGATCTTGACGACCGGCGCCGCGAAGCTGTTGGCGCGGAACACCGAGCGGCACGCGTAGATGCACACGAACATGCCGAGCGCGCCGAGCCCATTCAGCCAGCCCGGCATGGACGACCAATGAAAGCGGCCGGCGTCGAGTCCCATCAGGATCAACCAGCCAATCCAGACGACGCCCACATAAGCCATGAATATCTGGTCCCAGCGGCTCTGTTGCGGCTGCACGATGGGTTTCAGCCGTTCGGTGAGCAGCGCCGGATCATGCCGCGCGAGCCACAGGCCTAACCACAGGCCGAGCACCGCCCATTCGAGCAGAAACCACCAGGCCGCGACCCAGTGCAGCGTGCCGGCGGCACCGAGCAGCAGGACCGCCATGAAGACAAACCAGAGCGCCAATTGAAGCAGGAGGTTCTTGACCATCGAATCAGGCTCCGCAGTTCGGGTTCTTCATTGGCCCTTCTGATTGGCCCGGGGTTGCCCCTTGGTTGGCCTTCATTGGCCTTCATCGGTCATCGTCGAGTCTTCGTGGCCGCGTCAGTGCGGCTCCCGGATGCGCTCGAACAGACGCGGCACGTCGAACTCGCCGACCGGCAGGCCGAACCGTTCGCCAAGGCATGCCGCGAGGTCGGCGGCCGTTCCGATCACGTGCTCACTGACCACCTGGCCGTCAGCGGCGCGCTCCGTCAAACGGTCGTTGCGCAGCGCGAGGCGCCCATGCGGCAAGACCCGGCAGACAATCAGGTTGCTCACGAAGAGCGACGCCGGCCAGGTGGAGGTGTACCAGTTCGACACCTCATAGTCGATCCACTCGGCGCGCTGCTGCTCGAAGCGGTAGGCCTTCATCCAGCCGTCGCCCGACTGCACTTCCAGGTCGAGCGCGCCATGCGACGCATCCGCGAGGCGAAACGCTTCGAGCGGCGTGGCTTGCGGCATGCCCGCCTCGAGACGCAAGGGCGCGGTCAGCGTCGCGCTGCCGAACCCGACGTCTGCGAGCCAGGGCGTGTCGTCGATATCGACGCGCAGCAGCATATGGGTGCGAGCCGTGACAGCGTCCGCCTCGCGCCCCCACAACACCCGCGCGATCAGAGGCGTCACGCGAAAGCCCAGTTGCATCAGCGCATGGGCGAACACCCGGTTCTGCTCGAAGCAATAACCGCCCCGCCGGCGCTCGAGCAGCTTGTTGACGACGGCCGGCAATTCCAGCGAGACCGTGCGGCCGCTCAGCGGGTCGAGATTTTCGAAGGGGATCGCGAGCGGATGCAGGCGGTGCAGTTCGCGTAGCACGGCGAGCGTCGCCGTGCGCGGACCCTCGTAGCCGATGCGGGAAAAATACAGGTCGAGGTCGAGTGCATTTGACATGAGTGTGGGTCCTGGGAACGACGGTAGCGACTATATCAAGCGCACCTGCGCCGGCGACCAACGAAAGCAAACAATGTGTCGATTCATGGACACATCTCCTGACAACAAGCTTTCGTTGCATTCGGGCACTTCAACAGCGCATCCCGGCGCCGCTTCGATGCATCTGTCACACGAGCTTTCGCGCGAAGGACCAGCGCGCCGTCCACCCTCCCGGACAAGCTCACCGCTCGCGCATCAGCACCGACAGGCGTCGCAAAACAGGCCTTCAATTCCATACCATTTAATTACGTTTAAATTACTTTTAAATAACAAAAAGTCAAATAAAAGCCAGAAAACGTAAAAATATCAATTACACCCCAGTAATATTGTTGCGAATCGTTCTCATTTGTATTGACGCACCTATTGGGCATGCGTACGATCTCGACATTGCTGCCTGAGGCGTCGCGAACCACAGCAGCAATGCGCGGGATGCCGGCTATCGTCGCCCAAAGCAGATAGCCGGAACAGTCGATACAACACAATAAGGATTTCGATGAAGTTCGCCCAGTCCAAACGACTCGCGTCAGACGCGCGTCCATCCAGGAATGCTACACCGCGCGGTCGCGCCGCACGCAAGCCAGGTCTGCCCTCGATTCGCAGCGTGGCGCTTTACACAGCATTCGCCTGGGCCTCGCTGACGGCAGCCACCGCGATGGCCGAGACCAATCCCGACGCCGCGCCGAACGACGCGCCCGAGGCCGACCTGAGCATTCAGGCGCGGCCCACCGGCCAATGGACCGGCGTGTGGAACCGCGGCAACCTGCTCGGCGACATCGGCGGCCTGCGTCCGTGGCTCGGCAAGTACGGCGTGACGTTCGGCCTGACCGAGACCAGCGAATACCTTTACAACGCGCGCGGCGGCCTGAACACGGGCGGCACCTATGACGGCCTGACGACGGCCACGGTCCAGGTGGATACGAAGAAGGCATTCGGCCTGCCGGGCGGTCTCTTCAACGTCAGCGCGCTGAACATCCACGGCCAGAATCTGAGCGCCGACAATCTCGGCACGCTGAATACCGCGAGCGGGATCGAGGCGCAGGATACGACCCGTCTGTGGGAGCTGTGGTACCAGCAGTCCTTCCTGAACAACAAGATGGACGTCAAGGTCGGTCAGCAAAGTATCGACCAGGAGTTCATCGGCAGCCAGAGCGCCGGCCTGTTCGTCAATACGATGTTCGGCTGGCCCGCGCTGCCGTCGTACGACATGCCGTCGGGCGGCCCGGCCTACCCGCTCGCCGACCTCGGCGTGCGCGTGCGCGGCCAGATCACGCCGACCTTGACCGCCCTCGCAGGCGTGTTCGACGGCGACCCGCTCGGCAACAATCCGAACAATATCAGCGGCACGAATTTCAACCTGCACACCAGCGCGCTGTATATCGGCGAACTGCAGTACGCGTTGAACCAGCCGGGCGACGGCGAGATGGTCGGCGCCGGCAACACCGGCCTGCCCGGCAGCTACAAGCTCGGCTTCTGGTACAACACCGGCAGCTTCGCCGACGTGTACTACGACAACACCGGCGTGTCGCTGGCGAACCCGAATTCGACGGGCGTCGCTGCGCAGCATCGCGGCGACTACAGTTTCTACGCCGTGGCAGACCAGATGGTGTGGCGCCCGGATCCGGACGAGCCGCGCAGCATCAATGTGTTCGCCCGGGTGATGGGCGCACCGGGCGACCGCAACCTCGTCGACTTCTCCGCCAACCTCGGCGTAGTGATGAAGGCGCCGTTCGCCGGACGCGACAACGACACCGTGGGCCTCGCACTGACCTACATCAAGGTCAGCAATAGCGTGGAGAACCTCGATCTCGACAATCGGGCCTTCCTGAACAGTCCCTACGGCGTGCGCACGCAGGAAACCACCCTGGAAGCGACCTATCAGTTTCAGGTCAATCCGTGGTGGCAGATCCAGGCCGACGCGCAATACACGTTCAATGCCGGCGCCGGACAGAACCCGAGCGACCCGACTCAGGCGCTGCGCAACACTCTTGTTGTCGGCGTGCGAACCAACATCACGTTCTGACCGCTTTCATAACCTGGACACCATGCTTTCGATCATGACCGCATTCAACGCTTTGTGCGCAGGCACGGAGGCTCAATCATGAATTACCCCAAGCGCAAGTCTTTGCCGCGCGCTACGCGGGCACTGATGGCAGCAGCGGCGGGCGCCGCCGCGCTGCTCGCGGCCGGCACCGCGTACGCCGATCCGCAAGGCTTCCTCGAGACGGTGCACAAGCACACCACGCTCATCAACACGGTGCCCGACAACGGCGACCAGAACCCGTATGCGCTGGTCGTCGCACCGGTTTCGGCCGGCACGGTGAAGAAAGACGACGTGCTCGTCGACAACTTCAACAACTCGACCAACCTGCAAGGCACCGGCTCCACGATCGTGGATTACCACCCGGATACCAAGCAGATGTCGGTGTTCGCCGTGATTCCGCGCGATCTGAAGGAATGCCCGGGCGGCGTCGGTCTGTCGACCGCCATGACCATGCTGAAGTCGGGCTGGGTGATCGTCGGCAGCACGCCGAGCAACGACGGCACCACCGGCACCAAGGGCGCCGGCTGCCTGATCGTGCTGGATCCGCAAGGCAAGGTGGTCTCGACCATCAACAGCCCGAACATCAACGACCCGTGGGGCAACATGGCGGTCGTCGACAACGGCAATAGCGCCACGCTGTTCGTCAGCAACGCCGGCTTCGGCGTCGGTTCGGCGGCGGGCGATCCGCCGGTGTTCAAGCAAGCCACCGTGCTGCGCCTCGATCTCGACATTCCGGACGGCAAGCCGCCGGTCGTGAAGCAGGAAATGGTCGTGGGCAGCGGCTTTGGCGCGCAGGCCGACAAGGGCGTGTTCCTCGTCGGGCCGACCGGCCTCGCCCTGTCGCCGGATCAGAAACTCCTGTATGTTTCGGACGCAATCGGCAACCGCGTCAACGTGATCGAAGATCCGATGACGCGCGACACCAGCGCCGGTGTGGGCCGCCAGCTCACCGCCGACGGCCTGCTGCACCGGCCGCTGGCGATGGTCACGGCGCCCAACGGCCACCTGCTGGTGACCAACGCGCTGAATGGCCAGGTCGTCGAGATCGACCCGGCGAGCGGCAAGCAGATCTACGCACGCTGGATCGATACCGACAAGGCGCAGTCGCCTCCGGGTAACGGCGACCTGTTCGGCATCGTCATGACGCCGGCGGGCGACGGTTTTTACTACGTGCAGGACGACGTGAACACTTTGGTACTCGCGAAGTAATCATGGCAAACGATACACATCCCCCCAAGCGGCCTGCCCGGCGCGGCTTTCTGAAGGCGGGAGGGGCGGCGGTCGCAGCAGGCGCGAGCCTGTCCGCGGCCAGCGTCGCCCACGCCGCACTCGGCAAGCCGCAAGCGCACACCGACGATCCCTACCTCGCCGTCGAACCGTTCTTCGGCGAGCATCAGGGCGGCATCGTCACGCCGCAGCAAGCGCATATCTACGTGGCCGCGCTCGATCTCACGACGACCAAACGCGAAGACGTGATCGCCCTGCTGCGCACCTGGACCGACGCCGCCGCGCGCATGACCCAGGGCCTGCCCGCAGGCGCGCTGCCCGGCGCCGACGGCAAAGCCGCGCCGGATTCCGGCGACGTGCTGGGCCTCGGCGCGGCCGGCCTGACGGTGACCTTCGGCTTCGGCCCAGGTCTGTTCACCTCGGACGGCAAGGACCGCTACGGCATCGCCAGCAAGCGCCCGGCGGCGCTCGTCGATCTGCCGCGCTTTAACGGCGACCAGTTGCTGCCGGAAAAAACCGGCGGCGACCTGTTCATCCAGGCCTGTGCGAACGACGCGCAAGTGGCTTTCCATGCGGTGCGCCAACTGGCGCGCCAGAGCTACGGCATTGCGACGATGCGCTGGGGCCAGGCCGGCTTCGTGTCGGGTCCGCGCGGGCAAACGCCGCGTAACCTGATGGGCTTCAAGGACGGCACCAACAACCCGTCGACGAAAAAGCCCGAGCTGATGAACCAGTTCGTCTGGGCGAACGGCGCGGACGCACCGTGGATGCAGGGCGGCTCGTACGGCGTCGTGCGCCGCATCCGCATCACGCTCGAACACTGGGACATGACGGAAGAGGATTTCCAGGAACAGGTGTTCGGCCGTCACAAGTACAGCGGTGCGCCGATCGGCAAGAAGAACGAATTCGACCCGCTCGATCTCGACGCGCAGGACAAGGACGGCAATCCGGTGATTCCGGAAAACTCGCATGTCCGGCTGTCGAACCAGGCGACCAATAACGGCGCGCAGATTCTGCGCCGCTCGTATTCGTACAACGACAGCTCGAATTTCTACATCGAGCGCTGGCCGCCATGGCGCCAGGAAACCGAGTACGACACGGGGCTGATTTTCATTGCCTACCAGGGCGACCCGCGTACCGGCTTTATCCCCATCAACGAGAAGCTCTCGAAGTTCGACATGATGAACCAGTTCACGACGCACGTCGGCAGCGCGGTGTTTGCCTGCCCGCCGGGCGCCAAACCGGGTTCGTACATCGGCGCGGGGCTGTTCGAAACGTAAGGCGCGAACGCCGCCCACGCGGCGCGCCGCGCGTGAAACAGATCGATACCATCACAAAAGGAATTTTGAATCATGACTCATTCCTGGCTTGGCAACCGTGTTCGCGCAATCAGCGGCGCGGCGGCCCTTCTGCTGGCGACGCTGGGTGCTGCACCGCTCGCCGCCCATGCTGCATCGATCACGCTGTATAGCGCGCAGCACGAGCAGGTCGTCAACATGCTCGCGAAGGACTTCCAGAGCCAAACCGGCATTTCGGTGAAGATCCGCACCGGCGAAGGCCCGGCACTGGCCGCGCAGCTCGTCGCGGAAGGCGCCGCCTCCCCCGCCGACGTCTACTTCACGGAAAACTCGCCGGAACTGATGCTGCTCGAAGAAAAGGGCCTGCTCGGCAAGGTGGATGCCGCGACGCTGTCGGCCGTCCCGACGCGTTTCGATTCGCCGACCGGCGCATGGGTCGGCGTCACCGCACGTGAAAACGTGCTGGCCTACAACACGGCCAAGGTCAAGCCGGACCAGTTGCCGCAATCGCTGTTCGATCTGGCCAAGCCGCAATGGAAAGGCAAGGTCGGCATTGCGCCGAGCGACGGCGACTTCCTGCCGCTCGTGAGCGCCGTGATCGCCCTGAAGGGCGAAGCGCAAACGCTCGAGTGGCTGAAGGGCCTGAAGGCCAACTCGCAGATCTTCGACGACGACGAAGGTGTGGTGGCCGCAGTGAATCGCGGTGCAGTCGCAACCGGCATCATCAACAACTACTACTGGGCGCGTCTGAATGCCGAAATCGGCGACAAGGCCACCCGTAGCGCGCTCTATCACTTCAGCAACGGCGACGCCGGCGCACTCGTGAACGTGTCGGGCGCGGCGGTGCTGAAGTCGGCGCACAACGAAGACGGCGCGCAGAAATTCCTCGCCTATCTGGTCAGCGAACGTGCCCAGACGCTGCTGGCGAAGAGCCACGTCGACTTCGAGTACCCGCTGCACAGCGGCGTCGCACCGGACCCGATCCTCAAGCCGTTCACCGAACTGAGCCCGCCGACGCTGACGGTGCAGCAACTCGGTGACGACAGTCAGGCCGGCAAACTCCTGCGCCAGGCCGGACTGCTGTAAATGAGCGATGCCGTGTCAGCCGCCCCGCCGGCTGTTGCCTCTGAACCGGCGCGCGGCCGCAAGCGCGCGCCGCGTGGTTTGTTCGCAGCTGCCGCGCTGAGCGCGTTGCTGGTGTTGCTGCCGCTCGCCTTTACCGTCTGGCGGGCGGCCAGTTTTGGTTTTGCCGAAGCGGCCGAGCTGGTGTTCCGGCCGCTGGTCGGCGAACTGCTGGTCAATACGCTGATGATCACGCTGTCGGCCACGCTCGCCGCGGCCGTGCTGGGTACGGCCGCCGCGTGGTTCGTCGAACGCACCCGCCTGCCCGGGCGCCGCTTCTGGGCCGTGGCGATGGCTGCGCCGCTCGCCATGCCGCCGTTCATCACGAGCTATGCGTGGGTGTCGTTCAGTCTGGATCTGCAGGACTTCAACGGCGCCTTGCTGGTCATTACCTCCGCCTATTTTCCGCTGGTCTATTTGCCGGTCGCGGCCGCGCTGCGCAGCATGGACCCGGCGCTGGAAGAAAGCGCCCGCTCGCTTGGCTGCGGCCGCTGGAGCACTTTTTCCCGCGTGATCCTGCCGCAACTGCGCCCTGCTTTGCTGGGCGGCATGCTGCTGGTCGCGCTCGGCGTGATGTCCGAATTCGGCGCGTTCACCCTGCTGCGTTTTCGCACCTTCACGACCGAAATCTACGCCGAATACCGCACCAGCTTCGACGGCCCGGGCGCCTCGCTGCTGGCTTGCCTATTGATCGTGATGTGCCTCGCGGTGCTCGCGTTCGAATTCCGCGTGCGCGGCGCGGCGCGTTATGAACGTGTGGATCGCGGCGCGCGCCGCGCCGTGCTGCGCTATGACCTGGGCGTGTGGCGCTGGCTGGTGGTCGCGGGTTTCGCCGCGCTGACCCTCGCCACGCTCGGCGTGCCGCTCGGCATGATCGGCTACTGGCTGACGCAGCCGGGCGCGGCCGCCGTCACGCCGGCCGACGTCTCGCCCGAACTGCTGTTCAATGCGACGCTTTCCTCGCTCGGTTTCGGACTCGGCGCCGCCGTCCTGACCACGCTGCTGATCGTGCCGCTGGCGTTTCTGCTGGTGCGTTATCCGGGGCGCCTCGCCACCCTGTTCGAACGCACCGTGTTTCTCGCGCAAGGTATCCCCGGCCTCGTGATTGCGCTCGCCGTCGTCTCGCTCGCGGTGCATTCGCTGCAGCCGCTTTACCAGAGCACCACGCTGCTGATCATCACGTACGCGATCCTGTTCCTGCCGCTTGCGCTGGTAAGCGTGCGCGCCGCGCTGATGCAGGCGCAGCCGCGTCTTGAAGAAACCGCGCGTGCGCTTGGGCTGGGCTGGCGGCAGACTTTGGTGCGCGTGCTGTTGCCGCTCGCTGGACCAGGTCTGGGCGCGGCGGCGTCGATGGTGTTCATCTCCGTGGTCACCGAACTCAACGCGACGCTCCTGCTCTCGCCCATCGGCACCCAGACGCTCGCCACGCAGGTCTGGTCCGACACCTCGACCATGGCGTTTGCCGCCGCCGCGCCCTACGCGGCGCTGCTCACGGGCATTTCGCTGTGCGCCTCCGGCCTGCTGTTCGCGCTGCTCGGTCGCTCGGCGCTGCTCGGCGAACGCAGCTAAGACTGCGTCGCACTCCCCGCTATCCCCATCGGATTCTCATGAGCGAACTTCGTATCTGCGGCCTGCAAAAATCGTTCGACGGCAACCCGGTGCTGCACGGCATCGATCTGTCCGTCGAGCGCGGCACGCTGCTCGCCCTGCTCGGTCCGTCCGGCAGCGGCAAAACCACGCTACTGCGCGTGCTGTGCGGTTTCGAACGCGCGGACCGCGGCACGGTGGAAATCGACGGCCGGCGCGTCGCCGGCGATGCGCTGCACGTGCCGTCGGAACAACGCCGCATTGGTTATGTGCCGCAGGAAGGCGCGCTGTTTCCGCATCTGTCGGTAGCGGACAACATCGTCTTCGGTCTGCCGCGCGCGCAACGGCGGGCGCGCCATCGCGTCGCCGAACTGCTCGAACTGGTCGGCCTGCCGGCTTCGTTCGCCGAGCGCGCGCCGCAGCAGCTTTCCGGCGGCCAGCAGCAACGGGTAGCGTTGGCACGCGCGCTGGCGCCCTCGCCCACGTTGGTGATGCTCGACGAGCCGTTCTCCTCGCTCGACGCCGCGCTGCGCCTCGAAACCCGTCAGGCCGTGGCCAGCGCGCTGGCCGCAGCCGGCGCCACCGCCGTGCTGGTGACGCACGATCAATCGGAAGCGCTCTCGCTCGGTCATGAGGTCGCGGTGTTGTGGCACGGCAAGCTGATCCAGACCGCGACGCCGGAAATCATCTACCGGCGCCCGGTGACGCGCGAGCTTGCGTCGTTCATCGGCGAGGCGGTGTTGCTGCAAGGCGTCGCCGCACGCGACCGGGTGACCTGCGAACTCGGCGAACTGACGCTGGCGGCGCCGGCGAAAGACGGCGCCGTCGACGTGATGGTGCGCCCCGAGCAGATCCGTCTGTGGCGCGCCGACGAAACTACGCCGGACGGTACGGCTTCGTTCGATGCCATTGTTCAGGACGTGATCTTCCAGGGACAGGACGCGGCTGTCGGCCTGCAGTTGCAGTCGGCGGCGCGCACGGTGGTACGCGCCCGCGTGCCCGGCTACCGGACGCCGCAGCCGGGAGAGCGCGTGCGGCTCGCCATCGACGGCGACGTCACGGCCTACACGCGCGCCTGAACGTCGGACGCGCGTTCGTCGCGCGGCGCCGCGGACGCGGCAGCCGCCGAAGCGCGCGGCTGCGCCCGCACCGACAAATCCTGAATCATCTGGGCTGCCAGGTAATCGCAGGTCGGCCGGTCCGATTTGGCGCTGCGCGCCACCACGATCTCCAGCGACTCGATCTTCGGCAAACCCTGCGCGGCACCGAGGATGGCGAGACGCGACGGCACGCTGCAACGGGTCAGCGCGATCACCGCCAAACCCGCATCGACGGTCGCCACGAGTCCGAGCAGACTGGCGCTGCTATAGGCGGCACGGTAGCGGATCCGCGCCGAGTCCAGCGCCGCAAGCGTGTGGGTGCGGGCCACGCAGCCCGGCTCGTATAAGCCCACCGGCAAGGGCGACGCCGCCAGCACCGGCGTATCCTCCGACGCCCCCACCCACACCATCGGCTCGCTGCGCACATATTCGCCGCGCAGCTTGCGGTCACGGGTAACGAACGCGAGGTCGATCTTGTTGTCCGCCAGCATCGGCGCGAGCGCCGTGCTTTGTGCGCAGACAATCTCGATCTCGACGTGCGGGTACAGGTTCGAAAAACGCCGGAGCACCGGCGACAGCAACGACGACACGTAGTCGTCCGGCGCGCCCAGCACGACCCTCCCCGTGACCTCGGGCCGCACGATTGCCGACCACGCTTCCTCATGCAGATCGATCACGCGCCGCGCGTACTCGAGCAGCGTGCTGCCAGGCCGCGTCAGCGCCAGATTGCGGGTATCGCGGGCAAACAACGTGGTGCCGAGCATGCCTTCGAGCCGCTTGATCTGCATGCTGACCGCCGCCTGCGAGCGGTGCACCGTCGCCGCGGCTTTCGTGAAACTGCCCGCCTCGACCACGGCGACGAAGGTGCGCAGCAGATCGACGTCGAATTCAGGGTGCATGATTTATAAGCCCGGCTTATCGAATTTCTCAATTTTATTCGTTTGTTGTGTGACGGCAAGTCCCCGATACTCGACCTGGTTATCGTCACGGAGCGTTTTGCATGTCACTCACCTCACGTCAACAGGGCGCCATCACCCTTGCCAGCGGCGGTTTGCTGATGGGGACGATCGGCATCTTCGTCGAGGAAGCGCGGCTCGATGCCATGACGATGGTGTTCTTTCGCTGCCTGTTCGGCTTTCTGGCGCTGGCCGGTTATTGCGCGTGGAAGGGCTTCTTCCGGGCGCAGCGCTTCACCCTGCGCATGGTGTTGCTCGCGGTACTGTCGGGCCTGCTGATGGTGACCCAGTGGGTGTGGTTTTTCGACGCGATTCATCGCACCAGCATCGCGGTCGCGACCGTGGTGTTTCACGTGCAGCCCTTCTGGGTGGTGCTGATGGGCGCGGCGCTGTTCAATGAACGCCTTGGCGGCGACCGGCTCGGCTGGATCGCGACGGCGTTTGTCGGACTCGTGCTCGCCTCAGGCGTGGCCACGAGCGAAAACCTGCAGGGACACGCCAGTTATCTGTTTGGCGTAGGCGAGGCGCTGGCGGGCTCGGTGCTCTATGCGAGCGTGACGCTGATCGCCAAAAGTCTCGGCCAGTTGCGCCCGCATCTGCTGACGCTCGCGCAGTGCCTGGTCGGCGTGGTTTGTCTGGCGTTTATCGCGCCGCTGCATTCGGTGGCGCATATTGGGCCGGCGCAGTGGTTCTGGCTGGTCGGCATGGGGGTGCTGCATACGGGGCTTTCGTATGTGCTGATCTACGGCGCGCTGCCCAAGCTGACTACGCCGATCATCGCGGTGCTGCTGTTTGTTTATCCGCTGACGGCGATCGTTGTGGATGCGCTTGTTTATGGACGGGCGTTGTCCGCGCCGCAACTGGCCGGTATGGCGTTGATCGTGACGGCGAGTCTCGGTGTCAATCTTGGGTGGCCGCTGGTGTCCATTCTGCGGCGTGGTGCGCGGGTCAGGCATCCGGTGGATTGAGCATCGCCGGGGCGATGCCGGGCGTGATGGCGCCCGGCATCGCTTCAGTCGTCGTAGTGAAACCGGCAAGCGGCGACGTAGATCAGTCCGTCCTGCGGGAGATAGACAAGACGATCGGCATGCGTCACTCGACGCGACCAGAAACCCGTCAGGTTGCCTACCAGGGGTTCCGGTTTACCGGAGCCCTTGAAAGGGTCACGCCGGCATTCTTCCAGCAATTCGTTGACCTTCCGCAAAACCTTGGCGTCGATCCTTTGCCAATGCAAATAGTCATCCCAAGCTTCATCCGTGAAGACAAAAACGCTATCGGACCTCACGGTCTCCTTGTTGCGGGCTTTCTGTTTGCTCATCTGTCAGCAGTTTGCGCGGCGTACCCTTGCGTGCATTGATCTGGGCAACAGAACGTACAAGCCGTTCGGCATTCTTCGGAGAACTCAACAGATACAGCGTTTCCTGCATGGCGCTGAAGTCCTCGAGCGAAACCATCACCACATGTTCGCCGCCTTGCCGGGTAATCAGCATAGGCGTGTGGTCGCGGCATACGTCGTCCATTGCTTGCTTAAAGCTTGCACGGGCCTCGCTGTAAGTAAGGGTGTTCATGGCTTATCCGGCCCGGAGGCTTACCTTCGGCCGCTCCTGATAAAAAAGTTAGCGGTATTTAGCGTAGCGAACCAAGCCGCCCCCAGAAGGGGGCAAGTCCACCGACCCAACATGAGTTGGACGTTCGCGGCTCTGAAATCAATTGTACAGAAACCGGTACAAGATCTCAAGTGTGCGATCAGGATGCCAAACACCGCCTAACCAGAACGAAGCATGCCGCGTATCGCGCCCAGATACCACCTGGCCAATCGGCCAACCCGCGGCGCACAAGGATGTGCGCCGCGCCCCCTCTTCACTGCGGCAACACCTCCCCCTTCGTCTCCGGCGCAAACGGAATGATGAAGAGCCCGACGACGAACGCGAGCGCGGTCAGCGCGACCGGGATGCCGAGCGTATGCATATGCAGCACCGCCGCGCCCAGCAGGAAGTTGACGCCCGCCCCCACAAAGCGCCCGAACGAGGTGCAGAACGCAAACGCCGTCGCCCGCACGCGGGTTTCGAACTGCTCCGGCAGCCAGAGGCTGAACAGCGCAAAATTGCCGCCGAAGAACCCCAGCACGCACAGCCACGCGATGAACGGCACCAGCCCGTTCGGCATATAAAACGACCAGCCGAAGCTGCCGGCAATCGCCACCGCCATGCCCGCGAAATAGATCGCCAGGGTCTTCTTACGTCCGATCCGTTCGGCTAGCGGCGGCAGGGCGAGACAGCCCAGAACCGTCGAAATGGATAGCAAGCCGGTGGCGATCGACGCCGTACGAATCGCGTCCGCCTTGCCCATCCCGGCGCGCGTCGCGAGCTGGATCACCGCCGACGGCTCATACACCGCCCCCGCCCACAGCCCGATAATCGCAATCGTCAGCAAGGCGCACGCAACCCAGGTGCGACGCCGGTACACAGGCCCGAGAATCTCGCGCAACGGCCGGCTGCGCACGGCGTTCGGCTCCGCCTTCTGCCACTTTTCCGGCTCCTTCACGCGCAGCAAGATCAGAATCGCGACAAACACCGGCACGGCGCCGGTCAGGAACATCGCCCGCCAGCCGTAGTGAACCCCGATCGTGTAATTGAGCGCGGCGGCCAGAAAGAAGCCGGCGTAGTAGCCGGTTTGCAGATAGCCCGCCCCCATCTTGCGACGATCCTCAGGCCAGGCCTCCGCCACATAGGTGCCCGCCAGCGCCCATTCGCCGCCAATCCCCACGCCCGCGATAAAACGGAAGATAGCCAGCTCCCAGACATTCTGCGAGAGCGCCGAGAGCCCCGTAAAAATTGCAAAAGTGAAGATCGTGCCGGCCAGCACCTTGGTGCGGCCAAAGCGGTCCGCGAGCGGCCCCCAGATGAACGACAGCCCCCAGCCGACCAGAAACAGCGCAAACAGGATCGACCCGGCGAGCCCGACGTTGGCAGGTGTCGCCGCGTAACCCGAACGCGGCAGCAGTTCAGTAAGCGCGGGCGTGAGAACCAGTGCGTAGATGAACGAATCCATCCCGTCCAGCGTCCAGCCCGCCCATGCGCCCCAGAAACCGGCTATCTGCGAGCGGTTAAGTGGCGTGCGATGCCGCGCGACACGCGCGCGGTCCGAGATTGTATTCATCGTGCTCCTCCGGCCCTACGGTTGGATTGCCTATTGCCTATTCTTAACAGCGGGTTAGCGTGCGTGCGGCTGGTACAGCAGGCCTTCCTCAGAAGGCCCAAAGCCGCTCCTGACCTCGGTGCCCAGGCTCCACTTGCCGCCTGAGCCCCGGATCTCCCCCTTGCAAACGCGCCATTTCATATATAATATTTGAAATTATGAACGACGCAACCGATGGTTTTCCCCTGGACAGCGCACCGCGCGTCCCTTTTCTGCCTGTAACGGTCACGCCGCGGGCCAGCACCTCACGTGTGATTGCAGACGCACTGCGCACGGCGATCGTCGAAGGCACGCTGGCGCCCGGCGCCCCGCTGCGGCAGGACGCTATTGCCCGTCACTTCTCGGTCAGCGCAATTCCCGTGCGCGAGGCGTTGCGGCAACTGGAAAGCGAAGGCTGGGCGAAGGTCGCCGTGCACAAGGGTGCGACGGTCGCGCCGCTGTCGGCGGAGGAAGCCCGCGAGATCTACGAAATTCGCTCGGCGCTGGAGAGTCTTGCCATCGGCCTCGCCATTCCCCGGCACACCGCCGCGACGCTGCGCGAGGCGGAAACGCTGTGCCGCGCCGCCGAGGCCGAGCTGGACCCGGCGCTCTACGTCGCGCGCAACGAGGCGTTTCATATGAGCCTGTATGCGCCTGCCGCCCGGTCTCAGCTCGAAGAGATGATCACCACGCTGCATCGCCGCGGCGAACGCTATTTGCGCCTCAAATTCGGACTGCCCGTGTACAAGGACGAGTCCGATCGCGAACACACGGCCATTCTCGACGCGGTGCGCCGCGGCGACATCGAAGCCGCCCGCTCGCTGGTCGCCGCGCATCTGCTCGGCACCGGCGAGCTGCTTTATCGTTTTCTGACCGAACGCGCGCAGGCCGAAGCCGCGCAAGCCAACGGCCGCAAGCCGCGCGCGAAACGCGCGCGCCCCGCCCCTACCGAGAGCTGAATCCGCCGATGAATCCACGAGCCGAACCCACTTCCCACTCCGCCACCGCACCCGCGGCCCGGTCCTGGACCACCCTGCGCGACGAGAAGGCCCGGCGGCTTGCCGCCATCGCGCCGTGGCTCGAAGACGGCGTGCTGCCCGCCGCGCGCATGGTCGATGCGCTGGAGATCCTGATCCGCCCCGGCGACCGCGTCGCCCTTGAAGGCGACAACCAGAAGCAGGCCGACTTTCTGTCGCGTTCTTTCGCCAAAGTCGATCCGCAAAAGATTCACGACGTGCATCTGCTGATTTCCAGCATCAGCCGTCCCGAGCATCTGACGCTGTTCGAGCGCGGCATCACGCACAAGGTCGACTTCGCTTTCGCCGGACCGCAAAGCCTGCGCGTCGCGCAACTGCTGGAGGACGGCCAGCTCGAAATCGGCGCGATCTACACTTATGTCGAGCTGTACGCGCGGATGTTCGTGGACCTGACGCCGAACGTCGCGCTGCTGTGCGCCGAAAAAGCGGACCGTCACGGCAATCTCTACACCGGCCCGAATACCGAAGACACCCCCACCATCGCGGAGGCCGCGGCGTTCCGGCATGGCATCGTGATCGTTCAGGTAAACGAAATTGTCGACGAATTGCCGCGCGTCGATATTCCCGGCTCGTGGGTGGACGTGGTCGTGGAAGCCGACCGGCCGTTTGCGGTCGAGCCGTTGTTCACGCGCGATCCGCGCCACATTGGCGATCTGCAGGTGCTGACCGCGATGATGGTGATTCGCGGCATCTACGAAGCGTATGGCGTGACCTCGCTCAATCACGGTATCGGCTTCGATACCGCGGCGATCGAACTGCTGCTGCCGACCTACGGCGAAGCACTCGGGCTGAAGGGCAAGATTTGCCGCAACTGGACGCTCAACCCGCATCCCACACTGATTCCGGCCATCGAATCGGGCTGGGTCGAAAGCGTGCATTGCTTCGGCAGCGAAGTGGGCATGGAACAGTACATCGAGGCGCGTCCCGACGTCTTCTTCACCGGCCGCGACGGCAGCCTGCGCTCGAACCGCGTGCTGTGCCAGTTGGCGGGCCAATACGGTGTGGATCTGTTCATCGGCTCGACGCTGCAGATCGACGCGGATGCGAATTCGTCGACGGTCACGCGCGGGCGGCTCGCCGGCTTCGGCGGTGCGCCGAACATGGGCCACGATCCGCGCGGGCGCCGTCATTCGAGCGAAGCGTGGCTCAAGCTGCTGAAGGACCAGGGCCCGGTTTCGCGTGGACAGAAGCTGGTGGTCCAGCTCGCCGAGACGTACAAGAAAGGCGGCGAGCCGACCTTCGTCGACGAACTCGACGCGGTTGCGGTCGGCGCGAAGAGCGGCATGCCGATCGCACCGGTAATGATCTATGGCGACGACGTCAGCCATGTCGTCACCGAAGAAGGCATCGCGCATCTGCACAAGGCTGAAGGCATCGACGAACGGCGCGCCGCGATCGCAGCGGTGGCGGGCGTCACGCCGATCGGTTTGCGCGCGAAGCCGGAGAAAACGGCTGAGCTGCGCCGGCGCGGCATCGTCGCTTATCCGGAAGATCTCGGCATCCGGCGCGGCGAAGCGAAACGCTCGCTGCTGGCCGCGCGCAGCATCGACGATCTGGTCACCTGGTCGGGCGGTCTGTATGTGCCGCCGGCGCGTTTCCGGAGCTGGTAAGCATGGCTACGCCCACACTGATGCCAGTATCCGCCGCGCGGGTTTCTGTCGGCGCCAGGCCGCCTGCGGGTGAGAGGCTGCCGGTCGGGACATACGCCGCGCCGTTTGCGGCGGGCCTCGCCGTAGGCGGTCGCCAGAGCGGCCTCGAGGCCCGCCGCGAAGCCAGCGCCGCCGACGCGTGGCTGGCCCGGCTTGCCACCACCGCGTTGATCGAAGAAGCACAACTCACGCCGAAGCCCGCCCTGGTGGACCGGCGCGGCAGCGGCGCGCACCGCGATCTCAATCTGGACATCATGTTGCGTTCCGCGCAGGCGCTGGAACCGACCTTCGCCGCGCTCGCCTCGGCCGCACGCTACAACGCACCGTCCGCGACCCTGCGCGCGGAACTGGCGCAGATCGGCCGCGCCGGCGAACACGCCATGATGCAGGCCACCGACGGCAGCAATGCGCACCGTGGGGCGATCTGGATTGTCGGCTTGCTGGTGGCAGGAGCCGCGCTGGTGGATGGCCGCCCGCCGGCGTACGCCGCAGCAGCCACGTCTGCGAATGCCGCCTCGAACGTCTGCGCGCTGGCCGCCCAGATCGCCTGCTTCCCCGACCGCGTCGCCGCGCCCCCGGACAGTCACGGCGAACGCGTACGCCAGCGCTATCAGGTCGGCGGCGCGCGGCGCGAAGCGCAGGACGGCTTTCCGCACGTCGTCGCCGTCGGCCTGCCGGCGCTGCTCGCAGCCCGGGCTCACGGCGCACCGGAAGACGCCGCGCGTATCGACGCGCTGCTCGCCATCATGGCCTCGCTCGACGACACCTGCCTGTTGCATCGCGCCGGCTTGCCGGGCCTGCAAGCCGGTCAGCAAGGCGCACGGCGGGTGCTGGATCTCGGCGGCAGCAATACCATCGCCGGCCGCGCCGCGCTCGCCGAACTCGACCGCACGCTGCTGTCCCTTAACGCATCCCCCGGCGGCGCAGCCGATCTGCTCGCCGCTACCCTCTTCATCGACATGCTGGTGCGTCACGGCACCGGCGGGAGCCAAGTCTCATGGAAAATCTGACCTTCGATTACCCGGCGCAGCGCGCCGTCACGACCCGCGCCCATGTCGGCGTGGTCGGCTCGGGCGACCTCGAAGTGCTGCTGTCGCCGGCCGCTTCCATGACGGCGCACGTGGTCGTGCGCACCAGCGTCGACGGCTACGGCCATATCTGGAAGAGCGTACTCGACCGCTTCTTCACGCGCTACGACGGCGCCGCGCAGATCGAGATCAACGACTTCGGCGCGACCCCCGGCGTAGTGGCGCTGCGTCTCGCGGAAGCGGTGGAGGAAGCGGAACAGGGAGACGAGGCATGAGCACCGTCGCTACCCCTGTGACTACCCCTCAACCCGCGCCCGTGCTGCACGACAGTTTCATCGAACTGTCGGCGCGCGAACGCGCCCGCGCCCTGCTCGACGCCGGCACGTTTCGCGAACTGCTCGGACCGTTCGACCGGATCGAGTCGCCGTGGCTGCCGTTACAAGGCATCGTCTGCCAGGCGGACGACGGTTGCGTGATCGCGCGCGGCACGATCGACGGCGAACCTGCGGTGGTCGCCGCGATCGAATCGGCATTCCAGGGCGGCAGTATCGGCGAGGTCTCCGGCAGCAAGATCGCGGCGGCGCTCGAACTCGCCTTACGCGACTGCGAACGCGGCAAGCCGGTTCGTCCGGTGGTGCTGTTCGAAACCGGCGGCGTGCGTCTGCAGGAAGCCAATCTGGGCCTCGCCGTGATCGCCGAAATCCAGGCCGCGATCGTTGCGCTGCGCCGGCATGTGCCGGTGGTCGGCGTGATCTCGGGGATGGTGGGCTGCTTCGGCGGCATGTCGCTCGCGGCCGCGCTGTGCTCGTATCTGGTCGTCACGAAGCAGGGCCGGCTCGGCATGAACGGGCCCGAAGTGATCGAACAGGAAGCCGGCATCGACGAACTCGACGCCAGCGACCGCCGTCATGTGTGGCAACTGATCGGCGGCGAACAGCGGGCCTTGACGGGCTTTGCGGATGCCCTCGTCGAAGACGATCCCAATGCGCTGCGCAGCGCCGTGCAGCGTGCTTTCACCCAGGGCGTCCCGGCGGCGCACCGGACCGAGCAGGTCGACAGCTATCTGGACGGACTCGCGCGGATCGATCCGGCGAACGTCACCCCTGAAACCATGCGGACCGTGTTTCATGCGAACGCCGCGCTCTCGTCCTCCAAGGAGCAAGCATGACCGAAGCCTCCCTTACCCGCGGCGCACGCTGGTTTCGCGCCCTCGCCGGCGAGCCGGTCAGCGCTGCGCCGGTGTGGAGCGGCGACGCGCCGCTTGGCAACGACACCGCCCACTTCTTCGCCGTCGTGCCCGATCCGCAGAACCGCTTTCCGCGCGCCACCGATAACGTCGTCGGCCTCGAACAGGGCTGGCTGCTCGCGCGTGCGGTACGCAAGGCCATCGCCGAGGATGCACAAAGCGGCACGCGGCGCCCGATCGTTGCGATCGTCGATGTGAAAAGCCAGGCCTATGGCTACCGTGAAGAGACGCTCGGCATTCACCTCGCCTGCGCCGCGGCGGTCGACGCGTATGCAACCGCACGCGACGCCGGCCATCCTGTCATTGCACTGATTGTCGGGCCGGCGATGTCCGGCGCATTTCTCGCGCATGGCTACCAGGCCAACCGGATCCTCGCACTCGATGCGCCCGGCACCATGGTGCACGCCATGGGCAAGGAAGCTGCGGCCCGCGTCACGCGCCGCACGGTCGAAGAACTCGAAGCGCTTGGTGAAACCATTGTGCCGATGTCGTATTCGATGGCCTCGTTCGCCAAACTCGGCCTGCTCGACGAACTGATCAAAGGCGTCGATGCCGATGCGCCCAGCGACGCGCAGATCGGACACGTGCGTGAGGTGCTGAGCGCGGCGATTCGCAGCGCGCGTGACGACCAGCCGGGTCTCTCGCACCGGCTGCAATCCGATACCGCCAGGAAGACCCGGGCGGCCTCGGTCGAAGTGCGGCGGCGTCTGGCCGAACAGTGGGACGCTGCGTAATGCGCACTTGTGCGGCGCCGCCGTTTGCGACCGACAGCGCGCTTCAATGCGACGCGCGTTGGCGGCCGCATGACCTGCTGCGTCTGCGTCGTCTGCCCGCATTCGACGGCGAGCCGGAGTGGGTTCGCGCCGCCTTCGCAGGCGCGCCGTTCGCGGTGGTCAGGCGCGCGCAGGCGGCGCCCGGCTTCATCGCCATCGGCGTGCGCGGCAACGGCCGAGCACAACGTTACGGCACGTGGGTTGAAAGCGGCGATATCGAAGCCGCGATCGCCCCCGAAGACCTCGCAGTCAGCTTGCCTGCCGACGCCGAACGTTGTGCCCTGCCGGCGTTCGCCTTGTATGCCGCCTTGCGCCGCGAAGCGCGCTACCTCGACGCGTTGTCGTGGGGGCCCACCGGCAGCGCAGGTTTCGAACTGGTGAGCGGCATACCCACCGTCACCGTGACGAGCGATCTCGATCTGCTGGTCCGCACGCCGCGAACACTCTCGCGCGAGCGTGCCGCGCAGATGTTGAACGAACTCGAGTTGCATGCGCAACGCGCAGGAATTCGCGTCGACGTGCAACTCGAAACACCTGCAGGCGGCATTGCGCTTGCGGAATGGGCTGCCGGCAAGCCGCGCGTCATGGCACGTGATGCGCAAGGTCCGCGGCTGATTGCCGATCCGTGGGGCGCCGACGCCATACAAGCCGCGCACGCCGCGCCACCCACACTCACTGCGCGCGCATAATGCTCGCTTACCAGTTTCCCGGCCAGGGCGCGCAATCTGCGGACTTCCTGCATCGATTGCCGCAGCACGCGGTGGTCGCCGCCACGCTCGACGAAGCCTCCGAGGCACTCGGTACCGACGTGCTGACGCTCGACACCCCCGACGCGCTGCGCTCGACGGTTGCGGTTCAGGTCGGGCTGGTGGTGGCCGGCGTCGCCACGGTTCGGTTGTTGGCCGACGCGCAGGTCGTGCCTGACATCAGCGCCGGCCTGTCCGTAGGCGCCTATGCGGCTGCGGTCAGTTGCGGCGCGCTCGAGTTCGCCGACGCGCTGCGCATGGTGCGCAAGCGGGCCGAGTTGATGGAGACCGCGTATCCGTCCGGGTACGGATTGGCCGCTATTTCCGGCCTGACTGAACGGCAGTTGGAGACGCTCGCTGCACAACAGACGCAGGAAGGTTTACCGCCCGCCTATATCGGCAACGTCAACGCACCCAGGCAGATCGTCATGGCCGGCGCCGACGCCGCGCTCGCAGCATTGATAAAACGCGCGCTAGCGGCTGGTGCACGCAAAGCCACGCGCCTCGCCGTGAGCGTGCCGTCTCATTGCGAGCTGCTTGCGGATGCCGCCGACGCATTGATCGACTACGCACGCGGCGTGCCGTTTCACGCGCCGCACAGTCTCTATGTGGGCAATCGCGGCGGCCGGCCGTTGCATACGGCGGAGGCCATCCGCGACGACCTCGCGACGAACATGCGTCATACGGTTCGCTGGTTCGACGCGCTCACCGTGATGCTTGAAATGGGTGCTCAGGTGGTGGTGGAAGCGCCGCCGGGTCAGGTGTTGACCGACATTGTCCGCGAGCAGTGGCCGCAGACCACGGCACTCGCCTTAAGCAGCATCGCACCGGACCGATGGGTGGCGACTGTGCGTCGCCGCCTCGCCGCGGGCGAAGGTTGAACGACATGGCTGCGATGCGCTATCGCAGCGTGTAGCCTCACTCGACAAAGATCTCCTGCAGCGTCGACAACGCGTTCGATAAAGCCAGATCCGACACCGCCCCCGCTTTCTTCACCAGCCGCGTCTTGTCGACCGTGCAGATCTGGTCGAGCAGGATCAAACCCTTCTTGCGCAAGAACGTAAGCGGCACGCGAAACGGCGCGGCCTTGCCGGCCGTGGTCATGGGCGCCACGATCACCGTGCGCAGATGATCGTGCAACTCGGATGGTGACACCACCACGCACGGCCGGGTCTTTTGAATCTCGCTGCCAACGGTGGGATCCAGCGCAACCAGCCAGACGTCGCCGCGCGCTACCACGTGAACCCCGCGTCATCCGCGTTGGGAAACTCGCCCATCACAAGGTCGTCGTCACCCGACGCCGCCAACGAGCGGCTCGCGTCCGCCCAGCCCGTGCGGGCCCTCTTCTGCGGGCGACGCAAGACCAATGCGTTCCCCTCTACTTGCATATCCACTTCGTCCTCCAGTCCCAGTTGGGTCAAGATGGGTTTCGGAATCAGTACGCCATGGGAATTGCCCATTCTGCGGATCGTTGTCTTCATGGCGTCACCTGAACAGGAATGCTAAAGGGTTAGCGAACATAAGTAAGCACAATGTTATTACATAATAGCACGGCAAACGGCATAAGACGAATCGCATTGCGATAGGTTGCAATCCGCCGCGAGTCGATGCGGTCGTTGCCAAAGCCCCCGCCCGCTAGCGTCGCTGGATCAACTGTCGACCCATGGTCTGCGCATAGGCGTCGCAAGCGTCGTGCGCCACTCGCGCTGCCGCGAGCACGCCCACAGCGGCGTCATCGCGATAACACATGGCCACGACGATAGGCGGCGGCAACGGCCGCACCTGCAACTCGCCGAGTTCTCCGCTCTGTAGCAACGGCTCGACGAACAGCGCCGGCACCGCCGCCACGCCGTAGCCGTCGCGCAGCAACTGCACGATCACCGCGACCGACGGCATGCAGGTGACGTTGGTCTGTTCGAGCGGCACACCCGCCCGTCTCGCGAGCTCGCTGACAATGCCCTCCACCGCCATCTGCGGCGCAGTCCCGCGTCCGAACGTCAGCACCGGTTTGTGCAGCACCGTCTGCACATGCTTCGCGCGGCTCGCGGGAATCAGGTCGCGGCGCGCGATCCAGCGCACCGGGTAGCTCGCCAGCGCGGTAGACACCACCGTGGGGTCGCCGTCGCTCTCCACCTGCAACACCAGGTCCAGTTCGCCCGCGCGCAGTCGCGGTGCGAGCACGGCACTCACGTCGACGGTCAGGTCCACCACGATGCGGCTGTATTCGGTGTTGAGCATGCGGACATAGTCGGGCAGCCAGCTATGCACAACCGTTTCGATAACGCCAAGCCGCAGCCGCGTGGCGATTTGCGCGTCGTCCTGGGCGGCGAGTTGCAGCGAGCGCGTCGCCTGCACGACCGAGCGCGCATGCGTGAGCAGACGCTCGCCGTGCGGCGTCAGTTGAAACTCCGCCGCGCTGCGCTCGATCAACTCGACGCCCAATTCCGCCTCCAGCGTCTTGATGCGCAATGAAATCGCCGCGGGCGTCGCGTGCATCGCGTTAGCGGTTGCGCGAAAACTGCCGAGGCGGGCCAGCGTCAGAAACGTTTCCACAAAGCGTGTATTCACAGCGGCATCTCTGGCAAATGAGCGGGTCAATCATCTGGCGAATGATGGGGCAAATAGTGGCGCGACGGCCGTCTACCTCGTTAAGTTTAATTTAACGAAAAGCAAAAAAATCTCGCTAGATGGATATTTTCGGCGCGACTACTCTGGTTCGCATCCGTCACCCGAAGCGAAGCCCGTTCATGTCCCTTGCTCCATCCGAATTCCGCCAGCAGGTTCGCAGCGGCCGCCTGTCCGGCCCCACCGCCGGCTATTGCGGCGATTTCGCGCAAGCCAATCTGGCGATCCTGCCGCGCCAATCCGCCGACGATTTCCTGCGCTTCTGCACGCTCAATCCGAAGGCCTGTCCGCTGCTCGCAATCGGCGAGCCCGGCGACTGGCGAGTGCCCGCGCTCGGCGCCAATCTCGATGTGCGCAACGACGTGCCCGCCTTCTACATCTACCGTCACGGCGAACGCACGGAAGAAGTGCGCAGCCTGAACGAACTCTGGCGCGACGACCTGGTGGTGTTCGCCATCGGCTGTTCGTTTTCGTTCGAGGAGATGCTCAAGCGCGAGGGAATTGCGTTGCGCCATCTCGAACAGGAACGCAACGTGCCCATGTACCGCACCAGCGAAGCCAACGTGCGGGCCGGCGTGTTCGGCGGTCATCGCGTCGTATCGATGCGGCCGATGAAGGCCGCCGACGCGATTCGCGCCATCCAGATCACCAGCCGCTTTCCCTCCGTGCACGGTGCGCCGGTGCATCTGGGCGACCCGTCGCTGATCGGCATCCGCGATCTGTCACGGCCCGATTTCGGCGATGCGGTCGACATCCACAGCGACGAGCTGCCGGTGTTCTGGGCCTGCGGCGTGACACCGCAAGCGGCCATCGAAAGCGCGCGTCTGCCGTTCGCGATTGCCCACAAACCCGGTCACATGCTGATCACGGATATCCCGAACACGCGGCTCGCGATTCTCTGAACGCGTCACCCAAGGTCTTCTATCCCGCTGCAAGCCGTGCATCAAGACACGGTTCCGAAAACGATCCGGAGGTTAAGCATGGAAAGCAAAGCGCAGTTGACAGCCGATACGACGGAGACTTCCCCCTCCGACGCGCGCACCAGCGGCCCGTTCTCGTGGTACCGCACGATTTCGGCGGGCGAGAAGCGCGCCTTCTGGAGCTGCAAGATCGGCTACATGCTCGACGCAATGGACACGCAATTCCTGAGCTTCGTGATTCCCACGCTGATCGCCACCTGGGGTATCACGCGCGGCGATGCGGGTCTGATCGGCACGGTCACGCTGCTCAGTTCGGCGCTCGGCGGCTGGGCCGCCGGTCTGCTGTCGGACCGCATCGGCCGGGTCAAGACGCTGCAGATCACCATCCTCTGGTTTGCGATTTTCACGCTGGCCTGCGCGCTGGCGCAGAACTTCGCGCAGCTACTGTGGGCACGCGGATTGATGGGGCTAGGCTTCGGCGGCGAATGGACGGCGGGCGCGGTACTGATCGGCGAAGTGATCCGCCCGCGCGACCGCGGCAAGGCAGTGGGCCTCGTGCAAGCGGGCTGGGCAATCGGCTGGGGAGTGTCCACCTTGCTGTTCACGCTGGTGTTCTCGTTCGTCCCCGCGCACGACGCGTGGCGCGTGCTGTTTGCGCTCGGCATTGCACCGGCGCCCTTCGTGATCTGGATTCGCCGTTTCGTCGCCGAACCGGAGGCGCATCGGCAGCAGAAACGGGTTGAAGCGGATACGCAGGTGCACCCTTCCCTGCTCGACATCTTTCGCCGCGACATGATCTGGACCACGCTGCGCGCCTCGATCCTCGCCACCGGCGTGCAAGGCGGCTACTACGCGGTCACCACCTGGCTGCCGACGTATCTGAAAACCGAACGGCATCTGAGCGTAATCGGCACCGGCAGCTATCTGGGCGTGGTGATCGCCGGGTCGTATTGCGGCTACCTGGCCGGCGCGTATATCAGCGATGCAATCGGCCGCAAGCGCGCCTTCATCGCCTTCGCGCTGGCCTCGGTGGCAATCGCCTTGATGTACACGCGCTTGCCGCTCGACAACCTGTCGATGCTCGCGCTCGGCTTCCCACTCGGCTTCTGCGCGTCGGGAATCTTCGCGGGGATGGGGGCGTTCCTGACCGAACTCTTCCCGACCCGGATTCGCGGGTCGGGACAAGGCTTCTGCTACAACTTCGGACGAGCGGTCGGTGCGACGTTTCCGTTCCTGATCGGTTATGTGTCGCAGAGCATGACGCTCGGACATGCAATCGGCGTGTTTGCGGCCGCGGCGTATGGCGTGGTGATTCTCGCTGCCTTCACCTTGCCTGAAACCAAAGGCCGAGCCTTGATGTCGTGAGGTCTCCGCGCGCTTGATGGCGTCGCTGATCGTCTTGCCTGGCTACATCAACATGTTGCTTCGTAGCGTGAGCGTCTTTGCCCAACGGCAGAGCGCCCACGCCTCTTTCAACGACCCAATGCCTTGGGCAACCCTTCCTGCGGCACGCGGCCAGCCGCATGCGAATCCGTCGCGGACGCGTCATGACGTGCGCGTTCGCGCGACGGCGTCGCCACCACCGCACCAGCGGGACCGCCCGGCCGCCGCACCGAACGCGCATGACGTTCGATCAGCCGTTGCAGCAGGCAGAACGCGCACAGCAGCGCGCCGATCACGATGCGGGTCCACCATGAGCTCAGCGTGCCGTCGAACGTGATCAGCGTCTGGATCGTGCCCAGAATGCCGACACCGAACAGCGAGCCGATGACATAGCCGACGCCGCCCGTCAGCAAGGTGCCGCCGATCACAGTCGCGGCAATCGCATCGAGCTCCATGCCCTGCCCCTGCAATCCATAGCCGGACAGCACGTAGAACGTGAAGACCGCGCCGCCGAGCGCCGAGCAGAAGCCGCTCAGCGCATAGACGCCAATCCGTGTTTGCGCCACCGGCAGCCCCATCAGCAGAGCCGAACGCGGATTGCCGCCGACCGCATACACATTGCGTCCGAAGCGCGTGAAATGCGCCACAAAAATCGCGGCAATCAGCGTCACCAGCGCGATCAGCACATTGGCGCTCACCGAGCCGGTGCCGACCGGAAGACGGTACGACGAGATGGCCTTGAAGGTCGGATCGGTGATTGTGATGGACTGCGTAGTGATCAGGAAGCACAGCCCGCGAGCGAAGAACATCCCAGCCAGCGTAACGATGAACGGCTGCAACCGGAAAAAGTGGATCAACGCGCCCTGCACCGCGCCGAATAGCGCGCCCATCACCAGCACGATCGGCAGGATGACCCAGACCGACACGTGCATCTGCTCGGATAGCACCGCCTCGACGATGGTTGTCAGCGCAACCACCGAACCCACCGAGAGGTCGATCCCACCCGAGACGATCACGAACGTCATGCCGATCGCGACAATCAACAGGAAGGCGTTGTCGATCAGCAGATCGAGCAGCACCTGTAGCGAGAAAAAGCCGGTGTACATCACCGAGCCGAAACCGAACAGCGCGCAGAACAGCAGGATGGTGACGGCGATCGGCAGCGTGCGCGGATCGAAAATACGAGCCCAGATATCGACCAGACGTTTCATCGCGCCACCCCACGCGGGCTGAACACAGACATCGCCAGCGCACGCGCCGAAGGCGACTGGATCACGCTGACCACCAGCACCACCACCGCCTTGACGACGAGCGTCGCTTCGGGCGGCACGCCGATCGAATAGGTCGTGTAGGTGAGCGTCTGGATGATGAGCGCACCGAGCACCGTGCCCGCGAGACTGAAACGCCCGCCGAGCAGCGAAGTGCCGCCCAGCGTCACCGCGAGAATAGCGTCGAGTTCGAGCAGCAGTCCCGCGTTGTTACCGTCTGCACTGCGTACGTTCGAGCTGATCAGAATGCCGGCAATGGCCGCGGTGAGTCCGGAAAAGCCATACACGGCAAATACGATGGCTTTCGAGCGCAGTCCCACCAGCCGGGTTGCCACCGGATTCACCCCAATCGCGCGGATAAAGAGTCCGAGCGCCGTGCCCTCGATGAGCAGCGCCGTCAGCAACACCGCGGCAGTCGCAATCCACACGGAAAACGGCACCGCCAGCAGATAGCCGCCGCCGACGAACAGATAGCCCGGCGCGCCGATCGGAATGATCTGGCCGCCGGTCAGCAACTGCGCGACGCCACGGCCGGCCACCATCAGGATCAAGGTGGCGATGATCGGCTGCATGCCGACGTAGGCCACCAGCATGCCGTTCCACATGCCGCTCAGAATCCCCACAAGCAACGCCGCAGCGAGCGCCTCGCCGATCAGCCCGGCACTCGGGAACGGCTGCGTAGCCAGCATGGTGGCCGCTGCGGCGCCGGCAATAGCCACCACGGCGCCGACGGAAATGTCGATGCCGCGCGTGGCGATCACCAGCGTCATACCCGTCGCCACAAGAACGAGCGGCGCCGCGCGATTGAGAATGTCGATCGGCGCGCCGAACAGGTGGCCGTCGAGCATGCGCAGCGACAGAAAATGCGGATTGACCCACAGATCGAGCAGGAAAAGCAGCGCAAGCGTCACGCACGGCCAGATCAGCGGGCGCTCCGCGCCATCACGCGCGAACCAGTTCGATAGCTTCATTCGCCGCTCCCCGCAATCAGTCGATAGATGTTGTCCTCGTTCGAGGCGTTGCCCGCCACTTCCGCAATCTTGCGGCGGTCGCGCAGCACCGCGACGCGGTGGCTCACGCGCAACACCTCGCTGACCTCCGACGAAATGAACAGGATTGCGAGGCCGCCGGCGCACAAGGCCAGCATCCGGTCCATGATGTCGAACTTCGCGGCCACGTCGATGCCGCGAGTCGGTTCGTCGAGAATCAGTAACCTGGGTTCGGTGGCAAGCCAGCGCGCCAGCAGCGCCTTTTGCTGGTTGCCGCCGGACAGCAGACCGATGGGCTGTTCAGCGTCCGAGGCCTTGATGCCGAGCCGCTCGATCCACAGATCGGCCAGTTCCCGGGCCCGTGCGCGGCTGATCTTGCGCAGCCAGCCGCGCTGCGCCTGCAGCGCCAGCAGAATGTTTTCGCGGATCGACAGTTCGGCGACGATACCCTCTTTCTTGCGGTCTTCCGGGCAATAGCCGATGCCGAGCGCCACCGCGTCGTGCGGCGAGCGCAGGCGCACCGCTTTCCCGCCTACGGTGATCGTGCCGCTGTCGGCACGATCCGCGCCGAACAGCAAACGCGCGGTCTCGGTCCGTCCCGATCCGAGCAGGCCGGCCAGACCGAGAATCTGTCCGGGTTGGACGTCGAGATCGACCGGCTGCATGCTGCCGCGCCGCCCAACGCCGCGCAACTCGACGAACGGCTCCACGGCTTGCCGTTCTGCCGGCGCTTCGTGCTCGGCGTCCCGCAGGCGCGCGCTCATCCGCTCGTGTCCTACCATCTTCGCAACCAGTTGATCAGCCGACAGGTCGCGCGCGAGGTACTCGCCCTCACACTCGCCATTGCGCATCACGGTGATGCGATCGGAAATGGCGTACGTCTGCTCGAGAAAGTGCGTCACGAACAAGATCGCAATACCCGATTGCTTAAGATGCCGAAGTATTTTGAAAAGCTGCGCCACCTCGCTGTCGTCGAGGCTGGAAGTGGGCTCGTCGAGAATCAGCACGCGCGCGTCGACCGAGATCGCCCGTGCGATGGCCACCATCTGCTGCACGGCGATCGGGTAGGCATCGAGCGATTTGGTGACATCCAGCGAGACGTCGAGCCGGGCAAGCGCCGCCTGCGCGCGGCGCCGGATTTCGCGCCAGTCGATGGCGCCGAAACGTTTCGGCTGGCGCCCCGCAAAGACGTTTTCCGCCACCGACAGATTGGGACACAGATTCACTTCCTGGTACAGCGTCCGCACGCCGGCCGCCTCGGCCTCCTGCGGCGAACCGAAGGCCACCGGCTGACCGCCGAGCCGCACCACGCCGCTATCGGGCGCAACCACGCCCGTCAGCACATTGATCAAGGTGGATTTGCCGGCGCCGTTCTGCCCCATCAGCGTATGCACCTCGCCGGGGAACAGACGGAAGTCGACGTTTTGCAGCGCCTTCACACCGGGGAATGTCTTGCTGACGCCGGCGGTTGCCAGGATTGGCTCAATTTCTCCCGCTTGAGCGTTTGAAGCGGCATGCGCCGTCGGCGCCGGGCCGCGATCACGGACGGGATCGGACGAATCAGGAGTCGGGTGGGCCATAGACCTCGCTCGATGGGTGGAAAAGAGGCCGCCCGCTGCAGTCACAGCCGGACGGCCAGGCACCGCTGGAGAAACTCGTTATGTTCTACTGATCACCTGATCGATTCGATTCGCTTCGGTTTCAGTACTTGCGGGTCGGCAAGGTCTGCGCCGCGACGCTCATCGGGAAGACCGTCTCCTGCGTCAAAATCCGCTTCGGCAATGGCTTGCCGGCCACCACGTCCTTCACCGCCGACATCAGTTGCGGCCCCAGCAACGGGCTGCACTCGACATCGACATTCATCTTGCCCGCGGCCATCGCCTGGAAGCCGCCCTTGGTCGCATCGAACGAGACGACGGTAATGTCCTTGCCGGGGTGCATGCCGGCCTCTTCCATCGCCTGGATGGCGCCTAACGCCATGTCGTCGTTATGCGCATAAACAACATTTATTTTATTTCCATAAGTTTTGATGAAGGCTTCCATCACCTGCTTGCCGCCGGCTAGCGTGAAGTCGCCGCTTTGCGAGGCAATGATCTTGAACTTGGGATCGTTCTTGATCACTTCCATCAGTCCGGAGTGCCGGTCATTGGCCGGCGCGGAGCCGACCGTTCCCTGCAGTTCCGCGATGTTGATAGGCCCTTGATCGTTCTTATAGTGATCTTCGAGCCAGTGGCCGCCGCGCCGCCCTTCTTCCATGAAGTCCGAGCCGATCATCGTGACGTAGAGCGAGGTGTCCTTCACGTCGATGTTGCGGTCGGTCAGGATCACCGGGATCTTCGCGGCCTTGGCCTCGAGCAGGATCGGCTCCCAGCCGGATTCCACCACCGGCGAGAAGGCGATCACGTCGACTTTCTGCGCGATATATGAACGGATCGCCTTGATCTGGTTTTCCTGCTTTTGCTGGGCGTCCGAGAACTTGAGGTTGATCTTGGCATCGGCCGCGGCCGATTTGATCGATTCGGTATTGGCGGTGCGCCATGCACTCTCGGCGCCGACCTGCGCGAAACCGAGGGTGATGGGTTTGTCCTGGGCATATGCGCCGGGTGCAGTGAGGGCGAGTGCCCCGAAACCCGCAGTGAGCGCGAGCGCGCCCAACGCACGACATACCACGCGTCGTGAATTCGCCATGACTGTCTCCTGATCGTTGTTGTGTTGGCGATCCGTGGTGGCCTGAAGCAAGCCCTCGGCAAGGATCGTGATCAAGCGTAGTGGCTGGCGCCCTCAGCGTCCAATCATATGATTCGCGCCCTCCATACCAATTTTGGTATAGCGACCTGAAGCGGGGCTCACAGTCATGCATACCGGTGCGGCAGCCGCAATGTGCGCTTGTCCATGCGCTCCGGCAGCGTTCTTTATGTGATTTTTACGCGTCGGCAGGCAGTCTTTAGACGCCTGGAACACGCCTGCCGCTACGCTTTAATTGATCCTGCTGCACACCCGCAGTCAGATCCGACGTTCAACTGATGGACAACCGATCATGCTGAAACTGCTGGTTCCCGTAAGCCGCTCGACGCGCTCGCTGCAAGCCGTCCGGCACGCTGCGTTCCTCTACAACGAGCGATGTGCCTCCGAAGTCGTGCTGGTCAATGTGCAGCCGCCGCTCGAATCGACACGTCTCGAAGCGTTTTATTCGCTCTCGACACTGCGCGCGCTCGAAGATGGCTACGCCGAGGCGGCGCTTAGCCGCGCCAAACGCATTCTCGAGGATGCAGGCGTCAAGTACTCCGTAGAAGTCAGGGTGGGCGCGCTGGTGCCGACCATCGCGAATTGCGCAGAGCAAAACGATTGCGACGAGATTGTGGTCACCGCGCCGCGCAGGGATCTGTTTCACGCCGTCGCGCGGCTGGTGAACCGCAGTGTGCTGGACCGGCTGGTGAGCGTTTCGCGCGTTCCGGTCACGGCAGTCAACTGAAGCGGCATGGGCAGACTTCCTTGCGCGTGGGGGTTTCAACGCCGCGCGGCAAACAGGCGGGTTTTATCTGCGCCCACCGCGCCGGCGCCATTGAACGCCGCTAGCGCTCCGGCATCACCCAGCGAAACGTCAGATTGATCCGCTCGCCGCTAATACGCGGCTCCTTAGGCACCCGATGCCGCCACTCCGCCTGCGTGTTGCCCCGCATCACGAGCAGGCTGCCGCCTTTGAGCTGATACGACTGCACCGCCCCCGTCTTGTTGTGACGCAGATCGAAGGTGCGGGCTGCGCCCAGACTCACCGACGCAATCACCGGCTGCGGCCCCAACTCGCGCTCGTGATCGGCGTGCCAGCCCATGCTGTCGAGTCCATTGCGGTAGCGGTTAAGCAACACGCTGTTGAAGCGGCACTCGCAGATCGTTTCCGCCTGCGTCTTCAACTCGGCCACCATCGGCGTCCACGCTTGCGGCACGTTGCGAATGCCGGAGTAGACGTAGATCGCGTCCGCTTCGCCTTGCCACGCGGTGAGACGCGGCAGCGCTACGCGACCGGCCGGCGTGCCCATCGATTCCTGCTTCCACGCCACTTCGTCGATGAGTTGCCGCAACGCGCGCTCAGCCGCGGCGGGCGCGAGCCAGTCGGGATACCAGGCAACGTCGGGCTTGGGAAGATCGTCGAACAGATCGTTCATGGGATAGCATGTCGCATGCGCATCTGCGCGTTTGAGTGGAAAGTGGCCGGGCTATTATGGAACGAGTCGCCGCCGTGGGTCACGTATCCGGCTTGCGCTTTTATTCACGCCCACTCGCGGCAAACCGTGCCACGCTGCGCCCCTCCGGCACCCCCACGATCCAACTTTTCCTGTTACCCAATTGACCATCATGAACCTTTCCGACGACGCACTCGACCAGCTCTTTCGCAACGCGCGCACGCATAACGGCTGGCAACCCAAACCGGTCGACGATGCCCTGCTCAGGCAACTGGTAGAACTCGTCCTGCTCGGACCGACCTCGGCTAATTCGAGCCCGGGCCGGTTCGTTTTCGTCAAGTCGCAGGAAGCGAAGGAAAAGCTGCGCCCCGCCCTGTCGGCTGGCAATCTCGAGAAGACGATGGCTGCGCCGGTGACGGTGATCGTAGGGATGGACATGGCCTTCTACGAGCACTTGCCTAAACTGTTCCCGCATGCCGATGCGCGCAGCTGGTTTGCGGGCAACGAAAAAGCCATCGCCGACACGGCTTTTCGCAACGCGACGCTGCAAGGCGGCTATCTGATCATGGCGGCACGTGCGCTGGGGCTCGATACCGGCGCGATGTCGGGCTTCGATGCGGCCAAGGTCGACGCGGCGTTCTTCGCGGGCACGACGGTGAAGGCAAACTTCCTCATCAACCTCGGCTACGGCGACCCGTCGAAGCTGTTCGCGCGCAGCCCGCGTTTTACGTTCGACGAGGCCGCTCAGATCGTCTGACGCAAGTGTTGTGAAGTACGAGGCGCGCGGCGGGTTTCGCTTCAGGCTTCAGGCTTCAGGCTTCGGGTTTCACGCTTCAGGCGAACAACGCCACGTAAAACACAATGGCGCCGATCAGTGCGCCGACGAAGCAAAAGCCTTCTTCGGCCTCGTCGCCGCGCGAGCGCAACCACGCGCCAACGACGCCGAAGAGCCCCGCAATGCCCAGCGCCACAAAGACCATCACGACATCGAATAGCGCGTCCCGGCCTAGCTCCGAAATGTCGAGACTGCGCACTGCGTAGTACACCCCGATGGCCATCAGCGACAACACCACCATCGGCAACATCACATGACTCCCTTCATGGCCGACGTGATGCGGATGATGGCCGGTTCTGGTCAGTTTCATGATGCGTCTCCCACCTCTCGCTCTCAACGGGCGACAAGACGAACCACGTGATGCAACCGTCATACCTGACTGGCCGCGGCGATCCAGACGGATGCAAGGCGCCGGAGGGGCCGGTTGCATCAGGGCTCTCTTTCAGGATAGTCCACTCGGGCGGGCAATTCAAAAGCTGTTTAATTCGCGTTTCCCCGGTTTCTTTCCGGTCTTTTTGGAGTGTTTGGGCGGTCTTTTTGAGGTCGTTTCCGAGCCCTTTTCCTGGCCCTTTTCCGGCCGGCCTCTGACCGCTCCGCACCCGGCCAGCGCGCCTCGACACGCAAGCGTCCCTCGTCAGAATTTTCGCGGCCGCAGGCTTGGCCTGGAAGGAATCTGGGCCGCTCCGGCAGGCCCGACGACATGCCGGTAGAATGATCTGCCTTGCCGGCAAGTCTGCACAGAACGCGCCAGAACCTTTGCGCGCTCGTCCGGCACCCCTTCCGCCTTGACCCCCTTCTATGCGCCGCTCATCGTTCCTTGTCCGCATTATTTGCATTGGCGTCCTGCTGCATATTTACGTCGGCTTTCGTATCATCCCAGACCTGCCCATCGATACCGCCGCCCGATGGCTGGCAGCGCTCTGGCTCGTGCTGTCCTGCCTGCTGATTCCGCTCGGCATGCTGGCGCGCACGATCGAGCGCCAGCCGCTCGGCGACCGCCTCGCGTGGATCGGCCTGCTGGCGATGGGTTTCTTCTCGTCCCTGCTGGTGCTCACCTTCGTGCGCGATCTGGCAATGGCATCGCTGCTGACCGTCGATGCGATCTGGCCGCATGCCATCCCGCTGAGCGTCTGGCGCACGGACTCCGCCGCGGCGGTGCCGCTGCTGGCGTTGCTGTCCACCGCGGTGGGCCTCTTCAACGCGCGGCGCCGGGCACGCGTTGTCACAATCGAGGTGCCGATCGACGATCTGCCGCCCGCACTCGACGGCTTCACGATCGTCCAGATCAGCGATATTCACGTTGGACCGACCATCAAGCGCCGTTACGTCGACGCGATCGTCGATGCCGTCAACCGCCTCAAGCCCGATCTGATTGCCGTGACCGGCGACGTGGTCGACGGCAGCGTGCCGCAACTGAGGGACCACACACGCCCGCTGTCGCGCCTCAGCGCACGGCACGGTGCGTTTCTGGTCACCGGCAATCACGAGTACTACGCGGGCGCCGATGCCTGGATCGACGAGTTCCGTCGACTCGGCCTGCATGTGCTGCTTAACGAGCACGTGGTGGTGGAGCACGAAGGCGCACGTGCGGTGATCGCGGGCGTGACCGACTACTCGGCCGCGCACTTCGACCCGGCCCACCGCAGCGACCCTGCTGCGGCACTTGCGGGCGCCCCGGGAGACATATTGATCAAGGTACTGCTCGCGCATCAGCCGCGTTCGGCCGAAGCCGCGGCGGAAGCCGGTTTCACCCTGCAGTTGTCAGGGCATACGCACGGCGGCCAGTTCTTCCCGTGGAATTTCTTTGTGCGGTTTCAGCAGCCGTTCACGGCTGGGCTTGCGCGACTCAACGGACTGTGGGTTTATACAAGCCGCGGAACCGGCTATTGGGGACCGCCCAAGCGGCTTGGCGCACCGTCGGAGATTACCCGGCTGCGTCTGGTGCCGGGTGAAGTCAGCTGAAACGGGAAGGTCAGCAGCGATGGCGTCGCGCCTCGCGTCGAGCAAACAGGCGCGATGAAAAGCGCCGATAGAAGGCGAACGAAAGCGGCGGTAAAAAAACGCGGAACGCCCTTGCAGGCGTTCCGCGCACAGACTCACGCGAAGCTAGCTAACTAGCTTGACCGCGGAACGGTTATTGCGCCGCGGGCGCGACAGCGACGCTCACTTGCGGAGCGTAGGCCACCTCGACGTGCATACCCGGTTGCAGGTTGCCGACCTTCACCGGATCACGCCCCTGGATATGGAATACGGCGCCATTGGGGCCCTTCAATTCGACCACGCCGGACGCGCGATCGAGCGCAACCACTTCTGCGCTGACGTTCTGCGGTGACGACTGGACGCCGGCCGCGTTGCGCGTCGGGCTCACGAGCGCGCTACGCACCATACGAACGTGGACCTTGCTGCCCTGGCGAAGCTGGGCAAGGTTGCTGGTGTCGGTGACGGTAAATGACGCTTCGCCGCCATGGGCGTCGATCACGGTGACAGCGTGCTTTGCCTCGTCGACACCCTTTACGATGCCGTCGGCCTGCAACACGCTATTGCCTTCGAACGGTGCGGGAAGCGAATCAGCCGCCGACGAGACAAGCGGTGCCGCTGCGATCAGTGCGCCGGCAACGATGCCGAGAGCTTTCTTGTTCATACGATCCTCAAACAGGTAATGACGAAAAAAGAATCACGCCGCGGACAAATGCCCCAAGCAGCGCCCCCGGTTGCCGGGAGCGCTCGCGCAGGGTTATGTGGGAGGGCACCTACGTGCAGTCACCCGTGTGAAATGACGCACGGGCGGCACGGCATGATTCAACGCATCGATCAGTCTGTTTTCCGGGATGAAGCCTGTCAAGCTTCGGAGTCCGCATTTATTTCAAGATGCGTTTTGAGATGAGACGGGAGATATTCGGGACGGCACCCTGAGCTATCGGAGAACGCTTTGATACCGTGCCCCCAAGACGTCCCACCCTCGCTCACAGCGCCATTCAGCGGTTGACTTCACGTCGTGCCGCTGCCTAAAATCCGTCCACACGTTTAACCGGACTCCCCATCTTGGACAGTAGCAGTTATCGATCTCCGTTTTACGCAATCGCCTGATCGGCAAGCTCGCCGCGCCAGTCTCATCCCTGCCGCCGTCTTGCCATCTGGGCAGACGGTGCGCGCCGTAGTCATCCCCGTGCACCTGTAATGCGTCGCGACAAGGCTTCATGCCTCGCCGTGGCGGCAGCATTCGCGTCGCGAGCGAGAGCCCGCGCGTTCGTCACGTGTAACGCCTCGCGTTAGATTAGCGAGGCTGTCACGCGTATGGTTCAAACTATGCGTCTAGCACGCCTTGACTACTTATCCCATGACGCTTGAATTTGTCTTGCGGCTTCTCGCCGCCTTCGCCTGTGGTGTGGCAATCGGCATCGAACGGCAGATGCGGCAGCGCACCGCCGGTCTGCGCACCATCACCCTCGTCGCAAGCGGCGCGTGCCTGTTCGTCACACTCGGGGTGCTGACCGGCAACGGCTCGGCTGGGGTCACGCAGATCGCCGCATATGTGGTGTCCGGCGTGGGTTTCCTTGGCGGCGGCGTGATCATGCGCGACAAGGGTTCCATCCAGGGCATCAACACGGCGGCGACCTTGTGGTGTTCGGCGGCCGTCGGCGTGTTGTGCGGTGCGGGACATTTCGGCCCGGCGCTCGCCGGCACCGGTATCGTGCTGCTGACCAACACCGTGCTGCGCGAAGTCAGCCGCACCATCAATGCGACGCCGGTTTCGAACGCCGACCTCGTGCGCGAGTACGTGCTGACGGTGGTCTGCCGCGACGAGGACGAGATTCATATCCGCGCGGCGCTATCGAACTCGATGTATTCGATGCCGCTGTCGTTTCAAAGTCTGACAAGCGAGGACGTCACGGAGCAGCCCGGCCGTATGCGCGTCACGGCGACCATCAAACTGCATCCGAAGGATCAGTCCAAGCTCGAATTGATGGCAAGCCGCATCAGCATGGAAACGAGCGTTTCGAGCGTCAGCTGGATTGCCAAAGAAGCGGAACCGACGCCGGAGTAGCACGGCGGCGCCGGTTGTGGTGGACGGCCGTGCCCGCCACGCACCGGCGCCACGCGCTCAAACGCCCGGCAGCGGGGCGCTTGCCGCATACCGGCCAGTCCACGCCTTGCGCCCGGCGACGGCTTCATCTATAACAACCGTAGACGAAGCATCGGCTGGCGTCTCGCCTCGGCGAGGGTGGGGTACGCCGTATGAGTTGACGCTTCGTATGCCTGTGCAGCCCGACACCGAGAACGAAATGAAACGAGCGACTGCGCCTTGTCTGCCCCTGCCTCCCCGCCATGGCCACTGCCGCCATGCGTCCCGTTCCGCGCTTTCGCCTGCCTCACTGTCTGCTTCGCCGCAAAACATTGAGACAATGTTAATTCTGTATCCCGAATATGGACTGCACCCCACCCTTCGACTAAGCTCTGTCACCGTGAATTTTTCACGCTCAACCATGGAGTCTTGATTATGGAACACGGCATCATTGCATGGCTCATCATCGGCGCAATCGCTGGCTGGCTGGCGGGTGTGCTCGTCAAGGGCGGCGGTTTCGGGTTGATCGTCGACATCATCGTCGGCATTGTCGGTGCGTTTATCGGCGGTTGGCTCTCCGGTGTCCTGCACATCTCGCTCGGCGGCGGCTGGATCGGCTCGATCATTACAGCGGTGATCGGCGCAGTGATCCTGTTGTTTATCGTCCGGCTGTTCAAGCGAGGAGCCTAGCGCTTGCCGCGTCAGGCGACTCCGGTCGCCTGACCCTGGCTGCGCGTCTTCGCCTTACGTTCCGTTACACGGACCATCAAGTCAGTGCGGCCGTTTCTTCCCGCATCGAGCCGGTTTCGTTCAGGCGTGTATGCCAGCTGAATGCCCGCTCCAGACGGTGCGGCGTTTGCCCCCCCTGTTTCAATGCATCCCGGTAGTAGTCGCGCAGCATGTCGCGATAGAGCGGATGCACACACTTCTCAACAATCAGCACGGCGCGTTCACGCGGCGCAAGCCCGCGCAGATCGGCGAGCCCCTGCTCCGTGACCACCACGTCCACGTCGTGCTCATTGTGATCGCAGTGCGGCACCATCGGTACCACGCTTGAAATGCGTCCGCCCTTAGCAATCGACTTCGTCGCGAAGATCGCGCACGACGCATTGCGCGCGAAATCGCCGGATCCGCCGATGCCGTTCATCATGTGCGTCCCACCCACATGAGTGGAATTGACGTTGCCGTAGATATCGAATTCGAGCGCGGTATTCAGCGCAATCAAGCCTAAGCGGCGGATGACTTCGGGGTGGTTGCTGACCTCTTGCGGGCGCAGCACGAGACGGTCGCGATAGCGATCCAGGTTGCCGAACACCTGCGCGTGCCGTGCGGCCGAGAGCGTAATCGAGGCGCCCGATGCAAACGTGACCTTGTCTGCATCCATCAGGTCGAAGGTCGAGTCTTGCAGCACTTCCGAATAGATTTCAAACGCTTCGAAGGGCGACTTGACGAAGCCGGCCAGCACCGCGTTGGCAATCGTGCCGATGCCGGCCTGCAGCGGCGGCAAGCGCGCCGGCATGCGTCCGCAAGACACTTCGTGCTGCAGAAATTCGATCAGATGGCCGGCGATCTGCTCGGTCTCTTCATCGGCGGGCAGCACGGTCGACGCGCTGTCCGCCATATTCGTGATGACGATAGCGGCGATCTTCTCAGGCGGAATCTCGATGACCGGCGTGCCGACCCGATCGCGCGGATGGACGATCGGCAACGGCTCACGGTTCGGCCGGCGGCCGGGAATCCAGATGTCGTGCAGACCTTCGAGCGCCAGCGGTTGCGCGAGGTTGATCTCGACAATCACCTTGTCGGCCAGGATCGCGAAGCTTGCCGAGTTGCCCACGGAGGTGGTGGGCACGATGCCGCCGGTTTCGGTAATCGCGACGGCCTCGATGATCGCGACATCCAGTTTGCCGAGCTGATTGGCGCGCAGCATCTCAACCGTTTCGGACAGGTGCTGGTCGACAAACATCACTTCGCCGCGATTGATAGCATCACGTAAGGTTTTGTCCACCTGGAAAGGCAAGCGGCGGGCCAGCACGCCCGCTTCGGTCAGCGTACGGTCCACGTCGTGGCCGAGCGAGGCGCCCGTCATCAACGTAATGCGCAACGGTTTGCCTTCCTGACGGGCCCGCTCGGCCAGTGCAACGGGCACGGCCTTCGCGTCGCCCGCGCGCGTGAAGCCGCTGGCGCCGACGCGCATGCCATCGTGAATCAGCGCCGCCGCAGCAGCGGCCGAGGTGACTTTGCCGCGCACCGCGGCACAACGAATCCGGTCTTCGTACATGCTACTCAGTCTCTCCATAATCAACCCTCCAGCCTACCGATGCGCACGTCTTCCGCGTGCGTGAATCAGGAGTCAGGTTGTCGTGCCCCGCAGCGGAGTCTCATGACGTAAGACATCGCTGCGGGGCATGCATCGCACTACTGATCAGCGAAAGCTGATGGCTTTTCCTAGCTGCCGAAGAACAGATTGCAGAAACTCACCGGCCCGACACAGTCTTCGGCCTTTTTTGCCGGCGCGGCAAGGCGGCCATGCTGGGCGGCGCCGCTCGCGAACGGCTCGTGGCTTCGCTCCTGGGTTTGCGCAAGCTGCTGCTGTGCGTTGGCGGCGGGGGCGGTGGTTTGTGCATGGGCCACGGCGGCTACAGCAGACAAGGAACAGGCAAGCAGGACTGTTTTCAACGCTTTCATTCTATTTTCTCCGGTACTGACGATTACGCCCTGCAAGAAGTCCCCTTGGGAACGGCGAGGGCGTGATCAAAACTATATGGCCAGCATGTACACGGATAAACGGCCTTGCCTGGAAAGCATCTTTCCATCTGGCAGAAGGATTGAAGCCGCGCCTCGCTCAACGCGCATTAAACGGCGCGTCTTTATCGAGCAAGGCGGTACGAATGAAATGCAGGCAGCCGAGCATGCGCTGCAGGTCATGCCGACGCTCGCGATCCGCGTGAACGGTTTCGAGGACCGCCTGCACGGTCCCGATCGTCTCGCGCATCGACGTCAGCACGCGCTCAAGACGGCGCGGCGTGGGCTGCTCGAACAGCGCCGCGATAGCGCCGTTCATCTGCTCCAGGCAAGGACTCCAGCGCGGATGCAAGCCCTCCGCGTAGGCTGCGTGAGCCGCTTCGTTGCGCAAGTCGATCACCGCATGTCCTACTTCCACGGTCATGAGCATCCAGCGCAAGGCGTCGCGATGCTCGCGCGAGGGCTTCGTCAGCAGGACGCGGAGTTGCGCCATCAGATCGTGAGTACTCGATTGAAAATATTGATTCAACCCGCGTAATTCGCCCTTGCAGGCGAGTACCACCTGAGATCGCAGACTGCCTTTGATCTTGCCGATCAGCCATGGCATGTGCGCGGGGAAAATCACGGCAAACGCCAGCGCAGCAACCAGCATTGCCGCGACGATGGCCATGCCGTTGTTGATCAGAAGATCGGGCTGGTAGACCACCACGTTATCCGGCCCGGCCAGCAAGCAGAAGAACACCGAAAAGCCCACGCCGTAGCCGGAGATGCCGGGGCGCATCGCGACGAACGCACCGAATGCCAGCACGGGCGCGAGCGTCGCGCAAAGCAGCGGGAAGCCGTCGATGTTCGGGTACACATAGCAGGTGAACAGGTAGCCCACCATCGTGGCGAAGACAGCACCGACGGCCATCTGCAGCGTTAGCTTCGACGCATTGGGCGCGGTCGAGGTCAAGGCACAGGCAAGCGCCGCGCCGATGACGGCAAGGCCGCCGCTTGGCCAGTCGGTTTCGATCCAGAAACACCCGACAATCGCCATCACCACCACCGTGCGCAGAAAAGTGAGCCCGACCACGACACCGTTCGTTTTGCTGACGTAGCGGACGGTCTGCCGCTCCTTTTCAGGCTTGCGGTGTTCGAGCGATGCATAGGTCTCCGTATAGCGGATGAGCTCCTCCACGAAGCGATAGAGCAGCTCGGCCGAGGTATCGAAGTCGGCCAGCAGGTCCGGCGCCGATGCCTCCAGCGGCCGGCGAGTCTGCCGCACGCTGCGCGGCAGCATGGACTGGAAGATCCGCAACTCGACGGCCGCGCGAACGGCATGCGAAGCGTCGGCGGTCTGCGCGTTCTGGCGAATCAACAGGGCCGATAGCGCTTCGAAATACGGCAGGGTTGCGTCGACAACCGGACTCGCGCCGCTTGCCCGCAACCGCTTGAGCAGTTGATGCAAGGCATGCAGGCGAGCGCAGGCGTCCATGAACTCGCTGTTCAGGCGCGCCAGACGTCCGCTGCGGGAGCGCATGCCCGGGTCCTCGAACGCAGCGAAGGTGCGGGTCGCCTCGAAGCCCACAATTTCATCGACGAGGTCGGCAAAACGCCCCTCGAAGACACCCCGCTCGACCTTGCCGCTGAGCACCTGCGCCGCGAACGCAGTAAAATCGAGATACCTGTTGCGCAGCGTGCGCTGCAGCGCGAGTGCCGACCTTTGGGGCATGATCAAGGCGCTGACTGCGCTCGAACACACAATGCCGACCGCGACCTCCGCGGCGCGCGTGAGCGCTGCGAGAAACAGGCTGTTGGGCTCTGTCACCGCCGGTATGCCGATCAGGGCGGCGGTGTAACCCGCCAGCACGAAGCCGTACCACCGAAAATGCCGATACCGGACCGCCGCAGCAGTGCAGGCACCCACCCAGCATGTCAGTCCAAGCAGGTAAAGCTCGGGCTGCTGCACGAAGACCGCGCCCAGCACCAGCGCGGCGATCGCCCCCGCCGCCGTCCCGATGATCCGATAAAAGCTTTTGGCAAGCACCATGCCGCTGAACGGCTGCATCAGCACGAACACGGTTGTCATGGCGGTGCGCGGTTGCTGCAGATCCAGCAGCATCGCGATGCCCAGCGCGAGCAGCGCCGCGGTGACCGTCTTGAACAGATGAAGCCAGACGAGGCCATCGCCCGTCGCCCAGTCACGGACGGCCGCGGCGGTCGCACGCAGCACCGGGGGCCATCCGCCGCGAGGGTCGGACGTTTGCTGGATCAGATGCTGGCGTTTCATGAAAGCAAAACCGCGCCCCGGACTGTCATGCGGACTGGAGAGAGCGCCGGGCGCGGCAATGCGCGCTCCGGCTGGCAAGGGCCCGATTGTAGGAGCCCAGGAGACGCGCATTAATGGCACGAGTCGGGAACGTCCATTCCAGATCGAACAACAATCGCGTTGCGCGACAGGAGGACAATATCGGCTCTCTCTCAAAAATGTCGAACCAGAAGGACTGATGGATACGCTACAAAATATGCGGGTGTTCGTGCGCGTGGTGGAGGCCGGCAGCTTCACCGCCGCCGCGCAGTCGCTCAATTCGACGACAGGCGCCATGTCGCGCGCAGTCTCGGAGCTCGAAGCCCATCTGCGCACCCGTCTGATGAACCGCTCGACCCGGCGCCTCGCGCTCACGACCGCCGGCGAACGCTATCTGAAGCGCTGCCGGCAGATTCTCGCGGACGTCGATACCGCGGAGGAGGAAGCCAGTTGCGCGCATGAGCGCCCTACCGGCGCGCTGCGCATGCACAGCTTCGCCAGCATCGGACAGCATTACGTGCTGCCGGCGATTTCGCGCTATCGCACGCTCTATCCGGAGGTCACCGTCGAGTTGACGCTGTCGCAACGCATGCCGGATCTGTACGAAGGTAGCAGCGACGTGTCGGTGGTCACGGCCTCGAGCTTGCCGAATTCGGATCTCGTGTCACTGTTACTGGGCTCTACGTTCAACATCCTGTGTGCATCGCCGGCCTATCTGCGTGCCCGCGGAGCGCCGAAAGAACCGCGCGATCTGGCGCATCACGAATGTCTGATCCTGCAAACGCCCGCCTTTCCTGCCAACGATTGGCTGCTCGAAGGCCCCCACGGCAGTGAGTTGATGGAAGTCAGCGGGTCGGTGCAGGTGAATATCGCGGAGTCGCTGGTGGTGGCGATCCGCGAAGGCATGGGGATCGGCACGCTGCCGCTCTATGCGGCAATCGACGGGCTGCGCGACGGATCCATGGTACGGGTTCTACCGGAGCACACGCTGCAGAAGACGAGCATTTACGCGCTCTATCCTTCGCGCAAGTTCATCGACGCGAAGACTCGCACATGGGTCGAATTCCTTCGCACGCATATGCCGAAGGTCATCGCCCGCGATGAGGCGTTGCTCGCCGAAGTGGGACAGACCGATCCGCGCGACGGCCTTTTGCCCGTGCATGGCGAACCGGCCGTCGCGCCGGATCAACCGTTCGAGCATTGAGGTTCTGCGGACGCGGGACACGCGCTACTGAGCGTGCCTCGCGCCCATGTTGCATCGCAAGTTGACTCTCTTCGTGCTGAAGGCGCATATGCTTATTCCAGAATGAGCTTTGCGCCGGACCTAAACCAACTAAAGTTCAAGATGACTGGTTGTGCCGCCCCGATTCGCAATTCAAACCGATACGGAGGAGCAACACCATGGGTATCTGGAAGCCGGACCCGAGCTTTTACCCGTCACCGCGGCTTGCCGCGCAGGCGCCGCCCGAAAAGCTCGCTTATGTGGCCGCGTTCGATCCCGATCGCATACGACCCGATGGGATCGCCGTGGTCGACGTCGACCCTGCGTCCCCGGCCTATGCACGCATCGTCGGTAATGTGTCGATGCCGCACACCGGCGACGAACTGCATCACTTCGGCTGGAACGCCTGCTCCTCATGTCTTTGCCCCAACGCGCCGCATCCGCATACTGAGCGGCGTTACCTCGTCGTGCCGGGACTACGCTCCTCACGCATCTATATCCTCGATACGAAAGCCGACCCGCTGAACCCCACCATCGCCAAGGTGATCGAGCCGGAGACGATTGCGAGCCGCACCGGCTACACGCGTCCGCACACCGTGCACTGCGGTCCGGGCGGCATCTATGTAACGGCGCTCGGAAATGCCGACGGCGGTGCGCCCGGCGGGATTTTCCTGCTGGATCCTGAGAGCTTTGAGCCGCTCGGACGCTGGGAGGTCGACCGCGGACCGCAACAGTTGGCCTACGACGGTTGGTGGCACCTGGGCTACGACACCCTCGTGACCAGCGAATGGGGCACGCCGGACACCTTTGAAGACGGCCTGATTCCTGAAGTGCTTCTCGGTGCGCGTTATGGCCGTCGTTTGCATTTCTGGGATTTCACCCGTCGCAAGCATCTGCAGGAGATCGACTTTGGGCCGGAATATCAGCTCGTCTTCGAGCTGCGCCCAGCCCACGATCCGACCAAAGCGTACGGCTTCGTCAATTGCGTGATTAGTCTGAAGGACCTGTCGTCGTCCATCTGGGTCTGGTATCGCGACAAGAACACATGGGCCGTGCGCAAGATCATCGATATTCCGGCGGAGCCGGCCGATCCCGCTTTGCTGCCGCCAATGCTCAAATCATTCGGTGCGGTGCCGCCGCTGGTAAGCGACATCGATCTGTCGATGGACGATCGATTCCTATATGTGTCCTGCTGGGGTACGGGCGACCTGCTGCAATACGACGTGTCCGATCCGTTCGCACCGAAACTGACGGGGAAAGTGCGGATCGGCGGCATCGTTTCGCACGCGACGCATCCCGGCGCATCGAATGGTGCGCTCAATGGCGGTCCGCAAATGGTCGAGGTCAGCCGCGACGGCAAGCGTGTCTACTTCACGAACTCCCTTTACGGCGCGGTAGATGCGCAGTTCTATCCTGAAGGCATCGACGGGTGGATGGTCAAACTGGATGCCGGAACGGACGGCGGCCTGGCGTTCGATGAGAAGTTTTTCCTCGCCTGGCCCGAAGGGCATAGACCGCATCAGATTCGCCTGCAAGGCGGCGACTGTTCGTCCGATTCGTACTGCTACCCCTGAGCAGATGACTCCGCCAACCTCCTCATGGTGGACATGGCTCGCGGTCGCCGCACTCGGCACGTTTCACGGTCTCAACCCGGCGATGGGATGGCTGTTCGCGGTTGCGCTCGGCTTGTATCGACGCAGTCGCCGGGTGGTTTTGCTATCGCTCGTGCCGATCGCGCTAGGTCATGCGCTTGCCGCCGGCAGCATGTTGATGGCGGGACTGTCGCTGGGCATGGTGATCGATCACACGGTGCTGAATCGAGTGTGTGGGACGTTGCTGATCGGTTGGGCGGCCTGGCATGCGTGGCGCGGTCATCGGATGCGGCCGTTGGTCGGCATGCAAACGGGCTTCGCCGGCCTCACGCTTTGGTCGTTTGTGATGGCGGGTTCCCATGGCGCCGGACTCATGTTGATTCCAGCGTTGATGCCGATATGTAGTGCGTTGTCTAACGCAACGGGGGTTGCGGCCGCGAGCGCCGGTTCTACAGCGACGGTTGCAGCAATCGCCTTGTGCGTACACAGCGCGGCAATGCTTTTGACGACCGGGGTGATCGCGCTAGCTGTTTACGATTACTTCGGCGTGGCGGGTCTGCGCACCAAGTGGCTCAACTTCGATCTGCTGTGGACCGGTACGCTGGCGACATGCGGGGTGATACAGCTGGCGCTGTGATTGAGGGTGATGTTGCGTGCGTTCAATTTTGAGCGCGTAAACGCACAAACCCCACCTTTGCGGGGTGGGGTTTGTGCTTGCTGCTAGGGAGCCTGACGATTACCTACTTTCACACGGGTAATCCGCACTATCATCGGCGTGGAGTCGTTTCACGGTCC
>Ga0116227_10000090_pt1 | contig 150445 bp, 138 predicted proteins | sample S1TSphgellanicum_FD_89693 | JGI IMG/M metagenome (GOLD analysis project Ga0116227, IMG submission 89693) | Host-associated microbial communities from peat moss isolated from Minnesota, USA - S1T2_Fb - Sphagnum magellanicum MG | ecosystem: Host-associated > Plants > Peat moss > Unclassified...
CAACGTCGACCTCGGCGACGGCCTGACGCTGACGCCGCACGTGGGCCACCAGACGGTCAAGCACAACTCGGCGGCCTCGTACACCGATTACTCGCTGACGCTGGCCAAGGACTTCGCCGGGCTGGTGCTCAGCGGCGCCATCGTCGGCACCGATGCGAACAAGACGGCCTATGCCAGCCCGGTGAACGGCAAGTTCATGGGCAAGACGACCTTCGTGGTCGGCCTGAAGAAGACCTTCTGATTCAAGGGAGCGCGACATGAAACTGATCACTGCCGTCATCAAGCCGTTCAAGCTCGACGAGGTGCGTGAGGCGCTGAGCGCGATCGGCGTGCAGGGCCTGACGGTCACCGAGGTCAAGGGCTTCGGCCGCCAGAAGGGTCACACCGAGCTGTACCGGGGCGCCGAGTACGTCGTCGACTTCCTGCCCAAGGTCAAGATCGAGGCGGCCGTCAACGAGGACGTCGTCGAGCGCGTCATCGAGGCCATCGAATCCTCGGCGCGCACCGGCAAGATCGGCGACGGCAAGATCTTCGTGTCGCCGCTGGACCAGGTCGTTCGCATTCGCACGGGTGAGACGGGCAACGACGCCCTCTGACCCAGACCGCAACACGTTGGAGCAAGCACAAATGAAGAAACTCCTTGCCGGCCTCGCCTTCGCGGCGGCCGCGCTCGTCCCGGTCGCTGTCTGGGCCCAGGACGCTGCATCTGCCCCTGCCGCTACAGCCGCCGTCACGGCCGCCGCCTCGGCGGTTGTCGATGCCGCGGCCTCCGCGCCGGCCGTGGCCGCCTCTGCCGCGGCTGAAGCGGCCTCCGCCCCGGCCCCCGTGCCCAACAAGGGCGACACCGCGTGGATGCTGTTGTCCACGCTGCTCGTCATCATGATGACGGTGCCCGGCCTCGCGCTGTTTTACGGCGGCCTGGTGCGCAGCAAGAACATGCTGTCGGTGCTGATGCAGGTCACGGTCGGCTTCTCGTTGATCGTCGTGCTGTGGGTGCTGTACGGCTACAGCTTCGCGTTCACCGAGGGCAACAAGTTCATCGGCGGCACGGACCGGCTGTTCATGAAGGGCCTGTGGGACAACGTCGCCGGCACCTTCGCCAACGGCGCGACCTTCAGCAAGGGCACGCCGATGTACGAGATCGTGTTCGCGGGCTTCCAGGCGACCTTCGCCGGCATCACCGCCTGCCTGATCATCGGCGCCTTCGCCGAGCGCATGAAGTTCTCCGCCGTGCTCGCATTCCTGGCGCTGTGGTTCACCTTCAGCTACATCCCGATGGCCCACATGGTCTGGTTCTGGATGGGCCCGGATGCCTACACGGCCGCGGGTGTCGTCGATGACATGAACAGCAAGGCCGGCCTGATCTGGCAGTGGGGCGCGCTGGACTTCGCCGGTGGCACGGTCGTGCACATCAACGCCGCCGTCGCGGGCCTGGTGGGTGCCTTCATGGTCGGCAAGCGCATCGGCTACGGCAAGGAGTCGTTCACGCCGCACAGCCTGACGCTGACGATGGTCGGTGCCGCGCTGCTGTGGGTGGGCTGGTTCGGGTTCAACGCCGGCTCCGCGCTGGAAGCCAACGGCTTCGCGGCCCTGGCCTTCTTCAACACGCTGGCGGCCACGGCTGCGGCCGTGCTGGCCTGGTGCGTGGGTGAGGCGCTGCTGAAGGGCAAGGCCTCGATGCTGGGTGCCGCGTCGGGTGCCGTCGCCGGCCTCGTCGCGATCACGCCGGCCGCCGGCAACGTCGGCATCGGTGGCGGTCTGGTCATCGGCATCGTCGCCGGCTTCGCCTGCCTGTGGGGTGTGACCGGCCTGAAGAAGCTGCTGGGTGCGGACGACTCGCTGGACGTGTTCGGCGTCCACGGTGTCGGTGGCATCGTCGGAGCACTGCTGACGGGCGTGTTCAACAGCCCGTCGCTGGGCGGCCCGAGCGCCGTCGGCGACTGGGTCACGGCCACGGCCATCACGCCGGAGGCCTACTCCATCGCCACCCAGTTCATCGCCCAGGCCAAGGCCGTCGGCCTGACGCTGGTGTGGTCCGGCGTGGTGTCCGTGATCGCCTACAAGCTGGTCGACCTGACCATCGGCCTGCGTGTCACCGAAGAGGAAGAGCGCGAAGGCCTGGACATCTCGTCGCACGGCGAGACGGCCTATCACAAGTGACGCCCGAGTGACCGACGAGTGATCTCCCTGTGGCCGGGCCTGCCGGCCGGCCGCCGCTCAAGTGGAGCCGCCCCTCGGGGCGGCTTTTTTCATGGCGGTGGCGGCCTTATGCTGATCGCGCGCCAACGCGCCCGGCGCATCTTGTGTTCCGCCCGGCCGCCCCCAAGTGCGCCGCCCGGTCCGTCTGACTCTGAGATCATCCCGTCATGGTTCCCCATCTGATCACCGCCCTGAGCGGCCCCATCAACGAGCTGGAGGCCCGCGTCCTGGAATCCATGCCGGCCACGGAACGCTGGTTCAGGCTGGAGTGGATGGAGCACACGCCCACGTTCTATGCGTCGGTGGACCTGCGCAACGCCGGCTTCAAGCTGGCGCCGGTGGACACCAACCTCTTCCCTGGCGGCTTCAACCACCTCACCGCGCAGATGCTGCCCCAGGCCGTGCAGGCGGCCATGGCGGCCATCGAGAAGATCTGCCCCGAGGCGCGCAACCTGCTTGTCATCCCCGAGACCGGCGCGAAGTGCAGCTTCTACCTGGACAACCTGGCCACGCTGGCGCGCATCTTCACGCAGGCCGGCCTGAACGTGCGCTTCGGCACGCTGGACACCACGGTCACCGAGCCCACCGAGTTGCCCATCGCCAACGGCGGCAGCATCACCCTCGAGCCCCTGGTGCGCAAGCGCGGCCGGCTGATGCTCAAGGGTTTCGATCCCTGCACCGTGCTGCTCAACAACGACTTGTCGGCCGGCACGCCGCCGCAGCTGATGGGCCTGCACGAGCAATACCTGCTGCCGCCGCTGCATGCCGGCTGGACGGTGCGGCGCAAGAGCCAGCACTTCCGCGCCTACGAGGAAGTGGCCAAGCGCTTCGGCAAGCTGCTGGGCATGGACCCCTGGCTGATCACGCCCATGTCCACCAGCGTGGACCTGCACGGCCGATCGGGCCTGGAGGCACTGCAGACCGCCGCCGACGCCCAGCTCACCAAGGTGCGCCGCAAGTACAAGGAATACGGCATCAACGAGAAGCCTTTCGTCATCATCAAGAGCGACGTGGGCAGCTACGGCAAGGGCGTGATGACGGTGCGCGACGCCAAGGACATCGAGGCCCTGGCCGAGCACCTGCCCGAGAACCTCGGCCAGCAAGTCATCGTGCAGGAGGGCGTGCCCACGCACGAGCGCGTGCACGAGGCCGTGGCCGAGCCGGTCGTCTACATGATGGACCGCTACGTCGTGGGCGGCTTCTACCGCGTGCACGCCGGCCGCGGCATCGACGAGAACCTGAACACGCCGGGCGCCAGCTACGTGCCGCTGGCCTTCGCCGAATCGCCCCACCTGCCCCGTCCCGGCGAGAAGCCGGGCGTCAGTGCCCCCAACCGCTTCTACATGTATGGCGTCATCGGCCGCCTGGCGATGCTGGCGGCCAGTTACGAGCTGGAGGCGACCGACCCGCAGGCCGAAGCCGAGGCGGCCTGACGGCGCGGCTGCCGCGCCATTACGCCGCGAGCAGGGCGGGCGTCAAGCCCCGGCCCTGTGGTTTTGCTGCATTGCACCAATCACTGGAACCGGGCGCAGAATCCGCACTTTCGAACAAACGCCACCCCAAGCCGGTGGTGCTCTCGACGTGAGTTCTTCCCACGCGGCCCGCAGCCCCTCGGCGATGGCGGGCCTCACCCTCGGTGCGCTGGGGGTCGTCTATGGCGACATCGGCACCAGCCCCCTGTATGCACTGAAAGAGGTGTTCCACGGCGGCCACGTGGCCACGACGCCCGAGAACATCCTGGGCGTGCTCTCGTTGCTGTTCTGGACGATGACCATCGTCGTCTCGGTCAAGTACGTGCTGCTCATCCTGCGCGCCGACAACAACGGCGAGGGCGGCCTGATCGCGATGCTGGCGCTGGCCACCAACGCCGTGAACGACAAGCCGCCATTGCGCCGCGGGCTGATGCTGGTGGGCTTGTTCGGCACGGCCATTTTCTTCGGCGACGCCGTCATCACGCCGGCCATGACCGTGCTGGGCGCCGTCGAGGGCATCAACGTCTACGAACCGCAGTACAAGGACGCCATCCTGCCGGTGACACTCATCGTCATCGCCGGGCTGTTCTCGGTGCAGCGCTTCGGCACCGGCGGCATCGGCAAGGCCTTCGGGCCGGTCATGCTGCTGTGGTTCCTGACGCTGGCGGTGCTGGGCGTCACGCACATCTTCGACAACCCGCGCGTGCTGGCGGCCGTCAACCCGGCCTACGCCTACGCCTTCTGCAACGACCACAAGTGGATCGCCTTCGTCGCCTTGGGCGCCGTCGTGCTGGTCGTCACGGGCGGCGAGGCGCTGTATGCCGACCTGGGCCACTTCGGCAAGAAGCCCATCCGCATCGCCTGGTACGGCATCGTCATGCCGTCCCTCGTGCTGAACTACTTCGGCCAGGGCGCCATGCTGCTGGACAACCCGCGCGGCGTCGAGAACCCGTTCTTCCTGCTCGCGCCGGACTGGGCCGAGATCCCGTTGTTCCTGCTCGCCACCGCGGCCGCCATCGTCGCCTCGCAGGCGCTCATCACGGCGGCGTTCTCGGTCACCAAGCAGGCCATCCAGCTTGGCATCCTGCCGCGGCTGCGCGTGGTGCACACCAGCGTGCGCGACACCGGCCAGATCTATGTGCCCTTCATCAACTGGGGGTTGTTCGCGCTGGTGGTGGCCGCCGTGGTGTTCTTCGGCTCGTCCAGCAAGCTGGCCGGCGCCTATGGCGTGGCCGTCACCATCGACATGACCATCACCACCGTGATGACCTTCTTCGTCATCCGCTACGGCTGGCGCTACCCGCTGGCGCTGTGCCTCGCGGCCACCGGCCTCTTCTTCATCATCGACGTGACCTTCCTCGCCTCCAACCTGCTGAAGGTGATGGCCGGCGGCTGGTTCCCGCTGCTGATCGGCATCGGCATGTTCACGCTGATGCTGACCTGGAAGCAGGGCCGCCGGCTGCTGTCCAACAAGCTGCGCGAGGACGCCATCGAGCTGAACGTCTTCCTGGAAGCCGTCTTCATCAGCCCGCCCACGCGTGTGGCCGGCACCGCCGTGTTCCTGTCCGCCGAGAAGGGCTCCACGCCCAACGCGCTGCTGCACAACCTCAAGCACAACAAGGTGTTGCACGAGCAGAACATCTTCGTCACCGTGAAGCACCACGAGGTGCCGTGGATTGACGTGGCGCATCGCTGCGAGGTCGAGGCGCTGGGCAACAGCTGCTGGCAGGTGGCGCTGCACTTCGGTTTCAAGGACGAGCCCGACGTGCCCGAGGCGCTGGCGCTGCTGACGAAGCAGGGCGTGCAGCTGGAGGAGATGGAGACCAGCTACTTCCTCAGCCGCGACATCGTCATCCCGACCATCGGCTCCGGCATGGCGCTGTGGCGCGAGAAGCTGTTCGCCGGCATGCACCGCAATGCGGCGGCGGCGGCGGACTTTCTGCATTTGCCGACCAACCGCATCGTCGAGCTGGGCTCGAAAGTCGAGATCTGACAACGCAGAACGGCCCCGCGGGGCCGTTCTTCATCATGCGTCTGCGGGTCAGACCTGCGAGACGAACTGTTCCGTCGGGCGGCGCACCTTCTTCAGGTTCACCAGCCAGTCGCCGTCCGGCTGGCGGTAGCCCAGTGGCAGCAGCAGCACCGAGCGCAGGCCGCGCGCCTTCAGGCCCAGGATCTCATCGACCTGCGCGGGGTCGAAGCCTTCCATCGGCGTGGCGTCCACCTGCTCCTCGGCGGCGGCGATCAGTGCGGTGCCCAGGCCGATGTAGGCCTGGCGGGCGGCGTGCTGGTAGTTCTCTTCCGCGCTGCGCTGCGGGTAGGTGGCCAGCAGTTGCTGGCGGTAGGCCTCCCAGCCTTCGTTCTTGAAGCCGCGCTGCTCATTGGTCAGGTCGAACATCGCGTTGATGCGCTCGGCCGTGTAGTTGTCCCAGGCCGCGAACACCAGCAGGTGCGACGCCTCGGTGACCTGCGCCTGGTTCCAGGCGTGGGGGCGGATGCGCGCCCGCAAGGCGGGGTCGTTGACCACCAGCACCTCGTAGGGCTGCAGGCCGCTGGAGCTGGCGGTGAGGCGAACGGCCTCCAGGATGCGGTCCACCTTGTCCTGTGGCACTGGCAGGGTGGGGTTCATCTTCTTGGTGGCGTAGCGCCACTGGAGCTTGTCGATCAGCGTGGTCATGGGTGCGAGTGAAACGAAAACGGTGCGCATGGTGCGGGCTGACGCGCCGGCGTGCCGGGTGCGCCGTGGGTGCCCTTGTGCCGTGCCGGCCTTTCACCGCGCCCAAGCACCACCGGGCTACGGCGTAGTAGGCGCCCCGGTCAGCCCAGCGGCCGCCGCTCGATGCGGCCGTCGTGCACGCGCACGACCTCGCCCCTGTCCACCGGCGACCAGGCCTCGGCGTCGTCGCCCAGCGGTTCGGACGCGATCGCCCAGCCGCCCGGCTGGGGCTTCAGGTAGAGGCTGGGCGGCTTGTCGTCGCTGGCCCAGCGCACCGCCCACAGCTGCTCGCCGTCGGCCAGCGCGGCCGAGAAGCGCAGCGGCGCCGTCACGCCACGCTGCGCCATCTCGTCGGCCGTGTCGTGCAGGACCCGGCCCAGCGCAGCCTCCACCGTTGCGCCGGCGTGAAGGCGCGCCATCAGCAGCAGGAAGAGCAGCTCCGAGTCCGTCGCGCCGCGCTTCAGGTCGTAGAACTGGTCAGGCAGTTGCGCCTCCATCGCACGACGCACGCGCGGGAAATCACCCACCTGGCCGTTGTGGATGAACAGGAACCTGCCGAAATGAAACGGGTGGCAGTTCAGCCGCGACACGCCGCCGCCGGTGGCCGCGCGCACATGCGCCATGAACAGCCGCGAGCGCACGTTGGCGCACAGCGCCAGCAGGTTCTCGTCGCTCCAGGCCGGCATGACCTCGCGGTAGATGCCCGGCTCGTCGCGCTCGCCATACCAGCCGATGCCGAAGCCGTCGCCGTTGGTTGCGGACTGGGCTTGCGAGGCCTGCAGGCTCTGGCGCACCAGCGAATGGCGCGGTTTGCAGACCAGGTCTTCCAGAAAGATCGCGTCGCCCGAGTAGGCCAGGAAACGGCACATGCCGCGGACTCCATCCATGAGGTGGCGGCTATGCTGGCCGCATGCGTTCGGTCATGCAAGATTTTTCGCCGTCCACCGTGGTGGCCGGTTTCGTCGCGGTGCTGGTGGGCTACACCAGTTCGGTCGCCATCATCTTCCAGGCCACCGTGGCTCTCGGCGCCACGCCGGCGCAGACCGCCTCGTGGCTGTGGGCGCTGGGCCTGGGCATGGGTCTCACCAGCCTGGGCCTGAGCCTGTGGACGCGCCAGCCCATCCTGACCGCCTGGTCCACGCCCGGCGCCGCGCTGCTGGCGTCCACGGCCGGCGTGGCCATGCCCGAGGCCGTGGGCGCCTTCATCGTCTGCGGGCTGCTGATCGCCGCGGCAGGCGCCAGCGGGCTGTTCGAGAAACTGATGGACCGCATCCCCATCGCGATCGCGTCGGCACTGCTGGCCGGGGTGCTGGCGCGCTTCGGGCTGGACGCCGTCGTCAGCGTGAAGACCCAGCCCGTGCTCGTGCTTGCGATGGCCGTGGCCTATCTCGCCGGCCGCAAGCTGTGGCCGCGTTATGCGGTGCCCGGCGTGCTGCTCGTGGGCGTTGCCGTGGCGCTGGCGCAGGGGCAGCTGAGCTTCGCCGGTGTCGACACCTCGCACGTCTTCGCGCTGCCGGTGTGGACGACGCCCGAATTCAGCTGGAGCGCCACCATCGGCGTGGCCGTGCCGCTGTTCCTTGTGACCATGGCCTCGCAGAACCTGCCTGGCGTCGCGGCGCAGCGCGCCAGCGGCTACCGCACGCCGGTGTCCGCCAGCGTGGCCGTGACCGGCGCTGCCACCACGCTGCTCGCACCCTTCGGTGGCTACGCCTTCAACCTGGCCGCCATCACGGCCGCCATCTGCATGGGCCGCGAGGCGCACGAGGAACCGGCGCGGCGTTACACGGCGGCCGTGGCGGCCGGGCTGTTCTACGTCCTCGTCGGCCTGGCCGGCGGTGCGGTGGCGATGCTGCTGTCGGCCTTCCCGCGCGAGCTGGTCGCGGCCATCGCGGGCCTGGCGCTGCTGGGCACCATCGCCGGTGCGTTGGCCGCCGCGCTGAAGGACGAGGCCCACCGGGACGCGGCCATCCTGACCTTTCTCGTCGGGCTGTCCGGGTTAAACCTTTTTGGCATCGGCGCCGCCTTCTGGGCCGTCGTGGCCGGAGGCATCGCCATCGCGGTCGCCTCGTGGCGGCGCCCAGCGGCCTAATCCTTGCGTGCGTCCCGATGCCGGTGCTGTGCAACACTGGCCGACGCCGCACTGACTCGCCTGAACCATGAAGCTGCTCTTCGTCGCCGACCCGCTCTCCACCTTCAAGACCTACAAGGACTCCACCTTCGCGATGATGCGCGAAGCCGCGAAGCGCGGCCACGTCCTCCTGACCTGCGAGGTGAACCAGCTCGTCTGGATGCGCGGCGGCCGGGTGACGGCGCGGCGCGCGCAGGAGATCGCGCTGACAGGCGATGCGCACGACTGGTACACCGTCACCGCGACGGCCGACCTCGTGCTGGCCGACGTGGATGCCGTGCTGATGCGCAAGGACCCCCCGTTCGACAGCGAGTTCTTCTACGCCACCCACCTGCTCAGCCAGGCCGAGCGCGAGGGCGCGAAGGTCTTCAACAAGCCCGGCAGCCTGCGCGAGCACCCGGAGAAGCTGGCCATCCTGGAGTTCCCGCAGTTCATCGCGCCCACGCTGGTCACGCGCGACGCGGCCGAGATCCGCGCCTTCCATGCCGAGCAGCGCGACATCATCCTGAAGCCGCTGGACGGCATGGGCGGCATGGGCATCTTCCGCGTCAAGGACGACGGCCTGAACCTCGGCTCCATCATCGAGACGCTGAACAAGGACGGCACGCAGACGGTCATGGTGCAGCGCTTCATCCCCGCCATCACCGAGGGCGACAAGCGCATCCTCATCATCGGCGGCAAGCCGGTGCCGTACTGCCTGGCACGCATCCCGCAGGGCAACGAGGTGCGCGGCAACCTGGCGGTCGGCGGCAAGGGCGTGGCCCGCGAGCTGACCGTGCGCGATCGCGAATTGGCCGAGGCGCTGGGCCCGACGCTGGCCGCGCGCGGCCTGCTGCTGGTGGGCCTGGACGTCATCGGCGAGCACATCACCGAGATCAACGTCACGAGCCCGACCTGCTTCCAGGAGATCACGGACCAGAGCGGCTTCGACGTCGCGAAGATGTTCATCGACGCGCTGGAAGAGGTGCTGGCATGAGGAGGCGCGACTTCGCGGCCCTGGGGCTGTCCGCGCTGGCGCTGCCCACGCTCGCCCAGGACGCCGCCTTCAACAGCCAGGCCGAAGCCTTCCTCGAGGCGCTGTGGCAGATCGACCCCGACGCCGCCGTCGCCGCCGGCCGGTTCGAGTTCGCGCCGCGCGTGACGCTGCCGAGCGCCGCGCAACGCGACCGCATGCGCGCCTTCCTGAAGCGCTGGCAGGCCACCTTCCAGAGCCAGTCCGAGGCGATGCTGAACACCAGCCAGCGCATGGACCGTGCGCTGCTGCTTGCCAAGATCGATGCCGACCTGTGGCGGCTGGACGTGCTGCGCGAATGGTCGTGGAGCCCGGCCGAGCACAACCCGGCCGCGCTGCTGGACCTGCTGCTGAACACCGACTACGCGCCGCTGCCCGAGCGGCTGCGCGCGCTGGCGCCGCGCCTGGCACAGCTGCCCGCCTACTACCGCGCCGCGGCGGCCAGCCTCAGCGGCGTCACGCGCGAGCACACCGAGCTGGCGCTGCAACAGGCGCCCGGCGTGCTGGGCGTGCTGGACGACATCGCCAAGCATGCGCGTGCGGCGGGTGTGGACCTCGCCAAGCCACTGGCCGGCGCGCGTGCCGCCGTGCGTGGCTACGTGGCGCAACTGAAGAAGCTCAAGCCCGCGCGCAGCTTCCGCCTCGGTGCCGAGCTGTACGAGCCCAAGTTCGCGCACGACATCCAGTCGGCCCGCACCGCCAGGCAGACCTACGAGCTGGCGCAGCAGCGCCGCGAGGAAGTGCTGGCCAGCATGCACACGCAGGCCACGGCGCTGTGGCCCACCGTCATCGGCAGCGAGCCGCCGCCTGCCGACCGCTTCGCGCTGATCGGCCGGGTCATCGACAAGCTCAGCGAGAAGCACGTCAGGCGCGAGCAATTTGTCGACGAGATCCGCGCGCAGATCCCGCAGCTGGAAGCCTGGGTGCGCGACCACGACCTGCTGACGCAGGACGCGAGCAAGCCGCTGCAGGTGCGCGAGACGCCCGAGTACCAGCGCGGCATTGCCGGCGCCAGCATCGAGGCGCCCGGCGCCTACCGGCCGCAGGACAAGACCTACTACAACGTCACGCCGCTGGACGACCTGACGCCCGAGCAGGCCGAGAGTTCGCTGCGCGAGTACAACCACTGGATCCTGCAGATCCTCAACATCCACGAGGCCATCCCGGGCCACTACACGCAGCTGGTGCACGCCAACCGCGTGCCCAGCAAGGTCAAGGCCTTGTTCGGCAACGGCGCGATGGTGGAGGGCTGGGCCGTCTACGGCGAGCGCATGATGATCGAGAGCGGCTACGGCGCGTCGCCCGAGATGACCTTGATGTGGGGCAAGTGGCATCTGCGCTCGGTGACCAACACCGTGCTGGACTACAGCGTGCACGTGCTGGGCATGAGCGAGGCGGACGCGCTGAACCTCCTGACCGCCCAAGCCTTCCAGACCGCGCGCGAGGCCAAGGAAAAGTGGCGCCGCGTGCAGCTCAGCTCGGTGCAGCTGACCAGCTACTTCAGCGGCTACAGCGAGATCTTCGCGCTGCGCGAACAGCTGAAGTCACGCCCGGGTTTCAACCTCAAGGCCTTCCACGAGCAGTTCCTCAGCTACGGCAGCGCGCCGGTGCGGCTCATCGCGGCGCAGATGCTGGCCTGATCAGGGCGGCACCGCGCGCCGCTTGGCCGTGATGACACCGTCTTTGAAAGGCGCCTCGGCCAGCACGGCGTCGGCCCGGCGAACGACCTCTGCGCCCAGGGCGCTGCGTGCGCAGGCCACATGGCCCTGGCGCGCCGAGCTTTGCTCCACCAAGGGCAGCAACTGCAGCTCCTCGCCGGCCATGCCGGCCTCGCGGGTCAGCTGTGCCAGCTCGAAGGGCAGGGCCAGCATGCCGTCGATGCGCCCGTGCCGCAACATCAGCATCAGGTTCAGCGCCGGGTTCTGGCTGGTCACCTTCTCCACGCGGCCGGCCGGGGCGGCGGCCACCAGCGCATCCAGCGTGGCACCGTAGGCGCGCCCCGGGGCGTGACCCAGCCGGTTGTCCGGCCGGGCCAGCCATTCGGTCAGCGGCAGCCGGCCCTGCTCGTCGAGCATGGCCTGCCAGCGCGGCAGGTCCTGCCGGCGCACCACCAGCAAGGGCGACACCCGGATCGGAAAAGGCCGCGAGAAGTACAGGTAGGCCTCGCGCTCGGCGTTCTTGAGCAGGCCGAAGGCGCAGCTGTTGGGCATGTTCTGCAGGCTGGCCTCCAGGCGCTTGGGCGGCACGGCCAGGATGCGGTGCCGAAACCCAGGCAGCCGCGGCAGCAGCGCGTCGCGCAGCAACCGGTCCAGCACACCCTCGTCCTTCTGCGGGCCCTCGGTGATGTACAGCGGCGGCAACTCGTAGCGCAGCCATTGCACCTCCGCCCCGGCGCCCGACGCCGCAGGCTGCGGCTGTGCGATCGCCGGCCGCAGCGTCGCTGCAGCCAGCGCGACCGCAGCCAGCAGGCGGGGAGGCATAGTCATGCCCGACACGGTACCTGATCCCGGCAGGCACCGCGCTGCCTTTCAGGCGGCTGTGCTGCGCATGCGATGCCCTGCTGCCAGCTTGTAGGCGGCGATCTCGGCGGCGACCTCGGCGGGGTCGATCACGTCGGCCAGCTGCTCGAACCCCCCGGGCGCCAGCGCCTCCACGCGGTCCAGGATCGCGTCCAGCCCCTCGCGCCGGTTCATGTCGACGATGCGGGCGCACAGGGGCCGGCGCTCGTCCTCGTAGGCGGCGAGTGCCGTGTCGAGGTCGGCATGCGTCGCGAGCGCGTCGGCCAGCGCCTTGGCATCCAGGATGGCCTGCGTCGCGCCGTTGGAGCCGATGGGGAACATCGGATGCGCCGCATCGCCCAGCAGCGTGGAGCGGCCCAGACGCCAGCGCGGCAGCGGGTCGCGGTCCACCATGGGCCATTCCAGCATCTGTTCGGCGCGGGTGATCAGGCCCGGCACATCCAGCCAGTCGAAGCGCCAGCGGCCGAAGGTGGGCAGCAGGTCGTCGAGCCGGCCGGCGCGGCTCCAGTCGGCGCGGTCGGGTGCGGTCAGGCCCGGCTCGGGTTCGCGCACGCGGCGGTCGGCGATCCAGTTGATGAGCTGCAGCCCGTCGGCACGCGGCGCGGCTATCGGGTAGACGACGAACTTGGCGCGGCTGTGGCCGGCCTGCACCATCGTGCGGCCGTCCAGGAAGGGCGGCGCCCAGGACGTGCCGCGCCACATCATGACGCCGCGCCAGCAGGGCCCGCCTTCGTCCGGTGCCAGGCGGCGGCGCAGCGCGGAGTGGATGCCATCGGCGCCGACGACGAGGTCCGCCGCCAGCTCGCGCGGGCCGTCCGCCGTGTCGATCTCGGCAACGGCCCGGCTGCCCTCGTCGCGCACGTTGGCGACCCGCTGGCCGCTCAACACCGTGACCTTGGCGCCGGCCTCGCGCCACAGCCTCATCTGCAGTTCACCGCGGTGGATGCTGAACTGCGGGTGGCTGTAGCCCCCGGCAATGCCGCGCGCGTCGCGGTAGATGGCCTGGCCGTGGCGGTTGGCGAACACCAGCGCCGCGGTCTCGACGGCCATCGCGCGCAGCGCCGGCAGCAAGCCCAGTTCGTCCAGCACGGCCACCGCGTGCGGCAGCAGGTTGATGCCCACGCCCAGGGGCCTGGGTTCCCGCACGGCCTCCAGCACGGTCACGGCATGGCCGCGCGCCTGCAGCGCCAGCGCCGCCGTCAGCCCGCCGATGCCGCCGCCTGCGATGAGGATGTCCATCAGTTCAGGGTAAGCGAGATGGTTGCGGTATGCAACAAAACCTACCCTGAGGCTGTGAGCAAGACAGACAGCCTTCGAGACATCACGCCCGAAGGCCTGATGCTGCCTGTGCCCGGCGTGGACTACGGCCTGCTGGACGGCTTGCTGGGCTACGCGCTGCGCCGCGCGCAGAACGCGCTGTACCTGGACTTCTACCGCGCCACCGCCGCCTGGGACATCAGCCCGCAGCGCTTCGCGGCGCTGGTGCTGATCGCCCGCAACCCCGGCCTGCGCCAGGGCCTGCTCGCCCAGGCCATGGGCCTGCACCGCAGCGGCGCGCTGCGCCTGACCGACTGGCTCACCGCGCAGGGCTGGGCCGAGCGCCGCGACGCGCCCGAAGACGCCCGCGCCTGGGGCCTGCATCTGACGCCCGCCGGCAGGCGCCTGCTCGCCAAGCTCCAAGCCGCCGTCGCCGAGCACGACCGCATGTTGATCGCCGCCCTCGGCGACCAGGGGGCGGCATTGAAAGCAGGCCTGGAGCGCCTGGCTTGGGCTGCCACCGCGCAGTCCACCGAAGCTCCGCACCACAACAAGCCCAGGAGACAGAAACCATGATCGACCGTCGCCATGTTCTTGCCTCGTTCGCAGCGCTGCCGCTGGCCTCACCTTCGGTCTCACGCGCCCAGGGCCAGCCGCCGCGGCTGCTGGTGGGTTTCCCGGCCGGCGGCTCGGTGGATGCCACCGCGCGCCGCTTCGCCGAGTTCTGCCGCGGCAAGCTGGCAGACACCGTGCTGGTGGAGCAGAAGGTCGGCGCCGGCGGGCGCATCGCCATCGCCGCGCTGAAGGACGCGGCACCCGACGGGCAGACGCTGCTCGTCAGCCCGTCGTCCATGTTCACGATCTACCCGCACGCCTACCGCAAGCTGGCCTACAACCCGGTGACCGACGTGCTGCCCATCGCACCGCTGGCGCTGTCCACCTGCGGCTTCGGCGTGGGCCCGATGGTGCCGGCCGCAGTGAAGACGCTGGCGCAGTTCGCCGACTGGGCGCGCGCCAACCCCGACAAGGCCGCCTATGCATCGCCCGCGGCCGGCGCGATGCCGCACTTCCTGGGCAACCAGTTCGAGCGTGCCGCGGGCCTCAAGCTCATCCACGCGCCCTACCGTGGTGCCGCGCCCGGCATGCAGGACCTGATGGGCGGCCAGATCGCGTCGGGCTGCTTCTCCATCGGCGACTTCCTGCCCCACCTGCCGTCCGGCCGCGTGCGGCTGCTGGGCGTGACCGACAAGGCGCGCTCGCGCTTCGCCCCGGACGTGGCCACGTTCGAGGAGCAGGGCTTCAAGGGCATCGTCGGCGTGGAGAGCTACGGCCTGTTCGCGCCGGCGCGTCTGCCGGCGGCGCAGGTCGAGAAGCTGGCTGCGTTGGCGCGCGCCGCGGTGCATGAGCCGGCCGTGGTGGAGGCGCTGGCCAAGCTGGGTTTCGAGCCGCTGTCGCTGCCGCCGGCCGACTACGCGGCGCGCCTGGCCGCCGAGCGCGACTACTGGGGCCCGGTGGTCAAGGCGTCGGGTTTCTCGTCGGACGATTAGCATGCCGGCTCCAAGAGGAGCTGCCTGAATGCCCTGGCGTCGACTGGCCGTTGGCCTTGCCGTTTGTTTGACCGTTTGTTTGACCGTTCCCGCCGCGCATGCGGCGACCGACACCGTGCGCCTGCAGCGGCTGCTGGCCGAACAGCAGTTCGCCGCGGCAGGTGCCGATCTCGACGCGCTGCTGCGGGCGCCGCGGCCCGACGCGGCCGAGCGCGCCGTCATCTACCAATGGCTGTACGCCCGCGACGACAGTGCCGCCATCGACCGCCGCACGCGTGGCGTGCTGACCGACGCCAAGGCAGACGCCGTCGACCTGCTGGCCGCCGGCCGGCTGGCGCTGGACCGGCGTGACTTCGCGCGCGCCAGGGCCTGCTTCGAGCGTGCGCTGGCGAAGGCCACGCGGCCCGTCGACACCGCGCAGGCGCTGCGCGGCCTGGGCCAGCGGCACTACCAGCTGCGCGAGTTCGATGCGTCGCTGAAAGCGCTGGAACAAGGCCTGGCCGCCGAGCGCACGGCCGATGGCCTGGCGGCGCTGGCCGACACGCTGATCCGCCTGGGCCGCACCGAGGACGCCATCGCCGCGGCCGAAGGCGCCGTGGCGCTGAACAGCCACCACGAGGCCGCGCACTACCTGTTGGGCAACGGCTATGCGCGCGAGAACTACACGCAGCTCGCCGCGCGGCTCGGGGACGTTTTCGCGCCGCTGCTGGCCGACGTGCGGCGCGCGTCGGACGCGTTCGAGCAGGGCGACTTCGACACCGCGCTGGCCATCAGCCTGGGCGTGCTGCAACGGGCCCCGCAGCTGGGCCGCGCGCACGCCATCGCGGCCAAGGCACTGGAGTCGCAGCGTTTCGCCATCGACGTGCACCGCGCCGACTACGAGCGCCGCTTTGCCGCCACGCCCATGCCCGTCGTGCCCGGCATCGAGCGCTACGTGCTGAACTGGAACGACTTGTCGCCGCGCCACCGCAAGCGTGTCGCGCTGTCCGTCGCGCCCTGGAGGGCCTTCATCCCCGTGCTGGTGGAGGGCGGCGCGACGCACTTCATCAAGCCGATGTGGATGCGCCTGTCCGAGACGCCGCAGGCCCATGCGTTGAAGGACGCCCGCATCGACTACGACTCGCGGCTGTGGGACGACGTGCGCGGCATGGGCGGCTATTTCACGGTCACCGGCATCGAGGACGTGGAGCGCAGCATCTTCGACAAGTACAACACCGTGCTGCACGAGCTGACGCATCAGGTGCACGGCGTCATGACGGCCAACCAGGCGCGCGAGATCGAGGCGCTGTATCAAAAAGCCAAGGCACGCGACGCCGCGACACGCAACGGCTTCCTGTCGCGCTACGCGGGCGGCTCGGTGTGGGAGTACTTCGCCGAAGGCGCCAACGCCGAGGCCTCGCCGCGGCGCGATGCCTATGACGGCCGCGAGATCGTGCGCGAGCGCCTCGTGGCGATGGACCCGGCGTTGCGGGCGCTGGTGAAGCGCTTCTACGCGCTGCGCGACACCAGCGCCAGCCGGCCCGTGGCGCTCGTCAACGCCGGCAACCAGAAGCTGGAGGATGGCAGGCTGGGCGAGGCCGTGCCGCTGTTCGAGCGCGCGCTCCAGCTTGCGCCCGACGACGAGAGCGCACTGAACGCGCGGCTGTATGCGCTGGCGCTGCAAGGCCACGGCACGGCGGCGCGCGAGCTGTCGGCGCGCGCGCTGGCCCGGCATCCGCACAGCGGCCTGCTGCGCGTGACGACGGCCGATGCGCTGTGGCATGGCGGCGCGCCGCTGGCCGCCGAGGTCGTGCCTGGCCTGGCGCGCGGCGCCGAGGCCCTGAAGGGCGAGGATCGTTTCCGCGTCGACCTGGCGCTGGCCGACCACCATCGCCGCCTGGGCGACGTGACGCAGGCGCTGGCCGCCTACCAGGCGGTGCTGGCCTACCAGGGCGACCAGCCCGAGGCGCTGTGGGGCCGTGCGGCCACGCTGGCGCTGGCCGGCCGCTGGGACGAGTCCTTTGCCCAGTACGACGCCGTGCTGCGCCTGCGCACCGGTCTCGTGCCGCTGCGCCGCGACTATGCGCTGGACCTGCTGCGGGCCGGCCGCACCGAAGCCGCGCGCGCCCAGGTCAAGGAGGCGCTGATCCTCGACCCGCGCGACCCCGACACGCTGGCGCTGAAGGCCTGGCTGGCGCTGGTCGACGGCGACGCCGTGGCGGCCAAGGCCGTCACCGACGAGGCGCTGGCGCTGGGCAGTTGGTCCGACCTGGCCCTCATCGTGCAGGCTGCGGCGCTGCAGGCCCAGGGCAAGGCGGACGCCGCCAAGGGCGCGCTCGCGCCGCTGCGCCAGCGCATCGCCACGGCCGCGGCGCCGCAGTACGTGTACCGCCCCGAGAAATCGGGCTGGTTCTCCGTGCACGAGCTGCCGGCGAACGAGCGCCGCGTCCTGGAGTCGATCGTCAAGTGAGGTTCTTCAAGCGCCTCGAAGCCGCCCACCTGAACGGGCTCAGCGTGGCATTGGGCGTGTCGGCCACGCACCTGGTGGTCAGCGCGCTGTGTGGCGACACGGCGGGCCTGGCGGCCGTGGGCGGTGCGGTCTGTGCCAGCCTGCCGGACCTGCCCAACCCGCCGCAGCGCGTGCTGCCGCGCGTGCTGCCCGCCGCGGCCGCGGCGGCCGTCGTCACGCTGCTGGTGGGCGTGACCGACCACTCGCTGGTGCTGACCGTGGCGCTGGTGGCGGTCGTGACCTTCCTGTCGCTGATGGCGCTGGCCTGGGGCCTGCGCGCGGGGCCGCTGTCGTTCTCGCCGGTGCTGGCCCTGGTGTTCGCGATGGCCTGGGACCGCACGGCCGGCGCCGCCTCGCCCTGGGAGCACGCGCTGTGGGTGGGGCTGGGCGGCTGCGTCTACGCGGGCTGGGCGCGGCTGAGCGCCGTCGTGCTGCGGCACCGGCTGCGCCAGCTGGCGCTGGCCGGCGCGCTGCGGGCGACCGAGCGGCGGCTGCGCTCGCGCGCGCAACGCATCGCCGGCGCGGTGAGCGGCGCCGAGGCCAGCATCCGCGCCTCCATTGCCGACGACGTGGTGCTGGCCGAGGCGCTGCAGTCGGCGCGCGACCAGGTCTTCGCCGCGCGCCGCTCGGCGCGCAGCCGCAAGCAGACCGACCTCGTGCTGGGTCTCATCGAGCTGCGCGACCTGATGCTGGCCAGCCGCCTGGACACCGAGCTGCTGGGCCAGGACTTCCCCGGCCGGCAATGGCGCTCGGCGCTGGCCGACGCGGTGCGCCAGCTCGCCGACGTGTTGCGCGCGCTGGCCGACGACATCGAGCTCGGCACGCCGCTGCCCGAAGTGTCCGTCGAGGCCTGGCGCGCGGAGCTGGCCCGGCGGCTGGGCGACGTCAGCGCGCCGGCGGGCGACTCCCGGCTGCACCTGGTGTCGGCCATGCAGTCGCGCCTGGGCCACATGCAGGACGACGTGGCCGCCATGGTCGCCCGGCAACTGCGCAGCGACGATCCCGGGTCGCCATGGACGCCGGAGCGGCTGGCGCCCTTCGTGTCGCCCGAGGGCCTGCCGCTGGCGGCGCTCAGGCCGCACCTGAACCTGCAGTCCGGCGTGATGCGCCATGCGCTGCGCTCGGCGCTGGCGCTGTCGGTGGCTTACGCGCTGGGTGCGGCGCTGCCGTGGTCGGCCCACCCGTTCTGGCTGATGCTCAGCGTCGCCGTGGTGCTGCGCGGCAACCTGGAGCAGACGCTGTCGCGCCGCAACGAACGCATCATCGGCACGGTGCAGGGCTGCCTGCTGGTGCTGCTGCTGGCGCACTTCGACTCCGTGCCCTTCCTGAGCCTGTGCTTCATCGCCGCGGTGGGCACGGCGCACGCCTACGTGAACCGCCGCTACCGCGTCGCCGCGACGGCCGCCACGCTGATGGCGCTGCTGCAGCCGCTGATGCTGGCGCCGGGCAGCGACCCGGCCATCGTCGAGCGGCTGGCCGACACGGTCATCGGCGCGGGCCTGGCGTGGCTGTTCAGCTTCGTGCTGCCGTCCTGGGAGCGTGCCACCGTGCCGCGGCTGGCGATGCAACTGCGCGGCGCGCTGGCCCGGCACGCGGCCAACATGCTGCGCTGGATGCCCAGCGCGGAGGAGCAGCTCGCCCAGCGCCTGAGCCGCCAGCAGGCGTACACCGCGTTGGCTGCGCTGGCCGGCGCGGCGCAGCGCACGCGCGTGGAGCCGCGCAGCGTGCGCCTGCCCGAAGCCGAGATCGAAGCCGCGCTGAGCCACGGCTACCGGCTGATGGCCTTGCTGGGTGCCGTGCAGCACCAGGTGCAGCGGCGCGGCACGCGGCTGGACGCGGCGCGTGCCGAGACCGCCCTGCCGCTGGCCCAGAAGGCCTGCGTGGACATCCTCAAGGGCGAGCCCGGCGCCAGCGACAAGGGCACCGACCCGGCCGACATCCCCGACGGCGATGCCGGCGCCTGGCCCGAGCACCTGAACCAGCAAGACCTGACGCCATGGCTGCTGCGCCGGCTGCGCCTGTGCCGTTTCGAGGCACGCGAACTCGTCGCCGCGCTGAACCAACTTCAACCTGTAGGAGAAAGATCATGAGCATCCAGACCCGTGCCGCCGTCGCCTGGAAGGCCGGCCAGCCGCTGACCATCGAAACCCTGGACCTGGAAGGCCCGAGCGACGGCGAGGTGCTGGTGGAGGTCAAGGCCACCGGCATCTGCCACACCGACGACTTCACGCTGTCGGGCGCCGACCCCGAGGGCCTGTTCCCCGCCGTGCTGGGCCACGAGGGCGCGGGCGTCGTGCTGGAGAGCAAGGTGCCGTGGCTCAAGGCCGGCGACCACGTCATCCCGCTGTACACGCCCGAATGCCGCGAGTGCAAGTTCTGCCTGAGCCGCAAGACCAACCTGTGCCAGGCCATCCGCTCCACGCAGGGCAGGGGCCTGATGCCCAACGGCACGTCGCGCTTCTCGCTGAACGGCGAGCCCATCTTCCACTACATGGGCACCAGCACCTTCGCCAACCACATCGTCGTGCCGGGCATCGCGCTGGCCAAGATCCGCCCCGACGCGCCATTCGACAAGGTCTGCTACATCGGCTGCGGCGTGACCACCGGCGTGGGCGCGGTGCTGTTCACCGCCAAGGTGGAAGCCGGCGCGAACGTCGTCGTCTTCGGCCTGGGCGGCATCGGCCTGAACGTCATCCAGGGCGCCAAGATGGTGGGCGCCAACAAGATCATCGGCGTGGACATCAACCCGGGCCGCGAGGCGATGGCGCGGCAGTTCGGCATGACGGACTTCGTGAACCCGAAGGACGTGCCCAACCTGGTGGACCACATCGTGCAGTTGACGGACGGCGGCGCGGACTACTCGTTCGAGTGCGTCGGCAACGTGCAGCTGATGCGCCAGGCACTGGAGTGCACCCACAAGGGCTGGGGCCGCAGCATCATCATCGGCGTGGCGCCTGCGGGTGCGGAGATCTCGACGCGGCCGTTCCAGCTGGTGACGGGGCGGCACTGGGAGGGCTCGGCGTTCGGCGGCGCGCGCGGGCGCACGGACGTGCCCAAGATCGTGGACTGGTACATGGACGGCAAGCTCAACATCGACGAGCTGATCACGCACAAGCTGAAGCTGGAGCAGATCAACGAGGGGTTCGAGTTGATGCGGCGGGGGGAGTCGATTCGGTCGGTGGTCGAGTTCTGAGCTTGCGGCGGCGCGGGAGGCCTTGCCGGGGCGGATGTCCCGCGCCCACGTTCCCGAACAAGGCCACACGCTGGCTCCAGCAACCCAACACGGCATGCCGATGCAAATCCTCAACGAACACCGCGCCTTCAACGGCACCCAGCGCTTCCTCCAGCACGACTCGTCGGAGATCGGCCTGCCGATGCGCTTCGCCCTGTACGTGCCGCCGCAACCCAGGGCGCTGCTCGTCTACCTCGCCGGCCTCACCTGCAACGAGGAAACCTTCACCACCAAGGCCGGCGCCCAGCGCCTGGCCAGCGAGCTGGGCCTGGCGCTGCTGATGCCCGACACCAGCCCGCGCGGCGCCAACGTGCCGGGTGAGAGCGAGGCGTGGGACTTCGGCGTCGGCGCGGGCTTCTACCTCGACGCCACGCAGGCGCCATGGGCCAGGCACTGGCGCATGGAGAGCTATCTGATGAACGAGCTGATCCCGCTCGTTCAGCGCGAGACCGGCCTCGCCCGGACCGGCCTGTTCGGCCATTCCATGGGCGGCCACGGCGCGCTGACGCTGGCGCTTCGCCACCCGGGCCGCTTCCAGTCGCTGTCGGCCTTCGCGCCCATCGCCGCGCCGACGCAGTGCCCGTGGGGCCACAAGGCGTTCACCGGCTACCTGGGCGAGGACCGCAGCACCTGGGCCGCCCATGACGCGAGTGCGCTGATGCGGGCCCAGGCGGCGGCGCCCTACCCGGGCGGCATCCTCATCGACCAAGGCCTGGCCGACAAGTTCCTCGCCGAGCAGCTCCACCCCGAAGCCTTCGAGGCCGCCTGTGCCGCCGTCGGCCAGCCGCTGAACATCCGCCGCCACGCGGGCTACGACCACGGCTACTACTTCATCGCCAGTTTCGTGGACGACCACCTGCGCCACCACGCGGCGCAACTGGCCGGCTGAACTCAGGCGGCGGGCCGGCCCATCATGCGGCCGACCAGCCGCAGCAGCGGCGGCGACTGCAGCTCCTGCGCCAGCGTATTCAGCGGCGGCAGCGCCAGGCGCGGGCGCAGTGCGGCCATGTCGGGGCTGGTGTCGCGGGCCGGGTCGTACAGCGTCGTGCCCACCTGCCCACGGGCGATGCGTTCGCCCAGCAGCGCGCACAGCGCACCCAGCGTCAGCGCGGCCTCGCGACCCGGCGGCAGCGTGCGGGCGGGGTCGAAGCGCAGCGTCGACAAGGTGCGGGCGTCGTCCGCCAGGTCCAGCGGCACCTCCCACGCGCGCATCAGCAGGTGCCCCAGCTCGTGCGAGGCCAGGCCCAGCGACTCCTGCTCATGCAGCGCGCGCTGGAAGGCGTCCATGCCCGCCAGCGGCGCGGCGTCCAGCAGCGCGGCGCCGGCCTGGCGGCCCAGGAAGGACAGCACCAGCAGCGTGACGAGCTGGGCGGGCTCCGGCACGCGCAGCCGCGCCGCGAGCTGCTGGCACAGCTCGCCGGCGATGGTGCTGGCGCGCCACAGCACGTCGAACTCGCGCCGCTGCGCTTCGTCGCGCGGCTGGAAGCACTCGGCCAGCATGTGCTGCAGGCACATCTGCCGCACGCTGGCCAGGCCCAGGAAGGTGATGGCCTGGCCCACGCTCGTCACGGGCTGCTGCAGCCCGTACAGCGGGGCATTGGCGGTGGCGACGACGCGCGCGGCCACGGCCGGCTCGCCCATGACCAGCGTGGCCAGCTCGGCCGACGTGGCCGTCTGCAGGAACTGCGGCGACATCAGCGCATGCACGGCACGCGGCGGCCGCGGCAAGTGGCGCAAGGCCTCCACCAGCTGCCCGGTCTGCTGCGCGTCCAGCAACTCGGCCGCCCGCAGCGGCAGGCCCACGGGCGGCGGCAGTGCGGCCTCCACGGGCTCGGCGATGTTGGCAGGCCGTGTGGCCGCTGCGGCACCGTCCGCATGGGGCGGTGGCGCCGGCGGCTGTGTGGCCCTGCGTGCTGCCGGGCGCGCCTGCGCCGGCGGCGCAGGCCGCGCGCGCAGGAACCACCAGGCGGCCACGACCACCAAGCCCGCGAGCCCGAGCAGCGTCAGCACCATGCCATCCCCCATTTGCTGTTACAGACCGGAAGCATAAGCAGCCCGTGACAGAAACAGGGGACGGGCATCGTGCAAGCCCGGGTCCGTGTGACCTGCAACACGCATAAGCTGCGCTCACAACGCAAGGCGCGCGCGCGCCAGGAGACACGCATGCAAGCTGCCACCGGGCGCCAGCCCTTCTACCGCTCGTTGTACCTGCAGGTCATCACGGCCATCGTCATCGGCGTCATCGTGGGCCACTTCTGGCCGCAGACGGGCGAGGCGCTCAAGCCGCTGGGCGACGGCTTCATCAAGCTCATCAAGATGATGATCGCGCCCATCATCTTCTGCACCGTGGTGGTGGGCATCGCGGGCATGGAGGACATGAAGCGCGTCGGCAAGACCGGCGGCTACGCGCTGCTGTACTTCGAGGTCGTCTCCACGCTGGCGCTGATCGTGGGGCTGGTCGTCGTCAACGTGCTCAAGCCCGGCGAGGGCATGCATGTGGACCCGGCCACGCTGGACACCAAGGCGCTCTCCGCCTACACCGGCCCCGGCAAGCTGCAGGGCACGGTGGACTTCCTGCTGGCCATCATCCCGACGACGGTGGTGGACGCGTTCGCCAAGGGCGAGATGCTGCAGGTGCTGCTGTTCGCGCTGCTGTTCGGCTTTGCGCTGCACCGCTTCGGCGGGCGCGGCACGCTGGTGTTCGACATCGTCGAGAAGACCTCGCACGTGCTGTTCGCCATCGTCGGCATGATCATGAAGGCCGCGCCCATCGGCGCCTTCGGCGCGATGGCGTTCACCATCGGCAAGTACGGCGTGGGCTCGCTGGTGTCGCTGGCCAAGCTGATGGGCTCGTTCTACGCGACCTGCCTGATCTTCATCTTCCTGGTGCTGGGCACCATCGCCCGGCTGCACGGCTTCTCGGTGCTGAAGTTCATCCGCTACATCAAGGAGGAGCTGTTCATCGTGCTGGGCACGTCGTCCAGCGAGTCGGTGCTGCCGCGCATGATGGCCAAGCTGGAGAACCTGGGCGTGCGCAAGTCCACGGTGGGCCTGGTCATCCCGACCGGCTACTCGTTCAACCTCGACGGCACGTCCATCTACCTGACGATGGCCGCCGTCTTCATCGCGCAGGCCACCGACACGCCGATGTCGCTGACGCAGGAACTCACGCTGCTGGGCGTGCTGCTGCTCACCAGCAAGGGCGCGGCCGGCGTGACGGGCAGCGGCTTCATCGTGCTGGCGGCCACGCTGTCCAGCGTGGGCCACGTGCCGGTGGCCGGGCTGGCGCTGATCCTGGGCATCGACCGTTTCATGTCCGAGGCCCGCTCGCTGACCAACCTGATCGGCAACGGCGTCGCCACCGTCGTCGTGGGCCGCTGGACGAACGATGTGGACGTGGCGCGCATGCAGGCCGTGCTGAACAACGAGACGCCCGCCGAGGCCGATGCGCCGGAGGCCGTGCTGGACGCGGTGACTCAGCACATGCCGAATCGCCCGACACCGAGCTAGGGCCGTGTCCCGAGGGCCGGCGCCCAGACAATGCCGGCATGACCATCTCCCCGCTGCAGTCGCTCTGGCGCCTGCCCATGCTGCTAACCCTCGCGCTCTGCCTGCCGGTGCAGGCAGCGCCGCTGCAACAGCGCCTGCAGACGCTGCTGGCCGAACTGGGCGGTGCCGGCCTCGTGGCCGCCACGGTCGACGGCAGCCAAACCCGCGTCAGCGCGCTGGGCCTGGCCCACGCGCCCAGCCGCCATGCGATGCGCCAAGACAGCCTGGTGCAGGTCGGCTCCATCACCAAGCCGGTCATCGCGCTGGCCTTGCTGCGCCTGGCCAGCCAGGGCCGCTTGGATATGGACGCGCCGCTGCAACGGCTGCTGCCGGACCTGCCCGTCGTCAACCCCTGGGCCACCGAGGCGCCGCTGAGACTGCACCATCTGCTGGACATGAGCGCCGGCCTGGAGGATGCGCGGCTGTGGCAGATGTTCAGCCGCCAGCTGGACGCCGACCAGCCGCTGGCCGAGGTCTGGCAGCGCCAGCCCGCCGTGCTGCGCCTGCGCACGCCGCCCGGTGCGCAGACGTCGTACAGCAACCTCGGCTTCACGCTGGCCGCGCAGGTCATCGAGGCCGTGGTGGGCGAGCGCTACGAGACCTGGATCGGGCGCGAGCTGCTGCAGCCCCTGGGCATGCGCGACAGCACGCTGCGCCTGCTGCACCAGGCCGATGAACCGCGCCTGGCCTGGGGGCACTTCGACGACTTCAGCGCCGTGGCCAATGCGCCCACCGCGCTGCGGCCCGCGGGCCAGTTCACGACGACCGCGGCCGACATGGCACGGCTGGCGCGCTTCCTGATGAGCGATGGGCGGCTCAATGGCGAGGTGTTCATCGACGCCGCGCGGCTGCGCGCCATGGGTGAGCCGCAGCGCACGCCCGCCGCGCGTGCCGGCCTGCGCAGCGGCTACGCGCTGGGCTTGATGCGCCATGACCGCCATGGCGCCGTGCTGCGCTGCCACGGCGGCAGCGCGGCCGGCCACCGGGCCATGCTGTGCGTCGACAGCGAGCGCCAGAAGGCCTATTTCTGGTCCATGAACAGCGACCTTGAAGGCGCAGCCTATGGCCACATCGACGCGCAGCTGCTGGCCGAACTGGGCATGGTGCAACCGCTGCCCGCGGCGCAGGGGCCAACCTTCGCGCCAGCGGCGTACGAGCCCGCGCCGGGCCGGTTCGCCTCCTTCGGGCTGCTGGACCGCCTGCAAGCGGGCCCCGCCCCGCTGGACCGCCTGCTCGCGGTGCCCGGAGATACCCCGGGCCTGTGGCGCCTGCCGGACCGGCTGGAGGCCTCGCACGTGCAACTGCCGGGCAGCGAGCTGCTCAGCGATGGCAACCGCAGCTGGCGCCCGGTGGCGCCCGCGCAGGTCTGGCTGCCACGCGTCAGCCTGGGCCTGATGGCGCTGGCCCTGGCGGCCGGCCTGCTGTGGGCGCCCGTGCAGGCGCTGCGCGCGCGCCGCTGGGCGCCGCTCGCCCGGCCGGCTTGGCTGGCGACGATGGCGGTGCCGCTGTCCGGCGCGTTGATGGCACTGCAGGGCTGGCAGACGCTGGGCGAGCTGACACCCGGCAGCGCGCTGTTGGCCGCGGCCACCGCGTTGCTGCCGCTGGCCTGGGGCTGGGCGGCGCTGCGCGCCCTCGCCCGGCGGCGCTGGGCGGCCGCCGTGCCGGGCCTGCTGGTGCTGCAGGGCTGCGTGCTGATGACCGTCTGGGGGCTGCTGCCGGTGCTGTCGTGGCGGCTGTGACGCAGTGCCAGGGGACAATCAGGCGATGGCAGTCCTTTCCCTCACCAACGCCCACCTCGCTTTCGGCCACGTGGCTCTTCTCGATGGCGCCGGCTTTTCTCTCGAAGTCGGCGAGCGCGTCGGCCTCATCGGCCGCAACGGCACGGGCAAGTCCTCGCTGCTGAAGATCCTCGCGGGCCTTGAAAAGCTTGACGACGGCCTGCTGCAGCAGCAGCAAGGCCTGACCAACGTCTATGTGCCGCAGGAGCCCGTGCTGCGCGGCGACGCCACCATCTTCGACGTCATCAGCGAGGGCGTGGCCGAGGCCAAGGCGCTGCGCGAACGCTACGAGATCCAGGACGAGAACGACGACCTGGCCTGGGTGCAGGAGCGCATCGAGCACATCGGCGCCTGGAACTGGGAGCAGCGCGTCGAAGAGACGCTGCACCGCCTGGGCCTGGACGGCGAGCGGCTGGTGGGCAGCCTGTCCGGCGGCTTGAAGAAGCGCGTGGCCCTGGGCCGTGCGCTGGTCGCCCAGCCCGACGTGCTGCTGCTGGACGAGCCCACCAACCACCTGGACCTGGACGCCATCACCTGGCTGGAAGGCCTGCTGAACGACTTCAAGGGCTCGCTGCTGCTCATCACCCATGACCGCGCGTTCCTGGACAACGTGGCCAACCGCATCGTCGAGCTGGACCGCGGCCAACTGCGCGGCTACCCCGGCAACTACGCCGCCTTCCAGGCCGCCAAGGCCTACGAGCTGGAGAACGAGGCGCTGTTCAACGCCCGCTTCGACAAGCTGCTGGCGCAGGAAGAGGTGTGGATTCGCAAAGGCGTCGAGGCCCGCCGCACGCGCTCCGTCGCGCGCATCCAGCGCCTGGAGGCGATGCGCCAGGCCCACGCCGCGCGGCGCGACGTGCAGGGCAAGGTCAGGCTGGACATCGACACGGGCGGCGCCAGCGGCAAGATCGTGGCCGAGCTGGAGGACGTGTCCAAGCGCTACGGCGAGAGAGCCATCGTGCGCGACTTCACCGCCACCATCCTGCGCGGTGACAAGGTCGGCCTGATCGGCCCGAACGGCGCCGGCAAGACCACGCTGCTGAAGATGATCCTCGGCGAGCTGGCGCCCGACACGGGCAGCGTGCGCCTGGGCTCGCGGCTGTCGGTCGCCTACTTCGACCAGATGCGCGACACGCTCAACCTCGATGCGACGCTCGCCGACACCATCAGCCCGGGCTCGGAGTGGATCGAGATCGGCAACCAGAAGAAGCACGTCAAGAGCTACCTCGGCGACTTCCTGTTCTCGCCGGCACGGGCCAACTCGCCGGTGCGCACCCTCTCCGGCGGCGAGCGCAACCGGCTGCTGCTGGCGCGCCTGTTCGCGCGGCCGGCCAACGTGCTGGTGCTGGACGAGCCCACCAACGACCTCGACATCGAGACGCTGGAACTGCTGGAGGAGCTGCTGGCCGAGTACGACGGCACCGTCTTCCTCGTCAGCCACGACCGGCGCTTCCTGGACAACGTCGTCACGTCCACTATCGTCTATGAAGGTGACGCGCAATGGCGCGAGTACGAGGGCAGCGTGCAGGACTGGCTGACGCAGTCCCGGCGCGCCGCGGCCTTGCAGGCGCAGGCGGCGCCCAAGGCGGCCGCCCCCACGCCGCCGCCCGCGCCTGTACCCGATCCTGCGGCCCTGGTCGTCGCCACCAAGCGCAAGCTCAGCTACAAGGAACAGCGCGAGCTGGAAGAGCTCCCCAAGCTGATCGCCGAGCTGGAGGCCGAGCAGAAGCAGCTCAATGCGCTGATCGCCGGCAGCGAGCTGTACGCGCAGGGCGCGGCGCGCATCGCCGAGGTGACCGACCGCGCTGCCGGCATCGACGCCGAGCTGCTGACGCTGATGGAGCGCTGGGAAGTGCTGGAAGCCAAGTGACGACCGCGTTGCAGCAGGAATGGCTGGCGCTGCAGGCCCAGCACGAGCGCTACGAAGGCCTCGCGCTGGTCGTGAAGCTGGCGGCTTTCGCGGCTGCGGTGCTGGTGCCGGACGACGGCCTGGCTTGCGCGCTGCTGGCGCTGTTGTGGCTGCAGGAGGCCGTGCTCAAGACCTTCCAGTCCCGGCTGGGCGAGCGCCTGCTGGTCATCGAGGCCGGCGTGAAGGCGGGTGACGGCACGGTGGCCATGCAGTTGCACAGCGACTGGCTCGCGAGCCGGCCGCGTGGTGCCGGGCTGCTGGCCCAGTACCTGAAGAGCGCGCTGCGGCCGACGGTGGCGTTGCCGTATCCGCTGCTGATGGTGCTCGTGTTCGCGTAGGGCCTGACAACCCCGAGGCGACGGGCCTCGCGTCAGGCAGGTTGCAGCTTGTCGAGCGGGATGAAACCGCTCTGGCCCTTCAGCTGCACGACCGTCAGGCCGTGGCGGTGCACCACGTGCTGCGTCACATGCGTGGCGCCCTGGTAGCGCACCTTGTCGCCCGGCTTGAGCACCGGCTGCGGCGGGATGAGCGGCAGCACCGGGCGGGGCGGGGTGCGGTTGGCGCGCGAGGAGGGCGGGTGCTTGGCGAGTGCTTCCAGCGCGCGCTTCATCTCGGCCTGGAACTGCTCGGGCGTGAATGGCTTCTTCAGCAGGAAGTGCGCGCCCAGCGCCTGGGCCTCGCGCTCGTGCGCGGGTGTCACGTCGAAGCTGAGCAGCGCGAGCCGCAGGTCGGGCTGCACCTCGCGCAGGCGCTGGTGCAGCTGCAGGCCGGTCAGTGGCGCCTTGGGGAACCAGTCGGTGAGCAGGAAGTGCGGCTTGAAGGCCAGGCCTTGCGCGAGCGCCGCGTCGGGGCCGGCGCAGCACAGGATGCGTTCGGCCGCGAAGCCGTGGCTTTGCAGCAGTTGCCGCGCGAAGGTCTGCACGCCGACCAGCGCGTCGACGACGAGGAATTTCAGGGGATCGGTCATGGCCAGTCGGGGTCGTGGTCACGCAAGCGATGTCACAGCGGCGGCATTCTGCCGTCAGCCGCCGCCCGGACCGTGTGACAAACCCGGCGCCTGCGCTGACTTTTCGACGCGCGTTTCAGTGCCCGCGCATCGCGTCGACGCAGGCGCGCAGCTCGCGCCAGAACGCGGGGTCCTGCGACGTGGCCATGTTCAGCCGCATCAGCGAACCCGGCCTGCGCGTGGCGCTGAACAGCGCGCCGGGTGCGACCAGCCAGCCGGCGTCCAGCAGTGGCTGCGCCAGGCGTTCGGTGTCCACGCCCACGTCCAGCCAGCCGAACAGGCCTTCCAGCGGCGCCGCCCAGCCGAAACCCTGGGCCGCCGCCAGCGCCGCCACGCGCTGGCGCGCCGCCGCCAGCCGCTCGCGCAGGCGCTGCGCATGGCGGCGCAGCCGCCCCTGCTCCAGGCACAGCGCGACGGCGCGTTCCAGCACGGGCGAGCTGGTCAGGCCGTCCAGCAGCTTGGTGTCGGTCACGGCGGCCAGCCGCTCGGGCGCGGCGGCCAGGAAGCCCACGCGCCAAGCCGGCGTCAGCACCTTGGAGAAGCCGCCCACGTAGGTCACGCGGCGCAGCCCGTCCAGTGCGGCCAGCCGCGGCGAATGCTCCGGTGCGAGAAAGCCGTAGCTGTCGTCCTCAACGATGGTGAAGTCGTGTTCATCGGCCAGGCGCAGCAACCGGTGCGCATCGGCCAGGTTCAGGCTGTGCCCGGTCGGGTTGTGCAGCACCGACACGGTCAGGTAGGCGCGCGGCGCATGCGCGGCGGCCAGCGTGGCCAGCACGTCCAGGTCCGGCCCGTTCGCACCGCGGGGCACCGGCAGCAGCCGGATGCCGGCCTGCGTCAGCCGCGCGAACAGAATGGCCCAGCCGGGGTCGTCCACCAGCACCGCGTCACCGGGCTGCAGGTGCGTGCGGATCAGCAGGTCCAGCGCATGCGTGGCGCCGTGGGTGGTCAGGATCTGCGCCGGGCCGGCGTGGATGCCCAGGTCGGCCAGGCGGTGCGACAGCGCCGCGCGCAGCCGAGCGTCGCCGCTGGGGTCGCCGTAGCCGAGCTGCAGCCCGTCGCCGTGATCTTCGCGCAGCCGGCGCAGCGCCGACTGCAGCAGCGCCGGGTCCAGCCAGTCGGCCGGCAGCGTGCCCAGGCCCGGCGAGCGCGCCGCGTCGGCCTCGAACATGCCGCGGATCAGCGCGGTGGCGTCCATGGGCACCTGGCGCGGCACGGTCGCGGCCGGTGTGCGCGCGGCCCGTTGCGGCGCGGGCCGTGTGTCGCGCACGAAGAAGCCGCGCTGGCGGCGTGCCTCCAGCAGGCCCGCGGCCTGGAGCTGGTCGTAGGCGGCGACGACGGTGTGCGGGCTGACGCCGTGCTGGCGCGCGCAGTCGCGCACCGAGGGCAGGCGGGCGCCGGGCAGCAGCAGGCGCTCGCGGATGCGCTGGGCGTAGCGGTCGGCCAATTGGCCGGCGAGCGGCTGGCTGGCGTCGCGCTGCAGCGGCGGGTGTGTACCGGTGGGCATGGCAATACAGATTCAATGCGTGATCGGTTGACTGTACTGGTTCTGTATTGGTTTCGGTGCCTAGACTGGCGACATGCCCGGAATGACCGCCTCGCCCACCCTGCCCACGGCGTCCGACACGACGCGCGGCCTGCTGCTGGGCGTGGCCGGCGTCGTCATGTTTGCGCTCAGCATCCCGATGACACGGCTGGCCGGCGGCAGCGTGCAGGCCCCGCAGCTGGACCCGGCCTTCGTCGCCTTCGGTCGTGCCGCGGTCGCGGGGCTGCTGTCCATCGCCTACCTGGCCGTCACCCGCGCGCGCCGGCCCCGGGGCGACGAATGGCGGCTGCTCGCGCTGACGGCCGGGGGTGTCGTCTTCGGCTGGCCGCTGCTGCTGGGCTGGGCCGTGCGGCATGTGGATGCCGTGCACGCGTCGGTCATCTCGGGCGTGCTGCCGCTGGCCACGGCCGTCATCGCGGCGGTGGTGCTGCGCCAGCGGCCCAGCCGCGGTTTCTGGGCCTGTGCGCTGGCCGGCCTGGGGCTGGTCATCGGCTTCGCGGCCTGGCGTGGCGCGGGCGGGCTGGAGATGGCGGACGGGCTGCTGCTGGGCGCCGTGCTGTGCGCGTCGGCGGGCTATGTCAGCGGCGCGCGGCTGTCGGGCGGTTTCAGTGCGGAGCAGGTGATCTGCTGGGTGCTCGTCATCAGCCTGCCCGTCACGCTGCCGCTGGCGCTGTGGACGCGGCCGGTCGCGCCGGTGGCAGCCTCGGCCTGGGTGGGCTTCGCTTATGTCTCGCTGTTCTCGATGTGGATCGGCTTCTTCGCCTGGTACCGCGGCCTGGCGCTGGGCGGCACGATGAGGGTCAGCCAGGTGCAGGTGCTGCAACCCTTTCTGTCCATGCTGTTCGCCGTGCCGCTGCTGGGCGAGACGCTGGACTCGATGACCCTCGCCTTCGCGCTGGCCGTGCTCGCGGTGGTGTGGCTGGGCAAGCGACAGCCGGTGGACACCCCATCCCGAGGAGACATGCGATGAACGACGCCTTCACGACCCGGCTCGCGCCCGGCCAGGCGCTGACGCTGGCCGCGGCCCGCGCGCCGCGCCGGCTGGTCGTCACGGGCGGCCAGTTGTGGCTGACCGTCAGCGGCGGCACCCACGACCACTGGCTGCGGTCCGGCGAGGGCTTCACGCTGCAGGCGCGGCAGGCCGCCGTCGTCGAGGGCTGGCCCGAGGCGGCGTTCCAGCTCCTGCAGCCGGCCGCGGCCGTGCGGCGCCGCGAGACGCCGGCGGTGAGCCAGCGGCTGCCGCTGGGCCAGGCGGCCGCATGAAGACCCTGGGCATCCTGGGCGGCATGAGCTGGGAGTCCACCCAGCACCTGTACGCCCTCGTCAACCGCGGTGTCGCCGCGCGGCTGGGCGGCCTGCACAGCGCGCAGTTGGTGCTGCACAGCGTGGACTTCGCGCCCATCGCGGCCCTGCAGTCGGCTGGGGACTGGGCGACGGCCGCGCGCGTGCTGGGCGAGGCGGGCGCCGGCCTGCGCCGGGCAGGTGCCGAGGCGCTCGTGATCGCGACCAACACCATGCATCTGGTCGCCACCGACGTGGAGCGCGCCGCCGGCCTGCCGGTGCTGCACATCGTCGATGCCACGGCCGAGGCGCTGCGCGCGGCCGGCGTGAAACGTGCCGGGCTGCTGGCCACGCGCTTCACGATGGAGCAGGGCTTCTACCGCGAGCGCATGAAGGCGCGCTTCGGCATCGACATCATCACGCCGGACGAGGCCGGCCGGGCCGACGTGCACCGGCTCATCTACGACGAGCTGTGCCGCGGCCGCTTCGAGCCGGCGGGCCGCGAGCTGCTGCGCGTGCAGGTCGCCGCGCTGGCCGGCCGCGATGCGCAGGCGGTCATTCTGGGCTGCACGGAGCTGGGCCTGTCGCTGCCCGCCGGCAGCGATGCGGCCCTGCCGTTGTTCGATTCCACCGATTTGCAGGCCCGGGCCGCGGTCGACTGGATGCTAGGCTGACGTTCTGCCATCACAAGAAACCCCTGACATGACCACCGTCTGGACCCAAGCCCGCCGCGCGGCGCGGATGAACCCGTCCATCATTCGCGAGATCCTCAAGGTCACCGAAAAGCCGGGCATCCTGTCCATGGCCGGCGGCCTGCCGAGCGCGGACACCTTCCCGGTCGAGGCGCTGAAGGCAGCCTGCGACCATGTGCTGACGCACAACCCGCGCGAGGCGCTGCAGTACGCGGCCAGCGAGGGCTTCGCGCCGCTGCGCGAGTGGGTGGCGGCGCGCGTGGCGGCGCTGGGCATGAACGTGTCGCCGGACCAGGTGCTCATCACCAGCGGCTCGCAGCAGGGGCTGGACCTGGTCGGCAAGATCCTCTGCGATGCCGGCGCCCCGGTGGCCGTGGAGACGCCCACCTATCTGGGCGCGCTGCAGGCGTTCACGCCCTACGAGCCCATCTTCGCGAGCCTGGCCAGCGACCACGAGGGGCCGCGCCCCGAGGCGCTGGCTGCGCTGCCGCATGACGCGCCCGGCACCCGCTTCGCCTACCTGCTGCCCAACTACCAGAACCCCACCGGCCGCGTGATGAGCGCGCAACGCCGAGTCGAGGTGGTGGAGGCGGCCCGCCGGGCCGGCGTGCCCATCGTCGAAGACAACCCCTATGGCGACCTGTGGTTCGACCAGCCGCCGCCGGCCTCGCTGTCCAGTCTGTGGCCCGAGGGTTCGATGTACCTGGGCTCGTTCTCCAAGGTGCTGACGCCGGGCTTCCGCCTGGGCTACATCGTGGCACCGACCGAGCTGTACCCCAAGCTGCTGCAGGCCAAGCAGGCCGCCGACCTGCACACGCCGGGCTTCAACCAGCGCGTCGTCTACGAGGTGGTGAAGAGCGGTTTCCTGGACGCGCACATCCCGTCCATCCGCGCACGCTACAAAGCCAACCGCGACGCGATGGCCGCCGCGCTGCGCGAGCATCTGCCGGTGGGCTGCGAGTACCAGTCGCCCGAGGGCGGCATGTTCTTCTGGATTCGCCTGCCCCAGGGGCTGGACGCGATGGCACTGCTGCCGCAGGCGGTGGACGCCGGCATCGCTTTCGTCCCCGGCGCGGCCTTCTACGCGCACCAAGCTGATGCACGCACGATGCGGCTGTCGTTCGTCACGCTGACGCCGGACCTGATCGCCGAGGGCGTCGCCACCCTCGGGCGCGTGCTGCACGGGGCGTTAGCCGTGGCTGCGGAGCACGCGCCTTAATCGCGAACCCTGACAGCGAGCTGAAGCCCGGGCTTTTACCTGTCTCCCGGGTTTCCATATCCCCAAGTCGTTCCCGCTCTGGCATCGTATGCAATCGGCCCCCGGCAAAGCTGCCGGGGTAGATCGCATAACGACAGACGAGGCAAACGATGAAGCAGTTTTTGACAGCGGTGGCCGCAGCGGCCTTTGCACTGGGCGCCCAGGCGGCCGACCCGATCAAGATCGGCGTGGCCGGCCCCTTCACCGGCGGGTCTTCCTCCATGGGTGTCAGCATGCGTGACGGCGTGCGCCTGGCGGCCGACGAGATCAACAAGTCCGGCGGCGTGCTGGGCCGGCAGATCCAGCTCATCGAGCGCGACGACGAGGCCAAGAACGAGCGCGGCGTGCAGATCGCCCAGGAGCTCATCAACAAGGAAAAGGTCGCCGCCACGGTCGGCTACATCAACACCGGCGTGGCCCTGGCCTCGCAGCGCTTCTACCAGGACGCCAAGATCCCGGTCATGAACAACGTGGCGACCGGCTCGGCCATCACGCTGCAGTTCAAGGACCAGCCCGAGAACTACGTCTTCCGCAACGCCGCGCACGACTCCATCCAGGCGCCGATGATCGTTGAGGAAGCCGTCACCCGTCGTGGCTTCAAGAAGGTCGCCATCCTGGCGGACAGCACCAACTATGGCCAGCTCGGCCGCGCCGACCTGGAGGCCGCGCTCAAGCTCAAGGGCATCACGCCGGTCGCCGTCGAGAAGTTCAACATCAAGGACGTCGACATGACGGCCCAGTTGCTGAAGGCCAAGGAAGCCGGCGCTGAAGCCGTGCTGACCTACGGCATCGGCCCTGAGCTGGCCCAGATCGCCAACGGCATGACCAAGCTGGGCTGGAAGGTGCCGATGATCGGCTCCTGGACGCTGTCCATGGCCAACTACATCGACAACGCCGGCCCCGGCGGCGAAGGCGCGCGCATGCCGCAGACCTTCATCCAGGAGCCCACGACCCCGAAGCGTCAGAGCTTCATCATCAACTACCTGAAGACCTTCAACCCGAAGAACTCGCGCATGGACTCGCCGGTGTCGGCGGCCCAGGGCTACGACTCCATCTACCTGCTGGCCGCCGCCATCAAGCAGGCCGGCTCCACCGAGGGCCCCAAGATCAAGGCCGCGCTGGAAGACCTGAAGACGCCGGTGGAAGGCGTCGTGACGACGTACAACAAGCCTTTCTCCAAGACCGACCACGAGGCCATCACGGCCAACATCCCGGTGTTCGGCGAGGTCAAGGGCCAGCGCGTCGTCTACGCCTACCCCGAGGACTTCAAGAAGGCCTCCGAGGTGCGCGTGAAAGACGTGAACGCCAAGGGCGCGATGGAACAGAAGAAACGCCAGTGATCAGGCGCCCGCCTGCCGACGCGGTCGGCAGGCGGGCGTGCCACGCTCCCGCAACTCTTCTGATGGACTGACATGCAGATCCTGACCCAGCTCGTGTTCAGCGGTATTGCGCTGGGCATGATCTACGCCGTCATCGCCTTCGGCTACCAGCTCACCTTCGCCACCAGCGACACCCTCAACTTCGGCCAGGGCGACGCGCTCATGCTCGGCGCGCTGGTGGGCCTGACGCTGGTCGGCCTGGGCGTGAACTACTGGCTGATGATCCCGCTGGTGTGCCTGTTCGGCGCCGTGCAGGGCGCGGTGGTCGAGCGCATCGGCGTGCGGCCCGCGCTGAAGATCAAGAGCGAGTTCGGCTGGATCATGTCCACCATCGCGCTGGGCATCATCTTCAAGAACGTGGCCGAGAACGTCTGGGGCCGCGACGACCTGAAGTTCCCGTCGCCGCTGCCCGAGTCGCCGATGAAGTTCCTCGGCGCCAATGTGCTGCCGATGGAAATCCTCGTCATCGTCGGCGCCGTCGGCATGATGCTGGCGGTGGAGGTGTTCAACCGCAAGTCCATCTACGGCAAGGCCGTCGTCGCGACCTTCAACGACCGCGACGCCGCCAAGCTGATGGGCATCAACACGGGCCTGGTCATCACGTTCTCGTACGCGCTGTCCTCGCTGAGCGCGGCCTTCGCCGGCGTGCTGATCGCGCCGCTGACGCTGACCGGCGCCACCATGGGCGCTGTGCTGGGCCTGAAGGCCTTCGCCGTCGCCATCATCGGCGGGCTGACCAGCGGCATGGGCATCATCCTGGGCGGCATCATTCTGGGCGTGGCCGAGACGACGACGGGCTTCTACCTCTCCACCGGCTACAAGGATGTTCCCGGCCTCGTGCTGCTGCTGATCGTGCTGGCCGTCAAGCCTGCGGGCCTGTTCGGCAAGACGGCGATCAAGAAAGTCTGATGATGTTGCGGGATGGACCTTTGAGCGAAGCGAAACGCTCCGTCCTCAACTGGCTGAGAACATGAATGTAAAAAAACTCGTCCTCGGCGCGGCGGCCATCGCAGCCCTCGCCGCCTTCCCGCTCGCCTCCGGCAACCCGTACTACATCCACCTGGTCGAGACCATCATGATCTATGCGATCGTGCTGTTCGGCCTGGACATCGTGGTCGGCTACACGGGGCAGGTGTCTCTTGGCCATGCCGGCCTGTTCGGCATCGGGGCCTACACGGCCGGCGTGCTGATCCTGAAGCTGGACGCGCCGGTGTACGTGACGCTGCCCGCCGCGCTGGCCGTGACGGCGGCCTTCGGTGCCGTGCTGGCCCTGCCGGCGCTGCGCGTGACCGGCCCCTACCTCGCGATGGTGACGCTGGCTTTCGGCACCATCGTCCAGATCCTCATCAACGAGATGACCTTCCTGACCGAAGGTCCGATGGGCATCACGCTGACCAAGCCCTCGCTGTTCGGCCACGCGCTGGACGAGACCGAGTTCTACTGGCTGGTTCTCGCGCTGCTGATCGCGTCGCTGGTGTTCGTGGACCGCGTGCTGCGCTCGCAGCTTGGTCGCGCGTTCGAGGCGCTGCGCGGCAGCCCGGTCGCGTCCGACTGCATGGGCGTGTCGGTCTACCGCTACAAGGTCTACGCCTTCGTCATCTCGGCGGCGCTGGCCGGCCTGGCCGGGTCGCTGTACGCGTACTCCGAGCAGTACATCAGCCCCAACACCTACAACTTCGAGCTGACGGTGATGTTCCTGCTGGCCGTCATCATGGGCGGCCGCAAGACCCGCACCGGCGCGCTGCTCGGCGCCACCATCATCGTGCTGCTGCCCAAGCTGCTGGACGACCTGCAGATGTTCCGCACCGGCGCCGTCGTGCTGGCCGTGATCGTCGTGGCCTCGGTGGCCGTGGGGCTCAAGCGCGGCAAGCTGACCAAGCAGGCGGCCGCGATTCCCGTCGTCGGCAGCATCGCGCTGGCGGCCGTCTCCTTCAAGCTGGAGACGATGACCGACTGGCGGCTGTCCATCTTCGGCCTCATCACGCTGTTCGTCGTCTACTACCTGCAGGACGGCATCGTCGGCTTCGTGCGCAACGCGCTGAACCTGAAGACCAAGCACGAGCGCGACACCACGGCGGCCAAGGCCACGGCGCTGACACGCGCCAGCGGTCAGGGCCAGGGCGGAAATGACGGCGAACTGCTGAAGGCCAACGGCGTGCTGATGCAGTTCGGCGGCCTGAAGGCGCTGAACAACGTCGACCTCGTCGTGCAGCGCGGCAGCATCCATGGCCTCATCGGCCCCAACGGCTCCGGCAAGAGCACGATGATGAACGTGCTGACCGGCATCTACCAGCCGACCGCCGGCTCGGTGCTGTTCGCGGGCACGTCGGTCACCGGCCGCACGTCGTCGGACATCGCGCTGTCCGGCATCGCGCGCACCTTCCAGAACGTGCAGCTCTTCGGCGAGATGACGGCGCTGCAGAACGTGCTGGTGGGCCTGCACCACAGCTTCAAGAGCAACCTCATCGACATCGCGCTGCACTTGCCGCGCTACCTGCGCGAGGACCGCGAGCAGCGCGCCCGCGCCCACGCTTTGCTGGAGTTCGTCGGCCTGGAGTCGCTCGCGAGCGAGGAGGCGCGCAACCTGCCGTACGGCAAGCAGCGGCTGCTGGAGATCGCCCGCGCGCTGGCGCTGGACCCGCAGTTGCTGCTGCTGGACGAGCCTGCCGCCGGCCTGACCGCGCCGGACATCAAGGAGCTGCTGGAGATCATCCGCAAGATCCGCGGCGCGGGCGTCACCGTCATCCTCATCGAACACCACATGGACGTCGTCATGAGCCTGTGCGACCGCGTCTCGGTGCTGGACTTCGGCCAGAAGATCGCCGAGGGCCTGCCGGCCGAGGTGCAGGCCAACGAGAAGGTCATCGAGGCTTACCTCGGTGGTCAGGCAGTCTGATGACTTTGCGGGATGGAGCTTTGAGCGCAGCGAAAAGCGCCGTCCTCAACTGACTGAAAAAGCGACATGCTGACCATCAAGAACCTCAGCGCCGGCTACGGCAAGGTGCAAGTCCTGCACGGCATTTCGCTGGAAGTGCCCAAGGGCCAGGTCGTGACGCTCATCGGCTCCAACGGCGCCGGCAAGACGACGACGATGCGCGCCGTGAGCGGCATGATCGCGCCCACCGGCGGCGAGATCACGCTGAACGGCAAGCGCATCGACGGCCTGGAGAGTTACCACATCGCCCGCCAGGGCCTCGCGCACTCGCCCGAAGGCCGCCGCGTGTTCGCGACGATGACCGTCACCGACAACCTGCGCCTGGGCGCCTTCCCGCGCTACACCGGCGCGCGGCCCAAGGGCAACGTCGAGGCCGACCTGGAGAAGGCGATGGAGCTGTTCCCTCGCCTGAAGGAGCGCCGCCTGCAACTGGCCGGCACGCTGTCCGGCGGCGAGCAGCAGATGCTGGCGATGGCGCGCGCCACCATGCTCAATCCCGAGGTGGTGCTGCTGGACGAGCCGTCCATGGGCCTGGCGCCCATCCTCGTCGACGAGGTGTTCCGCATCATCGAACGGCTGAAGGCAGAGGGCGTGACCATGTTGCTCGTCGAGCAGTTCGCTGCGGCTGCGCTGAAGGTGGCCGACTACGGCTACGTGTTGGAGAACGGCCGCATTGCCGTGCACGGCCCGGCGGAAAAGCTGCGCAACGATCCCGCCGTGCAGGCTGCCTACCTCGGCGGCGGGCACTGAGTTGGACAAGCCCGGCTACCGTCTCAGCTTCGACGACATCGACGCGGCCGCGGCGCACGCCTTCCTCACCCGTGCCTACTGGTGCGAAGGCATCCCGCTCGCGCTGATCGAGCGGGCGATCGCACACTCGCTGTGCATCGCGCTGCATGCCGGCGCCGATGGTGGACACCCAGGCCAGGTCGGCTTCGCCCGCGTCGTCACCGACCGCACCACCTTCGCCTACCTCTGCGACGTCTACGTGCTGGAAGACCACAGGGGGCAGGGCCTGGCCGATTGGATGGTTCAATCCCTGCTCGCCCACCCGGACCTGCAAGGCCTGCGCCGCTTCATGCTGTTCACGCGAGACGCCCACCCGCTGTACGCCCGCCATGGCTTCAAGCCGCTGGCGACGCCGGACCGCGGCATGGAGGTCGTGCGGCCGGGGATCTACCTCACCGCACCACCTTCCACCGATGCCTGAGCTGCGCCGCTTCGTCCAGATCGACGTCTTCACCGCCGTCCCGCTGAAGGGCAACGCGCTCGCTGTCGTCGTCGATGCCGGCGGCCTGTCCGACGACGAGATGGCTGCGTTCGCGCGCTGGACCAACCTGTCCGAGACGACCTTCCTGTTGCCGCCCACCGAGCAGGCATCGGCGCAAGGGGCCGACTACCGCGTGCGCATCTTCACGCCCGGCGGCGAGCTGCCCTTCGCGGGCCACCCGACGCTGGGCAGCGCGCATGCCTTCCTGGCCAGCGGCGGCGATGCGAAGAAGCCGGGCGAGGTGGTGCAGCAATGCGCCATCGGCCTGGTGCGCGTGAAGCGCGACGGCGCCCGCCTGGCTTTTGCCGCGCCGCCGCTCAAGCGCAGCGGTCCGGTGGAAGCGGCGGGCCGCGCGCAGGCCCTCGCGGCGCTGCGCATCGCGCCCGAGGACTTGCTGGATCTGGTGTGGGTCGACAACGGCCCGGGCTGGATGGCCGCCCGCCTGCCCGACGCGGCCGCCGTGCTCGCGCTGCAGCCCGATTTCGTCGCGATGCGGGGCCTCAAGCTCGGCGTCGTCGGCGCTCACCCGGCGGGCAGCGAATGTCAGTTCGAGGTGCGCGCCTTCGTGCCCGACCTGGGCGTGCCGGAAGACCCCGTCACCGGCAGCCTCAACGCCGGCCTGGCGCTGTGGCTGCAGGAGACGGGCCTGGCGGGCGACCGCTACGTCGCCGCGCAAGGCGAGGCGCTGGGCCGAGCCGGCCGCGTTCACGTGCAGCGCGACGCCGAGGCCACGTGGATAGGCGGCGACGTGACGCCGCTGATCCACGGCCAGGTGAGGTTGTGATGACGGAAGAGCTCTTCCGCGAAGACGCGACGCTGCTGCAATGCACGGGGACAGTGACCGCGCAAGGGGAGGGCGGCGTCACGCTCGACCGCACCGTCTGCTACCCGCTGGGCGGCGGCCAGGCGGGCGACACCGGCTGGCTGGCCTGCGGCGAACAGCGCTGGCGCATCACCGACACGCGCAAGGGCAAGTTGCAGCCCGGCGCCATCGTCCACCTCGTCGAAGGCGAGCTGCCGGCGGTCGGCACCGCCGTGCGGATCGAGGTCGATGCGGCACGCCGCCACGCCCATCGGCGCTTCCACACCGCCACGCACCTGCTGTGCGCGTTGCTGCCGTATCCGGTCGACGGCTGCTCCATCACCGAGACCTATGCGCGGCTGGACTTCCACACGGACGAGCCGTTCGACAAGGAGGCCATCCAGGTCGGCCTGAATCGATTGGTGGCGGAGGCGCATCCGGTCAGGCACCGCTGGATCAGCGAGGACGAACTCGACGCCAACCCCGGCCTCGTCCGCTCGATGAGTGTGCAGCCGCCGCGCGGGCTGGGACGCATCCGCGTGCTGGAAGTGGAGGGCGTCGATCTGCAGCCTTGCGGCGGTACGCACGTGTCGAACACGTCGGAGATCGGAGCTGTGGTCGTGACCAAGATTGAAAAGAAGAGCGCCAAGACCCGCAGGGTCGTGCTGGGCTTTGCCCAGTCAAGCGCCAGCCGCTGACGGCGTGATCCATCGCATGGCCTTGGGATGGGCCGCCTGACGCTGCTGGCTAAACTGCGCTGCCTATGGTTGGCCCCGACATCCAGCTCATCACCCCCGAGTCCGCTGCCGACTGGCAGGACGCCCGGCTCGTGCTGCGCGACTATGCCGCCAGCCTGAACGTCGACCTCGGCTTCCAGGGCTTCGACGCCGAACTCGACAGCCTGCCCAGTGTCTACGCGCCGCCCGGCGGCTTGATGCTGCTGGCGCTCGTCGACGGCGCCGTGGCCGGCAGCGGTGCCTTCCGGCCGCTGCCCGATGCCGACTACCCCAACGCCTGCGAGATGAAGCGCCTGTTCGTGCGCCCGGCGTTCCGCCGCTTCGGCCTCGGCCGTATCCTGGCGCAGGCGCTGATGGACCGCGCCACCGAAGCCGGCTATTCGTCCATGCTGCTGGACACGCTGGATGACATGGAGGCCGCGCGTGGCCTGTATGAGAGCCTGGGCTTCGTGGAGGTGCCGCCGTTCTATTTCAATCCGGTGCCCGGTGCGCACTACCTGAAGGCCGAACTCGGCGTCTTCCGGCCGAGTTACTTCGGATAACCGCCTAGAGTGCCGGCATGGCACTCGATGACATCCAAGCCCTGGGCCCCCACCGCTGCCTGCTCGGCGAATCGCCGTTGTGGCATCCCACTGAACAATGCCTGTACGCCGTGGACATTCCCGGCCGGCAGGTTCTGCGCTGGCGTGACGGCGCGGTCGAGCCCGATGCGTGGCCGCAGGCGGCCGAGCCCGGCTGCATCGCGGCCCGCGCGGGTGGCGGCCTGCTCGTCGCGCGTCGCGATGGCTTGTGGGCGCTGGACACGGACACCGGCGCCCAGGCGCTGATCGCGCCGCCGCCCTACGACCCGGCCCGCCTGCGCTTCAACGACGGCAAGGTCGATCCCGAAGGCCGGCTGTGGGTCGGCAGCATCTCGGACGCCCGCGAACCCGAGGCAGCGCTCTACCGCTTCGAGGGCGGGGCGTTCGCCGTGCAGGTGCCGGCGCTGACCACGTCGAACGGCCTGGGGTGGAGCCCTTCGGGCCAGCGCCTGCATTGGTCCGACACCAAGGCGCACCGGATCTACGTGGCTGACTTCGACGCGGCGGCGGGCGTGCTGCGCGCGCCGCGGGTGTTTGCCGAATTCAAGCCGCGCACCGCCGGCGAGCCGTATGGCGGCCGCCCCGATGGCGCCGCGATGGATGCCGACGGGCATTACTGGGTGGCGATGTTCGAGGGCGCTTGCCTGCTGCGCATCGCGCCGACCGGTGAGGTCGTGCGGCGCGTCGAGCTGCCGGCGACCTGCCCCACGATGCCGACGTTTGGCGGCGCGGACCTGCGCACCCTTTTCGTGACGACGTCGCGCGAGAAGCGCCCCGCCGACGAACTCGCGCGCGAGCCATGGGCGGGCGCGGTGCTGCGGTTGCGTGTCGACGTGCCGGGCTTGCCCGCGACGCTGACGCAGAGCTGAATCCCGTCCGGTCGCGGGGACAGGTTTACCCCGGTGTAACTCGTCACATATAATGAAGGGCTTTGTGGATGGTGCTCACGCGCCGCCGCAGTGCAGCCAGCCCTGGCAGTCTTGGGGTTGAGTCGTCATTCCAGGATTTCGTGCCATGACCGACAACGGCCCCCGAAAGACCTGGCCCCCCGCGCTTGCCGCGGCCGGTGGCTGGGACGACGAGAGTGAGGAGCCCCCCGTCAAGGCCTTGAGCCCGGAGCAGGCGGTGGCACTGAAGTCTGCATTGCCGATGCTGTCGCCCTGGCGTGTGCTGGGGATGCAGCTCGTGGTGGGCCTGTTGTGCGCAGTCGTGATCCGGCTGTTCACGGCGTCTGGCGTGGCCATGGTCTCGTCGCTGTATGGCGTCGCGGCGGTGGTGCTGCCTGGCATGCTGCTCGCGCGGGGCATGACAAAGCATGTGAACTCGGCGGTCTCTGCGGCTGCTGGGTTCATGGGTTGGGAATTTTTGAAAATCGGTGCATCGATCGCGATGCTGGTGCTGGCGCCGAAAGTGGTGCCGGGCCTGAGTTGGCCAGCCCTGCTGGCCACCCTCGCGGTGTGCATCAAAGTGAACTGGCTGGCGCTCGCGTGGCGCGGCCGCAAATAGAACTGACGAGGCAGGACGAAACATGGCAGCAGAAGGCCACGCTGAATCGGCAAACGGCGCCGCCCCCAGCGCCGGTGAATACATCATTCACCATTTGCAGCACGCGCAGAGCGGCACCCAGAAGGGCATTGTCGACTTCTCCGTCGTCAACCTCGACTCCATCTTCTTCAGCGTGATGCTGGGCCTGGTGGGATGCTTCCTGCTGTGGCGCGCCGCGAAGGCGGCCACGTCGGGCGTGCCGGGTCGTTTCCAGGCCGCGGTCGAGATCCTGGTGGAGATCGTGGCCGACCAGGCCAAGGGCATCGTCCACAACGCCAACAGCCGCAAGCTGGTCGCGCCGCTGGCCCTGACCGTGTTCGTCTGGATCTTCCTGATGAATGCGATGGACTTGTTCCCGGTGGACCTGTTCCCGTGGATCTGGCAGCAGATCACCGGTGACCACCACGCCAAGCTGCGCGTCGTGCCGACCGCCGACCTGTCCATGACCATGGGTCTGTCGCTGGGCGTGCTGATCACGTGCCTGATCTACAACGTGAAGATGAAGGGCGCCGGCGGCTGGGCTCATGAGCTCGTTGCGGCGCCGTTCGGTGACAAGGTCTACCTGTACCCGGTCAACTTCCTGATGCAGATGATCGAGTTCGTGGCCAAGACCGTCTCGCACGGCATGCGGCTGTTCGGCAACATGTACGCCGGCGAACTGATCTTCATGCTGATCGCGCTGATGGGTGGTGCCTGGACGCTGTCCGCCACCGGCATCGGCCTGGCCATCGGTCACATCGTCGCGGGCTCCGTGTGGGCGATCTTCCACATCCTGATCATCACGCTGCAGGCGTTCGTGTTCATGATGCTGACGCTGGTCTACATCGGCCAGGCGCACGACGCGCACTGATTGCACGTTGATCGAGCCCTTTTTTCCAAGCAGTTTTCCCTCAACCCTTTCTCTCTCTAAATCCTCTAAGGAGTCATCGTGGAAGTCATTAGCTTTGTTGCTCTCGCCGCTGGTCTGATCATTGGTCTGGGCGCCTTCGGTGCTTGTATCGGTATCGGCATCATGGGCAGCAAGTACCTTGAGTCCGCCGCTCGTCAGCCCGAGCTGATGAACGAACTGCAGACCAAGATGTTCCTGCTGGCCGGCCTGATCGACGCGGCCTTCATCATCGGCACCGGTATCGCCCTGTGGTTCGCCACCGCCAACCCGTTCCTGGGTCAGATCGCCGCCGCGCTGGCTGCTGGCGCCAAGTAATTCGATGTTGTCGACCCGCCGTGGCCGCGGTTGCCCCGGCGGTTTCCGCACTCGAAACTTTGTGAGGCACCACCGTGTTTATTAACGCGTCGCTCATCGTTCAGATGATCGTGTTCCTGATCCTGGTCGGGTTCACGATGAAGTATGTGTGGCCGCCGATCATCAAGGCGCTCGACGAGCGTGCCGCGAAGATCGCCGCCGGCCTGTCCGCTGCCGACAAGGCCAAGGCCGAACTGGCCGGCGCCGAAGCGCAGATCGCCAAGGAACTGGCTCAGACCAAGGCCGAGTCCGGCAAGCTGATCTCGGATGCCGAGAAGCGCGCGGCGGCCATCGTCGACGCCGCCAAGGGCCGCGCCGAGGAAGAAGGCGCCAAGATCCTGGCCGCCGCCAAGGCCGATGCCGAGCAGCAGGTGTCCCGTGCTCGCGAAGTCCTGCGCGAGCAGGTCGCCGCGCTGGCCGTCAAGGGCGCCGAGCAGATCCTGCAGAAGGAAGTCAACGCCGGTGTTCACGCCGAGTTGCTGGCTCGCCTGAAGACGGAGCTGTGAAACATGTGCCCCCACGCTCACATCCGTTCGCTGCCCCCCGAGGGGACGCAAGCCGCCTTTGGGGCGGCCCGGCAGGAGGCTTGAATGGCTGAACTCGCCACCATCGCCCGCCCCTACGCGGAAGCGCTGTTCCAGGTTGCCAAGTCTCAGGACCTGGCGGCCTGGGGTAGTCAACTCGACGCGCTGGCCCAGGTGGCGCAGGACGCCGATCTGCGCCAGTTTGCCGATCACCCGAAGGCTCAGCCCGAACAGGTGCTCGCGGTCATTGCCGCGGCTGCCAAGCAGGACCTGGCGCCGGGCGTGCAGAACTTCCTGCGCGCCGTGATCGAGAACGGCCGTCTCGCGGCGCTGCCCGAAGTCGTTGCCCAGTACCACGTGCTGGCCAATGCCGCTTCCGGCGTGTCCGACGCGCACATCTACAGCGCCTACGACATCAGCGACGCCCAGTTGGCCGAGCTGAAGACGACGCTGGAGCAGCGCTTCGGCCGCAAGCTTGACGCGCATGTGCAGATCGAGCCGGCGCTGATTGGCGGCGTGCGCGTGGTGGTCGGCGACGAGGTGCTGGACACCTCCGTCAAGGCCCGCCTTGAGCGCATGAAGGTCGCCCTGACTGCCTGACGGCTGCCCGAGCCACCGCAAGACATCCCATCGATTCACCCTGCGACTGACCCGCCCCATGGCAACGGTCTGGCCGCTCCGGGTACTGGAGACCCAGCATGCAACTCAATCCCGCTGAAATTTCCGAACTGATCAAGAGCCGCATCGAAGGTCTTGGTGTCGGTTCGGACATCCGCAACCAGGGCACCGTCGTGTCCGTTTCCGACGGCATCGTCCGCGTCCACGGCCTGTCGGACGTGATGCAGGGCGAAATGCTCGAATTCCCGGTTGCCAAGGACGGCAGCCAGACTTTCGGCCTGGCGCTGAACCTTGAGCGCGACTCCGTCGGCGCCGTGATCCTGGGTGCCTACGAGCACATCTCGGAAGGCGACACCGTCAAGTGCACGGGCCGCATCCTGGAAGTGCCGGTCGGCCCCGAGCTGATCGGCCGCGTCGTCAACGCACTGGGCGAGCCCATCGACGGCAAGGGCCCGATCAACGCCAAGATGACCGACGTCATCGAGAAGGTCGCCCCGGGCGTGATCGCCCGCAAGTCGGTCGACCAGCCCGTGCAGACCGGCCTGAAGTCCATCGACTCGATGGTTCCCGTCGGCCGCGGCCAACGCGAACTGATCATTGGTGACCGTCAGACGGGCAAGACCGCCGTCGCCATCGACGCGATCATCAACCAGAAGGGTCAGAACATGACCTGCGTCTACGTCGCGATCGGCCAGAAGGCCTCGTCGATCAAGAACGTGGTGCGTGCTCTGGAGCAGGCCGGTGCGATGGAATACACCATCGTCGTGGCCGCCTCGGCGTCCGAATCGGCCGCGATGCAATACGTGTCGGCCTACTCGGGCTGCACGATGGGCGAGTACTTCCGCGACCGCGGTCAGGACGCGCTGATCATTTACGACGACCTGTCCAAGCAGGCCGTCGCCTACCGCCAGGTCTCGCTGCTGCTGCGCCGCCCGCCGGGCCGCGAAGCCTACCCCGGCGACGTGTTCTATCTGCACAGCCGCCTGCTGGAGCGTGCCGCCCGCGTGAACGCCGACTACGTCGAAGCCTTCACCAAGGGTGAAGTCAAGGGCAAGACCGGCTCGCTGACGGCCCTGCCGATCATCGAGACGCAGGCCGGCGACGTGTCCGCCTTCGTGCCGACCAATGTGATCTCGATCACCGACGGCCAGATCTTCCTGGAAACCAGCCTGTTCAACGCCGGTATCCGCCCCGCCATCAACGCCGGCATCTCGGTGTCGCGCGTCGGTGGTGCAGCGCAAACCAAGCTGATCAAGTCGCTGTCCGGCGGTATCCGTACCGACCTGGCGCAGTACCGTGAGCTGGCCGCGTTCGCGCAGTTCGCCTCCGACCTGGACGAAGCCACCCGCAAGCAGCTGGACCGCGGCGCCCGCGTGACGGAGCTGCTGAAGCAGGCGCAGTACTCGCCGCTGTCCATCTCGCTGATGGGCGCGTCGCTGTACGCCGCCAACAAGGGCTTCATGGACAGCATCGAAGTGAAGAAGGTCCTGGCCTTCGAGCACGGCCTGCACCAGTACCTGAAGACCAGCCACGCCGCGCTGCTTGCCAAGCTGGAAGCCGACAAGGCGATGGACAAGGATGCGGAAGCTGAACTGAATGCGGCCATCACCGCCTTCAAGAAGTCCTTCGCTTAAGAAGCCACGGTAACGCGGGGCCGAGCCTCAACACTCAGCCCTGCACTGACTAGGAGTTCGAATGGCTTCAAGCAAAGAAATCCGCGGCAAGATCAAGTCGGTCGAGAACACCAAGAAGATCACCAAGGCGATGGAGATGGTCGCCGCATCCAAGATGCGCAAGGCGCAGGAGCGGATGCGGTCGGCCCGTCCTTATGCCGAGAAGATCGGCAACATCGCGGCTGAACTGGCCAAGGCCAATCCCGAGTACCGTCATCCCTTCCTCGTCAAGAACGAGGAAGCGAAGAAGGTGGGCATGGTCGTCGTCACGACGGACAAGGGCCTGTGCGGTGGTCTCAACACCAACCTGCTGCGCGCGGCAGCGTCCAAGCTCAAGGAGCTGGAGGCAGTTGGCCAGTCGGCCGAGGTCGTCGCCATTGGCGGCAAGGGCCTGGGCTTCATGAACCGCGTCGGCGCCAAGGTCGTTGCCCACGCGACGCAGCTTGGCGACCAGCCCCACATCGAGGCCCTGATCGGCCCCGTCAAGGTGCTGCTGGACGCGTACGCCGAAGGCAAGCTGTCCGCCGTCTACCTCTGCTACACGCAGTTCATCAACACGATGAAGCAAGAGGTGAAGGTGCACCAGTTGCTGCCGCTGAAGGCCGCAGACATGGCGACGCCCGATGCGCAAGGCCAGGCCGGCCACTCGTGGGACTACATCTACGAACCGGACGCCGCCACCGTCATCAACGAGCTGCTGATGCGCTACACGGAAGCGCTGGTCTTCCAGGCCGTCGCCGAGAACATGGCCAGCGAGCAGTCCGCCCGGATGGTGGCCATGAAGGCCGCGACCGACAACGCCGGCACGCTGATCGGCGAGCTGAAGCTGGTCTACAACAAGACCCGCCAGGCCGCGATCACCAAAGAGTTGTCCGAGATCGTCAGCGGCGCGGCCGCGGTCGGTTGAGTCGATTCGGCACGCAAAGAATTGAATTGAAGGAACGCAAAAATGGCTAACACTCAAGCAGTCGGCAAGATCGTTCAGTGCATTGGCGCCGTCGTGGACGTGGAATTCCCGCGCGACCGCATGCCCAAGGTGTACGACGCGCTGAAGATGGAAGGCTCCGCCCTGACGCTGGAAGTCCAGCAGCAACTGGGTGACGGCGTGGTGCGGACGATTGCCCTGGGCAGTTCGGACGGCCTGCGCCGCGGCACCGAAGTCTTCAACACCGGCGACACCATCCAGGTGCCGGTCGGCAAGGCCACCCTCGGCCGCATCATGGACGTGCTGGGCAACCCCATCGACGAACGCGGCCCGGTCCCGTCCAGCCTGACCGCCTCCATCCACCGCGCGGCACCCGCCTACGACGAGCTGAGCCCGTCGCAGGACCTGCTGGAAACCGGCATCAAGGTGATCGACCTGATCTGCCCGTTCGCCAAGGGCGGCAAGGTCGGCCTGTTCGGCGGCGCCGGCGTCGGCAAGACCGTGAACATGATGGAGCTCATCAACAACATCGCCAAGGCGCACAGCGGTCTGTCCGTGTTCGCCGGCGTGGGTGAGCGCACCCGTGAGGGCAACGACTTCTATCACGAGATGTCGGACTCCGGCGTCGTCGTGCAGGACAAGCTCGAAGACTCCAAGGTCGCCATGGTCTACGGCCAGATGAACGAGCCCCCGGGCAACCGTCTGCGCGTCGCGCTGACCGGCCTGACCATCGCCGAGTCGTTCCGCGACGAAGGCAAGGACGTGCTGTTCTTCGTGGACAACATCTACCGCTACACGCTGGCCGGTACCGAAGTGTCCGCGCTGCTGGGCCGCATGCCCTCCGCCGTGGGCTACCAGCCGACGCTGGCCGAGGAAATGGGCCGCCTGCAGGAGCGCATCACGTCGACCAAGGTCGGCTCGATCACGTCCATCCAGGCCGTCTACGTCCCTGCGGACGACCTGACCGACCCGTCGCCTGCCACGACCTTCGCCCACTTGGACGCCACCGTCGTGCTGTCGCGTGACATCGCCTCGCTGGGCATCTACCCCGCCGTGGACCCGCTGGACTCCACCAGCCGCCAGATCGACCCCAACGTCGTCGGCGAAGAGCACTACACGACGACCCGTGCCGTGCAGCAGGTGCTGCAGCGCTACAAGGAACTGCGCGACATCATCGCCATCCTGGGCATGGACGAACTGTCGCCGGAAGACAAGCTGTCGGTGGCCCGCGCCCGCAAGATCCAGCGCTTCCTGTCGCAGCCCTTCCACGTCGCCGAAGTCTTCACCGGCTCGCCCGGCAAGTACGTGCCGCTGAAGGAAACCATCCGTGGCTTCAAGATGATCGTGGCCGGCGAGTGCGACCACCTGCCGGAGCAGGCGTTCTACATGGTCGGCACGATTGATGAGGCGTTTGAAAAGGCCAAGAAGATTCAGTGATGTTGACAGGGGCGCTCCGCGCGCCCCGTCTCCCGCAGAACCTTCTTCAACTTTGAATCGCTAAGGAAGATTGACATGGCAACCCTCCACGTCGACGTGGTCTCCGCCGAAGAGCAGATCTTCTCCGGCGAGGCCAAGTTCGTTGCCCTGCCGGGCGAAGCCGGCGAGCTGGGCATCCTGCCCAAGCACACGCCGCTGATCACCCGCATCAAGCCGGGCGCCGTGCGCATCGAGCGCCCTGACGGCACCGAAGAATTCGTCTTCGTCGCCGGCGGCATCCTCGAGGTGCAGCCGAATCGCGTCACCGTGCTGGCCGACACCGCCATTCGCGGCAAGGACCTGGACGAGGCCAAGGCGCTTGAAGCGAAGAAGATCGCCGAGGAAGCGCTGCGCAACGCCAAGGACAAGCTCGACCAGGCGGCCATCCAGAACGAACTGATGGGCCTCGCTGCCCAGATCGCAGCGCTGCAGAAGTTCCGCAAGAAGTAAGACGCCGCCGCGTCGACCGCTTCCAGAATGGGCGCCGGGTCACTCCGACGCCCATTTGCATTTGTGGCGGAGTGGGCTGTCGTCGCCGCCGGCAACGCCCCACAGGACAGTGCGCTCCCCCGTATTTCGGGTGGGGAATATTGCTCGTATGGGTAGAGCCGGCGCGGCGAGGCGCACGTAGGATTGCGGGCTTGCCAATCCGCCCCGAGCCGAGCGCCGGGGCGTTTCAACGGAGACACCTGAGACCATGAAGTTCAAGCCCTTGATCTTCGGCCTGACGAGCGTGCTGTCGGTGGCCGTGCTGGCCCAGGTTCCTTATGTTTTCAGCTACAACCCCGGGCCCAGCCACGGCACGAAGTGGATGGCCAAGCCCTCCGACGGGCAGGTCGAGTCGTCCGTCTCGGTGCTGATGGCTGCGCCGCGCGCGGTGTGGGCGCGGGTCTGCTACAGCATCGGGCCGTCGGACAGCACCGTCACCGTCTACACCCAGACGCGCAACGAGCCGGTGCGTTCGTCCGAGATCGCCTGGGGTGGCTGCTCCGACGTCTTCGGCACCAGCATCTGGATCGGCAACCCGCATCTGCAGACCGTGGGCGGGCACTACGGCATTGCGCCTGCCACGCCCGGCGACTGAAGAAAAGAGGGCGCGCGCGATGCGCCTCGACTTAACTTGGCGTTACCCTTCATAACGCTTGCACACTAGGAGCACTTGCATGACAGCACTCAAAGACGTGGCCCGTGCCGCGCGCAACACCGGTCTCGTCCTCAGCCCGCTGCTGCTGGCCGGATGCCTGGCCACCGCCCCGACGATGGGTGAAGACAAAGGCACCGTGTCCGGTGCCGCGGGTGGCGGGCAGGCCGAAAACCAGAACAGCAAGCTGGAGCGCTGCGACGAAACGCTGGGCACCATCACGCTGCAGGAAGACACCCAGGCGCCTTGGTGGTTCCAGTTGCGTGAGCGCCAACTCGGCTCGACCATCCCGGTGCTGCGCCTGATGATCCAGCAAAGCAATTGCTTCGTCGTCGTCGAGCGCGGCCGTGCCTTCGCCAACATGGAACGCGAGCGTGCGCTGATGCAGTCGGGCGAAACCCGGGCCGGCAGCAACTTTGGCCAGGGCCAGATCGTCGCGGCCGATTACACGTTGAGCCCCGAAATCCAGTTTTCCGGCAAGACCGGTGGCGGCGGCGGTGGCATCGGCACCGGTGCCATCGGCCTGCTGACGGCCGTGGCCGCCAACGTCAGCAAGAACGAAGCCTCGACCACGCTGCTGCTGGTGGACAACCGCTCGGGCGTGCAGATCTCCGCGGCCGAAGGCACGGCCAAGAATTTCGACTTCGGCGTCGGCGGCTTCAGCTTCCTGGGTGGCAGCGCGGTGGGCGGCAGCGCCTACGCCAAGACGCCGCAGGGCAAGGTCATCGTCGCCGCCTTCGCGGACTCGTTCAACCAGATGGTCAAGGCGCTGCGCAACTACAAGGCGCAAACCGTCAAGGGTGGTCTGGGCGCTGGCGGTCGCCTGGGCGTGCAGGGAGGCTCGACGGCAGCGTCCAAGGAAGTCGACGCCGCCGCCGCACCCAAGGCGGCACCCGCTGCCGCGCCCAAGCCGGCTCCGAAGCCGGCCGCCAAGCCGGCTGCGAAGCCCGCGGCCGCAGCATCCGGGGCGAAGGGCAGTTGAGCGCCCGTATTCTGCACAGGCGAGTTGCTGATGCGGCTCGCCGTGAGCGGTTGCCTGGGCATTGCTGAGCGATCGTGCCGACACGCAAGCTCCGAAATAATTGATCGGCCGCGCCCTGCGGCGCAAAGTTTGACGGCAGGCCTCGCGCCTGCCGTCCGTGTTTGCGAACTGCCATGAAAAGTCCCAACAACTTGCTCATCACCGCGCCCGACGGCGCGCAGGCCGAACTCAGCTTGCTGGGCGGCCATCTGCTGTCCTGGCGCCCGGCAGGCGGCGCTGAACAGCTGTACCTGTCCCCGCGCAGCGAGTTCACCGCCGGCAAGGCCATCCGTGGCGGCGTGCCGGTGATCTTTCCGCAGTTCTCCGAGCGCGGTCCGGGGCCGCGCCACGGCTTCGCGCGCACCGCGCTGTGGGAACTGGTGAGCCAGCAGCAGGGCAAGGACGACGTGCTCGTCGTGTTGCGCCTGCAGGACAGCGAGGACACGCGACAGCTCTGGCCGCATGCCTTCGAGCTGGAGCTGAGCGTGCGCATCGGCGGACGCGAGCTCGACATCGAGCTGGCCTGCGACAACACCGGCGACGCGAGCCTGCAGTTCACGGCAGCCTTGCACACCTACCTGCGCGTGGCGGACCTGGACGCGGTCAGCGTCGAAGGTCTGGCCGGCCTGCGCTACTGGGACAACGTCAAGAAGGCGGAAGCGCTGCAGCGCATGGACCTGCTGCTGACGGGCGAGAAGGGCGTGCTGGACCTGGACCGCATCTACTTCGGCGTGAAGGAGCGCCCGCTGCTGGTGGCCGAGGAGCGCCGCCAGGTGGTCATCCGCCAGCAGGGTTTCGAGGATGCGGTGGTCTGGAACCCGGGTCCCGAGCGTTGTGCCCAACTGCCGGACATGCCGCCGGAAGGCTGGTCGGAAATGCTGTGCGTGGAGGCGGCCAGCATTGGCCGGCCCGTCGAGTTGCAGGCGGGCCAAAGCTGGGTCGGCAGGCAGAGCCTGAGCCTGGTCTGAACCGGCGACATCTGCCACGGATAATGAGCCCCATGTTCGCCCCCCTGCAAAACGACAGCTTCCTGCGCGCCTGTCTGCGCCAGCCCACCGAGCACACGCCGATCTGGCTGATGCGCCAGGCGGGCCGCTACCTGCCCGAGTACCGCGCCACGCGCGAGAAGGCGGGCAGTTTCATGGGCCTGGCCACCAGCACCGACTACGCCACCGAGGTGACGCTGCAGCCGCTGGAGCGCTTCCCGCTGGACGCGGCCATCCTGTTCAGCGACATCCTGACCGTGCCCGACGCGATGGGCCTGGGCTTGTCGTTCCAGCAGGGCGAAGGGCCGAAGTTCGCGAAGGTCGTGCGCGACGAAGCGGCTGTCGCGGCGCTGGACGTGCCCGACATGGACAAGCTGCGCTACGTCTTCGACGCGGTCACGTCCATCCGACGCGCGCTGAACGGCCGCGTGCCGCTGATCGGCTTCTCGGGCAGCCCGTGGACGCTGGCCTGCTACATGGTCGAAGGCGGCGGCTCGGACGACTACCAGCGCGTGAAGAGCCTGATGTACTCACGCCCGGACCTGATGCACCGCATCCTGGACATCAATGCGCGTGCCGTCTCGGCTTACCTGAACCTGCAGATCGAAGCGGGTGCGCAGGCCGTCATGGTGTTCGACTCCTGGGGTGGCGTGCTGGCGGATGGCGCCTTCCAGCAGTTCAGCCTGGCCTATTCGCGCCAGGTACTGGCGGCCGTCAAGACCGAGCACGACGGGGTGCGCATCCCTCGCATCCTGTTCACCAAGGGCGGCGGCGTGTGGCTGGACGAGATCGCCGACGCCGGCGCGGACGTCGTGGGCCTGGACTGGACGATGAACCTCGGCACCGCACGCGCCCGCGTGGGTGACCGCGTCGCCCTGCAGGGCAACCTGGACCCCAACGTGCTGTTCGCGCCGCCCGACGCCGTGCGCGCGCAGGCGCGTGCGGTGCTGGACAGCTTCGGCAAGCCTGCGGCCGGCCACGGCCATGTCTTCAACCTCGGCCATGGCATCAGCCAGTTCACGCCCCCGGAGAGTGTCGAGGCGCTGGTGGACGAGGTGCATCGGCATTCGCGTCGGTTGCGCGGCGAGGCTTGACAACATCGCCGAATCGGCGGCTTGTCATGCGACTTATCCCCAAAAAAAGGGATGCAGCTGCGGAAGACTTCTGTTGGTGCGGCGCAGCTAAGAGTTTTCCCGACTTTCTGCTAAGTCGTTGATTTGCAAGGACTGCCGCGAAAGCCCATCGAGACTGGCGAACGCAGCGGCGGCGCACCAGGATGGGTGCTCTTACGCGGACCGGGCGATTTGCTCACAAACTTATCCACAGAAATTGTGGGCAACCCGAGAGTCCTTGCAAATCATGAACTTGCGGTTGCTTCCTGAGCTTCAGCTTCATGAAACGCGCGGAGCTTGGCTTGACTGACCCGCCGTATCGCGAGGTGGTCCGCGTGGCCGTGGACACCCCCCAGCACAGCGGCCTGGAGGGCCTGCTTGACTACGCCAGTGAGCAGGCACTTGCACCGGGCTCGCTCGTGCGCGTCCCGCTGGGCAAGCGGGAGTTGCTGGGCATTGTCTGGCCCGTCACCGCCGAACCTACCGATGGGCGGGCATTGCGGTCCGTGACTGCCGTCTTCGACACGCTGCCGCCGCTCGGCGCGCACTGGTGCCGGCTGCTGGATTTCGCCGCGGGCTATTACCAGCGCAGCGTGGGCGAGCTCGCCAGCGCCGTGCTGCCGCCGCAGCTGCGCGAGCTGTCGCCGGCACAACTCGCGGCCAAGCTGCGCAAGCTGGCACGCAAGCCTGCCCCGGCCGAGCGGCCAGTCGATCCGGTCAGGCCGGCGCTGGCGGCCGAGCAGGCCGAGGCGGTGGATCGCATCCGCGCACGACTTGGCGGCGACGACGTGAAGCCGCTGCTGCTGTTCGGTGTGACGGGCAGCGGCAAGACCGAGGTCTACCTGCGCGCCGCCGAGGCCGCGCTCGCGGCTGGGCGTCAGGTGCTGGTCTTGGTGCCCGAGATCAACCTGACGCCGCAGCTCGAAGCGAGGTTCACCGAGCGCTTCGCCGCGCTGTTGCCGCGGCCGCTGGCCATCGTGTCGCTGCACAGCGCCTTGACGCCTGCGCAGCGCGTGCAGAACTGGCTGGCCGCGCACCTGGGCACCGCCCGGCTGGTGCTGGGCACGCGGCTCGCGGTGTTCGCGTCCTTGCCCGAGCTGGGCCTCATCGTCGTCGACGAGGAGCACGACCCCTCCTACAAGCAGCAGGACGGCGCCCGCTATTCGGCGCGCGACCTGGCGGTCTGGCGTGGGCACGACCTGAAGATACCGGTCGTGCTCGGGTCGGCCACGCCGTCGCTGGAGAGCTGGCAGCACGCCGAATCGGGCCGCTACGAGCGGCTCACGCTGGCCTCGCGCATCGGTGGCGGTGCGCTGCCCAGGGTGAAGCTCTTCGACATGAAGTCGCTCCCCGCCTCAGCGGGCGTGACCACCGCGCTGACGGCGCCGCTGCTGGCCGCGTTGAAGGAGCGGCTGGCGCGTGGCGAGCAAAGCCTCGTGTTCCTGAACCGCCGTGGCTATGCGCCCGTGCTGCACTGCGGCGAATGCCAGTGGAAGAGCGACTGCCCGCATTGCAGCGCGTGGCGTGTCTTCCACAAGCGCGACCGCACGCTGCGCTGCCACCACTGCGGCTTCACCGAACGCGTGCCGCGCGCCTGTCCCAACTGCGGCAACGTGGACATCGCACCCATCGGTCGCGGCACCGAGCGGCTGGAGGAGCAGCTCGGCGAAGCGTTGCCGGGCGCGCGCGTGCTGCGCATCGACGCCGACTCCACGCGGCGCAAGGGTGAATTGGAGACGCAGCTCAAGGCCGTGCACGACGGCGACGTGGACATCCTCGTCGGCACGCAGATGATCACCAAGGGGCACGACTTCCGCCGCATCCGCTTCGTCGCCGCGGTGAACCCGGACGGGGCGCTGTTCAGCAGCGATTTCCGCGCGCCGGAGCGGCTCTTCGCGCTGCTGATGCAGGCCGGCGGCCGCGCGGGCCGGGATGCGGCGGGCGAGGGCGCCAGCGAAATGTGGGTGCAGACCTGGCATCGCGACCATGCGCTGTACCAGGCGCTGGCGCGGCATGACTACGTGCGCTTCGCCAGCGACCAGCTCGCCGAGCGCCGCTCAGCCAGCCTGCCGCCGTTCTCGCACCTCGCGCTGCTGCGCGCCGAGGCGCGCACGGCCGAGGCCGCCAAGGCCTTCCTGGATGCGGCCGCGGCGCTGTTGCGGCATGAATTCGTGCTGGTCTACCCGCCCGTGCCGCACGCGGTGGCGCGCGTGGCAGACGTGGAACGCATGCAGATGCTGGTGGAGGCCGGCCAGCGCGCGCGGCTGCAGGCGATGCTGCGAGAGTGGGTGCCGCAGCTGATCGCGCTCAAGCGCGAACACCGGGCGGTCGTGCGATGGGCCGTGGACGTCGATCCGCTGGCGATCTGAAGGGCGGAGGGGCGCCTCAGCCGTGCCTGGCCTGGCCCAGGCTGCTGGCCAACGCGGCGGCGCGGCGCTGCTGTTCCCGGCGGCGCAGCGCCTGGCCGATGGGCCGCGCCGCCGCCAGGGCGGCCACGGCCAGCACGATGATCAGCGTGCCGAGATCGATCTGCTCGGCCAGTGAGCCGAAATCGTTGGAGGCCGGCCTGCTGGCAGGCTTCCAGTGGGTCGCACCGTTCAGCGAAGCCAGGCTGGCCGTGCCCAGGTGGCTGGCGTCGGCGATCACGGTCGTCGTCGCCGAATCGACATCGGCCGGTTGGCGCGTGTCACGCGCAGCACCGGCCAGTGCGTCAGAACTCAGGACGACGGTGGCGGCGACGGCGGCGGCAAGGACCAGGGCTTTCATGCAGGCTCGCTACGGAGTGATGGGCTGGTGCGCATTGTTCGCAGCCTAGCGTGGCTGTGATGTGAAGACTTCACGCGCTTGGGGGGGACCCCCGCGAATGAGCGGATCAGGATTGCCGATCCGTTGCAATACGCCCTATCCCTATCCCTGCCCCGAGGCCGCTGCCCGCGCTGCCGCCTTGGCGGCGAGTTCCTCGCGCATGCGCTTGAGCTTCTCGCGCGGGTCCTCGCGGCCGCTGGCTTCGTCCAGCTTCATCTCCGCCAGGAAACGGCTGGGGATGCCGACCACGGTGTCGCGGCCCTTCTTGCGCCGGCGCAGCGTGGACACGGCCAGCGTCGTGCGCGCACGCGTGATGCCCACGTACATCAGCCGGCGCTCCTCCTGCAATGCCTCGGCCGTCAGCTCGGCCTCTTCGCGCTTGAAGGGCAGCAGCCCCTCGTTGACGCCGGCCAGCACGACGTGCGGCCATTCCAGCCCCTTGGACGCGTGCAGCGTGGTCAGGGTCACCTGGTCCTGGTCTTCGCCGCGCTCGGCCAGCGACAGGATGACGGAGATGGTCTGCGCCACGTCCAGCACGCTCTGCTTGGGCTCGGTGAAGCTGACGCCGTCTTCCTCGCTGTGCTGGCCGCCGCAGCGCTTGGCCACCCAGTCGACGAAGTCCAGCACGTTGCCCCAGCGGGCCTGGGCGACCTTCTCGTTCTCCTCGTTCTCGAGCAGGTGTTGTTCGTAGCCGATGTCCTTGAGCCACTGCATCAGCACGGGCCGCGCGGCCGTCTCGCCCTCGGTGTGGCGGGCCTGGTACTGCAGCTCGTTCACGGCGCGGCCGAACTCGTGCAGCCCCGCCAGCGCACGGGCCGTGATGGCCGTGGCCAGGCTCTCGGAGAACAAGGCCTCGAACATGCTGCACTTCCACTGCGCCGAGAAGCTGCTGAGGGCGCCGAGCGTGGTGTGGCCGATGCCGCGCTTGGGCGTCGTCACCGCGCGCAGGAAGGCGGGGTCGTCGTCGGGGTTGACGAGCAGGCGCAGCCAGGCGCACAAGTCCTTGATCTCGGCCTTGTCGAAGAAGCTCTGGCCGCCTGAGACCTTGTACGGGATCTGCGCGCGGCGCAGCGCCTGCTCGAAGATGCGCGCCTGGTGGTTGGCGCGGTACAGGATCGCGAAATCCCGGAACTGCGGACCCTGGCCGTCGGCGCGCAGCTGCTGGATGCGCGCGACGGCGCGCTCGGCTTCGTGCTCTTCGCCGTCGGCCACCAGCACCGCGATGGGCTCGCCGTCGCCGTATTCGCTCCACAGCTTCTTCTCGAACAGCTTGGGGTTGCCGGCGATGACGTGGTTGGCCGCGCGCAGGATGCTGCCGGTGGAGCGGTAGTTCTGCTCCAGCGGGATGACCTTGAGGCTGGGGTAGTCGGTCGGCAACCGCTTCAGGTTCTCGATGGTGGCGCCGCGCCAGCCGTAGATGGACTGGTCGTCATCACCCACCGCGGTGAACATGCCGCGTTCGCCGACCAGCGCCTTCAGCAGTTCGTACTGCACGGCGTTGGTGTCCTGGTACTCGTCCACCAGCACGTAGCGCAGCTTGTCCTGCCACTTCGCGCGGGCCTCGGCGTTGGTCGTCAGCAGCCTCAGCGGCAGCGTGATGAGGTCGTCGAAGTCCACCGCCTGGTAGGCCGACAGACGCTCCTGGTAGCGCACCATGACGGCGGCGGCGGCGCGCTCGTCCTCGTCCTTGGCGGCGTGGGCGGCCTGCACCGCGTCCAGCCCCTGGTTCTTCCACAGCGAGATGGTCCATTGCCAGCGGCGCGCCTGGTTGATGTCCACCGTGCCGCCGGCATCCTTGAGCACGTTGAGCACGTCGTCGCTGTCGAGGATGGAGAACTGCTCCTTCAGCCCGACGCGCGAACCTTCCTCGCGCAGCAGGCGCACGCCCAGGCTGTGGAAGGTCGAGATCGCCAGGTCCCTGGCCGCCTTCTTGCCCACCAGCGTCTTGGCCCGCTCGCGCATCTCCTGCGAGGCCTTGTTCGTGAACGTGATGGCTGCGATCTGGCTGGCGCGGTAGCCGGACTGCAGCAGTTGCGCGATCTTGGTCGTGATGACGCGCGTCTTGCCCGAGCCGGCGCCCGCGATCACCAGGCACGGCCCCTTCAGGTAGTGGACGGCTTCGAGCTGGGCGGGGTTGAGGCCGGCTGGCGTGGGGGCTGCGGACATGGGGGGCGGATCATGCCACCCGCGCCACACCCTCTCCCGGCAAGGCGCGCAAGCCCAGCCCCAGCAGCAGCAGCGTGAAGAAGATGAAGCCGATGCGGGGTGCGTCCAGCAGGCTGTCGAAGGCACCGACGGCGCCGAAGCCGATCAGCGCCGCGACGATGGCCGGTGCCAGCGGATGGTCGCGGCCGCGGCCGAAGGACAGGCGCGTGAGCGCCAGCAGGTAGGCGCAGCCCAGCAGCGTCACGCCCACGAGGCCCTGCTCGAACAGCACATGCAGCGCGGCGTTCTTGACGTGCCAGGGCAGGTGATGGCGATCACTGGAGAAGAACCAGCGCGCCATCTCGCGGTTGAAGTCGCCGTTGGCCAGCAACTGGCGGCCTTGCGCGTCCTGCATCGCGATGCGCGAGACGTCGACGCGCGCGCCGCGCGTGTCCAGTGCCATCGAGAACGTCACGAAGCGCGGCGCCCACCAGTCGCCGCCCAGGGCCGGCACGGGGCCGAGCTTGAACTGGGTGGTCTGCCATGCGCCCACGCCGTCCTGCACACCGCTGGCGCGCTGGGGTTTGAGCAGCACGCCGGCTTCGCTGCAGTTGTCCGGATAGATCAGGTTCTTCTCGCACACCTGCAGCACCAGGTTCGCGTCGGCGGCCGTGCGGCTGACCAGCGTCACGGTGACGGGGCCGGGTGCCGGCGCCGTCATGCGCTGGCTGATGCGCAGCATCTCGCCGCGGCCCAGCATGTGCTTGCCGGCGGCCAGCGCGAGGTAGGACTCGCCGTCGTCGCGGCGCAGCCGGTAGTCGCCGATCTGGCTGCTGAGCGGGCCGTCGTAGAAGTTGCTCGGCACGAAACGGCCACTGCCCTTGCCCAGCACCCACTGGCGGCCGCCGTGCAGCAGCTGCAGGCTGTCGTGCCAGTGCGTGAGGCGGGTCTGGCCGTCCTCCTTCCACGTCGCGACGCGGTCGCGCAGGTAGGCACCACCACCCAGCGCCGCGACGATGGCCATGACCAGCATCAACCCGGCCACGAGCAGCGCGCGCTTGCGCCAGCCGGCCTTGCCGCTGCTGCCGGCCCCCTGCAAGGGCCACAGCCGCGGTTCCAGCAGCATGGCAGCCCACAGCCCGGCGAGCGCCACGCCGGCCGCCAGTGCGGTCCAGCGCCCGGCGGTACCGCCCCAGTAGTCGGCCACGATGACCATGGTGGCCAGTAGCCAGAACCAGGCCGTCGTCACCAGCAACACATACAGGGGCCGCGCCTGTCCCGGCGCGTCGCGCCAGCGCAGCGCGGCGCAGCACAGCAGCGCGACGACATTGAGCACATAGGCTGCCTTGGGCACGGCCAGCGACAGCGCCCAGCTCGCCGCGCCCAGCAGCAGCGCCAGCACGCCGCCCATCAGCAGCGCCGTCAGCCGTTGGCCTACCGTGGGCCGCCACAGGCTCGCCGGCATCGTCAGCAGGATGACCATGACGAAGAACAGTGCCAGCAGGCCGCGGTAGCCGCCGCCGCCGAAGACCAGCGCGGCCGCCAGCGCGAAGGCGCCGGCCATCGCCAGCGCGCCGAACTTGGCCAGCCGCGGCAGCGGTGCATCCACGGCGCCGAAGGTGCTGTCGAGGTGGCTGCTGTCGGGCTCTGCGGCGGCGGCGCGGCGGCGCTGCGCATCGGCCAGCATGACCATGGGCACCAGCGCCAGCGGCAGCGCGAGGTAGACGCCGCGCGAGAAGGTCGTGAGGCAGGCGTAGGCGGCCAGCAGCATGATGACCAGGCCGATGGCGAAACGCCACGGCGAGCGCGTGCGCAGCAGGGCCAGCAGCGCGAACGGCAGTGTCATCACGAGGAAGCCGTCCAGCGCGGCGCCGCCCACGTGCATCTCCCAGAAGAGCGCGGTCGTGCGGTAGTCGGTGGAGAAGTCCAGCAGCCCCGTGTAGGCGACGCGCTCCCACAGCGCGGCGGCACTGCCGCCGGCCAGCGCCACCACGAGCCCCAGCAGCACACCGCGCGAGAAGCTGCGCGGCCGCGCAGCAGCGGCGGCCGTCCACAGCGGCAGCAGCGCCAGCACGAGGAAGATGGCCTTGGCGTTGCGCACCGAGTTCATCGCCTCGTGGTAGCCGTGGAACCAGCCGAACTGGAAGCCGCCCGCATCGGCGAATCCGCGCTTCACGCTCCAGGCGGCGGACAGCGCGAGCGCCACGACCAGCAGCAGGACGGCGGGCGAATAGGACAGCGCGTGCCGCCAGGCCGGCGCACGGTCGCGTGCGTTCAACTGCAGCGCATAGGCGAGGTAGCCGCCACAGCCGCAGGCCGTGACGAGCAGGTCCAGCTCTTCGAAAGTGATCCAGCCCGTCCATGGCGCCAGCCCGATCAGCGGCAGCGGCGCGAGCACCAGCACGGGCGTCTTGACCCAGAACAGCGCGGCCAGCAGCACGGCGACGCCCCAGGCGGCGAGCGCCAGCGGGCCGGACAGCGGGTGATGCCAGGCCAGCTCGGCGCCGACCAGCCCCAGGGCCAGCCCGGCGGCGAGTGCTGCCCACTGGGCCCGCGTGGCCGGCAGCCGCAGCTGCAGGTCGCCAAAACCCAGCAGACCGGCCGGCGCCGTACCGACGGCGGCCATCAGCGCTGACGCCGGATCAGGCCGGGGCAGGTCAGGGGAAGACGGGCGACGTGCGAGGGCGCGAACAGCGGGCGTGCCATGAAACCTCCGGGAAGGCGCGCATTGTTGCCGAGCGCTGCCCGCGCCGCATCGCGGGCAACCCCAGCAGCGCGCTCAACTCTGCGCCGGGCTGGCGGTCGGTGCCGCGGTGGCGGCAGCCGGGGCCTGGTTCGACAGCCGGGCGGCCATGGCCAGCAGCACAAGGCCTGCGGCGGCCCCCAGCCAGAGCCAGCGGCGCCATCCGGACAGCGGCCTGCGGGCCGGCTCGGCAGTGACTGCCTCGGGGGCGGGTCGGGCCACCTTGCGCTCGGGGCTCAGGGCCAGCCACTCGCGCAACTCGTCGGCCATGCCTTCGGCGCCGCGCATGCGCAGCTCCGGGGAATCGGCCATCGCGGAGCGCAGCAGCGCGTCGAGCTTGAGCCGCTGGGCCTCCTTCAACGTGGGCCATTGATCGGCGGCACTGCCGCGCAGCGGCGCCAGGCCCTTGGGCGTGACCTCCCAGCCGCAGACGAGCCCGCGGGCGAAGGCACCGAGGCCGTAGACCTCGCTGGCCAGGCTGGGCGGCGCGCCCGCGCGGCGCTCGGGGGCGACGAAGGCCGGCGAGGCGCCCAGGCTGATGCCGCGGTCGAAAGGGTCGGTGGGGTCGGGGATGCGGGCCAGGCCCAGGCCCATCAGCCGCACGCCGCCTTCGGGGCCCAGCCAGATCATGGCGGGGTCCAGCTCGGCCAGCAGCCAGCTCTGCTGGTGCGCGAAGCGCAGCGCCTCGCACAGCTGCACCAGCAGCTCGATGCGCTCGCGCAGGTCCAGGGTGTGCAGTTGCGGCAGCAGCGGCTCGCCGTGCTCGCCCTCGATGATCAGGTAGGGGTGCGCGTCGGGTGTCACACCGCTGTCGCTGGGCACGGCGATGTGCGGGTTCAGCAGCTTGGCAAGGTCACCCACCTGGTCTGCATAGCGCAGCATGACGCCGGCGCCCAGGTCGCTGCGGTCCAGCACCAGCACCGCGGCCTTCTGCTCGGTGGCCAGGGCATGGTGGGCGCTGTACCACTGGCCCGCATGGGCCTGCTCGCCGTCAGGCAGCGGCTGCAGCAGCCGCCACACGCCCAGCACCTGACCTTCGTCCAGCGCGGCGGCGGCAGCAGGCGGTGGCAGGGTGAGATTGGGCATGCGCATGGCGCGGCATGTTAGGGGTGACCCCAGGGTGGCGCCATCCCTTGCGGCCACAAAGCGAGCCCCGGCGCGCAATCGCTCACGACCGCCGCCGACCCTGGCGATACTGCTGCCGCACCGCCATGCTCGCCGTCCTCGCCACCACGTTCCCCTTCTTCGCGCTGGTGCTGTGCGGCTGGCTGGCTGCGCAGCGCGGCCTGCTGCCGGACAGCGCCATTCCCGGGCTGAATGGCTTCGTGCTGTTCTTTGCGCTGCCCTGCCTGCTGTTGCGCTACGGGCGCGACACCCCGGTGTGGCAGCTGCTGAACCCGTCGCTGCTGGGCGTGTACCTGGCCGCGGCGCTGCTCATCGTCGCCTTCACGCTGGCGTGCACGCGGTCTCCGCCCCTGGGCATGAAGGACGCGGCCTTCGGCGCGCTGGTGGCGGCGTTCCCGAACAGCGGTTTCATGGGCGTGCCGCTGATCGTCGCGCTGCTGGGGCCGACCGCGGGCGGCGCGGTCGTCAGCACGCTGCTGGCCGACCTGTTCGTCACCAGCTCGCTGTGCATCGCGCTCGCGCAGGCCGGTGCCGGCGGTGCGGCCGGCCGCGCCGCCTTCGTGCAGGCGCTGAAGGCGGCCGGCGCCAACCCGCTGCCCTGGGCCATCGCTGCGGGCGCCTGCGTGGGCGCCAGCGGCCTGGCGCTGCCGGCGCCGCTGGCCAAGACCGTCGCGATGCTGGGCGATGCAGCGTCGCCGGTGGCGCTGTTCACCATCGGCGCCGTGCTCAGCCGCTCGGGCCGTGCCAATCGAGCGGCCGGCCGCGTGACGCCCTACCGGCTGTACCTGCCGGTGGCGGCGATCAAGCTGCTGCTGCATCCGGCGCTGGTGTTCGCGCTGGGAGCGGCCGCACGCGGGCTGGGCGCGCCGCTGTCCGCCGGGCAGCTCGTCGCGCTGACGCTGGTGGCGGCGCTGCCCAGCGCCAGCAATGTGTCGCTGCTGGCCGAGCGCCATGGCGCGGACACCGGCCGCATCGCGCACATCATCCTCGCGTCGACGGCGCTGGCCTTCCTGACCTTCAGCGGCCTGGCGGCGCTGCTCATCGAGCCTGCGGCAGGCTGATGACCACCCGCAGGCCGCCGCCGCTGCGGTTGCTCAGCGCGATGCGGCCGTCGTGCGCTTCGGCGATCTCGCGTGCCAGCGCCAGCCCCAGGCCCGTGCCGCCCTGCGAACCGGGCTCGGAGCGCTTGGTCGAATAGAACGGCAGCAGCGCCTGGGCCAGCACCGTCTCGCTCATGCCGGGGCCGCGGTCCAGCACCTCGATGCGCAGCTCGCCGCCCAGGCTCGCAAGGCGCAGCACCACGTCGTCGGGCTCGCTGCCCGACTCGTGCGCGTTCTTGATGAGGTTGAGCAGCGCCTGCTCGATCTGCGCGGCGTCGAACCAGCCTGGCCTGTCGGGCGGCGCACCGTCCAGCTGGAACTCGCCCAGCGTCGCCAGCCGGGCCAGGAAGGACGGCCAGGCCACCGCCTCGTGGCGCGGCGCCGGCAGCTTGGCGAAGCGGGCATAGCCGCTCAGGAAGCCGTGCAGGTGGGCGGCCCGCTCGCCGATGCTGCCCAGCACCTCGGGCAGCCGCTCGATGTGGCCGCGCCGCGCCAGCTCGGCACCGCTGTGCGCCAGCGACGAGATCGGCGCCAGCGAGTTGTTCAGCTCATGGCTCAACACGCGGATGACGCGCTTCCACGTCGCCACCTCGGCGCGCGACAGCTCCCGCGTCATGCGCCGCAGCAGCCGCAGCCGGTGCGGCTGGCCCTGCAGCCGGAACGAGCGGCTGCTGTGGTGGAAGGTCTCCTCGCTGCCGTCGGGCAGCGTCACGGCGAACAGCCGGTCGGCCTCGTCCGCCAGCGCTTCGCGCAGCGCCTCGGGCAGCGGTGCGATGACGGCCGTGAAGTCCAGCCCGACCAGGCTGCGGCCGTCGCTCAGCAACTGGCGCGCGGCCAGGTTGGCGATGGCGATGCGGCCGCCCGGCCCCGTCAGCACCAGCGCCACGGGCGTGTTCTGCACGACGGTGTCCAGCAGCAGCTCGCGCTGCGCCAGGTGTTGGCGCTGCTCGCGGAATGCCAGGCCCAGCTCGGCATGCAGGCGCGTCAGCTCGGCCAGTTCACGCGGGCCTTCGGGCGTCAGGTTCAGGCTGAAGTCGCCGTCGCGGTAGCTGAGCACGGCGCCCTCCAGCGCACGTGTCAGCCGCAGCAGCGGCGCCAGCCAGCGCGCCGAGAGCCAGCTCAGCAGCGGCAGCATCACGGCCACCGCCGCGACCAGCGCCGTGGTGTCCGTCAGGCCGATGCGCCGCACGCCCAGGATGACCAGTGGCGGCACGACGGCGGCCAGCGCCAGCGCCAGCATCGCCCGGGCGCGCAGCGACAGATGGGGTCTCATCGGTGCCCCGCGCCGCGGCGCGTGCGTGTTGCGGACCGGGCGCCGGGCCGCTCCCCAGCCGGCCCGTGCTGGCGATGGGCTTGCGGCGCGCTGCCGCAAGCAGCGCCGCCCCCGCGGGGGACCGGCCACGGCACGCCGTGGACGAGGAGCTTCACGTTCAAGGCGCGATCCCGTAACGCTCCAGCCGCCGGTACAGCGCCTGGCGCGACAGCCCGAGCTGCGTCGCCGCGCGGCTGACGACGCCACCGGCCGCGTTCAGCGCGGCCACGACGGTGTCGCGGCTGGGCTCGTCCAGGTTGCGCCAGGCGCCGGGGCCGCAGGCTTCTTCCAGCCCCAGCAGGGCCGGCGTGATCTCGCCCCCCTGGCACAGCAGCGCGGCGCGCTCGACGGCGTTCTTCAGCTCGCGCACGTTGCCGGGCCAGCGGTGCGCCAGCAGCGCGTCGCGGGCCGCGTCGCCCAGGCGCGCGCGCTGCGCCAGGAAGTGCTCGGCCAGCGGCAGCACGTCGTCGCGGCGCTCGGCCAGCGCGGGCAGCTTCAGCTCGATGAGGTTCAGGCGGTAGAACAGGTCCTCGCGGAACGCGCCGGTCCTGACCATCGCGCGCAGGTCCGCATTCGTCGCGCTCAGCACGCGCACGCGCACCTGGCGTGTCTTGCTGGAGCCCAGGCGCTCGAACTGTCCGGTCTCCAGCACGCGCAGCAGCTTCACCTGGCCCGCGAGCGGCAGGTTGCCGATCTCGTCCAGGAACAGCGTGCCGCCGTCCGCCGCCTCGAAGCGGCCCACGCGCGCCTTGGCGGCGCCGGTGTAGGCGCCGCTGTCGCTGCCGAACAGCTCGGCCTCGATCAGGTCGGCCGGCAGCGCGCCGCAGTTCAGCGCGACGAACGGGCCGCTGTGCACGGCCGAGTTCGCATGCACGAAGGCGGCCACGCGCTCCTTGCCGGCGCCGTTGGGGCCGGTGATCAGCACCGGCACCGGCGCGGCGGCGATCTGGCCGGCCAGCTCCAGCAGCGACAGCATGGCGTCCGAGCCGAACACCAGGCCCGACAGGTCGTGGCGCCGCGCCAGCGCCGCGCGCCGCTCGCGCCGCGCTTCGCGCAGGCGCGCGATCTCGCCGTTCGCTTCGCCCAGTTCCAGCAGGTTTTCCACCGTCGCCAGCAGCTTGGCGTCGTCCCAGGGCTTGGCGAGGTAGTCGGCGGCGCCCGCCTTCACGAGCGCGACGGCCGCGTCCAGCCGCGTCCAGGCCGTCAGCAGGATGACCGGCAGGTCGGCGCGCCGGGCGCGGATGGCGCGGAACAGCTGCTCGCCTTCCTCGCCCGATGTCGTGTCGGCCGTGAAGTTCATGTCCTGGATGACGAGGCCGAAGGGGTGTCTGTCCAGCAGGGCCAGCCCCGCCTCGGGGCTGGTGGCCACGCTGGCCTCGATGTCGTGCAGGGACAGCAGCAGTTCCAGCGCCTGGCCCACGCCGGGGTGGTCGTCAATGATCAGGACACGTCGCATGGGCGGCAAGGATAGGGGGCTTTGCGCCGGCCAACGGCCCCACGCCACCTGGGGCTTTTGTGCGTGTGACGGCCGGCCTAGGAGTTTCCCCGGGGAGATTGCTAGGGATGGACGTGCGCCTTCAAACGTATTCTGCGCCGCCCTCGCAAGGACGCGAGGCGTTCAACTCATCCAAGGAATCAATCGATGTCGTCTGTGGGAATTGATGCTGTGCCCGGTCCGGGCCGCAGTGCCGCCGGTTGGCTGGACAAGGAGCGCACGATTGCCGGCGCGGGCTTCAACCGCTGGCTGGTGCCGCCGGCGGCGCTGGCCATCCACCTGTGCATCGGCATGGCCTACGGCTTCTCGGTGTTCTGGCTGCCGCTGTCCAAGGCGCTGGGCATCAAGGAGGCCATCAAGTGCGGCCCCGAGATCGGCTTCTTCCAGGAGCTGTTCGTCTCCCACTGCGATTGGAAGATCTCCACGCTGGGCTGGATGTACACGCTGTTCTTCGTCTTCCTCGGCTGCGCGGCGGCCATCTGGGGCGGCTGGCTGGAACGGGCCGGCCCGCGCAAGGCCGGCGTCGTGTCCGCGCTGTGCTGGTGCGGCGGCATGCTGATCTCGGCGCTGGGCATCCACCTGCACCAGTTCTGGCTGATGATCCTGGGCAGCGGCGTCATCGGCGGCATCGGCCTGGGGTTGGGCTACATCAGCCCGGTGTCCACGCTGATCAAGTGGTTCCCGGACAAGCGTGGCATGGCCACCGGCATGGCCATCATGGGCTTCGGCGGTGGCGCGATGATCGGCTCGCCGCTGGCGGCCGAGCTGATGAAGCTGTTCGCGACGCCCGACAACCTGGGTGTGGCGCAGACCTTCGTCGTCATGGCGCTCGTCTACTTCGTCTTCATGATCGGCGGCGCCATGGGCTACCGCGTGCCGCCCACCGGCTGGAAGCCCGCCGGCTGGACCGCACCCGCCGCGCAGGCGTCCAACGCCATGATCACGCAGCGCCACGTGCACGTGAAGAAGGTCTGGGGCATCCCGCAGTTCTGGCTGGTGTGGATCGTGCTGTGCATGAACGTGTCGGCCGGCATCGGCGTCATCGGCATGGCCAGCCCCATGCTTCAGGAGGTGTTCGGCGGCTCGCTGATCGATGTGCCCGCCAAGTTCGGTGAGCTGGACAAGACCCAACTCGCCGCGATCGCCGGCGTGGCCGCAGGCTTCACGGCGCTGCTGAGCCTGTTCAACATCGGCGGGCGTTTCTTCTGGGCCAGCCTGTCCGACAAACTCGGCCGCAAGGCGACCTACGTGGTGTTCTTCGTGCTCGGCGGCCTGATGTACGCCAGCATCCCGAGCAGCGCGGCGGCCGGTTCCCAGCTGCTGTTCGTCGGCGCGATCTGCGTGATCCTGAGCATGTACGGCGGCGGCTTCGCCACCGTGCCGGCCTATCTCGCCGACCTGTTCGGCACGCAGATGGTGGGTGCCATCCACGGCCGCCTGCTGACTGCCTGGGCCACGGCCGGCATCCTGGGCCCGGTCGTCGTCAACTACATGCGCGACTACCAGCTGGGCCTGGGGCTGCCGCGCGAGCAGGTCTACAACCAGACCATGTACATCCTGGTGGGCATGCTGGTCATCGGCCTGATCGCCAACCTGCTGATCCGGCCTGTGGCCGACAAGCACTTCATGAGCGACACCGAGCTCGCGCACGAGAAGAAGCTCGCGCACGAGCGTGCCGCGGCGTCGGAAGTCGGTGCCGGCTCGGGCGCCGGCGGCCCTACCTCGTCGCTGGTGGTGCTGATGGCCTGGGCGGCCGTGGGCATCCCGCTCGCGTGGGGTGTCTACAAGACCCTCATTTCCGTGGGCAAGTTCTTCCACTGAACCCGGCCTGCTAGGCTGCCGGCCCCGCTGCTCCGTGACGAGCGCGGGGCCTTTTCCCTTGGGTGCATGAGCGATGAGCGAACAAAAGATCGAGCTGTACGACGGCCCGGCCGGCGGCTGGGGCGCGCTGAAGAGCGTGGCCAGGCATTTGAACGAGCAGGGCGTGGCCGTGAAGGGCGCCAAGACGCTGCTGCATGCCAACCAGCCCGACGGCTTCGACTGCCCCGGCTGCGCCTGGCCCGACCGCGACCACCGCTCCACGTTCGAGTTCTGCGAGAACGGCGCCAAGGCCGTGGCGGCGGAAGCCACCGCGCGGCGCGCGACGCCCGAGGTCATCGGCGCGAAGACGCTGGCCGAATGGGCCGGGACGTCGGACTACGAGCTCGAAGCACTCGGCCGCCTGACCGAGCCCATGCTGTACGACCCCGGGACGGACCGTTATCAGCGCACGACGTGGGACGCGGCCTTCCAGCTCATCGCCAAGGAGCTGCAGGCATTGCCGGACCCGAACGAGGCGATCTTCTACACGTCGGGCCGCACCAGCAACGAGGCCGCGTTCCTGTACCAGCTGTTCGTGCGCGAGTACGGCACCAACAACTTCCCCGACTGTTCCAACATGTGCCACGAGCCCAGCGGCTCGGGGCTGCGGCCCACCATCGGCGTGGGCAAGGGCACGGTCACGCTGCACGACTTCGAGCAGGCCGACTGCATCCTTGTCTTCGGCCAGAACCCGGGCACCAACCACCCGCGCATGCTGGGCGAGCTGCGTGCGGCCCGCAAGCGCGGCGCGCGCATCATCAGCTTCAACCCGCTGAAGGAACGCGGCCTGGAGCGCTTCGCCGACCCGCAGGACAAGCTGGAGATGGTCACCTTCGGCTCCGCGCCGATCAGCAGCCATTACTTCCAGCTGCAGGTGGGCGGCGACTTTGCGCTGCTCAAGGGCATGTGCAAGCGCGTCGTCGAACTGGACGACGCGGCCGTGGCCGCCGGCCAGCCGCGCGTGCTGGACGTGGACTTCATCGCCACCCATACCAGCGGCTTCGACGCCTTCATCGCCGAGCTGCGCGAGCAGCCCTGGGAGCCGCTGGTGGCGCAGGCTGGCCTCACGCGCGAGCAGATCGAGCAGGCCGCGGACCTGTACGCCGGCAGCGAGCGCGTCATCGCCTGCTGGGGCATGGGCATCACACAGCACCGGCACTCGGTGGCGACCATCCAGATGATCGTCAACCTGCTGCTGCTGCGCGGCAACCTCGGCCGCGAGGGCGCGGGCGCCTGCCCGGTGCGCGGCCACAGCAACGTGCAGGGCGACCGCACGATGGGCATCTACGAGAAGCCGGCGGCCGCCTTCCTCGACAAGCTGGGCCAGGTGTTCGGCTTCGAGCCGCCGCGCGAGCACGGCTACGACACCGTGGGCGCCATCCAGGCGATGCTGGACGGCCGCGGCAAGGTCTTCATCGCGATGGGCGGCAACTTCGCCGCCGCCACGCCCGACACGGCGGCCACCTGGCGCGCGCTGCGCCAGTGCGGGCTGACCGTGCACGTGACGACCAAGTTCAACCGCAGCCACGTCGTGCACGGCCGCCAGGCGCTGGTGCTGCCGGTGCTGGGGCGCACCGAGATCGACGTGCAGGCCGGCGGCCCGCAGGGCGTCACGGTGGAAGACTCCATGAGCATGGTGCACCTGTCGGCCGGCATGAACGCGCCGGCGTCGGAGCACCTGCTGTCCGAGCCCATGCTGATCGCCCGCATGGCCGCCGCCACGCTGCCGAAGAGCCGCACGCCGTGGCTGGCGCTGGCCGGCGACTACGCCGCCATCCGCGACAAGATCGCGGCCGTGCTGCCCGATTTCGCCGGCTTCAACGACAAGATCAGGACGCCCGGCGGATTTCGCCTGCGCAACACGGCCAGCGAGCGTGTCTGGGCCACCGCCAGCGGCAAGGCGGAGTTCAGCACGCATGCGCTGCCCACCGACCTCGCGACCCAGCGCGTGGCCGAGCGCCACCGCAGAGATGGGAAGGATGTGCGCGTCTTCACGCTGACCACGCTGCGCTCGCACGACCAGTACAACACCACCATCTACGGCCAGGACGACCGCTATCGCGGCGTCTACGGCCACCGCCGCGTCGTCTTCATCCATGCCGACGACATCCGGGACCTGGGCCTGAAGGCGGGTGACTGGGTGGACATCACCAGCCTGTACGTGAGCGAGGCGGGCGGCGACGTGGAGCGCCGCCATGCCGAGCGCTTCCTGCTCGTCGCGTACGACATCCCGCGCGGCTGCCTCGCCAGCTACTACCCCGAGACCAACCCGCTGGTGCCGCTGCAGAGCTTTTCGCTGCTCGCCCGCACGCCCACGTCCAAATCCATCCCGGTCGTGTTGACGCCCCATGCAGGCCCGGCTGCTGCAGACGCTGCATGAGCTGGCGCCCGGCGGCGAGCCGGTGGCGCTGACGCGGCTGGCCAAGCGGCTGGACGAGCGCGTCAGCGTGCTGCTGCGCGAGCTGACTGCGCTCAGCGATGCCAGCCTGGGCGGCGTGGCCGGGCCGGGCCTGGTGCAACTGGCCTGTGACGACGACGGGCGCTGGACGGTCCGGCTGCTGCAGGCCCGCAACCTGACAAACTCGGGGTCATGAAACTCCTCGGCCGCCTCACCTCCATCAACGTGCGCAAGGTCCTGTGGACCGCCGCGCAGCTCGACCTGCCCCTGGACCGCGAGGACTGGGGCGCGGGCTTCCGGTCGCCGCAGGAGGCCGGCTACCTGGCGCTCAATCCCAACGGCTTGATCCCGGTGCTCATCGACGGCGACTTCACGCTGTGGGAGAGCAACGCCATCTGCCGCTACCTCGCCGGCAAGGCCGGCGCGACCGACCTGCTGCCCACCGAGCCGCAGGCGCGAGCAAAGGTGGAGCAGTGGATGGACTGGCAGGCCGGCGAGCTGAACAACGCGTGGCGCGTGGCCTTCATGGCGCTGGTGCGCGGCCAGCCGGCCACGCCCGAGGCCATCGAGCTCAGCGTGGCGAGCTGGAACCGCCACATGGGCTTGCTGGATGCGCAGCTCGCGCGCACCGGCGCCTGCGTGTGCGGCGATACGTTCACGCTGGCGGACATCGTGCTGGGCCTGGCGGCGCAGCGCTGGAAGAACGCGCCCATCACGCGCGTGGCGCTGCCCGCGGTGGACGCCTGGCTGCAGCGGCTGGCCGGCAGGCCCGGCTTTGCGGATTACGTCGGCAACGGCATGCCCTGATCAGGCCTCGGCGCCGTGGCGGCGGCGGCGCTCCACCGCGTCGATCTTCAGCATCTGGCGGTACTTGGTGACGGTGCGCCGCGCCATCATCAGGCCCTGCTGCGCGAGCTGGCGGGTGATCTCGGCGTCCGACAGCGGGTGGTCCGGATCTTCCGCCTCGATGATGTCCTTGATGAGGCCGCGGATGGCCGTGCCCGAGCACTCGCTGCCGTTGGCGCTGACCATCGCGCGGGAGAAGAAGTACTTCAGCTCGAACACGCCCACCGGCGTGGCGATGTACTTGTTGTTGGTCACGCGCGAGACCGTGCTCTCATGGACGCCGACCTCGTCGGCGATCTCCTTCAGGCCCAGTGGCTTCATCGCCATGGCGCCGTACTCGAAGAAGTTCTTCTGCCGGCGCACGATGGACTCGGCCACGTCGAGGATGGTGCAGAAGCGCTGCTCCACGTTGCGCAGCGTCCAGCGCGCCTCCTGCAGGTGGGCACCCATCTCGCTGTTCTGCGCCGTGCGGTGGCGCTGGAACAGCTGCGCGTAGACCTGGTTGAGCCGCACCTTGGGCACGACGGCCGGGTTGAGCTGCACCGTCCACTGGCCGCGCACCTTCTTGACGATGACGTCCGGCACCACGTAGTTGACCTGCTCGGCGCCCAGCCGCCAGCCCGGCCGCGGGTCCAGCCGGCGGATGCGGTCGCAGACCTCCTCCACGCGGGCCGGCGACTGGTCGAGCTGGCGCGCCAGCCCGTTCACGTCGCGCGCGGCCAGCGCGGGCAGGTGATGCTGGACGATGGTGGTGGCCAGCGCGCGCATGTCGGCGCAGGCGATGGACGGCATCTGCAGCAGCAGGCACTCGCCGACGTTGCGCGCGCCCACGCCCGCCGGCTCCAGCGCCTGCACGCGCTTCAGCGCGATCTGCATCTCCTGCAGCGACGCCTCCGGGTCCAGCCCGGCCACGGCCGTCAGCTCCTCCAGCGGCGTGCGCAGATAGCCGTCGTCGTCCAGCGATTCGACGATGACGCGCGCCAGCATCAGGTCGCGCTCGGACAGCGGCAGCACGTTGATCTGGCCGTGCAGGTGCGTGTTCAGCGAGGTTTCGACGGCCATCATCGCCATCGCCGACATCTCGCCATCGTCCGCGCGGCGCAGGCCGGCACCCACGTCCGCCTGCCACAGGTCGCGGTCGCCCTCGCGGTCGCCAGCATCGTCGACCGGCGCCGGGCCGGCGTCGTCCAGGTCGCCCAGCATCGAGGGCTCGACCGGCGCCTCGCCCGGCAGGACCTCGCCATCGTCGCCGTCCTCGGCTTCGAGGAAGGGGTTCTGCGACAGTGTGTCGCGCACCAGGGCCGCGAAGTCCAGCGACGACATCTGCAGCAGGCGCACCGCGTGCTGCAGCCGGGGTGACAGGGTCTGGCTCTGGGTCTGCCGCTGGTGGGCTCGGATGTCGATGGACGTCAAATCGGCCTCGGTCTGGAAAACGCTTGACCCCGTTCCATGCAATGCCCGTGCCGGAAGCGACGGGCGGATACAACTTGACGCAGATGCCCGCTTCCTGCCGCTGAATCACGACGTTGGCGCAGCGTGCCGCAGTCACAGGCGCCGCGTGCGGCGGACCGGTGCCGCCCCAATTGCCGACCCGGGCGCCCGAATTGCCGCAAAGCCTGCAAACCGCCGGCAGGGCGCGGTGGGGAGGGGCGCGCGTGCGGCACGCCGGGCACGCGGTTTGCCAACGTCTCTCGACTTCCGCCAGGGAGCCTTGGCCGACCCAACCGCAGCGTCCACCATGCCCGCTTTGCCTGATTCGCCTGAATCGCCCGACTTGCCTGTCCTGCTCGTCTTCTCCCACCAGCGCTGGGGCGATGTCCCCGAGCGGCCCCAGCAGTTGATGACCCGCCTCGCCGGCCGCTGGCAGGTGGTGTTCATCGAGGAGCCGCGCTTCGCCGATGGCCCGGCGCTGCTCGAAGTGCGCTCGCTCGACCCGGCACTGACGGTGCTCACGCCGCACACGCCGGTGCGGGCCGAGGGCTTCCATGACGACCAGCTCGACGCCGTCCAGCCGCTGCTGCGCGCCCACCTCGCCGCGCGCGGGCTGGTGGCTGACGTGGCCTGGCTGTGCACACCGCTGGCCGTGCCGCTGGCGCAGGCGCTGCATGCACCATGCCTGGTCTACGACTGCGCCGATGGCCTGGCGGCACTGCGCGGCGACCCGGCGCTGCTGCAGCAGCGTGAAGCCGCACTGCTGCAGATGGCCGCGCTGGTGCTGACGGCCGGCCCGTCGCTGTTCGACGCGCACCGCCACCTGCACACCAACATCCACTGCGTGCGCAGCGCGGTGGATGCCGCCCGCTTCTCGCTGGCCAGCCTGTCGCTGCACGGCCCGCAGGCGCGCCGGGGCCACGCGCTGCAGGGCGACCTGCCGCACCCGCGCGTGGGCTTCTTCGGCGTCATCGACGAACGTCTCGACCTGGACCTCGTCGCCGCGCTGGCCGACCGACAGCCGGGCTGGGCCATCGTCCTGGTCGGCCCGGTCGTCGGCATCGCCGCGGAGCAGCTGCCCCAGCGCCCCAACATCCGCTGGCTGGGGGCGCAGCCCGACGAGCTGTTGCCTTACCTGCTGGCGGGCTGGGAGCTGGCGCTGATGCCCTACGCCGTCAACGAGTCCACACGTTTCCTGAGCCCCGCGAAGGCGCTGGAATACATGGCCGGCTACCAGCCCATCGTCAGCACGCCCATCCGTGACGTGCAGGCGCTGTACACGCCGGCCGTGGCCATCGCGCCGCCGCAGCCCGAGGCCTTCGCCCGCGCCTGCGAAGGCGTGCTGACGGAGAACGCCCGCGCCCGCAGTGAGCGCCTCATCGAGATGGCCCGGTTCGTGGCCCGCCACAGCTGGGCCGACGCCGCCGACGCCGTGCACGATCTGCTGAACGAGGCGCTGGTCGGCGTGCGCGAGGCACAGTTGGACGATGAGCTGTCGGTGCCTGCAGCGGATGCCGGCGCCGGCGCGCTGCCGCGCGACACGAGGGCGGCCGCCCCTGGCTGAGCACCAGGCCACGCTCACCACGCCACTGGGCGGCACCGCGCTGCCGGCCACGTCGCGCACGCACCGGCAGGAGCTGGCCCGCCGGCTGGACGAGCCACTGCTCGGCGGCAACCGCGTGGACCTGCTGGAAGACGGGCCGGACACCTTCGAGGCGATGTTCCGTGCCATCGATGGCGCCCGCGACCACATCAACATCGAGAGCTACATCGTCGAGGCCGATGGCCCGGGCCAGGCGCTGGCCGAGCGGCTCATCGCGCGCAGCCGCGCCGGCGTGCGCGTGAACCTGCTGTTCGATGGCGTCGGCTCGTTCGGCACCGACAGCGGCTACTTCGCCCGGCTGCGCGAGGCCGGCGTGGCGCTGTGCGAATACAACCCCATCCCGCGCTGGCGGCTGTGGCTGGGCCAGGCGCTGCACCTGCGCGACCACCGCAAGCTGCTGGTCGTGGACGGCCGCATCGGCTTCCTGGGCGGCGTCAACATCAGCTCCGTCTACGCGTCGGGCTCGTCGCCGCTGCACCTGCGCGGCAACGCCGCGGCGGATGCCGCCCCCGGTTGGCGCGACCTGCACCTGCGCGTGGAGGGCCCCGTCGTGCACAGCCTGCAGCGCCTGTTCATGCGCCACTGGCGCCAGCATGCCGAGCTGCCGTTGCCGATGGCCCATTACCTGCCGCCGCTGGCCGCCGCCGGGCTTCAGAGCGCGGCGCTCGCAGCCAACGAGGCCGGCCGGCGCCGCAACCCGCATTTCAGCGCGCTGCTGGGCGCCATCGCCACCGCGCGCGAGCGTGTGTTGCTGACGACGGCCTACCTGGCGCCGCCGCGCCGCCTGCTGCGCGCGCTGACGCAGGCGGCGCAGCGCGGCGTGCGGGTGGAACTGCTGCTGCCCGGCGCCAGCGATTTCGGCATGGCCTGGCACGCCGGCCACTCGCACTACACGCGGCTGCTGCGCGCCGGCGTCGTCATCCATGAGCGCCAGGGCAGCATGCTGCACAGCAAGGCCTGCGTCATCGACGGCGTCTGGTGCAGCGTGGGGTCCAGCAACGCTGACTGGCGCAGCGCCATCCACAACGCCGAGGCCAACCTCATCGTGCTGGACGAGGGCTTCGGCCAGCGGCTGGAGCAGGTCTTCCACGACGACGTGGCGTGTTCCCGTCAGGTGCTGCTGGACGAATGGCGGCGGCGCCCGCGCTGGCAGCGCTGGAAGGAGCAGTTCGCGCGGCGCTTCGAGTTCTTCCTGTAGCGTCGCGGGCACACCGCTGCCAGTTGCGGCACTTTCGCCGGCACAGCCCGGCGGGGCTGGGCGTTGGCCAAGGGGCGCTGGTGGGGCGCACGGCGGCCTCGCTGCTGGAAGACGCCGCATGCGTCGAGCACGTGGCGATGGCGCATGACGGCAGCGCGCTGGCCACGGCCGATCTGCCTTCGGACCCACGCGGCGCCATCGAGCGCCAAGCCGAGGGGCTCAAGCGCAACCATGCGCAGATCCGGCTGCTGCGCGACGAAGCCCGCCGCGTCAGGGCCTGACGCGGCGGGCCGCTGCGCCGGGCGCACCTACCGCACCCGATCGTCGTTGTGCTGGGGTCAGCGCGCCAGCCGGCCGATGAGCCAGCCCACCGCGGTCGCCACGGCGATCGAAGCCAGCGGATGCTCGCGCACGGTGATGCGCAGTTCTTCCGTCCAGACCTCGCCGGTCTGGCGGATCTCGTCCGTGGTCTGGCGCAGCGTGTCGGTGGCGGCGCTCACGCCGTCCTGCAGGCGGCGCACATGCGGCGCGGCGGTTTCTGCCAGCCGGTCGATGCCGGCGTGGGCGCCTTGCACCAGCGGCTCCAGCAGGTCGGTCTCGGCGTCCAGCCCGTCGGTGCCGGGGGCGGTCTGTGGTGCGGGGGTGTTGGCCATGGAGGTCCTCGGGTCAAAAGTGTCGGCAGCCTGCGAGAAGCCGGCGGCAATCGTCATGCCGCCACCCTGATGCGCCGGCAGAACCGTCGCCTCGTGCTGTCCGCGATGGAAAGCGCGAGGCCGTCTCGGCTCGGAAGTCAGCGGTCGCGGCGGCCACGCACGGCTTGCACCAGTGCGTAGACGAGGGCGCCCGTTGCGGCGGCGGCCAGCACCGAGCGTACGGGCTCGTGGCGGATGTACTCGACGGTGCGGTCGCCGGCGCGGGTCACCTCGGTGCGCACGCGGTCACGGCCGTCGCGCATCCAGTCCATGCCGTTGCGGGCGATCTCCTCGGCGCGCGAGAGCGTGCGGCTGACCGTGGAGGTGACCTCGTCGCTGGCCTCGTCCAGCTCGTGCGCGGCGCGCTTGGCCACCTTGCGGCCGGCCTCGAGGGTGTCGTTGGCATTGCGCGAGGCGCGGTCGATACGGTCCTGGGTGGTGGGCATGGTGCGACTCCTGGGTTGGGCGGTCTGGCGACCACCGGGGGCTTGGGGTGCGGCGTGCCATGGCAGCCGCGCGGTAGCCACCAATGTGCCCCGCGCCGCACCGGGCCGGCGTAGTCCGGTGCGGACGTCCGCTGTCGGAGCGAGCCGACAGCGCCACCGCTGCCGGCTTTAACGCTGCGCGTTGAAGTGCTGCACCAGGGCGCGGTGGCTGGGCAGGTCGGCCAGTGCGCGGTCGGCAAAGCGCTGGATCTTGGCGAACAGCCGCGCGGCCTCCTCGACCTGCGGGAAGTCGTCGCGAGCCGCGCCGAGGTCGGTGTTGAAGCCCATGCCGTACAGGATGTACTGGTAGTTGAAGAACGCGAAGGTCTCGGTGTCCAGCACGAAGTCGAAGCGGCCGGGCGGGCGCAGGCGCCATTCCTCCAGCAGTTCCGCCAGCCGGTCGGGGAGGGTGGCCCGCGCGGCGTTGTCGCGCCAGAACGGCTCCTGGCGCCCGCTCAGGCAGTAGTGCAGCTTCAGGAAGTTGATGATGTTCTCGAAGCGCGCCGTCATCAGCTCGTTGAAGCGCCGCGCCGGTGCGGCCATCGGCCCGCTGTGCGGCAGCATCTCGGCAATCATGCCCACGGCGGCCTCGATGAGCACGAGGCCGGTGGACTCCAGCGGCTCCAGGAAGCCGGCGGACAGGCCCACCGCCACGCAGTTCTTCACCCACTGCTGCTCGCGGTAGCCGGGCGCGAACGGCACGCTGCGGATCGCCAGGTCTTCGCCGCTGCCGGCGCCCACGTAGCGGCGCAGGATGTCGGCGGCGCGGTCGTCGCCGATGTGGTCGCTGGAGTAGACACAGCCGACGCCGCGCGCGCCGTTCAGGCCGATCTCCCAGGTCCAGCCGGCCTCGTGGGCCGTGGCGATGGTGCAGCTCTGCATCGCCGTGTCCTGCGGGTCCGTGGGCAGCTTGCAGGCCAGCGCGCGGTCGGCGAACAGCTGGCCGCGCACCGAGGTGAAGCGGCTGCCCAGCGCGCGGCCGATCAGCTCGGCGCGAAAGCCCGTGCAGTCGATGAACAGGTCGGCCTCGAAGCGGCCGTGCTGCGGCGTGCCGAGGTGGGCGATGGCGCCGCTGGCGTCCAGCACGACGTCGGTGACGGTGCCTTCGAGGTGCCGAACGCCGAGCTGGCGCGCATGCTCGGCCAGCAGCCGCGCGAGCTTGGTCGCATCGAAGTGGTAGGCGTAGTTCAGCGGCGCCGCGTAGGGCGCCTCGTGGGCGCGCTTGGGGGCGCGCTGGGCATCGGCCACGCGCTGCTGGATGGTCAGGGCCTGCGCGAAGGGCAGCCGCGTGGCCGCGTCCTGCAGCAGCCAGTAGGGCACGAGGTTCAGTCCCTCGGCGTAGAACGGCGCCTCGAAGGGGTGGAAGAACTGGTGGCGCACGCCGCCGGCCGGTGCGTGGCCCCAGTCCGCGAAGCGTATGCCCTGCTTCAGCGTGGCCGAGGTTTCGCGGATGAAGCGGCCTTCATCGATGCCCAGGAACTGCAGCGTGCTGCGGATGGTGGGGAAGGTGCCTTCGCCCACGCCCACGACGCCGATGTCCGGCGACTCCAGCACGGTCACGTCCAGGTGGCTGCGCTCGGCCAGCCGCAGCGCCTTGGCCAGGTAGGCCGCCGTCAGCCACCCGGCCGTGCCGCCACCGACGATGAGGATGCGTCGCTTGTTCATGCCGCCTTCAAGCTCGCGTGTAGAGGTTTTTCAGCCACTGGTTGCCCGTCTGCGTGCCCAGGCTCCAGTCCTCGTCATCGTCGCCGGGCGGCGGCGCCACCTGGCCCGACGGGTTGAGCACCTTCACGCGGCCGGCGCGGAAGGCCTGCACGCGGTGCGTGACCAGCGTCAGTCCCTGCTCCAGCGCCGTGGCGGCGAGCAGGCCGTCGCGCGTGTTCGCGTAGGGGATCTGCGCGCGGCGGCGCACGACGCGGGCGTCCACCGGCAGCACGCGGCCCTCGAAGGCCGGCATCACGCGGTCGTCGATCCACTCGCGCACCACCAGGCCCGCGGCGCGGTCCTTGCGGCCCAGGCGGGCGGCGGCGTTCTCGATCTCCAGCAGGCTCAGCGCCGAGATGAAGAGCTTGTGGCGCGCGATGCCCGCGGCCCAGGCGGCCAGGCCGGCGTCGGCCTGGCCGGCCCTGGCCTTGCGCAGTTCGAGCACGATGCCGGTGTCGAGCAGGAACATCAGAGGCTCTCCCGGTGGTCCCAGGCGCCGTCGGCACCGTCCTGCGCCTCCAGCTCGACGGCCTCGGGCATGGCGAGCAGGTCGAGGATGTTCTCGCCCTCGCCGGTGAGGCGGCGGTAGTCGGCGATGCTCATCAGCACGTGCGTGGGCTGGCCGCGGTCGGTGATCAGCACGGGCTGGCCCCGGGCCTCGCGCTTGGCGAAGCTGACGTCCCGGTTGAATTCGCGGCTGGTGATGAGCTTCATCGTGGCGCTGAAATGTACCTACCTACCTTGGAATGCTCAATCTGGATGTAGGTACGTAGGCTCGAACATGTCGGTCCCGATGGACATCGGGCAGGCCGCTGGCAAAGTTTCCCGCACAGGTTTGGGAGCGCTTTCAGGCCCCCTGTGGAGACAGGAGCGGCGCACCTCCAGGCAAGTGTCGCCGTGGACAAGATCAACAGCTCAGGACCCTTCATGGACAGCATCGGCAGCTTGTGGGCCATCCTCGGCGACGTCTTCGCCAAGCACGGCCCGGCCGCGCCCGCCGCCGCGCAGACGTATTCGCCCGGTGATTTCAGCGTGCATTTCTTCCTGCAACTGGCGGTGATCCTGCTGGCCTGCCGCGTCTTCGGCTGGCTCGGCCGCAAGTGCCTGGGCCAGCCGCAGGTGGTGGGCGAGATGATCGCGGGTGTCTGCCTCGGCCCCTCGCTCTTGGGCATGGTGGCGCCCGAGCTGCAGGCCGCGATCTTCCCGAAGGAGATGAAGAACGTGCTGTACACCGGCGCGCAGCTGGGCGTGGGCCTGTACATGTTCCTCGTCGGCACGACGCTGCGGCTGGACCATTTCGCCAGCAAGGCCAGGAGCGCGGTGGGCGTGTCGGTGGCGGGCATCGCGGCGCCGTTCCTGTTCGCGGTGCTGATCACGCCCTTCCTGCTCACCGTGCCTGGGCTGTTCGCCGCCGGCATCTCGCAGGCCAATGCGACGCTGTTCATGGGCGCCTGCATCGCGCTGACGGCGTTCCCGATGCTGGCCCGCATCATCAACGAGCGCGGCCTGGCCCACACGTCGCTGGGCACGCTGTCATTGACGGCCGGCGCCTTCGACGACGCGGTGTCGTGGTGCGTGCTGGCGCTGGTGCTGGCCGCCTTCGGCGCCGGGCCCGGCGTGGCCGTGCTGGCCATCGGCGGCGGCGTGCTGTATGCCGCCTTCATCATGCTGTTCGGCCGCCGGCTGCTGGCGCCGCTGGGCCGCATCGTCGAGCGCGAGGGCGGCATGAGCACCACGGTGCTGGGTATCACGATGGCGCTGTTCTGCCTGTCGGCCTTCATCATGGACGCAGTCGGCATCCATGCCATCTTCGGCGGCTTCATCCTCGGCGCCGTCATGCCGCGCGGGCTGTTCGCGGCCGAGCTGAAGAAGAAGGTCGAGCCGCTGGCGGTGGTGCTGCTGCTGCCGATGTTCTTCACCTATTCCGGGCTGAACACGCGGCTGGACATGCTCAATTCGCTGGAGCTGCTGATGATCGCGCTGGGCATCCTGGCGGTGTCGGTGGCCGCCAAGTTCGGCGCCTGCTACCTGGCCGCGCGCGTGGCCGGTGAAGACAACCGCACCGCTCTAGGCATCGGCGCGCTGATGAACTCCCGCGGGCTGATGGAGCTGATCATCATCAACATCGGCCTGCAGAAGGGCATCATCGGCCCGGCGCTGTTCTCGATGCTGGTGCTGATGGCGGTGGTGACGACCATGATGGCCAGCCCGCTGTTCGAGCTGGTCTACGGCCGTCAGGCGCGCGCGAGCGGGGAGCTCGAAGCCGTGCCGGGCGGCGTGGCGGGCAACGCCGCGTGAGCGCGGCCGCGGGGCTCGCGGCCTGCGGGTGAGCCGGCCTATGCGTTGCCGCCCTCGGCTGCCGCGTACTCCTTCAGCCGGTTGTAGAGCGTCTTCAGGCTGATGCCCAGCACGGCGGCCGTGCGCTCCTTGTGGTGGTTGTAGTGGCGCAGCGTCGCCAGCGTCAGCAGTCGCTCGGCCTGGGCCATGGACGTGCCGATGGGCAGCGTGATGCTGTCGCCGGTCGGTGCCGCCACGGCAGCGGCCGTCACGGACGCAGGCGCGACGGCGGGCGCGAACGACGGGCCGTTGCTGGCCTCAGGCAGCCAGCGGTCGTCGATGACGTCGCCCTGCGCCATCACATAGGCACGCTGCACCGCGTTGCGCAGCTCGCGCACGTTGCCGGGCCAGCTGTAGGTGGCCAGCTTGTCCAGCGCCGCCTGCGAGAAGCGCCGCACGGCGCCTTCCTGCTCGCAGATGCCTTGCAGGAAATGGTTGGCCAGCAGCGGCACGTCGGCCAGCCGGTCGCGCAGCGGCGGCAGGTCCAGCGGGAAGACGTTGAGGCGGTACAGCAGATCCTCGCGCATCTTGCCGGTGGCCACGAGCTGGCGCGGGTCGCGGTTGGTGGCGGCGATGACGCGCACGTCGGCCTCCTGGCTGACCGTGCTGCCCACGCGCATGAAGCGGCCCGTCTCCAGCACGCGCAGCAGCTTGACCTGCAGGTCCAGCGGCATCTCGGTGATCTCGTCCAGGAACAGCGTGCCGCCGCTGGCGCGCTCGAAGAAGCCCTGGTGCTGGCGCTCGGCGCCGGTGAAGCTGCCCTTCTCGTGGCCGAAGATCTCGCTCTCTATGAGGTTGGGCGAGATGGCGCCGCAGTTCACCGCCAGGAACGGCTGCTTGCGCCGGCGCGACAGGTCGTGCACCGTCTGGGCGACGACCTCCTTGCCCGTGCCGCTCTCGCCGGTGATGAACACCGTCACGCTGGTGCCGGCCACGCGCGAGATCTGCTCGTAGATGCGCTGCATCGGCGCGCTCTTGCCCCACAGGTGTCCGAAATGGCCGCTGCTGTCCAGCCGGGCGGTCAGCACCTCCACCTCGGCCCGCAGCGCGGCGGGTTTCATGATGCGCGACAGCACGCCCTGCAACTGCTTGAGGTTGATGGGCTTGATGAGGTAGTCCGCAGCGCCCAGGCGCAGCGCCTGCACGCTGGTTTCGATGCTGGCGTGGCCGGTGCACAGCACGACCTCGGAGTTGGCGACCAAATCCGGGTCGGCCAGCAGGTCCATGCCATTGCCGTCGGGCAGGCGCAGGTCCAGCAGCAGGATGTCGGGCTGCTGCAGCGAGATCTGGCGGCGGGCGTCGCGCAGCGTGTGCGCCACCGCCACCGTCAGGCGCTCGCCCGCGATCAGGTCGCGCAGCGAGGCGGCGGAATCAATGTCGTCGTCGACAACCAGTGCATGCGGCATGGGCCGGCTTCCGATCGGTCAAAGGGGCGGCGGCGGGGCGCCGCCAAGCCTGCATTGTTAGGGGAACCGTTGCCCGGCACGGCGGCCGGGTCCGGCGAAGGTCGCAGATGTTAGGGACAAACCAGGCTCGCCAGAGCCGCTGGCGCCACGGTTACAAGCGCCCATCCGCGTTTCGCGCGGTGGGCGGCCACGCGCGGTCAGGCCGCGATGGGCACGATGGTTGCCGGATGCGCGGGGTTGCCCCACCGCCCCACCGCCCGTCATGACCCACATCCGTACCGGCCAGGCCGCCGACCCGCTGACGCGGGAGCAGTTCCATGAGCGCTTCATGCAGCGCTACCAGGACCCGGCCTTTGCCGCCGAGCAGGAGGCGCTCGCGCGGGTCGAGGCGATCGCCTGGCAGGCGTACCACGAGGGCCGCAAGGCGCCGGTCACCCGCCCGGCGGGGCCAGGCTTTGCCGACCCGTCCTACGAGGCCTCCGTGGAGTGGCTGGGCACGCGCGAGCGGCTCGACGCCGCGCAGCGCCAGTGGGGCGATGCGGCCACGCCGTCGCGCGTGCTGCTCGTCTGCGGCAGTGACCGCAACGACGGCACCTGCCCCGGCGAAATCTCCAAGACCTGGCGGCTCACGCGCATCGCCGAGGATGTGTTGAAGGCGGCCGGCCTCCAGACCGATCTGCTGGACCTGAGCCGGCTCACGTCGGACTACGGCCGCGCCATCCACCCGTGCAAGGGCTGCGTGTCCACGGCGATGCCGCTGTGCCACTGGCCCTGCAGCTGCTACCCCAACCACGCGATGGGCCAGGTCGGCGACTGGATGGCCGAGATCTACGAGCGCTGGGTGGCCGCGCACGGCGTCATCCTGCTCACCCCGACCTACTGGTACCAGTCGCCCAGTGCGCTCAAGCTGATGATCGACCGCCTCGTCTGCGCCGACGGTGGCAACCCCGACGTCACCAGCACCCACGGCAAGAAGGCGGCCGAGGCCAAGGCCATCGAGGAAAAAGGCTGGAGCTATCCCAAACACCTGGCCGGCCGTGTCTACGGCCTGGTCGTGCACGGCGACGTGGCGGGCGTCGAGGCGCAGCGGCGCAACCTGGGCGACTGGCTGGCCTGGATGGGCCTGGTGGACGCCGGCGAGCAGGCGCGGCTGGACCGCTACATCGGCTACTTCGAGCCCTACTTCGACAGCCACGACACGCTGGACCGCGACGGCGCCGTGCAGGACGAGGTGCGCAACGTGGCGCGCGCCGTGGCCGCTGCGGTGGCCGAGTTGCGCGCGGGCCGCCTGAGCGTGCCCGGCCGCGGTCTCAAGCCCGTGCGGCCCAAGTGACATGGGCGCCGCGAACGGCCACCCCGCATAATCCCTGCAGCCTCGCGCAGCGGGGCCTTGCACTGGATCGGAGTTCGCTGGATGACGGGTAGGGTGGTGTTGATTGCGGACGACAACCCCGATGCGGCCGACACGCTGGGCATGGTCCTGGAAATGTCGGGGCACACCGTGCTCGTGGCCTATGGCGGCCGCCAGGCGCTGGAGACCGCGCAGCGCGAGCGGCCCGGCGTCGTCGTGCTGGACATCGGCATGCCCGAGATGGACGGCTACCAGGTCGCCGAGCGCATCCGTGCCGAGCCCTGGGGCGCCGATGTGCTGTTGATTGCGTTGACCGGCTGGGACCCGGAAACGGGCCGGCGCAACTCGCACACCGTGGGCTTCGACCACCACCTCGTCAAGCCGGTCGACCCGGCCGTGCTGGAACGCCTGCTCGCCTGAGGCGCCGCGTGCCGCGGCCGTCGCGGTCAGGGGCTCAGCGCGTGCTCCAGCTGTGCCTTGTTCATCGTCGAGCGGCCCTTCACGCCCCGCTGGCGGGCCTCGTTGCGCAACTGCGCCACCGTGCGCCCGCCCGCGCCCTGGTGCGAGCGCAGGCCGCCGCGGCGGCCGGAGGACATGTCGTGCAGCGAACTCGGGCTGGCCTCCTTGGCCTCGCCGCTGCGGGCGCGCTCCTTGTTGACGACGCGCGCCGCGATCGCCTCGGCCAGCTTCGCCGGCTTGCCCTGCTGCGCCAGGCTGTCCTTGACGTGCTGGTACTGGCGTTCGCGCTTCGCGCTCCAGGTTTTCTGAGGCATGGCGGGTTCTCCGGTGGCGATTCAGATCAGGTCTTCGGTCGTGAAGCGGCGGTAGTAGACGGCCGTCTCGGCGCCGTGCCGACGGGCGATGTCGGCCATGCGGTTGGCGTGGTCGAGGTCGTCCACCGTCACCAGCAGCCAGCGAACGCCGCGGCGGCTCATCTCCACGTAGCGGTTGAGCAGCGTGCGCTCATAGCCGAAGTCGGCCAGCGAGCTGGCGCTCTCGGACATGCGCTCCAGCTGCGCCACGCTGCCGTAGGGCACGAAGGCGACCACCGTGTCCGGCGTCCAGCCCGCCGCCAGCAGCGCGGCGACCAGGTCGTCGGCCTGCTGCTGTGTGGGCAGGCCCAGCACGACCTGGCCTTGCGGGTTGAAGACGCCGAAGGCCACGGGGGCGTTGTCGGCCATCACCGGCGCGCCGGTGTCGGTTGCGTTGGAGGGGGTGGTGGTGGTCATGCGCGTGCCTTTTGGACGTGATGCAGCGGTGCGGCAAGCGGTGTGCCCGCCTGGCCTGCAGCAGCGATGCAGACCCGTGTCATGGCGACGTTTTGCGGCATTGGCCGACAGACAGGTGCGGCGAGGGCGCCGAAATTACGGCCGTCTCCACTTTGTCCGGAAGGTCCCTCATGAACACTTCTTCGTCCACCAAGGCGCGCGTCGGCGTGCTGGCCCTCGCCGCCGCGTCGCTGCTGATCGCCGGCTGCGCGAACATGAGCGAGCGCGAGCGTGGCACGGCCCAGGGTGCCGGTGCCGGTGCCGTGGCCGGCGCCGTGCTCGGCGGCATCACCGGCGGCAATGCGGGTCGCGGCGCGGTCATCGGCGGCGCACTCGGCGCGGTGGCGGGCAACCTCTGGTCCAAGCGCATGGAAGACAAGCGCGAGGCGATGGCCGCCGCGACGCAGGGCACCGCCATCGCCGTGGACCGCACGGCCGACAACCAGCTCAAGGTCAACGTGCCCAGCGACATCTCGTTCGACACCGGCCGCTCGGACATCAAGCCGGAGATGCGCTCGGTGCTGGATGCCCTCAGCCGCAATGTCGACGCCAACACCCAGGTGACCATCGTCGGCCACACCGACAGCACCGGCAGCGACGCCATCAACGACCCGCTGTCGCGCGCCCGCGCCGCTGCCGTGCGCGACTACCTCAGCGCCCGCGGCGTGGACCCCAGCCGCGTCAACGTGCAGGGCCGCGGTTCGCGCGAGCCCGTCAGCAGCAACGACACCGACGCCGGCCGCGCAGCCAACCGCCGGGTCGAGATCTTCCTGGCCGAGCGCAGCGCCTGAGCCTGACGAAGGCCTGCCGGCGGGATGCCGGCAGGCCTCGTGGTTTGCGGCAGCGGGCGCGCCCGCTGCCGCTGCGGCTTACCAGCGCTGGTTGTAGCGTGCCTTGGCCGACGCCACGCAGGTGTCCTTGGTGTCGCCCGCGAGCGTGTCGCACTTGACGGCGGCCAGCTTGTAGTCGGCCTTCATGCGGGCTTCCTCGGCATCCTCGGCCGCGTCGTTGACGCGCTTGGCCTGCTTCACGTCGGCCTTGGCCTTGTCGCGCGCGGTGGTCGCCTCGCGCTTGCAGATGTCCTTCTGGTCGCCGGCGAAGTCGTCGCACTTTTCCTTGGCGACCTCGTAGCGCGCCTCGTAGCGGGCCTCGCGCAGCTTCATCTCGTCACCGGGCTTGCCGGTGTAGTTGTATTCGAGCTGGGCCATCGCGACCTTCTCGTGGCCCTTGGCCTCCTCGACGCAGATGTCCTTGGCGTTGCCGGACAGCTTGTTGCAGGTGTCGCGCTCGGTCTTGTAGATGGCCTTGAGCTCATCCTTGGCGCTGTTGTAGCTCGCCTTGGAAAAGTTCTCCGCCGCGGCGGGGCCGGCAACGCCGATCAGTGCGGCGCAGGCCAGCATCAGGGGGGAGAAGGAGGTTTTCGTCATGGGTGCTCCAGGGCAGGTTGTGGAAGCCTGAGAGGGCAAATTCGGTGCCTGCCTGTTCTTTGAGCAGTGCCTCAGGGTTCGCGCGCGCCGCCGCGCCGCAGCCGGTAGGCGTTCATCATCGGCGTGGCCGACACGCCGTGCAGCACGATGGACAGCGCCACGGCGGCCAGCACCGAGCCGATCAGCTGGCCGGCCAGTTCGCCGCCGACACCGAGCTCCAGCGCCAGCACCAGGTAGAACAGACTGCCCACGCCGCGGATGCCGAACCAGGCCAGCATGCGCCGCTGCGTGGGCGCCATGTCGCTGCCGCGCACGACGGCGAACACCGACAGCGGCCGCACCAGCAGCACCAGCACGACGGCGAAGGCCAACGACTGCAGGCTGATGCGCACGCTGTGCAGCGCCACGCCCACGGCCAGCACGGTGGCGGCCTCCACCAGGCCCTCGATGCCGGCGCCGAAGGCCTGCAGCCGCCCGGACAGCGACCGCTCGCCGTCCCGCAGCTCCGCGCGGTGCAGCGGTTGCAGCAGCATCGCGCCGGCCGCGAACACCAGCACGAAGGTGGACGTGAGCGTCGCCCGTGCCAGCCCGCAGGCCAGCGCCACGGCGCCGACGTAGAGCAGTTCGTCGCGCGCCAGCGAGTCGCCCACCAGATGGCGCCGCTTCAGCGCATGGCCCAGCAGCCAGCCCAGCGCGATGCCCAGCAGCGCGCCGCCGCCGATGGGCCAGGCCAGGTCCATGACCCACCAGCGCCAGCTGCCGGACACGCCGCCCGGGCCCAGCTCGTGCTTGCCCAGCAGGCCCAGCGCCAGCATGACGGCAGGCAGCACGCTGCCGTCGTTGAGCGCGCCCTCGGCCGTGAGCGACAGCCGCACCGCGTCGCGGTCCACGTCGGAGCGGATCTGCACCTCGGAGGCGAGCACCGGGTCGGTCGGCGCCATGATGCTGGCCAGCAGCAGCGCCTGCGCCCAGGTCAGGCCCAGCACGGCCACGGCCGCCACCGTGCCGAGCGCGATGGCGACGATGACGCCGGGCCCGGCCATCAGCAGCGCGATCTTCCAGGTGCGCAGCGTGGGCGGCATGCGCAGCCGCAGGCCCACGGCGAACAGCGACATCAGCACGGCCAGCTCGGTACCGATGGCCAGCGTCGGCGCCTCGCGCGACCACACCGCCGCCGACGGCGCCCCGAGCAGCGCGCCGGCCACCCAGCCGACGACGAGGTAGATCAGCGCCGGCGTCAGCGGCAGGTTGCGCAACGGCTTGTCGACCAGCACCAGCATGAGCAGCACGGCGCCGAACAGCAGCAATGCGACGGTCAGCATGGGCAGCGTGACACCACTCAGGGGTGCCAGGCACCGGTGGCCGCGCCGTCCCTCGCTTCGCGTGCCGCCTCGCTGGCCGCCGCACTTGCTGTTCCCTGTGCTGCCCCGCTCGCCGCATCCCGCAGCGCCGCGAGCAGCTCGTCCTGCGGGCACGGCTTGGTGAGCACGCGAAAGCCTGGCGTGGCCGGGACCGTGTGGTAGCCGCTGATCAGCACCACGGGCAGGGCCGGATGGTGCAGCGCGATCCACTGTGCCAGCGCGTAGCCGTCCATGTCGCCGGGCATGACCATGTCGGACAGCACCACGTCGAACTTCGCCTGCGGCTGCAACTGCTGCAGCGCGGCGGCCGCGTGCGTGACGAGCACGACCTGGGCGCCGTGCGAGCGCAGCAGCGCGGCCGTGGCGGCGCCCAGCTCCTCGTTGTCTTCCACGACGAGCGCGCGCAGGCCCGCCACCGTGGGGGCGGCGTTCGCGGGCTGCCCGTCCTCGGGTTGCGGCTCTTTCGGCCCGGCGGCGGAGGGCAGCAGCAGCGTGACCGCCGTGCCCAGGCCGGGCGTGCTGTCCATCCGCGCGGCGCCGCCCGCCTGCGTGCAGAAGCCGTGTACCTGGCTCAGCCCCAGGCCGGGGCCCTTGCCGGGGCCCTTGGTCGTGAAGAAGGGCTCGAACACCCGTTCGAGCACGTCGGGCTCGATGCCGATGCCGTCGTCCGAGACCGTCAGCATCACCCAGCGCTGCGGCGCGGCCAGCGTCGGCAGGCCCTCGATGTCGGCCGCGTCGGCGTTGCGCGCCTGCAGGCGCAGCTCGCCGCCTTTGGGCATGGCGTCGCGGGCGTTCAGGCCGAGGTTGATGAGCGCCAGCTCCAGCTCGCCGGGGTCGACGCGGATGGGCGCCGTGTCGGGCGCCACGCGCACGCCGATCTCGATGCGCCGGCCCAGCATGCTGCGCATCAGTTCCTGCGCCTCGGGCAGGTAGCGGGCCAGCGCCACGGTCTGCGGCCGCACCGGTCGCCGGCCCGCGAAGCGCAGCAGGTGCTGGGTCAGCTGGCTGCCGGATTCGACCGCGCGCAGCGTCGAGGCGATCGGCCCCTGCAGGTCCGCCGCGGCCGGGTGGCGCTGGATCAGATGCACGCTGTTGCTGATGATGCCCAGCAGGTTGTTGAAGTCGTGGGCCACGCCGCCCGTCAGCCGGCCCAGCGCGCCCACCCGCTGGCTCTGCGACACGCGCTGCTCCGCCAGCCGTGTGTGAGCGACGGCTTCGGCCACCTGGCGTTCGAGGTCGGCGCGGCTGTCCTGGATCGCTTCGGAAGCGTCGGCCAGCGCGTGGCCGACCTCGTCGCACTCCGCGATGCCGGTGGTGCTGTGGCGCACCGGCTCGCCGGCCTGCATGCGCCGGGCGGCATCCTTGAGCGCCACGACGGGCCGCAACACGCGCCGCGAGACGAAGACGGCGCCGACGCCCGCGAACGCCAGCAGCACGCCCGCGCCGATCACCACGCGTTGCACCGTCTGGGAGAACAGCCCGTCGTAGCGGCTCCGCTCGATGCCGCTCACATAGGTCCAGCCCTGGGGCGAGGTGCTGAAGTAGGCCACGCTGCGCCGCCCTGCGTCCGACGTGGTCTCGAACAGGCCTTCGCGCCGTGACGCCAGCAGCGTCATCAGGTCGGCAGAAGCCTTGCCGCCGGCGGCGGCCAGACCGCCGGGGTGCCGCGCCACGACGATGCCCTGGCTGTCGAGCACCGTGCCGACGGCGTCGCCGCGCAACGCCTGCGTGTCGATCAGGTGCTGCAGCTGCGACGCGGGCAGGCTGACGATGACGTTGAAGATCAGCCGGCCATCGCGCGTGACGGGCTCGACGACGACGGCGTAGGCGGCCTGCGCGTCGGCTCCGCGCAACGCGCCCACGACGGACCGCTCGGCGACAGGCGGCAGGCTGGCTGCGGCAGCGGGCCGGGGCGAGCCGTCGGGCTCGCGGGTGTCGAGCACCACGCCGTCGGCCGCCTGCAGTTCCACCCAGCCGGCCAAGCCGCGCAGCCCTTGCCGGGCCATGCGCCGGAAGCCGTCCAGCGCGTCCGGCGCCAGAGCGCCCGCGCCGTCCAGCCAGCGCGACTGGGCCAGCATGCGCGCGACCGCGGCACGCTGGCTCAGCTCGTGGTCCACCATCATCGACAGCGCCCGGGCGGAGTCGCGCAGCGTGCGCTCGTTGGCCTGCTGCTCGGAGCGGATGGTGTCGCTGACCAGCCAGCTCACGCCCAGCAATGCCGGCACCAGGATGGCAAGCACCAACAACAGCAGGTGGGAACGGATGGAGACCAGCATGGCAACAATGGATGACACCGGCAAGCATGAAACGGACCCGGCTGCGCGCACCGCGCGATGGCCGCCGATGCGGCCACATCAGCCTTCAATGCGCGTCAACATATCCCGTTCCGCGGCGACAGGGGCTTCCCACGCGCCATCTGCGTGGCCGGCTCAGAGTCCCGTCGGTAAGAACGCCAGCCGTGCCGGTAAGGCGTGCGGCAGGTCGCGTTCCCAGGGCGGCACGCCGCCGATCTGCTCGGCCATGAAGTCGATGAAGGCGGTGACGCGCGGCGGCACCAGCCGGCGCTGCGGCATGACGGCGTGGATGCCGGTCTCCGGCAGCCGGCAATCCGGCAGCACCACCGCCAGCCGGCCGGTGCGCAAGTCGTCGACCACATGCCAGGTCGAGTGCATGGCGATGCCCATGCCGGCCAGCGCGGCGTCGCGCAGCACCTCGCCCTGGCTGCTCTCCAGCGGGCCGTCCACGCGCACGGCGACGTCCTGCCCGTCGGCATCCTGCATGCGCCACACGTCCGCGCGGCCCTGGCTGCCGACCAGCACGAGGCAGTCGTGCCGCGCCAGGTCCTGCGGCGTGGCGGGCGGGCCGCGCCGGCGCAGGTAATCGGGCGCGGCGCACAGCACGCGGCGGTTGGCGGCCAGGCGGCGCGCGACGAGCGTGGAGTCGTCCAGCGCGCCGATGCGCAGCGCGAGGTCGAAGCCGGCCGTCACCAGGTCGTGCAGTTGGTCCGACAGGTCGATGCTGAGCCGCAGTTGCGGATGCCGGCGCATGAACTCGGGCAGCAGCGGCGACACGTACTGGCGCGCGAACGTGGCCGAGGTCGTCACGCGCAGCGTGCCGCTGATGCCGCTGGACGCCTGGCGCAGGCTGGCCATCAGCGTCTGCAGGTCGTGCACCAGCGGCCGGCCCTGCTCGGCCAGCGCCTGGCCCTCGGTCGTCGGCGTCAGGCTGCGCGTGGTGCGGTGGAACAGCCGCACGCCCAGCGACGTCTCCAGCGCACGCAGCCGCTGGCTGGCCACGGCCACCGACAGGTCCAGGCTGCGCGCGGCGGCGCTGATGGAGCCCGCGTCGAACACGCGCAGGAACAGGCTCAGGTCGTCGACACGGCTCATGCGCTGCGATTTTCAATGATTTGGCGAATCTGATTGCTTGATCTGGTGGTTTTTCAATCGAATCTGCGCACTCAGACTGCGCCCAGCTTCACTTTCACCTTGGGCATCGACATGCACGCTTCTCCCACCGCGGCGCCCGCCGCAACCTCGGGCGGCCGCTCGCCACTGGCGCTGTACGCACTGACCGTCGGCGCGTTCGGCATCGGCACCACCGAATTCGTCATCATGGGCCTGCTGCTGCAGCTCGCGGGCGACCTGCAGGTGAGCCTCGCCACGGCCGGGTTGCTGATCTCGGGCTATGCGCTGGGCGTGTTCGTCGGCGCGCCCCTGCTGACGGCCGCCACCAGCCGCGTGCCGCGCAAGACGGCGCTGCTGGCGCTGATGGCCATCTTCACGCTCGGCAACCTGGCCTGCGCGCTGGCGCCGAGCTACGCGGTGCTGATGGTGGCGCGCGTCATCACGTCGCTGGCCCACGGCACCTTCTTCGGCGTGGGCGCGGTCGTCGCCACCAGCGTCGTGCCGGCCGACCGCAAGGCCTCGGCCATCTCGACGATGTTCACCGGCCTGACGGTCGCCACGCTGCTGGGCGTGCCGGCCGGCGCGTGGCTGGGCCTTCACCACGGCTGGCGCTCGACGTTCTGGGCGGTGAGTGCCATCGGCCTGGTCGCGATGGCTGTCATCGCGGTGTTCGTGTCGGCCAAGGAGGCCGGTGCCGGCAGCGCGGTGTCGCTGCGCGAGGAGTTCAAGGTGCTCAAGCGCCTGCACGTGCTGCTGGGCCTGGCGGCCACGGTGCTGGGCTTTGCCGGCGTGTTCCTCGTCTTCACGTATGTGCAGCCGCTGCTGACCCGCGTCAGCGGCTTCGACGAGGCCGGCGTGTCGGCCATCCTGCTGGTCTTCGGCGTGGGCATGATCGTCGGCAACATCGTCGGCGGCCGCCTGGCCGACAAGGCGCCCGTGCCCACGCTGCTGGGCTCGCTGGCGGCGCTGGCCGTCGTGCTGGTGGGGATGGGCTTCGCGATGCAAAGCCCCGTCGCCGCCGTGTTCTTCATCGGCCTGCTGGGGGCGGCCGGCTTCGCCACCGTCGCGCCGCTGCAGCTGCGCGTGCTGAGCAAGGCCGAAGGCGCGGGCCAGAGCATGGCGTCCAGCCTCAACATCGCCGCGTTCAACCTCGGCAACGCGCTCGGCGCCTGGCTGGGCGGCGCCGTCATCGACCACGGGCCGGGTCTTGCGCGGCTGCCGTGGGCCGCCGCGGTGCTGACGGTGGGCGGGCTGGCCGTCGCGTGGCTGAGCGTGCGGCTGGACCGCCCTGTGCCAGCCGCAACCCTCGCATCAGGGGGCGCGACTGTCGCGTGCCCGTGACACGTTCACGCTTGGCATGAGCTCATGACGGAAGAATTGTTGGGCTTTCTGTCATCCCCCGTCAGACTTCAGGCGTTCACAAATTTGTCAAAGACTCCGAACGCCCGCCGATGTGTGAGCTCTTCGCCCTCAACAGCCGCCTGCCTGCCGCCGCCAACTTCTCGTTGCGGGGCTTTGCAGCCCGGGGCGGCCGCACGGCGGACCACATCGACGGCTGGGGGCTGGCTTTCCACGACGGCGAGCGTTGCGAGGTGGTCGTCGAAGACCAGCCCGCCGCGCATTCCGACCTGGCCTCGCATTTCGGTCACCACCCGGTGCGCTCGCGCAACATCCTGGCCCACATCCGCAAGGCCACGCAAGGGGTGCGGGCGATGGAGAACTGCCACCCGTTCCGCCGCGACTGGGCCGGCCGCACCTGGGTCTTCGCGCACAACGGCGACCTGAAGGACTTCCACCCCGCGCTGACCGGCGCGTTCCAGCCCGCCGGCCAGACCGACAGCGAGCGCGCCTTCTGCTGGTTGATGCAGCGCATGCAGCAGCACTTCAGCGAGCAGTTGCCGGCCTGGCCCGAGCTGGCCGCCACGCTGACGCCCTGGATCCACGAGATCGCCGAGCACGGCCGCTTCAACCTGCTGCTGACCGATGGCCGCGCGATGCTCGCGCATGCCTCCACCAAGCTGCACTGGCTGCGCCGCCAGCCGCCGTTCGGCCATGTGCGGCTGCGCGACGGCGACCTCAGCGTCGACCTCTCCACGCTGAACGGCCCCGAGGACTGCATGGCCCTGGTGGCCACCGAGCCGCTGACGCATGACGAGGCCTGGCAGGCTTTCGGCGCAGGCGAGGTGCGCGTGTTCGCCGGTGGCGAGTGCGTGTTCCACGGCGATGGTGTGCCGGTGCGCGAGGCGGCGTAGCGTCGCGGCGGCTTCACTGCGAAGTCAGCCGGGCGCGGCGGCCGAACGGGTCATGTCGCGCCGCAGGCGCCAGATCAGCACGCCGACGATCAGCGTCGTGGCGATCAGCACATTGCCCACCCAGGGGAAATGCGCCACGTGGCCGTCGGGGCCGATCCGCACGATGTGGCCGGCGATCAGCGCCGCCAGCCCGCCGGCCAGCTGCTGCAGCGCCGCGTTGATCGCGCTGAATGCGCCGCGCTGCTCGGGCGACGGGATGCCGGCCACCATGGCCTGCCACGGCACCATGCGCGAGAAGATGCCGGCGAACAGCACGACGTTGATGACGATGAGCTCGATCAGCGGCGACGGCCCCAGCCGCGTGTAGAAGGCCACCGTCGCGATGGTGATGGCGCTGCCCGTGTAGAAGACCGGCAGCGTGCCGAGCCGGTCGGTCAGCCGGCCCACCAGCGGTGCGACGACCAGCGTGCTGATGCCGGTGACGAGGTAGACGACGGGCAGGTGGGCCAGGTCGATGCCCACGTTGCCCACCGAGAAGGCGCTGGCGAACGGCATCAGCATGAAGCCGCCGGTCGTCAGCAGCGCGGTGATGAGGAAGGCCTGCAGGTGGCGGCCGTTCGAGACGGTGTGCAGCAGGTGCTTGAACGCGCTGCGGTCGTTGGGCAGCGCCAGGTGCGCGTCCACCGGCTGCATGCGCCACGCGATCAGCACGCCGCCTGCGGCGCCGAAGGCCGCCAGCGCGATGAACGGTCCGTGCCAGTCCCAGTGCGCCGCGACGTACAGGCCGAACGGCAGGCCCAGCACCTGGCTGGCCGCGAAGCCGCCCTGCAGCAGGCCCATCACGCGGCCGCGCAGCGCGGGCTCGAACAAGTCGCCGACGATGGCCATGACGATGGAGCCGATGACGCCGCCGAACAGCCCCGTGACGATGCGCGCCATCAGCAGCGACTCGAAGCTGGTCGCCAGGCCGCACCACAGCGTGCCGAGCAGGAAGCCGGTGTAGAAGAACAGCAGCAGTCGCTTGCGGTCGAAGCGGTCCGCGAAGCCGGCCGTCAGCAGCCCGGCGATGCCGGCGCTGAACGCGTAGGCCGACACGACGAGACCGAACTGCTGCGCGGACATGGACAGCGCCGGCATGATCAGCGCGCCCAGCGGCGACATGATCATGAAGTCCAGGATGACGGCGAACTGCAGCATCGTCAGCAGCCCGGTGGCGAAGCGCTGGTAGGGCGTGAAGGGGGTGGGCGCGGCGGCGGGTTGGCTGTCAGGCATGGTGTGCGGCAGTGTCGGCCAGCTTGGTGTCCGGGCTTGGCAGCATCGCATCGTTGCGACGCCGGTAGACGTCCCGGCGCGCCAGGCGGTGTCCTACGCGGCATCGCGCCGCGGCCTCACAGGGGCTTGGGTCGGCCGGCCGCACAGTGAGCCCATCTCGTTGGTGGAGAGGCGCCATGACCGTGATTGACACCCTGCGCAGGCCGGCAACGGTCCAGCGGCCGCCTTCCGACGTGCTGATCTGCGTGGTTGGCACGGCGGAGGTGCTGGACCGTTCCGAAGACGACCTGGCCGTGCTCGGCCATGTCCATCGCCTGGACTGGCGGCTGGACGACGAATTCGGCGAGCCGCCGCCCGCAGTGGACTGGGCGGACGGCCTCATCGTGCTGAATGCCGACGTGTGGGCCGCGCCCACCGGCTGTGCGCGCCTGCAGGCGCTGCTGAAGATGGCCTGGCGCTGCGGCCGCACCGTGGCGCTGTGCGGCGATGCGGTGCACTCGCTGCGAGCGCTGGGCTTGGCGTCCGGCGTACCGGTCTCGGCCCAGGGCCTGTTCCTGTGTCCTGAAGGCCCGTGCCGCGAGACGCTGAGCGAGTTCCTCGACGCCGTGCACGACCAGCCGCACCGCAGCCGCTGAACCTGCAGACGGCGCATCAACCGAGGCTGACGGGCGCTGCCCCTCGGCCTCGTTTGCCATTTGTGCATGGGCGATCAGGGGCGTGAGCGGGTCGCGTTCAACGCCGCCTCGCGCGGCTGGCCGGTCGGCGCCAGGCTGCAGTCCACCGGCGGCAGGTTTTCGCCGGGGTCGACGAACGCCAGCAGCGCGGCGGCCGGGGTGGCCAGCGCGCCCAGCGCCAGCGCCGCGATCGCGCGGCCGCCCAGGCGCTTGCCTTCCAGGGCCACGCGCGGGTCCGCCAGCGTGCCCTGCACGCGCACCGGCGCCCGCAGCGTCAGCGGCGAGAAATCCTTGGGCCTGGCCACCGCGCGCAGGTCCAGCGTCTCGTCCTTCAGGCTGACCGTGCCGTCCAGGTCGATGCGGCTGTCGCGGTTGTCGATGATCGCCGAGCGCGGGCGCAGCACGCCCGAGGTGAAGCGTCCGTCCAGGGTCGCGCAGTTCAGTGGCAGGTTGTCGTCCCCCTTGATCAGCATGCCCAGGCCCTGCGCGATGTCCAGCCCCACGGCCTCCGTCAGCAAGTGGGACACGCTGCCGTCCTGCACGCGCACGCGCAGCGGCCCGGTGGCGCTGCCCAGCAGGGCGGCCGTGCTGCTGCCCTGGCCCTTGAGGTCCACCTCGGCCTGCAGCTTGCCGGTCAGCGGGCTCTTGGTCAGCGCCTTGACATCGAACTTCAGCCAGCGCTCCACGGCCAGGCCGCGGGCGTCCAGGCTGGTCTGGAACAGCGGCGGGTCGGTGCGCGTGTCCAGCTGCGCGGAGCCGGCGATCACGCCACCCGCGACGCCGGCGTTCAGGTGGTCCAGCGTCAGCACGCCCGACTCCAGCACCACGCTGACGTTGACGGGTGACAGCGGCTCCAGCTTGGTGGTGCCGAGGTCGAGCTGGCTGAGGGCGACGGCCACGCGCGCGTCCATCGCGTTCAGCGCGGGCAGGTCGAACTTGCGGTCGGGCAGCAGCCGGCCCGCGCGGCTCGGTGGTGTGTCGGTCCCCACGGCCGGGCCCAGGTCGGCCAGGCGCAACGGCCCGCCGCGCAGCATGCCGCTCAGCATCGAGCGCGGGCCACGCCTGTCGAACGCGAAGTCGCCGCCCAGCTTGCTCTGGCCGATGCGCGCCTTCACGTCGCCCAACTGCCACACCCCGGCGGCATGCTGCAGCCGGCCTGCCAGGTCGAAGTCGGGCGTGCTGGGCAAGGTCACGCCGAAGGGCGAGCCCACCGCGGCCAGCGAGCTGCCCTTGACCGCCAGCATGCCGTCCAGCGCGCGGGCATCGAGCAGCGACGCCGCGGTGCCGTCGAACGACAGTCGCTGCGGCCCCTGCACGAGCGTCAGGCGCAGCTTCACCGGCGCGTTGCCGGCTTCGGGCGAAGACAGCAGCGCCAGGCCGGCGCTGGCCTCGGCGTCCAGCGACAGCTCCTGGCCGCGCAGGCGGCCCTTCATGCCGGCCGTCCAGCGGCCATCCGCTTCGGTGGCGAAGCGGGCGTCGGCGCGCAGTTGCAGCGGCATGTCGTCGACCCGCGCCGAGCCCGCGCGGATGACCAGGTGGTCGATCTGGGGCAAGGGTGTGGGCTCGGCCTTCGCGTCGGCGCCGCTCTGCTGGGGCTGGATGGGCCAGGGCGTGAGGCCGGCGGCGTCGCGCTCCCAGGTCAGGGTCAGCGTGTCGGCCTGCACCAGCCGCAGCCGCAGCGGTGCGCCCTGGCGCCAGGCCCAGAGGTCGCGCCAGGCCCATCGCAGGTCCAGCATGCCGGCGTCGGCGAGTGGCTCGCCTGCAGCGGACAGCACGCGCAACCGTGGCGACGCCAGCCGCGGGTTGAACAGCAAGTGCACGCGCGCACCCGGGTCCATCTCCAGGCCCAGGCCCGCGCGCTCGGCGAGCCGCGGCGCCAGGCCTGGCCAGCCGGCGAGGTCGGCGGCGATGAGCGCGCCGACAAGCACCAGCACGGTGGTGCCGCCAATGACGGCCGTCTTCTTCTTCATGGCGCGATGCTGTCCGCCCACGCGTGCCGCCGGCGTGGGACGCCTGCGCCCACGCGTGTAGGACAGGTTCGCCCGGCGCAGGTGTCGGCCCGGTCCGACGCCGCATCGGCACCCAGGCTGAACGCCACCGGCACGCCGGACGCCGACAGTGGGCTCACCGGCCGCGAGGCCAGCAACGATCCCGAATGATCGGAAAGGAAGCCCCATGAAACAGCCGCACTCCACCCTCCGCTGGCCCGTGCTGACCGCACTGGTGCTGACCGCCGCGCTGGGCGCGTGCAGCCGCCATCAGGATGACGACCTGACGGCCGGCCAGCGCCTGGACGGTGCCATCGCCGACGCGAAGCAGACCGCCCGCGAGACCACCGCCGACGCCAAGCAGGCCGTCTCCGAGGCCGAGACCTCCGCCGCCCGCGCCTCCAGCGACATGGCCATCACGGCCAAGGTCAATGCCGCGCTGGCGGTGGACGACAAGCTGAAGGCCACGCAGATCAACGTCGACACCCGCGACGGGCAGGTCACGCTGACCGGCCAGGCGCCCGACGCCACCTCGCGTGAGCGCGCGACGACGCTGGCCTCCGCCGTGGACGGCGTGAAGCAGGTCAACAACCAGCTGGTGGTCGACCGCAACGGCTGACGCCAGGCTTCGCCAGCAAAAGAGGCGCCCTTCGCGGGCGCCTTTTGTTTCTGGGTGGATATCCCGACCGTGCGGTCGGCAAATCGTCGATACCATCGCAAGCCACCTCCTACCGTGCTGCCATGGATCTCACGATTGCCGCCATCCTGGGCCTCGACGGGCTGACCAACGGGGCCATCTACGCCCTGGTCGCGCTCGCGCTGGTGCTGGTCTTCTCCGTCACCCGCGTCATCTTCATCCCGCAGGGCGAGTTCGTCGCCTTCGGCGCGCTGACCCTCGCGGCGCTGCAACTGGCCAAGGTGCCGGGCACCGTGTGGCTGCTGCTGCTGCTGGCCGTGGCGGCAGCGGTGCTCGATCTGGTGCAGGGGCTGCGCGAGCGCTGGCCGGTGGCGCGGCTGGCGAAACGTCTGCTGGCCACGCTGGGCTTCCCGCTGGCCGCTGCGGGCGCCACGTACGCGCTGGCGCCGCACCACCCGCCGCTGCTGGTGCAGGTCGCGCTGACGCTGGCGGTCGTCACGGCGATGGGCCCGCTGCTGTACCGGCTGGCCTACCGCGCACTGTCCAGCGCGAGCGTGCTGACGCTGCTCATCGTCTCGGTCGGCGTGCACTTCGCGCTGACGGGCATCGGCCTGGTGTTCTTCGGCGCCGAGGGCTACCGCACGCCGGCGTTCTGGGACGCGCGCTTCGATGTCGGCCCGCTGAGCCTGACGGGGCAGACGCTGATCATCTTCGGCGCGTCCATCGCGCTGCTGATCGGCATGTTCGTGTTTTTCGAGCGGACGCTGGCGGGCAAGGCGCTGCGTGCCACGTCGGTCAACCGCACCGGCGCGCGGCTGATGGGCATCTCGGGTGACGCGGCCGGGTCCTTGAGCTTCACGCTGGCGGCCTTCATCGGCGCGCTGTCGGGGCTGCTGATTTCGCCGTCCACGACCATCTATTACGACACCGGCTTCCTGATCGGCCTGAAGGGCTTCGTCGCCGCGGTGTTCGGCGGCCTGGCCAGCTTCCCGATGGCGCTGGGCGGCGCCATCGGCATCGGCCTCATCGAGAGCTTCGGCTCGTTCTGGGCCAGCGCGTTCAAGGAAGTCATCGTGTTCACGGTGATCCTGCCCATCCTCCTCTGGCGGTCCTTCGTGGACCCGCACCACGAGGAGCACTGACATGCACCGCTTGCATGTGTCGATCGCCGCTGCGGTCGTGCTGTTCGTCCTGCCCTTCGCGCCGGTGCCGGATTTCTGGATCACGCAGCTCAACTACATCGGCCTGTTCTCGCTCGTCGTGCTGGGCCTGGTGCTGCTGACCGGCGTGGGCGGGCTCACGTCCTTCGGGCAGGCGGCGTTCGCCGGCGTGGGCGCCTATGCCACGGGCTATGTGTCGGTGGCCATGGGCCTGTCGCCGTGGCTCGGGCTCGTCGTTGGCCTGGCCATCACGCTGGTGCTGGCGCTGCTCATCGGCCTGCTGACGCTGCGCATGTCCGGCCACTACCTGCCGCTGGCCACGATCTGCTGGTGCCTGGCGCTGTACTACCTCGTCGGCAACCTGGACGCCTTGGGCAAGTACGACGGCCTGCTGGGCCTGCCGCCCATCACGCTGGGCGATTTCAGTTTCCAGAGCGAGCGCCGCATCTACCTGCTGATCTGGGGGGCCGCGCTGCTGGCCGCCGTGGGCATCACGCGGCTGCTGGATTCGCGGCCCGGCCGCATCATGCGCGCGCTGAACACCAACCGCGGCGGCGGCACGACCATGCCGGAGGCAATGGGCGCATCAACCTTCCGCTACAAGCTGGTGATGTTCGTCGTCGCCGCGCTGCTGGCGTCCGTGTCGGGCTGGCTGTACGCCCACATGCAGCGCAGCGTGAACCCGTCGCCGTTCGGCATCAAGTTCGGCATCGAATACCTGTTCATGGCCGTGCTGGGCGGCATAGCCACCGTGGGCGGCGCCTTCACCGGCGCGGCACTGGTGAAGCTCGCGGAGGACCAGCTCAAGGTCTGGCTGCCGATGATCTTCGGCGGCTCGGGCAACTACGAAATCATCGTCTTCGGCATCGTGCTGGTGCTGGTGCTTCGCTTTGCGCCGGACGGGCTTTGGCCGCTGGTCTCACGTGCCGTGTCGCGCTGGCTGCCGGCGCGCGGCGTGCGCCAGGTCGACGAGCGCGTGCCGTCCCTGGGCGCGCGCGCCCACCCCGCGCGGGGCGCGCCGTTGCTGGACGTGCGCAAGATCAGGAAGCAGTTCGGCGGCCTGGTCGCCGTCAACGACATCAGCTTCTCCATCCGCGCCGGCGACATCGTGGGCCTCATCGGCCCCAACGGCGCGGGCAAGAGCACGACCTTCAACCTCGTCTCCGGCGTGCTGCCGCTGACCCGCGGCGAGGTCGAGTTGCTCGGCCAGCGCGTGGACGGCCGTGGCAGCCGCGAGATCGCGCGCGCCGGCCTGTCGCGCACCTTCCAGCACGTGAAGCTGGTGCCCGACATGACCGTGCTGGAGAACGTCGCGCTGGGCTGCTACCTGCGCACGAAGAGCGGCACCGTCGCGGCCATGCTGGGCCTGGACCGCGCCGAGGAGCGCCAGGCGCGCGCCGAGGCCATGCGCCAGCTGCGCCGCATCGGCCTGGGCGAGCAGGCGCACGAACTGGCCGGCAACCTGGCCCTGGGGCCGCAGCGCCTGGTGGAGATCGCCCGCGCGCTGGCCAGCGATCCGTCGCTGCTGCTGCTGGACGAGCCCGCCGCCGGCCTGCGCCACAAGGAAAAGGAAGCGCTCGCCGAGGTGCTGAAGCAGTTGAAGGGCGAGGGCCTGTCGCTGCTGCTCGTCGAGCACGACATGGACTTCGTCATGAAGCTGACCGACCGCATCGTCGTCATGGAATTCGGCCGCTACCTGATGGACGGCACGCCCGCCGAAGTGCAGGCCAGCCCGGCCGTGCGCGCGGCCTACCTGGGAGCGGATGAATGAGCGCGCTTCTCGAAGTTGCCGACCTGCATGCCGGCTATGGCCGTGCCGAGGTGCTGCACGGCCTGAGCTTCTCGGCCGCCGAGAAGAGCGTCGTCACGGTCATCGGCCCCAATGGCGCCGGCAAGTCCACGCTGCTGGGCGCGCTGATGGGGCTGATCCCGTCACGCAGCGGCACGCTGCGCTTCGCGGGTGAAGACATCGCCCGGCTCACGCTGGAAGAGCGCGTGCTGGCCGGCCTGGCCCTGGTGCCCGAGAAGCGCGAGCTGTTCGGCACGATGACGGTGGAGGACAACCTGCTGCTGGGCGGCTGGCGGCCGCGCAAGCTGGGCGACCGGCGCTGGCGCGACGGGCTGGAGAGCGTCTATGCGCGCTTCCCGCGGTTGAAGGAGCGCCGCGCGCAGGCGGCGGGCACGCTGTCCGGCGGCGAGCGCCAGATGCTGGCGCTGGGCCGCGCGCTGATGGGCCAACCCAAGCTGCTGATGCTGGACGAACCCAGCCTGGGCCTGGCGCCGCTGATCGTGCGCGAGATCTTCGCCATCGTCGACGACCTGCGCGCCAGTGGCGTGGGCATCCTGCTCGTGGAGCAGAACGCGCGTGCGGCACTGCGTGTGGCCGACCATGGGTATGTGCTGGAGACGGGGGAGTTCGGGCTCAGCGGCCCCGCCACGGCACTGAGTTCCGACCCGCGCGTCATCGAGACTTACCTGGGTGCGAGCCACCAGCAGTGACGGTGGCCGCCCAAGCCCGCCCCTGGACGCCGCGCGGGGCCGCCATCCGGTCGCGCGGCCATCTGCCCCGACCGGCTGCGGCGCCTACTGCATGAACCAGCCGTGGCTCACGACCAGCGACTGGCCGGTGAGCGCGTTGGAGTTGAAGCCGGCAAACAGCAGCGCCACTTCCGCCACGTCCTGCACGGTCGTGAATTCGCCGTCCACGGTGTCCTTGAGCATGACCTTCTTGATCACGTCGTCCTCACTGATGCCCAGCGCCTGGGCCTGCTCGGGAATCTGCTTTTCCACCAGCGGCGTGCGCACGAAACCGGGGCAGATCACGTTGGCGCGGATGCCGTGCTTGCCACCTTCCTTCGACACGGTCTTGCACAGCCCGATGAGACCGTGCTTGGCCGTCACGTAGGCGGACTTCAACACCGAAGCCTCCTTCGAGTGCACCGAGCCCATGTAGATGATGCTGCCGCCCCGGCCCGACTTCTGCATCAGCGGCATGCAGGCCTTGGTGGTCAGGAAGGCGCCGTCGAGGTGGATCGCCAGCATCTTCTTCCAGTCGGCGAACGGGAACTCTTCGATCGGATGCACGATCTGGATGCCGGCATTGCTGACCAGCACGTCCACGCCGCCCCAGGCAGCGACGACCTCGGCGACCGCCGCGTTGACCTGTTCTTCATTGGTCACGTCCATCGCCACGGCCATCGCGCTGCCGCCCGCGGCCTTGATCTCGTCGGCGGCGGCTTGCGCGGCGTCCTTGTTCAGGTCAGCGATCACCACCTTGCCGCCTTCGCGGGCAAACGTGTTGGCGATTTCCTTGCCGATGCCGCTCGCCGCGCCGGTGACGATGCAAACCTTGTTGTCGAGTTTCATGGGGTCCGTGCTTTCAAAAGGGGTTGGGGGAATGGGCTCAGGCCAGATAGTCGTGGATGACCGTGCCTATGCCGAGCGTCATGTCGCTCAGGATGTGGGTGCCGGAGATCACCTCCAGCACGGGCAATTGCGCAACGGGGGCGAGGGCGTGGTGCGCCAGCTCCAGCGCGGCCGGGCCGGTCCATGCGCCTTTGATCGTCACGTCTTCGAGGTAGTAGCGCACCAGCTCGCAGATGCGCGCGCTGCCATCCACGTGGGGAATGATCTTCAACAGGTAGTTCGGGGTCAGCATGCCGGCGCGGACGGCGGCGGCATCGAGCGTGCGGTGCTTGTAGCCCATCGTGGCCGTGGCCACGCGCACCGAACCGTAGTTCAGGGTGCCGATCAGCGTGTCGGTTTCGGCGGTCAGCGTCGGTGCGGCCAGTTTCTTCGGGAAGCCCCACAACTCGCGCCCGCCGGCAATCGGCGCCTCGTCGTTGAGGTACATCGAATGCACGTAGCCGCCGGCGACGCCTTCGAACGTCACCGGGATGACCTGGCCGGATTCCGTGTAGTCACCGAAACCCGTCGAGTCGGGCATGCGGATGAATTCGTACTTGACGATGGGCTCGGTGATCTGCAGCGGCTCCGGCACCACGGCACGCAGCGCGTCCAGGTCGGTGCGGTAGGTCACGATCAGGAACTCGCGGTTCACGAACCGGTACGGCCCGGGCGGGAATGCCGGGCTGGTGAGCGGCATGGCGAAGGCCTTGCGTTTGACGTCGGCGATGTTCATGCGGGCTTGCCATTGTTGGGTTGAACGTCGGCCACTGAAGGGCTGTCGGCGGAGAGATCGAAAACGCGCACGCCGTAGGCCGAGCGCTCATGGCCCGTCCAGCGCGGGTCGTGCAGGGTGTGGGCCATGTCGGCCTTGCCGCTGTCCCAGTGTTCCTGCATCGACAGCCGCGAGAACTCGTAGTCCTTCGCCTGCGTCTCGTAGTGCTTGCTGCGGTAGATGAGGTGCACCACATCGACGCCGGCCTCGCTGCGCAGGCGCGACAGGGCCAGGGCGTCCGGGTCGTCGCGCAGCGCGGGCGGCAGCTTGGCGAGCAGGCGCTGGGCGGCCTGCGCGATCACCTGGCGATCCAGCTCGTTGGTGGTGTTCAGGCGCGTGCGGCTGGAGAAGCGGATGTCCTTCTCGCGCTCCGTCACCTCGGCCAGCGTGGCGGGCAAGCTGCCGGTGGCCGGGAAGAGGTCGACCTGGAACACGGTGCGGTAGTGCTTGCCCGGCTGGTCGAGCACGTACTGCAGCGGCGTGTTCGACACCAGCCCGCCGTCCCAGTAATGCTCCCCGTCGATCTCCACCGGCGCAAAGCCTGGCGGCAGAGCGCCACTGGCCATCACATGGCGCACGTCCAGGGGCTGTTTGGCAGAGTCGAAATACTCGAAGTTGCCGGTGCGCACATTGACCGCACCGACCGACAGCCGCACCTTGCCCGAGTTGATGAGATCGAAGTCCACCAGCCGCTCCAGCGTGGCGCGCAACGGTGCGGTGTCGTAGTAGCTGATGGCCTCGGGCGTGCCGCGCGGCTGCAGCGGGGCCGGCGGGAAGCGCGGTGCGAAGAAGCCCGGCACGCCGAACAGCATGGCGCGGGCGGCGCTGGCCTCGTTGAGCGACTCGCGCGCCGGCAGCTTGTTCAGCAGCGACGCCCAGCTGCCGGGCACCGATGCCTGCGGCGACGAGCTGACCAACTCCCAGAATTCACGCAGCCGCTCCACGCGCCGGTTCGCCGGGTTGCCCACGATCAGCGCGGCGTTGATGGCGCCGATGGAGATGCCGGCCAGCCAGGTCGGTTCCCGGTACACGGTGGACAGGGCCTGGAAAACGCCGGCCTGGTAGGCGCCCAGGGCGCCTCCGCCTTGCAGCACCAGGATGCACTCTTCACCCGTGTGGTGCGGTGGCTGGGACTTGGGATCGCGTGGGCTCGTCATGGAAAACCAGCATACGCGGCCCGTGTGTAGGACCCGAGTAAACAATCATTGCCGGCGTCGGGTCGGCGACGTCGTGTCGGCCGGGTTCACCGAGGGGCCGACCCCCAGGCCAGCAGCAGGTTGTTGGCCGGCAGGCTCAGCCGCTCCCGCAGCTGCAAGCCTGCCGCCGCAGCTTGCGCCGCGACATCGGCCAGGCGGCGCAAGCCCCAGGCGGCGTCGCGCCTGCGCAGATCGGCGTCGAAGGCGAGGTTGCTGGGCGCTGTCGCAACGTCGTCTTCGAGATAGGGCCCGTAGGTCAGCAACAGCCCGCGCGGCGCCAGATGTCGCGCCGCTCCCTGCATCAGCCCCGCCGTGCAGGCCCAGGGCGCGATGTGGATCATGTTGGCGCAGTAGATCGCGTCGACCTGGTCCGGGATGCTGGGCCAGGCGGCGTCCAGCACATCCAGCAGCAGCGGTGGCCGCAGGTTCGGGAGACCGTCGCACCAGGCGGCGATGGAGGGCAGGGCGGCGGCCTCGGCGTCGCTGGGCTGCCAGGCCCAGCCCGGCAGGCCGGCGCCGAAGAACGCCGCATGCTGGCCGGTACCGCTGGCGATCTCGAGCATCACGCCGGTGGGCGGCAGCAGGCGCTGCAGCGCCGCGAGGATGGGTGGGCCGTTGCGTTCGGCGGCGGGGCTGTGGCGGCGGTCGGGCGCGAAGGTCATGCGGCGGATTCTCCGCGCCGCTGCGTTCACAGGCGCTGTTCGCGCAGATAGCCGTCCGCCTTCAGCAGCGCTGGATCGGCGTCGGCCGAGTGCGTGCCGGGGCCGTTCTCCATGCCGCCCAGCAGCCACGCGCCGTTGCCGCGCAGCGCCAGCGCACGCAACTGGTTGTGGCGCAGGCCCGCCGTGGGCGTGAGGCGCTGCTGCAGCTGGCCATCGGTGGCCAGTTGCGCCAGCAGCGGCCTGGCGCCTTCAGAGACGCTGGCGCCGCTGGGGTTCTGCGTGTAGCCGGTGCTGCCGACCACCAGCAGGCCGCCGTCGGCGCGCTGCGCGATGTCGAGGATCACGTCGCCGGCGTCGAAGTCCAGCACGCGGTACGCCGCCAGCGTCGTGGCGCCTGCGGGCACCAGCGCCAGGAAGGCGTCCCAGCCGTCGGCCGTCCCGGCGCTGCGCACGCGGCCGGCCACGGCGACCTGGCCACCCACCCAGCGCAGTGCGTGCAGCTCGCCGCGGTACCGGGTGTCGATGGCGGTCGTGCCCACGCGCTGGCCGGTGCCGCTGAACTGGCTCAGCAGCACGCCGTTGAACAGCTGCGGGTCGAGGGTCTCGCCGAAGTACTGCGTGTGGCCCTCGACGCCGTCGGTGAAATCCAGGCTCACCGCCAGCGCGATGCGGCCCTGCGGGTCGGCGTCCAGCACGACGCGCCACTGATGGTCCAGGCTCTTGAACGGATCGAAGCTGCCGCTGGTCATGAAGCGCGCGCCGATGTAGACACCCGGCTCCACGATGCGGCGCCATTGGCCGGTGAAGCCGGTGCCGGCCGCGTAGCCCACGCGGTGCAGCACCACCGCATGGCGGCCCGAGCGGAAGGCCAGCGCGACGTCCTCGCCCAGCGGCGCGAGGCGCGCGGCGTCGCGGGTGATGTGGGGCAGCAGCGACTGCGGATCGCGGGCGTCGCGCGGGTTGCCGACGAAGGGGTCGCTGGCGGCCAGCGGGTCGAGGAAGTCCTGCTCGCGCAACACCTGGCCCGCGGCGGACACGCGCAGCAGGCGCAGCTCGCGGTCGCTGCCCAGCAGCAGGCTGAGCTGGCCCGACGGATGCAATGCGAAGTCCAGCAGCGACCAGCCCGCCGGCGGCACGAAGTCCGCGCCGCCGCTGCCGCCGTCGGGTGGCGAAAGCAGCAAGCGCCGGTCGGGCCGCGTGGGAATCTCGGGCGAGCGCGAGGTCTCGGCCAGCGCCGCCCAGGCCGTGCCCTGGCTGCGCACCTTGACCACCGCCTGGCCGGGCGTGGCCAGTTGCAGCGGTGCGGCGTCGCCGCCGCCGGTCCCGCCGCCCCCGCCACCGCAGGCGGTCAACAGCCACATCAGCACGGCGGCCACGCCGTGCCGTCCCGTCATGTTTGTCCTCATCTTTTTCCGCTCCCCGACCGCCCGTTGACTGGCGGCCCGGCAGGCTAGGACGGGCGATGGTGCATGCCGAAAGTCAGCGGCCCACGTCCTAGGGGGAAGGACGTGGGCCGCTGGCAGGGGCGGGCGGTCAGGCGGCCAGCCGGCCGGCCTGGTAGTCGCGCACCGCCTGGATCAGTTCGGACTCGTGGTTCATCACGAAGGGACCGTACTGCACGATAGGCTCGTTCAGCGGCCGGCCCGCGATCAGCAGCGCGCGCGTCGGCTGCTCGCCGGCCTGCAGGCGCACGCCGTCGCTGCCCGGCGTGTTGGCGAAGATCGCCATGCGGCCGGCCGGCACGGTGCAGCCGCTATCGAATTTCAGCGCGCCGTCGTACACATAGGCGAACACGTTGTGCCCGGCCGGCAGCAACTGCTCGAAGCGGGCGCCCGGCGCGAGCTGCAGGTCGAGGTACAGAGGCTCGGTGTAGTCGCGCTGCACTGCGCCGGCCACGCCGTGGCTCTCGCCGGCGATGACGCGCACGCTCGCGCCGTCCAGTTCGAACGTCGGCACCTCGGCGTCCGTGATGTCGCGGTACCACGGGTCGCACAGCTTGTCCTTGGCTGGCAGGTTCAGCCACAGCTGGAAGCCCGCCATGCGGCCCTCGCTCTGCTCCGGCGTCTCGCTGTGGATGACGCCGCGGCCGGCGGTCATCCATTGCACGCCGCCGTCGCTGATCAAGCCCTCGTTGCCGGCGGAGTCGCGGTGGCGCATGCGGCCGTTGAGCATGTAGGTGATGGTCTCGAAGCCGCGGTGCGGGTGGGCGGGGAAGCCGGCGACGTAGTCGTCGGGGTTGTCCGTGCCGAAGGCGTCGAGCATCAGGAAGGGGTCGAGCCGGCGCTGCAGGTTGTTCGTCAGCACGCGGTTCAACTTGACGCCCGCACCGTCGCTGGTCGGCTGGCCGGCGACGAGGCGTTCGACCTCGCGCGGGTGGTTCAACAGGGATGTGGCGACGGCGTTCATGGGGTGTCCTCAGGCGGTCAGAAGTTCAGAGATTTGCGCGCGGGCGTTGGCCAGGCCTTGTTCGGCCGCGAAGGCCATGCCCTCGGCGTAGACGAACTCGACATCGGTCATGCCCAGGAAGGCCAGCACGGTGCGCAGGTAGGGTGTCATCTGGTCGCTGGGCTGGCCGCGGTGGATGCCGCCGCGGCTGGTGACGACGAACACCTTCTTGCCGGTCACCAGGCCGACCGGGCCGGTCTCGCCGTACTTGAAGGTGACGCCCGCGCGGGCCACCGCGTCGATCCAGTTCTTGAACTGGGCGGTGACGTTGAAGTTGTACATGGGCACGCCGATGACGACCGTGTCGGCGGCCTGCAACTCGGCGATCAGCGCGTCGTCCAGCGCGACGCGGGCCGCCTGCTCGGGGCTGCGCTGGTCGGCCGGCGTGAAGAGGGCGCCCAGCGCGGCTTCGTCCAGCACAGGCTGGGGCGTCACGGCCAGGTCGCGCACCGTGACGGTGGCGTCAGCCGAGGCGGCGCGCAGGCCGGCGGTCAGTTCGTTGGCCAGGCGGGTGGAGACCGAGCCTTGGTCGTCTTGCAGGCGGCGGGCGCTGGCGTTGATTTGCAGGATGTTCATCAGGGGCTCCGTGGGGGAGGGGTGGCGATGGATGAACTCTAGGAGTGCTGAATCGGCACCGGAAGCCGCCAATCTGCATAAGATTGTTCCGTTGATGGATCAATGAGGGCTGGGAATGGAATCGGACGCCGACGATCTGCTGCTGTTCGCCCGCGTGATGGAGGCCGGCAGCTTCAGCCGCGCGGCCGAGCGGGTGCACTGGCCCAAGAGCACGGTGTCACGGCGCATCGCGGCGCTGGAGACGCGGCTGGGCGAGAAGCTGCTGCTGCGCAGCACGCGCAAGCTGGCGCTGACGGACTTTGGTGCCGGCGTGCTGGAGCATGCGCGGGCCGTGGCCGCGGAGGTGGACGGTGCGCTCGCGCTGGCCCTGCACCGCCAGCGCAAGCCCAGCGGCCGGCTGCGCGTGAGCATGCCGGCCGATTTCGCGCAGAACATCGCCGTGCGCGTGCTCACCGAGTTCGCCATCCAGTACCCCGAGGTCCAGCTGGAGCTGGACCTGACGCCGCGGCGCGTGGACCTCATCGGCGAGGGGTTCGACCTGGCCATCCGCATGGGCGAGCTGGCCGAGGACAGCCAGCTCGCCGCGCGCCGCCTGGCGACGACGCACTGGGGCCTGTATGCGTCGCCCGACTACCTGGCCCGCATGGGCGAGCCGCTGCTGCCGCAGGCGCTGGACCAGATGCACGGGCTGATGCTGCTGAGCCGCACCGGCGAGCCCGTGCCGTGGCAACTGATGCGCGACGGCGCCGAGCCGGTCGTCGTGAAGCCTGTGCAGCGCACGCTGGCCAATGCGCCCAGCCTGCTGGCGCAGATGGCGGAGGCGGGCGTGGGCATCGCGGGCATCGACCGGCTGCTCGTCACCGACGCCCTGGTGGCGGGCCGGCTGCAGCGCGTGCTGCCGGACTGGCGCCTGCCCGGCTCGACCGCCTGGGCCGTGTTCCCGGAGCGGCGGCTGATGCCGCTGCGCACGCGCGTGTTCCTGGAGGCGATGTCAGCCCTGCTGCAGGGCTGCCCGACGCCGGCGGCCTAGGGCAACGACGACCAGGCCGACAGCGAACAGCGCGGCCATGCCCGGCTCGGGCACGGCCGTGGCGAACACGGCGGCGGCGAGCTGCTGGTGGGCCAGCGTCGTCGGATGGATGCCGTCCCAGAACAGCGAGGTGTCCACGTCGCAGTGGTTGACGGCCGCGGCGCAGGCGTTCGTCCAGTTGCTGAAGCCCGAGGCCGCGCCGGCGCTCACGACGCCGGTCATGAAGCTGAACATGTCGAAGCTCATCACGCCGCTGCCGCTGAGCGCGACGTCGAGTGCGTGGTCCATGGCGAAGCTCAGCGACGTGGCCAGCGGCGCGATGCCCATCGCGTTGGCCAGCGGCGTGAGGCCGAAGTTGGGCGTGTTCAGCACCAGCACGTGCTGTGCGCCCGCCAGCTTGAGGCTGGCGACCATGCCGGCCATGTTGCCGGCGTAGGCGGTGATCGTGGCGGCTGCGGTGGCTTCGGCGTTGGCGCCGGCCGCGATGGCTTCCAGCGCCGCGCGCACGTCGTTGCCGCCGCCGGCCACCACGTACAGCGCGTTCGGGTCGGCGATGTTGCCGGTCGCTCCCAGGTAGGTGCCGACCTGCGTCTGCAGGCTGTACGGGAAGCCCGGCAGGCCTGGCACGTCGCTGCCGTTCAGGCCGGTCTGAGCGCCGCCGAAGGCGTAGTTGCTGCCGCCCGCCACCGAGGGAGCCAGCGGCACGCCGAGGGACTGCGCCAGGTATTGCGTCCAGACCATGCCGTTGGAATAGGTGCCGGCGGCCGACGGGATCTGGCTGTAGAAGCCGTCGCCCGTCACGACGACGGGTGGCAGCGCGCCGCCGAAAGCAGCGGTGAGCAGGATCGCGTTGTTGCCGCTGTCGGACAGGCTGTCACCGAAGACCACGAGACCGGAGAACGGCCCCGCGGCCGACGCCGACAGCGCAGCGGCGCAAAGACTCAGGCCCGCGAATGCGCGGGTGAGCAGACGGATGGACATGACGACTCCCTGTTTAGTGCCACGGCACATCGCTGCGGCGGCGGCAGCATCAGGGGGCGGCCCGGAAGCGTCAAGCCCCCGCGCCTGAGCGGGGCTCAGTCATCGCTGTTGTTGAAAGCGATCTCCACGGCCACCTCGCGCGCCCGTGAAACCGGGGCGAAACGCCATTGCTTGACGGCATCGACGGCTGCGGTGCCCAGGCGCGCATGGCTGGCCTTGACGGCCTGCGCCTGGCTGACCGTGCCGTCCGGTGCGACGGTGAACTGGATTTGCGCGAAGCCCTTCTTCAGGTTCTGCTGCAGCAACTGCCGCGGGAAGGTCGGGTCGACCTTGGCGAGCAGCTTGAGCGGCTCTTCAACGGCTTCGGCCGCTTCGGCGGGCTGCGGCGCAGGTTCGGCGGCCTGCGCCGCGGTGACCATCGGCGCGCCGGGGTCAGGCGTCGGCGCGGCAGACGCGAGCACGACGGGATCGGGCTGGGGTTCGGGGGGCGGCGCCGTGGCGATGGCGGACGACGGCGCGGTGGTCGGCGCTTGAGCCTGAACCTGGGCTGTCGGTTGAGCGGCGTTGTTCGGCGCAGGCGGCGGTTTGGGCGCGGCGGCCGTGGGGGCGGTTGCGGGCTTGCGCACGGCCGGTGCCGGCGCAGGCGCCTGGCGGCTGGCGCCCTTGTCGGCGTTCAGCTTGATCCAGTGGAAGACCGCATCGGCAGCCTTCTGCGCGCGCTCCAGCCCGTTGTCGGCCTTGGCGGGCTCTTGCTGCGCGCCGGCCGGCCCGGCCAGGCCCAGCAGGGCGCCGGCAACGGCAGTCAGCGTGAGTGCCAGCGGGGGGCGCGGGCCAGGGGTCATGACAGCTCCACAAAAACAGGTCTGCCGGCCACAGCGCGGCCTGGATGGGGTCGGCGGACTCTAGTCAGCCTTGTGGAAGGCACCAGTGGGTTTGTCCCGTAGATGACGCCGTCAGGTCGGGCAGGCGGGAAAGCGTCACGCTTGGCCGGCCAGCAGCGCGCGGCAGCGCTTCTCGTGCTGCTGGATCTCGGCGAGCGTGACCTCGATGTCGCGGCGCTGCTGTTCGAGCTGCTCCCGATGCTGGGCCAGGATGACCAGGAAGGCCTGCAGCTGCGGTGCGGCGCTGGCCTGGCTGTCGTACATGTCCACGAGCTGCTTGATCTCCTGCAGCGCCAGCCCCAGGCGTTTGCCGCGCAGCGTCAGCTTCAGCCGCGTGCGGTCGCGCGGCGTGTAGACCCGGTTGCGGCCCTTGCGGCCGGGCTCCAGCAGGCCCATGTCCTCGTAGAAGCGGATCGCGCGCGGCGTGATGTCGAACTCGGCGGCCAGCTCCGTGATGGTGAAGGTGGTTTCGGTCGCAGTGGAGACAGGGCGGCGAGGGGGCATGGCTACACTCGATTGACGTAAACGTCAGTCTAAGACCACCCGGACCCTGCCATGGCCAACGCGCGCGAATCGGAACTCCATTACCCGCTGGGCGATACGCTGCCCGGCCCCGGCGAGGCCCTGGACCTGGCGCCCGGCCTGCGCTGGGTCCGCATGGGCCTGCCGTTCGCGCTGGACCACATCAACCTGTGGCTGCTGCGCGACCGTCTCGACGGCCGCGAGGGCTGGACCATCGTCGACTGCGGCATCGCCAGCGACGACACCCGCGCGAACTGGGAGCAGGTGTTCGCCCATCACCTGGACGGGTTGCCCGTGCTGCGCGTGATGGCGACGCACTTCCACCCCGACCACCTGGGCCTGGCCCACTGGCTGACGGAAAAATGGCAGTGCCGCCTGTGGATGAGCGCCACGGACTTCAACCTCGCGCGGCTGGCCAGTTCATCCACCGTGGGCATGGGCGGCGCGGCGGCCGCGGCCTTCTTCGGCAGCCACGGGCTGACCGACGAAGAGGCCCTGGTGAAGATCCGCGACCGGGCCGACTACTACCCCAAGATGGTGCCCGTCGTGCCGGCCAGCTACCGGCGGCTGATGGACGGCATGGTCATCGACATCGGTGGCCGCGGCTGGCGCTGCATCTCGGGCTATGGCCACGCGCCCGAGCACATCAGCCTGTTCTGCGGCGATGCCCAAGGGAGCCCGCTGCTGATCTCGGGCGACATGGTGCTGCCGCGCATCTCGACCAACGTGTCGGTCGTCGACGTCGAGCCCGAGGCGGACCCGCTGACGCTGTACCTGGACTCGCTGTCGCGCTACCTGGACCTGCCAGCCGACACGCTGGTGCTGCCGTCGCATGGCAAGCCGTTCCGCGGCCTGCACGAGCGCATCGACCAGCTCCGCGAGCATCACGACGAGCGGCTGGCCGAGGTCATCGCCGCCTGCACGGCCGAGCCGACGCACGCGGCCGGCCTGCTGCCGGTGCTGTTCAAGCGCAAGCTGGACCTGCACCAGACCACCTTCGCGATGGGCGAGTCGATTGCCCACCTGAACGCGCTGTGGCTGCGGGGCGAGCTCAGGCGCGATCTGGGTGCCGACGGCGTCTACCGCTTCGTGCCGTCCTGATGCAGCGAGCCTTTCGCGCAGAAAGTGAAACGCCGCCGCGGGGAGAGCCCGGCGGCGGCGCATCGGCCTTGCGGCGGTACCTGCTCCCGTTTTTGGGCGGGCTCGGTGCCTGCCTTTGGGTACCGCTGATGACAGCTTCACGAAGGAGTGTTGCCGAAGCCCGATGCCCAGGGATGACGGCGGCACGGGAATATTCACCACCCACGCCGGGCGGCGTCACTGCACGACGATGGATTCCTCGCGCAGCGCCTCGCGGGAGCGCTCGAAGTCGGGCAGCACGGAACGCACGGTGTCCCAGAACGCCGGGCTGTGGTTCATCTCGCGCAGGTGCGCCAGCTCGTGGGCCACGACGTAGTCGATGATGGCCGGCGCGAAGTGGATGAGGCGCCAGTTCAGCCGGATGGAACCGTCGGCGCTGGCACTGCCCCAGCGGGTCTGGGCCGAGGACAGGCGCAGCGAGGTCATCGCGACGCCCAGCCTGTCGGCGAACTGCCGGCAGCGCGGCAGGAAATCTTCCTTCGCGCGCGCCTGCAGCCAGGATTGCGTCAGGTCGCGGATCTGCTCCGCGGCTGCCCCATGGGGCAGCGGCAGGTGCAGCTCACGCGTGGCGGCGTCCCAGGTGACGCCACGCTCGCCGGGCGACACGACCATCGTCAGCGCCTCGCCCAGGTAGGGCAGGCGGCCGCCGTCCGTCCAGTCGATGCGCGCGGCCTGCATGCGCTGCTGGCGCTCGCGCTGCTCGACCAGCTTGCGCAGGATCCACTCGCCCTTGTGATGCAGCGCCTGCTCGATGTCGGTGACGGGCACCCAGCGCGGCGCGCTGACGCGCAGGCCTTGCGGGCCGACGACGAAGCCGATGGAACGCCGCCGTGCACGCCGCAGCTCGTAGCCCACGCGGTGCTGGCCCAGCCACAGTTCGTGCCGCGCCTTGGCGCTGCCGGGCTCGGCGGGCGCGAGGTCGGCCTCGGCCCCGAACAGCGACAACTGGCTGTCCTGCAGCAGTGGGGCCGGGCGCTTGGCGGGCATGCTCAGGGCTTGGTCGCGACAGGGGAGGCGGCGCCGGCCGCCGGCGGGCTGGTGTAGGCCTCGGGGTCGAGGCGGCGCATTTCCGACTCGATCCAGTCCTTGACCTCGCGCATCATCTCGGCGGGCTCGCGGCCTTCGGGGCGGATCTGCCGGCCGATGGAGATGTCCACCACGCCCGGGCGCAGCAGGAAGCTCTTGCGCGGCCAGCAGCGCGCCGCGGTCGCCGCGATGGGCACCACGGGCAGGCCGGCCTCGATGGCCAGCCGCGTGCCGCCGGTCTTGTAGTCCCCCGCCTGGCCGCGCGGGATGCGCGTGCCCTCGGGGAACATGATGACCCAGTTGCCCTGGCCGCCCAGCCGCTTGCCCTGCTTCAGCACCTTGTTCCAGGCCTCGGTGCGGCGGCCGCGGTCGATGTGGATCATGTCCATGCGCGCCATCGCCCAGCCGAAGAACGGCACGTACAGCAGCTCACGCTTGAACACGTAGGCCAGCGGATGGCTGAACAGCGCCGGGTAGGCGAAGGTCTCCCAGGTGCTCTGGTGCTTGGACAGCAGCACCACGCCGGCGCGGCGGTCCTCGGCGGGCGGCAGGTGTTCCATGCCCTGGATGCGCCAGCGGATGCCGCAGATGAAGCGTGCGCTCCAGATGGCGAGCTTCAGCCAGTTCGCGCAGGCCCAGTAGATGGGGTCGCCGCGGCGGAAGATGGACAGGATGACCACCGCCGTGGCCCACGGGATGACCGTGACGATGAGGACGAGGACGAAGATCAGCGAGCGGATGGCGCTCAGCAACGTGGACATCAGTTCAGGTCTCCGGCCTGGGTATCGGGGGCGAGGGTTTCGCCGCGCTGCTGGGCGATGCGGCGGCGGCCTTCCTGGATGATGACTTCGGCGCAGGCGGTGAGGTCCGCGTGCACGCGCGCGCCGGGCACGGCCGCCAGCACTTCCTGCAGCTGGTGCGCTTCCAGCCCGCCCAGCGGGCCGCTGAGCACCACGTGCGGCACGCAGCCGGCGGCGCGCGCGGTCAGCAGGTCGGTCAGCGACGCGCCCACCATGTGCACCGCGGCCAGCTCCACGTCGAAGCGCTGGCCGATCTGCTGGATCAGCCCCGGCAGCGGCTTGCGGCAGTCGCAGCCTTCCTCGGGCGTGTGCGGGCAGAAGAAGGCCGCGTCCAGCCGCCCGCCCTTTTCGGCCAGCAGCTGGTTCAACCGCAGGTGCACCGCGTTCAGCGACGCCATGTCCAGCAGGCCGCGGCCGATGCCGGCCTGGTTGGTGGCCAGCACGGTATGCCAGCCGCTGTGGTTGAGCCGCGCCACCGCCTCCAGCGCGCCGGGCAGCGGGTCCAGTTCCTCGGGCGCCTTGACGTGATCGTCGCGGTAGCGGTTGATCGTGCCGTCACGGCCGAGGATGACGAGCTTCATGCCGTGGACGTGGTCGGTGCGCATGGCTGTCAGCGGCGCACGGCCGCCCGAAGACGCTGAGCGCCCCCTCGGGGGGCTGAGCCCGCGCAGGCGGCGTCCAGTGGACGTCGCGTGGCTGGCGAAGAAGCGGGCCACTGGCCCGATGCGGCCTGCAAGGCAGCGAGCGGAAGCGAGCGTGGGGGCGTCATGTCAGGCAAGGCGCGACAGGTCGGCCACGCGGTTCATCGCCGCGTGCAGGCGGCCCAGCAGGGCCAGGCGGTTGGCGCGCAGCGCCGGGTCCTCGGCGTTGACCATCACGTCGTCGAAGAAGGCGTCCACCGGCGTCTTCAGCGCGGCCAGGGATTTCAGCGAGCCGGTGTAGTCGTGCTGTTCGAACAGCAGGTCGGCAGCGGGCTGCACGTCGTCGATAGCCTTCGCCAGCGCCTGTTCGGCGGCTTCCTTCAGCAGCGCCGGGGCGATGGCCGTGGGCAGCTCGCCTTCGATCTTCTTCAGGATGTTGCCCACGCGCTTGTTGGCGGCGGCCAGCGAGGCGGCTTCGGGCAGCGCGGCGAACGCGCGCACGGCTTCGAGCCGGCGTGGCACATCGCCCAGGCGCGTGGGGTTCAGGGCCAGCACGGCGTCGACTTCCTGCGCGCTGTAGCCCTGGTCGCGCACGCCCACCGCCAGTCGGTCGGCGAAGAACGTGAGCAGCGCCTGGCGTGTGGCTTGCGGGGCCTCGATCAGTTCGCCGAAGGCCGGCACGGCCGCGTCGACGAGCGCGGGCAGCTCCAGCGGCAGGTTCTTCTCGACCAGGATGCGGATGACGCCCAGCGCGTGGCGGCGCAGCGCGAACGGGTCCTTGTCGCCGGTGGGCAACTGGCCGATGCCGAACAGGCCCACCAGCGTCTCCAGCTTGTCGGCCAGCGCCACGACCGTGCCGGTGTGGTTGCGCGGCAGCGCATCGCCGGCGAAGCGGGGCTTGTAGTGGTCCTCGATGGCGATGGCCACGCCGTCGCGCAGGCCTTCGTGGCGGGCGTAGTAGCCGCCCATGATCCCTTGCAGCTCCGGGAACTCGCCGACCATGTCGGTCAGCAGGTCGCACTTGGCGAGTTGCGCGGCCTGCTGCACCTTGCTGTCCAGCACCTTGAACTCGTCGTCGGCCTCCACCGTGTAGGGCAGCGTCGCCATGCTGAGCTGGTTGACGATGGCGTGGGCAATGGCCCGCACGCGCTCGGCGCGCTCACCCTGGCTGCCCAGCTTGCCGTGGTACACGACCTTGGCCAGGCCGGGGAGTCGGTCGGCGAGGGTTTTCCTGCGGTCCTGGTCGAAGAAGAACTTGGCGTCGGCCAGGCGCGGGCGCACGACGCGCTCGTTGCCCTGCACCACGGCGCTCGCGTCGCTCGGTGCGATGTTGCTGACGACCAGGAAATGGCGGGTCAGCTTGCCTTGCGCGTCCAGCAGCGGGAAGTACTTCTGGTTGGCCTTCATCGTCAGGATGAGGCATTCCTGCGGCACGGCCAGGAACTCGGCCTCGAAGGCGCAGGTCAGCACGTTGGGGCGCTCGACGAGGGCCGTCACTTCGTCGAGCAGCCCGTCGTCTTCGATGGGCGTCAAGCTCAGCGCATCGGCGGCGCCCTTGAGCTGGCGTGCGATCTCGGCGCGGCGCTCGGCGAAGCTGGCGATGACGGCGCCCTGCTCGAAGAGCTGCGTGGCGTAGCTGTCGGCGGAATCGATGCTGACGGTGGCCTGAGCGGCCTCGAAGCGGTGGCCGCTGGTCGTGCGGCCGGCGGTCAGGCCCAGGGCCTGGACGGGCACGACATCGCCGCCGTGCAATGCGATCAGGCCGTGGGCCGGCCGCACGAACTTCACGTCCGTCCAGCCGTCCGCCAGCTGGTAGGTCATGACCTTGGGGATGGGCAGCCTGGCGAGGGTCTCGTCCAGCGCCTTCTGCAGGCCTTGCGCCAGCGTCGCGCCGGGCTGCACGCTGTCCCAGAACAGGGCTTCGGCCTTGCCGTCGGGTGCACGCTTGAGTTGTGGCACGACCTTGGGGCCGGCACCCAGGGCCGCGAGCTTCTTCAGCAGCGCGGGCGTGGCCTGGCCGTCGGCGGTGAGCGCCACGGCGGCAGGCATCAGCTTCTGCTGCACCGCCTTGTCGGCGGCCTTCGCGGCGACGCTGGTCACGTGCACGCCCAGCCGGCGCGGCGACGCGAACGACGTGACGGCCGCATCGGCCGGGGCCAGGCCTTGCGCCTTCAGGCTGTCGGCCAGCACGGTGGCGAAGGACTCGCCCAGCTTCTTCAGCGCCTTGGGCGGCAGCTCTTCGACAAACAGTTCAACGAGCAGATTCATCAGGCCGCCTTCTTGTTCTTCAGTTCGATCTGCGCAATGACTTCATCCGCGCGCTCCTTCAGTGCCATCGGGAAGCCCAGCCGCGCGCGGCTGTCCAGGTAGCTCTGCGCCACGGCGCGCGCCAGGTTGCGGATGCGGCCGATGTAGGCGGCGCGTTCGGTCACGCTGATGGCGCCGCGCGCGTCCAGCAGGTTGAAGCTGTGGCCGGCCTTCAGCAGTTGCTCGTAGGCGGGCAGTGCCAGGGCCTGCTCCATCAGGTGCTTGCTCTGCTTTTCGTGCGCGGCAAAGGCGCCCAGCAGGAAGTCCACGTCGCTGTGCTCGAAGTTGTACGTCGACTGCTCCACCTCGTTCTGGTGGAACACGTCGCCGTAGGTCAGGCCGTCCGTGTAGACCAGGTCGTACACCGACTCCTTGCCCTGCAGGTACATGGCCAGGCGCTCCAGGCCATAGGTGATCTCGCCGGTGATGGGCTTGCAGTCGATGCCGCCGACCTGCTGGAAGTAGGTGAACTGCGTGACTTCCATGCCGTTCAGCCAGACCTCCCAACCCAGGCCCCAGCAGCCGAGCGTCGGGTTCTCCCAGTCATCCTCGACGAAGCGCACGTCGTTCTTCTTCAGATCGAACCCCAGCGCCTCCAGCGAGCCGAGGTACAGCTCCAGGATGTTGGCCGGCGCGGGCTTCAACACGACCTGGTATTGGTAGTAGTGCTGCAGGCGGTTGGGGTTCTCGCCGTAGCGGCCGTCCTTGGGGCGGCGGCTGGGCTGCACGTAGGCGGCCTTCCAGGGCTCGGGGCCGAGGGCGCGCAGGAAGGTGGCGGTGTGGCTGGTGCCGGCGCCGACTTCCATGTCGTAGGGCTGGAGCAGGGCGCAGCCCTGTTTTGACCAATAGTCCTGCAGCGTCAGGATGATTTGCTGGAAGGTCAGCATGAGATGCGTCGGAAAGGGGGTGGCCGATTCTATGGGGCCGCCTTCCGCAGTCCGATCAGGGTCAGCAGCGCAATCGCCCAGAGCGGCCACAGGCCCAGCAGGGCCAGCCAGCGGGCATACGGCGTGGTGCCGGTGCGGCCGTCGACCTCGGCCTCCAGCACGCCGCGAACCAGGGCCGGCAGCCGCGTCGTGACGGCGCCGTGGTGGTCCACGACGGCGGTCGCGCCGGTGTTGGTCGAGCGCACGACGGGCCGCTGGAACTCCAGCGCGCGCATCTGCGAGAACTGCAGGTGCTGGTCCTGGACCATGACGGTGCCGAACCACGCCAGGTTGCTGACGTTGACGAAGACGGTGGCGGCATCGGGACCGACGGCGCTCTGCACGATGTCCTCGCCGAACAGATCCTCGTAGCAGATCAGCGGGCGCAGCCGCTGGCCGGCCACGGCCCAGGCGCGCTGGTGGTCGCCGCGGGCCTGGTCGTCCAGCGGGATCTTCATCGCCCGCACGAACCAGCCCAGGCCTGGCGGGATGAACTCGCCGAAGGGCAGCAGGTGGCGCTTGCCGTAGCTGTAGTCGCCACCCAGCGCGAGCGCCGAGTTCACGAAGCCCTCGTCCGCGTTGCCCAGGAAGGTGCCGAGCAGGGCCGGCCGGTCCGGGCGGGACAGGCGCTCCAGCGTCGCCCGGTCCAGCTCGGCCAGCGGCAACGGCACGACGGACTCCGGCGTGATGACGACCTGCCCGCGCGCCGATTCCACGAGCCGCGCCAGCGTTTCGAGGTTGGCGGCGAAGCGGGCCGGATCGAACTTCTGGTCCTGCGGGATGCTGGGCTGCACCAGCGACACGGCGAGGTGGCCGGTCGATGTGGTGAAGTCCTGTGGCAGCAGTGCGCCGGCCAGCGGCAGCAGCAACGCGGGCGCGGCCCAGGCCGTGGCGCCGCGCTTGAGCAGCACGAGGCCGCACGCCGCCAGCGCGCCCAGCGCCGAGATGCCGTACACGCCCACCCACGGCGCCCAGCCGGCCAGCGGCCCGAGCGTGTGCGCATAGCCGGACGCGATCCACGGGAAACCGCTGAACCAGGTCGCCCGCGCCAGCTCGGCCAGCAGCCAGGCCGGTGCCAGCGCCAGCAGCCGCCAGCGCCCCGGGGCGATCCAGCGGGCGACGAGGCCCAGGGCCAGCGCGTAGTAGCCGCTGAGGAAGGCCGCCAGCAGCGCCACGGCCAGCGCGGCCAGCAGCCAGGGGATGCCGCCGAACTGGTGCATGCTGATGTGCAGCCACCACAGGCCCGAAGCCAGCCAGGCGAAGCCGAACAGCGCGCCGCCCACGGCCGCTGCCCGCGGTGTCGCGCGTTCGATGGTGGCGAACAGCAGCGCCAGCGCAATGATCTGCAGGTACCAGGCGTTGGCAGGGGCGAACGACCCCGTGTGCAGCACGCCCGCGGCCAGCGCGATCGCCGCGGCCCGCCACCCCATCAACCGGCTCACGCCGCGGACTCGTCGTCGGGCGCGCGCGTGACCTTGAACCAGCGCACGGCGCCGCCCCGCGTCAGCATGACGGCGAAGTTCAGCCCGGCCACCTGCACGGACTCGCCGCGGCGCGGCACGCGGCCATGCTCATGGGCGACGAGGCCGCCGATGGTGTCGAAGTCCTGGTCCGGCAGCGCCAGGCCGAAGGCCCCGTTGACGGCCGCGATGGTGGCGTCGCCGGCGATGCGCTGCGTGCCGTCGGCCAGCGTGTAGATGCCGGACTCGCCGTCCTTGTCGTCGAACTCGTCCTCGATCTCGCCGACGATCTCCTCCAGCACGTCCTCGATGGTGATGAGGCCGGCCGTGTTGCCGAACTCGTCGATGACGATGGCGAGATGGTTGCGGTTGGAGCGGAAGTCGCGCAGCAACTCGTTCAGCCCTTTGCTCTCGGGCACGAAGACGGTGGGGCGCAGCAGCGCGCGCAGGTTCAGCTCGGGCGCGCGCTGCATCTTCAGCAAGTCCTTGGCGAGCAGGATGCCGATGATGTTGTCCTTGCCGCCGTCATAGACCGGGAAGCGCGAGTGGCCGGTGTCGATGACCAGGCCCAGCAACTCGTCGTAGGGCGCGTCGATGTCCAGCAGGTCCATGCGCGGCGCGGCCACCATCGCGTCGCCCGCCGACAGCTCGGCCATGCGCAGCACGCCCTCCAGCATCTGGCGCGACTCGGGCTCGATCAGCTCCCGCTGCTCGGCGTCGGCCAGGGTTTCGATCAGCTCGGTCTTGGAGTCGGGGCCGGGGTGCAGGAACTCCAGCATGCGCTCCAGCAGGCCACGGGCCTCGGGCGGGTGTTTGGCGGCCCCGCGACTTGGGGGCCGGCCTGAATGAGGTTCGCTCAAGGGGCGCTGTCAAGGGTTTGCGGAAGGGACAGAATAGCCGATTGGTTTGAAAAGACCTTGTTGCCGGGCGCACAGCCCCCATATCCGCTGCCTTCCCTGAAAAACGGCCCCACCATGTCCACTGCTGCCCAAGGCCTCATCCCCGCCACCATCCTGACCGGCTTCCTCGGTGCGGGCAAGACGACGCTGCTCAAGCGCATCCTGACCGAAGCCCACGGCCAGAAGATCGCCGTCATCGAGAACGAGTTCGGCGAGGAGAACATCGACACCGACATCCTCGTGTCGGACACCAACGAGCAGATCATCCAGATGAGCAACGGCTGCGTCTGCTGCACGATCCGCGAGGACCTGCGCACGACGCTGTCCGACCTCGCCGCCAAGCGCCGCAAGGGCGAGCTGAACTTCGATCGCGTCGTCATCGAGACCACTGGACTGGCCGACCCGGGCCCGGTGGCGCAGACCTTCTTCATGGACGACGAGATCGCCGAGAGCTACCTGCTGGACTCGGTGCTGACGCTGGTGGACGCCAAGCACGCCGACGAGCAGCTCAACACCCGCCAGGAAGCGCGCATGCAGGTGGGCTTTGCCGACCAGATCTTCATCAGCAAGAGCGACCTGGTCGAGCCTGCGGCCGTCGAGGCGTTGATCCACCGCATCAAGCACATGAACCCGCGTGCGCCCATCCAGACGGCGCATTTCGGCGAAGTGGCGCTGTCCAAGGTGTTCGACCTGCGCGGCTTCAACCTGAACGCCAAGCTGGAGATCGACCCCGACTTCCTGAAGGCGGACGCCCACGATCACGACCACCACCATGGTCATGACCACGAGCATGGTGAGCACTGCGACCACCCGCACCACCACGCCCACGACGACGACGTGAAGAGCTTCGTCTTCCGCTCCGACAAGGCCTTCAACCCAGCGAAGCTGGAAGACTTCCTGGGTGCCATCGTGCAGGTGTACGGCCCCAAGATGCTGAGATACAAGGGTGTCCTACACATGAAAGGCACCGACAAGAAGGTCATCTTCCAGGGCGTGCATCAGATGATGGGCTCCGATCTGGGTCCTCGCTGGATGCCTGGCGAGAAGAAACAGAGCAAGATGGTGTTCATCGGCATCGATCTCCCCAAGGAGGTGTTGATGCAAGGCCTGGAAGGTTGCCTGGCGTGATGTTTGATGCCCCTGGGACACCGGTTTCAGGGGGGGTACAGGCCTCGGAAATCCCATGGCTACAATCCGCCGCGCTCAAAATCGGGCCGCCGGCTGATTAGCAGTGAGATTGCAAGGTCTGACACCGCGCCGATGCGCGCCAAGAGCGAGGAGAAGACAGTGAGCAAGACCCCGGCCCCCAAATCCGCGTCCACCAAGGGCGCCAAGAAGACCGACGCTGGCGCCGACGTCGCGATGCTCGAGGCGCCCGCGCCCGGCAACCGCTTCTCGGATCGCTTCGCGCCGCCCAAGCCGCCTGTGCGCGGCGCGCCCCAGCCCGACGAGATCACGCGGGTGGCCGCCAAAGGCGACCCCAAGCTCGCCAATGCCTGGAAGAGCAAGGCGGGCGCCGATCTCAGCGACGCCGAAGTCCTGGCCATGCCGGACTCGGAGTACATGAACGCCAAGCAGATCGAGTTCTTCCGCGCCAAGCTCGAAGGCCTGAAGAGCGAGGTGCTGTCCAACGCCGGCGAGACGACCGAGCATCTGCGCGAGGACACGACCATCGTGCCCGACCCGGCGGACCGCGCCACCATCGAGGAAGAGCATGCGCTGGAACTGCGCACGCGCGACCGCGAGCGCAAGCTGCTGAAGAAGATCGTGCAGTCCATCGCGCGGCTGGACACCGGTGACTACGGTTATTGCGACGAGACCGGCGAACCCATCGGCCTGGGTCGCCTGATCGCCCGTCCGACGGCCACGCTGTCGCTGGAAGCGCAGCAGCGCCGCGAGCTGAAGCAAAAAATGTTCGGCGACTGAAATGGTTCGCCCCTCGCCCGGCCCCGCCCCGCTGAACGCGGGCGCGCCCAGTCGGTCCCACAAGGGGACGGCGATGCTTGCGGGGCGTGCCCCGCAAGCACATCGCCGGACGGGCCGGCTTGGGAGCGGCCCGGCGCTCGGCCCTCTGCAAGCCTGAGAACAGCCGTGTCCGAGTCCAAGCCCGCGGACCCCAAGGAAGGCGACAGCTTCTTCCGCAAGGTCGCGCGCTTCGTCGCCAACCCGACGACCGACTGGGCGGAGATCAACTCCCGCCAGGACGACCCCGAAGGCGACCTCGCCAAGGCGGAGTTGCGGGCGATGGTGGAGCGCAAGCGCCGCAACGACTTCGTGCGCAAGCGCGAGCTCGACATGCTGCGCCGCATCCGCCGCGAAGGCCTGACGCCCGAGCAACTGGCCGCGCTCGCCTCGTCGCCGTCCCGGCTGGGTGAGGACGAGCGCGCCAGCGAGCCCAACTCCAAGATCGACCTGGGCGTGAAAGCCAAGATCGACGAAATCGAGCAGCAGATGGTGGGCGAGAGCTTTGCAACGACGCAGGCCTCGCCGAAGCAGCAACCCGGCTTCTTCGAGACCAGCACACGGCCGGTGGCGTTCGCATCCACGCTGGCTGCGTCGCCCATGGAGCCTGCGAGCGGCCGCGTCAGCGAGTTCTCCAGCCCGCAGGAAGTGCAGCGCCTTCAGGCGCCGACGCCGCCGGCCGCCGTGACGATGGGTGCGGCCATTCCGCCGCTGTCCGACGCCGCGCCGAGCCGTTTGCCCGACCTGCCACCGCTGGACATGCCGCTGTCCTTCACGCTGGCGGAGTCCTCGCCGCAGCTGGAGGTGCAGGAGGCCGTGCACGACCCCGACCTGGACGAGGCCGTCATCGCCTTCGCCAACGCGGATTACGACACCAGCGAGCGCGCGCTGACCGAGCTCGTGCGCCCCGGCGGCAGCCGCAACCTGCACGGCGAAACCTGGCTGGTGCTGTTCGATCACTACCGCGCCACGGGCGCCCATGGCAAGTTCGAGGTGCTGGCGGTCGAGTACGCCCAGCAGTTCGGGCTGTCCGCGCCGCAATGGTTCTCCATGCCCAAGCTGGTGGCCGAGTCGACCCGCCAGGCCAGCCGCTCGCCCATGGCCCGGGCCACGCAGGTCAGTTGGACGGCGCCCGCCACACTGACGGCCGACGACGTGGCGGTGCTGCAAAAGCGCAGCGAGACGCTGCCCATGCCGTGGGTGCTGGACTGGAGCGCGCTGGATCATGTCGAGATCGATGCGGCGATGCGGCTGCGCCAGCTGATGCGCGTCTGGGCGCAGCAACAAGTGGATCAGCGCTGGATCGGGGGCGAACGCTTCCTGAGCCAGCTCAAGGAACTGGCCCCGCTCGGCGAGCGGGACACCGATCCGGCCCTGTGGATGCTGCGCCTGGAGGCGCTGCGCCTGGCCAACCGCCCCGACCAGTTCGACGAGACCGCCATCGACTACTGCGTGACCTATGAAGTCTCGCCGCCGTCGTGGGAGCCCGCGAAATGCCGTGTGCGCATCGGCGGTGCCGGCCTGTCGACCAACGGCCCGGCGTCGAGCACGATGCCCAGCGAGGCCCAGTCGACCTTCCTCGACACCAGCGTTCCGGATGCCGTGAACCTGGCGGCGCATGTCGAGCTGATGGGCCAGCTCAGCGGCGACATGGCCGAACACCTGCGCGCGATGTCTGCCGAGGTGGGCGACGCCAGCCTCATCAACATCTCCTGCACCAAGCTGATCCGTCTGGACTTCATGGCCGCCGGCGACCTGTTGAACTGGGTGCTGCAACGCCGCAGCGAGAACCGCACGGTGGTGTTCGTCGACACGCACCGCCTCGTCGCGCTGTTCTTCGGCGCGATGGGCATCAACGAGCATGCGAAAGTGAAGGTCAGGATCAACTGACGCCGGCCTTGCGAAACCGCGGCCGCACCTCAACTAGGACGGCTATGTCTTCCGATTCTTCCGCCGTCTATCACGGCACCACCATCGTCTCCGTGCGCCGCCAGACGCCCGCCGGCTGGCAGGTCGCCATCGGTGGCGACGGCCAGGTCACCCTGGGCAACACCGTCGTCAAGTCCAGCGCGCGCAAGGTCCGCAAGCTCTACCGCGACCAGGTGCTGGCCGGTTTTGCCGGCGCGACGGCCGACGCGTTCACGCTGTTCGAACGCTTCGAAGCCAAGCTGGAGAAGCACCAGGGCCACCTCGTGCGCGCGGCCGTCGAGCTGACGCGCGACTGGCGCACCGACCGCGTGTTGCGGCGCCTGGAGGCCATGCTGGCGGTAGCCGACCGCACGGCGTCGCTGATCATCACCGGCAATGGCGACGTGCTGGAGCCGGAGCAGGGCATCGTGGCCATCGGCTCCGGCGGCGCCTATGCGCAGGCGGCGGCCAAGGCGCTGCTCGCGCACACCGAGATGAGCGCGGCCGACATCGTCAAGCAGTCGCTGGTCATCGCTGGCGAGATCTGCATCTACACCAACCAGAGCCACACGCTCGAGATCCTGGAGCCGATCCCGGCCGCCTGAGGGCCGGGCGCGGCGGCCGGAGATCAGGGTGTGGGCAGCGGCTTGAGCGTGATGCGCACGGATTCCGCGTACCCGGCATCGCCGCTGGCCGCACCGGCGCCGCTGCCGATCAGGCTGCCGAACAGCAGGCCGGCGATCAGCCCGAGCGGTGCGAACATCTGGTCGCCGATGTTCCTGCTGTGGCTGTCCTTGCGCCGCTGGCTTTCGCCGATCGCGCCGCCCACGGCCAGGCCGATGCCCGCACCGATCAGCGCGTTGCGGCCGGTCGTGCTCTTGGGTTCGAGGCTGGCCTCGCCGGCGTGCTTGCCGTCTTCGCTCGTGCAGTTGATGCGCAGCGGTTCGGCATCCACGCTGACCGTCGCCAGGCCCGGCGCGCTGACCTGCCATTCGCCCGAGCCATTGCGCAGCATGCAGCGCGCGGCACCCAGGTCGGCGCCCTTGTCGTTCGCCACGCTGACGCGCACGCTCTGCAGCTTCACTTTGCCGGTCGTCGTCGCGCAGCCCCCGAGCACCAGTGCGGCGCAGCTCAGCGCCACGATGCCTCGAACCCCGCAAGCTCTCGTCTTCATCATCGAACTCTCCCTGTCATTGGTTTCAGTCGCCGCAGTGCGGCGGCGCCACTCTACCTAACGCCATGAGCAGCATGACCCCCCAGGAAATCGTCTCCGAACTGGACCGGCACATCGTCGGCCAGCAGGCCGCCAAGCGCGCCGTCGCCATCGCGATGCGCAACCGCTGGCGGCGTCAGCAGGTCGACGAGAAGCTGCGCGGCGAGATCACGCCCAAGAACATCCTGATGATCGGCCCCACCGGCGTGGGCAAGACCGAGATCGCGCGCCGGCTGGCCAAGCTGGCGGGCGCGCCGTTCATCAAGGTGGAGGCCACCAAGTTCACCGAGGTGGGCTACGTCGGCAAGGACGTGGACTCCATCGTGCGCGACCTCGTGGAGGTCGCCGTCAAGCAGGAGCGCGAGGGCGCGATGCGCCGCTGCCAGACGCGCGCCGAGGACGCCGCCGAGGACCGCATCCTCGACGTGTTGCTGCCGGGCACGCACGCCGGTGCGGACAGCGACAACGCGACCCGCCAGACGCTGCGCAAGCGCTTGCGCGAGGGGCAGCTTGACGACAAGGACATCGAACTCGACCTGCTCGCGCCCAAGCCCAGCCTGGAGGTGCTCGGCCCCTTCGGCAATCAGCCGGGCATGGAGGACATGGCCGAGCAGCTCAAGGGCATGTTCAGCCAGTTCGGTGCGGGGCAGAAGAAGACGCGCAAGCTCAGGGTCGGCGAAGCGATGAAGCTGCTCATCGACGAAGAGGCCGCCAAGCTCGTCAACGAGGACGAGATCCGCGAGGCGGCGCTCGCCAGCGCGCAGGAGATGGGCATCGTGTTCATCGACGAGATCGACAAGGTCGCGTCCCGCCAGGAGCACGGGGGCGCGGAGGTGTCGCGCCAGGGCGTGCAGCGCGACCTGCTGCCGCTGGTCGAGGGCACGACGGTGTCGACAAAGTACGGCCTCGTGAAGACCGATCACGTGCTCTTCATCGCCAGCGGCGCCTTCCACCTCGCCAAGCCCAGCGACCTCATCCCCGAGCTGCAGGGGCGCCTGCCCATCCGCGTGGAACTGGACTCGCTGTCGGTGGCCGACTTCGAGGCCATCCTGACGAGCACGCATGCCAGCCTGGTCAAGCAGTACCAGGCCTTGCTTGCGACCGAGGGCGTCACGCTGGACCTGCAGCCCGGCGCCGTCCGCCGCATCGCGGAGATCGCCTACGAGGTCAACGAGCGCACCGAGAACATCGGGGCGCGCCGCCTGGCCACGGTGATGGAGCGGCTGCTCGACGAGATCAGTTTCGACGCGCCGCGCCGCAGCGGCGAGACGGTGGTCATCGACGCGCAGGCCGTCGACACCAAGCTGGGGGCGCTGGCTGCCAACGAGGACCTGAGCCGCTTCATCCTCTGACGGGCGGGCGGCGTCAGTGCGGCAGCGGCCTGGCGCTGCCGGTCCAGCGCAGCAGTTGCATCAGCGTCGGTGCCTGCGTCTTGCTGAGCAGGTTGCGCACGTGGCTGCGCACGGTGCTGACGCACAAACCGAGATGGCTGGCGGCGCCGTCGACCGTCATGCCGTCGCCCAGCAGCATCAGCACATGGCGTTCCGTGGCACTCAGCCGGCACTGGCGTGCCAGCGCGTCGATGCGGGCGGCCTGTGTCAGCGCCGGCTGGTCGAAGTGGATCACCACGAGCAGGGCTTCCTCGGGCCAGCCGGTGCTGGCGGCGAGGTCTTCAGGCAGTGGCAGGCAGTGCAGCCAGCCGGTGCTGATCTGTGGCTCGAACCACAGGCCGGTGTGGGAGGGCGAGCCGGCGCGCGCCAGGCGCAGCGGTGGCTCCAGCCGGGCGGCGTCGAGCTGGCCGACCTGCATGAGCCGGTCGGCGGTCACCGTGGCGCGCTGATCCTGCAACAGTGCTTCGGCACTGCGGTTGAAAAAAAGCAGCCGCCGGTCCGGCCGAACCACGAGCATGGGCTGGGGCAGGGCACCGAGCACCTGGCAGGTGTTGCCAGGTGCGGAGGTGCCCGGCTGTGGGCGCACGCTCGCTGTTGCGGTCCGGACGGCGGTCAGCATGAAAATCTCCCTGAGCAGTCAGTCGCGATGACAGCGATTTCTTGTGTCCTCAAGTTTGTGGGTTCGGCGCCGTTTCGGCATTGGCCACATGGCCTGACCAAATGGCCGATGCCAACGAGCCCGCCGCTGGCGCACGGCACTCGATACCATCGCCGAGGATTGCCTGCACACCCATGAACGTCCTGCTCGTCGACGACCACACCTTGTTCAGAGAGGGCATTGCCCTGCTGCTGCGCCCGCTCGTCGAGCCGTTGGAGACCTGGGAGGCCGGCAGCTGCGAGGAGGCCTTCGCGCTGATCGAGCAGCGCGGCGCGGCCGACCTCGTGCTCATCGACCTGGGCCTGCCGGGCGCATCCGGCCTGGTGGGCGTGCAGCGGCTGCGCGAGCTGCATCCGCAGATGCCCGTCGTCGTGATGTCGTCGGCCGACGACAAGGACACCGTGCTGGCTGCGCTGGATGCCGGCGCGATGGGCTTCATCCCGAAGAGCTCGACGTCGGCCGTGATGATCGGCGCGCTGCAGCTCATCCTCGCCAAGGGCATCTATCTGCCGCCCAGCGTCTTCCTGGCGGCGCGCCAGCCTGTGCCCGCGCTGGCCGCCGCCGTGCCTGCCGCGCGCATCGACGCGCCCAGCGCCCCGGCGGCCCGCAACCCTGCCGAGCTGGGCCTCACGTCGCGGCAGATCGAGGTGCTGCACCTGTTGCTGCAAGGGCAGTCGACCAAGCTGATCGGCCGGGCACTCGACCTGTCGCTGAGCACCGTGAAGGCCCACACGTCGGCGGTGCTGCGGGCGCTCAACGTCACGACGCGCACCCAGGCCGTCGTCGCCGCCGGGCGCATGGGCTTGCGCTTCGACGCCGGTGCGCCGCCTCAGGCCAGGCTGCCGAGCGAGGCCTTGAGCGCCGCCATCAGGCGCTGAAGACCTACCGGCTTGTGCAGCAGGCCGGCGCCCAGCGCCGCCGCCGCCGAGAGCAGGCTCGCATCGGTGTCGGCCGTCACGATCAGCGCCGGGATGGGCTCGTCGTAATGGGCGCGCAGCCGGCGGATCACGTCCAGCCCGTCGCCGCTGTCGCCGAGCCGGAAGTCGGTCAGGATGAGGTCGGGCGAGCGCAGGTGGGCCTGCAGCTGCGCCAGGGCCTTGTCGCCGTTCGCGGCCGTCACCACATGGCAGCCGGCCGCGAGCAAGGCGTCGCGCACGGCGTCGCGGTTGGTCGCCTCGTCGTCCACGACGACGATGAAGTTGCCGTCCAGCATCGGCAGCGGCTCGCCCGATGCACCGCCGGCCGCCGAGGGGGCCAGCGCGCTGGCCGCCAGCGGCATCGTGACCTTGAACACCGAGCCCTGTCCTTCGCGGCTGTGCACGGTGATCGAACAGCCCAGCAGGTGCACGCAGCGCCGCACGATGGACAGGCCCAGGCCCAGGCCCTTCTCCTGGCCGCTGCCCGGCGTGCCGATGCGGAAGAACTCCTCGAAGACCGCCTCGCGGTGCTCTTCGGCGATGCCCGGCCCGGTGTCCCAGACCTGCAGTTCGCAGCTGTTGCCGCGGCGCCGGCAGCCAACCAGCACACCGCCGCGGCGCGTGTAGCGGATCGCGTTGGCGAGCAGGTTGCCGACGATGCGCTCCAGCAGCGTCGGGTCGCCGCGCACCATCCAGCGCCCGGGCCGCACGCGCAGCGCCAGCCCCTTCTCCTGGGCCTGCGGCGCCCAGGTGTGCGCCGCACGCGCCAGCAGCCAGCCGAGGTCGACGTCCTCGATGTGCGCGTGCACGGCACCGGCGTCGAGCTTGGAGATGTCGAGCAGGTTGCCGAACAGGTTCTCCATCGTCGTCACGGACGACTGCACCTTGTCGGCCAGCTCCGTCTGCGCCGACTCGTTGAGCCGGCCGCGCAGCACGCCGACGAGCAGGCTGATGGAGTGCATGGGTTGGCGCAGGTCGTGGCTGGCGGCGGCCAGGAAGCGCGTCTTGGCGGCGTTGGCGCGCTCGGCTTCCTGCTGGCGCTGCGACAGCTCGGCCGTGCGCTCGGCGACCTTGGCCTCCAGGCTTGCGTACAGCGCGCTCAGGCGCTGCACCATCGCGTTGAAGTCGTTGGCCAGGTCGGCGGTCTCGTCGTTGCGGCTGGCGCTGACCGTCGTGCTGAGGTCGCCGGCGGCGATGCGCGACGTGGCCGTCCGCAGCGCCACGATGGGGGCGGCCATGCGCCGCGCGAACGCGATGCCGGCGATCACCGCCGCCACGGCGCCCAGCGCCATGACGACCAGCGTGCGGGTCAGCGTGGCCCAGGCGTGCTGCAGCGCCGCGCTGCGCTGCTGCTCCATGAAGACCATCCAGTCGGTGCCCGGGATCTGCGCCGCCGTGACGATGACGGGCTGGCCCGCGAGGTCGCTCGTGGCGAAGCCGCGCAGCAGCGTCGGCTGCAGGCCCCGCCCGCGCAGCGCCTGCTGGAAGGCGTCGGAGCCGGACAGGTCCAGCCGGGCCAGCACATGCGTCGCGCGCGGGTGCGCGATCAGCGTGCCCTGCGCATCGACGATGTAGGCCAGCATGCCGTCGCTGGCCTGCGCGCGTTTGACGATGTCGCCGAGCAGCCGCAGGTCGACCGTCGCGATCACCGCGCCCTGGCCGTCGGAGGCGGCCATGCGGATGCCCGGCAGGCCGTGCTGGCGGAAGAAGGTCTGGCCCAGCCGGATGGCGTCATCCCGCGGCGCGGCGAGCAGCGCGGGCTCCTCGGCCGGCAGGCCGCTGTCGATGCGGTCGGGCTGCAGCCGCGACACGAACAGCTCCTCACGGCCTTGCGCATCGACCGCCTGCAGGTCCGTGATGGCCGGCACCAGCTGCATCTTGCGGTAGAACTCCTGGCGGCGTTCGGCGGGGCCGAAGCCGGGGTGGCCCCAGGGCAGCTTGGCCACGTCGCGCACGGTGGACTGGATGTCGCCCATGTAGGTGCCGATCTCGCGTGCCGCACTGGCGGCCAGCACCTCCTGCAACTGCTCGATGCGCTCCAGCGATTCCCGGTAGCCGAAATAGCTTTCCGTCGAACCGAGCACGAGCAGCAGGCCCACGATGAGGCTGCTCATCCACAGCGCGAAGCGCCGGGACAGCGGCAGGTAGGGCGGCCTGCCCCCTCGGTGCCAGCGTCGGCGCGTCATCGGTAGACGAGGTCCGCGCGCTGGACGATCTGCGGCGACGGCGCGGGAAAGCCGCCGCTGGACAGCGGTCGCACGGCCAGGATGGTCTTGTAGGGCCGCTGGACCGGGATGGCGCCGGCCCGCTCGCCCTGCAGCACGCGCTCTGTCAGGTCCATCATGGCCGGCCAGCGGAAGCTGTTGTCCGCCACGTACGCCAGCGGTGCACCGCGCTGCACGTCCCGCGTGTAGCCCACGATGACGGGTTTGCGCCACTGCTGCAGGCGCTGCAGGATGGCTTCCCCCCGCAGGTTGGCCAGGCCGCTGGGCGGCAGGCTCCAGGCGTCGAAGGCGCGGGCGCCGGGCTCGTCGAGCAAGCGCATCGCCTCGTCCACCTTGTCGGCCAGCAAAATCGTGACCGCCAGCCCGAGGCCGTGGCCGAAGCCCGGCAGCAAGGTCCCGGCGTCGGTGTTGTCCGCCCAGGGACGGTCCATCAGCACGGCCACCGTGCGGATGCCGGGGTAGGCGTCGCGCAGCACTTCCAGCCGCTTGCGGTCCAGGTCGTCCGCCATCCAGACGCCGGCGAAGGCCTCGCTGCGACTGCCGGTGGACGTGACGATCCCGCTGCGCACGGGGTCGCTGAAGCTGGTGAAGACGACCGGGATGTCCGACCGGCGCTGGCGCACCGCGGTCGCGGTGGCCGTCGACGGCGCGACGATGAGGCTGGGGCGCAGGGCCAGCGCCGCCGTCACGGCCTCTTCGATGCGCGCCTCGTTCTCCAGCAGCGCAGGCAGGTGGTGCATGTGCACGCGCCGGCGCAGCTCGGCGGGCAGCCGCTCCAGCTGGGCCTCGTAGTGCTGGAACACCGGGTCTTCGGCGGCGGAGATGCGGCCCAGATAGGCGACGTGGATGGGCGCGGGCCCAACGGCGGCATCCGACCGCGCGAGCACGGCGATCAGCAGACCCAGCAGCATCGGCACCCACGCATGGGCCATTCGGGCAATACGCATCCCAGACATCCGTCCCTATCCTGGCGCAGAGGCGGCCGCTCCACGGCCGCGTCATCAAAACAGGAGGCCATCATGGCGCATGAAGAGGGCAAGGGTGCGGCATCGCCGCAATCGGAGGACGTCGGCGCGACCGTTGCGCTGCAATTTCGCCTGGGCGGCGAGCAGGGCATCGCGTCGCTGAGCGAGCCGCTGGTGGCCACGTTGACCCCATCGGGCAATGCCGGCGGCGCCGGCTCCACGGTGCAGCTGGACGCGCTGAGCAGCGAGGTCATCGCCGCGCTGAGCTCGGTGCCCATCGACCTGGTCATCTTCACCGCCGTCGAGGGCGACGAGCCCGAGACGCCGTTCTATGCCGACGTGGACGAGCGCATCGCCCCCGGCACCGTGACCATCCAGTCGACGCAGCAGGAGCGCCAGCTTTCCAACGCATCGCTGCCACCCATCGACTCGGCCACGCTGCAGGCGCTCTTCACGAAGAAGCACTGACGCCGCAGCCGGCGCGGCCGGCGCCGATCAGCGCCGGCTGGCCGCGATGGCCAGCAGGCCGTCGAAGATCAGCCCCTCGACCAGCTCGTGCGGCGCGTCCAGCGCCGGAGCGACCTTCCAGCCCGCGCCGCCCGTCATCAGCAGCAGCGGCGCACGCCCCTCGCGCTGCGTCAGCAGGCGGACCATGCGCTCGACGGCGCCGGTGATCGCGAACGTGCCGCCCGTGGTGAGCGCGTCGCTCGTGTTGGTCGGGAAGTCGCGCACCTCGCCGGTGGGCACGCGCAGGCCGGCCGTGCCACCTTCCAGCGCGCGCAGCATGATGCCGTGGCCGGGCAGGATGAGGCCGCCGAGGAACTGCGCGTCGCTGGACAGCGCCTCCACCGTGACCGCCGTGCCGACCATCACCACCAGCACCGGCCCCGTGAAGCCGCGCGCCCTTGCATGCGCATGGGCGCCGACGACGGCCACCCACCGGTCCGCGCCCAGGCGCGTCGGGTGGTCGTAGCCGTTCTTGACGCCGGCCGCCTCGACGTCGGGCACCACCCAGCGCGGCGTCAGGTCCCAGTGCTCCATCTGCTCCTCGACACGGCGGCGCACCGCGTCGCCGGCCACGTTGGCGCCCAGGATGCGGGTCGGCGGGGCCAGGCCGTGCCAGTCCTCGTCGGCCAGGCGGTCGATGTTTTCCAGGAACACGGCACCCTGCTGCAGCGGCGCAGTGCCGGGTGCGGCGCCGTCCGCGTAGACGGCCCACTTGAGCCGGGTGTTGCCGATGTCGATGGCCAGAAAGCTCATGGGGGGCTGTGGCGTGAACGATGCCGCGAGCCTAACAGTTGGTTTTGCGCGCCCGGGGGCGGGTTTCTGCTTCAATCGCCGGCCACCCCCCAGGAGAACTCCCATGCTGCGTCGCATGCGCATCCAGGCCCGGCTGTGGCTGGCTTTCGGCATCATCCTCGCGATGACGGCACTGCTGGTGGTCGTGGGCGGCTTCGGGCTGAACGTGTCGCAGAAGGCCTTGCAGGGCATCACGCAAAAGCTCATCCCCACGTCCAACATCACGATGGCCGCGCGCAGCCATCTGCTGCAGAGCAAGACGGCCACGTCCACGCTGGTGGCGTCCATCTTCAACAAGGAGGGCACGGCCCGCGCCCGCCAGGAGTGGGACGCGGCCCAGGCGGCGCTGGACAAGTCCATGGACGACTTCGGCGCGGTGACGACCGAGGACGCGAGCCGTGCAGCGCTGGCGAAGTTCCGCGGCCTCATCACCGCGTACCGCCAGGCCGTGCGCCCGGTGGCCGACAAGCTCGTGGTCGACAGCTACCCCGACGCGCAGGCGGCCTTCGAGGACATGAAGGCCGCCGACGCCGCCTACGACCCGGCGCTGACCATGCTCAACAACATCGAGGGCGACCTGAAGAAGCGTGGCGACGAGGTCTTTGCCAAGGTGGACGGCCTGGTCGGCAGCGTGTTCTTCGGCTTCATCGTCACCTTCGTCGTCTGCATCGTCGTGGGCGCCGTGCTGGCGGCGCGGATCTCGCGCTCCATCATCGGCCCGCTGACCTCGGCCCAGCGCTTTGCCGAGCGCATGGCCGACGGCGACCTGTCGCGGGCGCCCGAGGTCAGCGGCACGGACGAGTCCGCCGAAATGACGCAGGCGCTGGCTGCGATGCAGCAGTCGCTGTCGCGGATCGTCGGGCAGGTGCGCGAGTCGGCCGAAAGCATCCAGGTCGCCTCCACCGAGGTCGCCACCGGCAACATGGACCTGTCGCAGCGCACCGAGCAGACGGCGTCCAACCTGCAGCAGGCCGCCAGCGCCATGACGCAGCTCACCGGCACCGTCAGCCAGAGCGCCGATTCGGCCGTGACTGCCAAGCAGCTCGCCGGGGCCGCCGCCGAGACGGCCGGCCGCGGCGGCGATGTGGTGTCGCGCGTGGTCAGCACCATGGGCGAGATCAACACGGCCAGCCGCAAGATCGCCGACATCATCGGCACCATCGACGGCATCGCGTTCCAGACCAACATCCTGGCGCTGAACGCCGCCGTCGAGGCGGCTCGCGCGGGCGAACAAGGTCGCGGCTTCGCCGTCGTGGCCGGCGAGGTGCGATCGCTGGCGCAGCGCTCGGCCGAGGCCGCGCGCGAGATCAAGGCGCTGATCGGCGCCAGCGTCGAACGCGTGGAGGCCGGCACCCGCCTCGTCAACGACGCCGGCGCGACGATGACCGACATCGTCGGCTCCGTGCAGCGGGTGACGGACATCATCGGCGAGATCAGCGCCGCGGCCATCGAGCAGAGCCACGGCATCGGCCAGGTCAACGGCACCGTCACCGAACTGGACCAGATGACCCAGCAGAATGCCGCGCTGGTGGAGGAATCCGCCGCAGCCGCTCAGTCGCTGAAGGAACAGGCCGTGCGGCTGGCCGGCATCGTCAGCAGCTTCAAGCTGAGTTGACGCTCAGTCACCACGCCGCGAACGCCGCCTGAGGGCCAGCACCAGCAGGCCGAGCGCGAGCAGGGCCGTCGAGGGTGCTTCGGGTACCGCGGAGATGTTGACGGCCACGCCACCGGCGTTGTCCGGCAGGTAGTAGTCGCGGATCATGAAGTCCAGCGTGGTGGCCTGCGCCAGCGTGAAGGTGTCGTGGAAGCTCTGCACGTCGGCCTGTGCCGCGATTGCGGCCTGGCTGCCTTGCACGCCACCGCGGTCCGCGTAGTAGACGACCTGGTGCGTCGTGTCGTCCGCGATGACGACGCTCCACACCCAGCCGCCGCTGAAGTTCCAGCCCGTGAAGGCCGGGTTGGCGCCGGCCAGGCCGGTGGCATTGCTGATGCCGTAGGTGCCCGGGCCGAGCGTCAGTTGCAGCAGCGCGTCGCCGCCGGGGTTGGTGATGGGCGTGATGACCTGGCCGACGACGGGCGCCGGGTCTGTCGGGAAGGCGAACCCGTAGCGCGTGGCGTCGATGTTCACGACCTGTGCGTGGGCGGCTCCAGTCATGGCGGTGAAGGAGGCGAGGGCGAGCAGGGAGAGCTTCATGCGGAACTCCGGGGACAGCGTGGCCGCCAGTGTGGACCGCTGTCGGCATCGCGGCCATCCTCAGGCGGGGGAGGATGCGATGTCCGGTTTTGCGTGCCGCTGCCGTCGGCGCAGGTCATGTCGAGGCCGCAGGCGCGGCCTCAGCCCAGGCGGGCGCAGTGCTCGGTCACGGCGTCCATGACGGCCAGCAGGCGCTCGCTGGCGACGAACACCGGCATGGCCCGGCCGGTGCTGGCGCCATCGCGCAGCGGCACCCAGGCGGCATCGGCCTGCGCCAGCCCGTCGCGCAGCGCGGCGTCGCCGTTGTTGCGCAGCGCCTGCATGCCGGCCTCGAACTCGTAGATGGCGGACTGCCGCTCGCGCCTGATGGACTCGGCGCCCGGGCTGGCCAGGGCCAGCAGCGCGACGCGCTGCGACAGCAGGCGCTGGCGCGACGCGAGGCGGGCCTGCCAGGGCTGCGTGGCACGGCTGGCATTGGCGAGCTGGGCCAGCGTCATCATCTCGTTGGCCGTGCTCAGCAGCGCGCGATGCGCCTCGGTGCCGGGCGTGCCGGCAAGCAGCGCCTGGTAGTCCTCGTAGCGGCGGGCCAGGGCACGCTGGCCGCCGGCCTGCTCGGGGCTGGACGGGCGCTGATGCAGTTGCACGAGCTGCTGCTCGAACGCGGCCTGGCTGGCGGCCAGCACCTGGCGCGCCGGCACGGCCACCTCCGCGTCGGCCATGCACAGCCAGGCCTTGCCCATGCGCTGGCTCAATGCACCAAGACTGGGCGAATTGCACACCACCAAGGGTTGTCCCTTGCTGGCAAATGGGGCGGCGCCCAGGGCGGTGACGAAGAAACGGCGCGAGTACAGCATGCGGGCTTTCGAGGTCGGCAGTTCAGGCCGGGGCGTTCTGGCACGGGGTGCAGGTCGACGCCGGCCTGGTTGGCGTCGAACCCTTCGGCACCCTGCGTGGACGGGATCGAGACCCGCCCCCAAGGCCTTATGCACGGTTCGTTCCAGGTGCCTGCCGCCGTGTTTCCGCCCCGACACAAACTGCCGATGCCGCCGATACATCGCCGCGCTGCAATGCCCGCAGCCAACCGCCAACAGCCAAGGAGCTGCGATGCACCACGACGACCATGACCACGACCAGGGCCTGGCCCACGACCTGAACCGCCTGCAGCAGCAGGCCCTGGCCCGCCGCCACGCGCTGCGCTGGCTGCTCGGCGCCGGCGCGGCAACGCTGGGCGGCAGCGGTGCGCTGGTGCTGGCCGGCTGCGGCGGTGGCGGCAGCGGCGACACCGCCAGCACGTCGACCTCGTCCGGTTCGACGGGCTCGACCGGCGCCACGGGCACCGGCAGCACGGGGGGCACCACCACCACGACGTCAGGCTGCACCGTCATCCCGTCCGAGACCGAGGGCCCCTACCCGGGCGACGGCTCCAACACGGCCAACGGCAGCGTCGCCAATGCGCTGGCGCTGTCCGGCATCGTGCGCAGCGACATCCGCGCCAGCATCGCCGGCGCCAGCGGCACTGCCACGGGCGTGCCGCTTCAGGTCATCATCGAGCTCGTGAACACCAACGCCTCCTGTGCCGACCTGTCGGGCTATGCCATCTACCTGTGGCATTGCGACGCGCTGGGTCGCTACTCCATGTATTCCAGCGGCGTGACGGCCGAGAACTACCTGCGCGGCGTGCAGCCCACAGCCAGCGACGGCACGGCGGCGTTCACCACCATCTACCCCGGCTGCTATGCCGGCCGCGTGCCGCACATCCATTTCGAGGTCTACCGCAGCACGACGACGGCGACGAACTGGAACAACAAGCTGCGCACCTCGCAGCTGTGCTTCCCGGCGGACGCCAACAGCGCCGTCTACGCCACCAGCGGCTATGGCAACAGCGCGGCCAACAATGCGGCCATCAGCCTGAGCAGTGACGGCATCTTCAGCGACGGCTATGCCACGCAGATGGTCACGATCACCGGCTCGGTCAGTGCCGGCTACGTGGCCCGATTGAAAGTAGGCATTTCGGCATGAACCACGTGGAGCGCACGGCGGCCCCGGGCCGATCGACATCCCCGAGTGGGACCGTCCGGCGTACCCGCCGGGCGAGGGGCTGACATGCGCTGCCTCGTCGTCGACGACGACGCCGAGATCCGCACCAGCCTGACGACCTACCTCGAAAGCTTCGGATGGCAGGTCAGCGCGGCGGCCGATGGCGGGGCGATGCGGCGCGTGATGGCGGCGGCCAAGGTCGACGCCATCGTGCTGGACCTGATGCTGCCCGGCGAGGATGGCCTGGCACTGCTGCGCTGGCTGGGCACGCAGACCGACGCGCCGCCGGTGCTGATGCTGACCGCGCGCGGCGACACGATGAGCCGCGTCATCGGCCTGGAGCTGGGTGCGGACGACTACCTGGCCAAGCCCTTCGAGCCGCGCGAGCTGGTCGCGCGGCTGCAGGCCCTGGTGCGGCGCTCGAACAAGGGCCAAGCCATCGTGGCCGAGGACATGCGCATGCTGCGCTTCGGCCGCTGGCGCTTCGACCGCATCGCCCGCCAGCTCGTCAATGCCGAGGACGTGGGCATCGCGCTGTCCAGCGCCGAGTTCCGGCTGCTGGCGGCCTTCGTGCAGCGCCCGGGCCGTGTGCTCAGTCGCGACCAGCTCATCGAGCTGACGCGCGCGCCGGGCGTGGAAGTCAACGACCGCAGCATCGACCTGGCGGTGTCGCGGCTGCGCGCCAAGCTGGGCGACACGGCCCGCGAGCCGTCCATGATCCGCACGGTGCGCGGCGAGGGCTATCTGTTCGACGCGGAGGTGAGCCCATGTTGAACCGCATCAGGTCGTGGGACGGCCTGGGCCTGCGCCTGTTCCTGCTGATGTGGGCCGCGCTGGTGCTCAGCCACGGCGTGGCCTGGCTCACCGTCACGCGCGTCAGCGGCGCGCTGCCAATGATGAGCCGGCCCGCGATGCCCATGCCGGGCGCGGGCATGCCGCCGCCGCTGCACGGGCACGTTGTGGACGACCTCGACGCGCCGCCTCCGCAACCGCGTGACGGTTTCGGCCCCGGCCCCGGCCCCGGCCCCGGCCCCGGCCCCGCAGGCCCGGGGCCGCTGGCCGGCGGCGGGCGCCTGCCCACCTTCCCGTCGCTGCCGCCCACGCTGACGCTGCGCGGCAGCCTCATCGACTACGGCGTCCGCCTGGCGGTCATCGCGCTGGCCGCGTGGTGGGGTTCGCGCTGGCTGGCGCGGCCGGTGCGCCGGCTGGTGAGCGCCGCGCAGGCCTTGACCACGGCGATGGCGCAGGGCCGCCCGGCGCCGGAGCTGCCGGTGAACGAGGGCACGGTCGAAGTGCGCGAGGCGGCGGCCGTGTTCAACCGCATGGCCGCCGAGCTCAGCGGCCAGTTCGAGGAGCGCGGGTTGATCATCGCGGCCATCTCGCACGACCTGCGCACGCCGCTGACGCGCATGCGGCTGCGGCTGGAGACCGGTGAGGTCGAGCCGCGCGTGCGCGATCGCTGCATCGACGACCTGCGCGAGATGAACCAGCTCGTGGAAAGCGTCATCCAGGTGTTCCGCCCGGGCGAGTCCGCCGACCTGCAGCGGGTGGACCTGTCCGCGCTGGCGCAGTCCGCCGTGGACGACCTCGCCGAGACGGGTGCCAACGCCAGCTTCTCGGGCCCGGCCGCCGTCGTCAAGGCCGACCCGATGGCGCTGCGCCGCGTCGTCGACAACCTCGTCGGCAACGCGTTGCGCTATGCCGGCAATGCGCGGGTCAGCGTGGACCTCGCCGCGGGCGTGACGCGGCTGGTGGTGGAGGACGACGGCCCCGGCATCCCCGAGGCCGAGCTGGCGCGCGTGCACCAGCCGTTCCGCCGCGTCGAAGGCTCACGCAACCGCGAGACCGGCGGCACGGGGCTGGGCCTGTACATCGCGCAGCAGCTGGTGCGGCGCCAGGGGGCGGTGCTGGTGCTCAGCAACCGGCCCGAAGGTGGGCTGCGGGCCGAGGTGGTGTTCTAGGGCCTGTTCCCGTCAGGTTCACAGGCCCCAGCTCCGCAGGCCGATGGCTGGCCCGCCCCAAGCCGGCGCGCAGGCATCGTCGTCCCTGAGGGGACTGCGTCATGCCGCCTGCTCCACCGGCGCATGCCGCGTGTACAGGAAGTCGATGACCGCCTTGCGCGCCGCCCCGTAGCGCGGGTCTTCGGCCAGTTCCACGCGCACGCGGGGGCGCGGAATGCCGACGTCCAGGATTTCGCCGATGGTCGCCGCGGGGCCGTTGGTCATCATGACGATGCGGTCGGACAGCAGCACGGCCTCGTCCACGTCGTGCGTGACCATGATGACGGTGCCCTGCGTGCGGGCGACGATCTTCAGCAGCTCGTCCTGCAGATGTGCCCGCGTCAGCGCATCCAGCGCGCCGAAGGGCTCGTCCATCAGCAGCACCTTGGGCTCCATCGCCAGCGCCCGCGCGAGGCCGACGCGGTGCTTCATGCCGGCCGTGATCTCGTGCGGCCGCTTGTGCAGCGCGTGGCTCAGGCCCACCAGCTCCAGCGCGGCGCGGGCGCGCACCTTGATCCTGGCGCGCGGCTCGCGGCCGCCGAAGACGGACTCCACGGCCAGCAGCACGTTGTCCAGGCAGGACAGCCATGGCAGCAGGGACGGGTTCTGGAACACCACCGCGCGCTCCGGGCCCGGCGTGGCGATCTCGCGGCCGTCGCAGATCAGCGCGCCCGACGTGGGCATCAGCAGGCCGGCGACCAGGTTCAGCAGCGTGGACTTGCCACAGCCCGGATGGCCGATCAGCGTGACGAACTCGCCGCGCTGCACGTCGAGCCGGATGTCGCGCAGCGCCTGCAGGCGGCCCTTGCGCGTGGTGAACACCATCTCGGCGTCCTGCACCTGGATGAAGGGTTTCATGTCAGTCCTCGAAGGTGAAGTGGCGTGCCAGGCGCTTCAGCATCCCTTCGAGCAGCAGCCCCACGGTGCCGATGACGACGATGGCGACGATGACGTGGGCGACGTTGAGGTGACGCCATGCGTCCCAGGCCCAGGCGCCGACGCCCGCGCCGCCGGTCAGCATCTCGGCCGCGACGACGACGAGCCAGGCCGTGCCCACCGACAGGCGGATGCCCGTCAGCACGTCGGGCAGCACGGCGGGCAGCAGCACGCGGGTGATGACCGTCCATTCGCTCAGCCGCAGCACGCGGGCAACGTTCAGGTAGTCCTGCGGCACGCGCTGCACGCCCGCCGCGGTGTGCACCACCAGCGGCCAGAGGGCACCCATGACGATGGCCCAGACCGTGGCGGAGTTGGTGCTACCGAAGGCCAGCAGGCCCAGCGGCAGCCAGGCCAGCGGTGACACGGGCTTGAGCAGCGCGATCAGCGGCGCGGCCATGCGGTTCGCGAACGACGAGCGGCCGATGAGCAGGCCCAGCGGGATGCCCGCCAGCGCGGCCAGGCCGAAGCCCAGTGCCACGCGTGACAGCGAGTTCAGCACGTGCCAGCCCATGCCCTGGTCGTTCGGCCCGTTGCGATGGAACGGGTCGGCGAAGAGCTGCACGGCGGCGTCCCAGGTCTGCCCCGGCGTCGGGAAGCTGCCGCCCTTTTGCGTCGCCAGCGCCCACACGCCCATCAGCAGCGCCAGGCCGATGGCGGGCGGCAGCACGCACAGCGCCAGGCCGCGCCGGTCGATGCCGTCGTGTCGTGCCGCAGCCGGCGCATGTGGGGCGGCAGCCGGCGGCGCGACGCTGTCCCCGGGGATGTGGAAGATGGCGGAGTCCATGGCGTCGGCGATCTACCTTGAGGCCGCCGGCGGCCTGGCGCTGTGCGGGGTGCTTGCGCGGTCGCTGACGGGCATCACGGACTCCTGGAACGATACGAATGCAAGACGGTGCCGCGGCCCAGCCGCCGCTCCGCTGCAGCGCCTGCCGACGCCGCGATAAAGGACGGACGCCGTTGTCCTGTCGTGCCGGCCTCGAAGGGTGTCAGCCGCCACAAGAGGCCGGCGCCGTTGCCGGCCTCGCAGGATTCCATGCAGGTTGCGTGCCAGGCCCTGCGCTGCTGTTCAAGCCGGCATGGGTGCCGCCGAGCGCCTGCGGGCGGGGGTTTCCAGGCCGATGTGCGCCGCCCTGGTGCATGCGCGCGGCACAGGCAGGCGAGCGGTTTGGTGCAAAGCGCCCTGAAATCGCGCTCAGCGTGGGCGCAGCAACTGATCGGCATCGATCAGCCGCGTGGCCACCGCGGCCAGCGTCTGCCCCCCGTCCATGGCCAGCTGGCGCAGGCGCTGGAAGGCGGCCTCCTCGTCCAGCCCCTGCTCGCGCATCAGGATGCCGCGGGCGCGCTCGACGAGCTTGCGCTCGGCCAGCTGGGTCTGCGCCAGGCGCAGGTCGTGCCGCAGCGTCTGGTCGTGTTCGAAGCGGGCCAGCGCCAGTTGCAGCACGGCGCCCAGGCGCTGAGGTGGCAGGCCGGCGACGTGCAGGTCGCTCACGCCGGCCTGCAGCGCGGCGCGCATCTGCGCGGGTTCTGCACGCTCGGCCACCAGCAGCACGGCGCGCGGCGGGCTGGCCTGGGTCAGCTGGGCGAGGAGCCGGGGGCTGGGCTGGTCGCAGTCGATCAGCAGCAGATCGGGCGCAAGCCGCTGCAGCGCGGCGCCGAGGCCGTCGGGCTCGGCCACCAGGTCGATCACGTCGACCAGCTGGCAGCGCAGGCGGATCAGTTCGAGGCGGATGACGGGGCTGCGGCGTTGGCCGGCGTCGGCCAGCATCACGCGCAGGCCCGGCAGGGAAAACGGCGGCGTCGTCATGCCCACCGCTTTTGCAATTAGCGTGCCTTGCTCAGCGCGGCGGCAGGTAGGCCGGCACGGCGTTCTTGACAGCGGGCAGCGACATCCCCTTCGGTCATCCGGCTGCAGGCCTGCCAGGGCATGGGTGGGGCGATGGGGCTGCCGGTGCCGGCATTGCCGTGTCGTCAGCCGGCCTTGATGGGCAGATGCAATGCCACCGTGCCTGCCTGCCCCGGCGCAGTGTCGGTCAGGTAGCGCGCATAGGGCGGCAACTGGGGATGCGGCTGGCGCTGCTCGACGCGCATGCGCTGCATGGCCTGGTACCAGGCCATCTCCAGCGCCTCCGGTGGGCCGTCCATGTGCAGCACGTAGGCGTCGTGGGCGCGCTGTTCGTGCCGCTTCAGGCCGTCCGGCGCGGTGGCGTCGCCGGTCAGCTCCACGCCCACGCGGCAGTCCACGGTGCGCAGCTTGAGCTGGGTCTTCAGGTAGTGCACGACCGCCGTGCCGTCGGCCGGCAGGCCGGCTGCGGCCAGCTTGGCGCGGGCTTCGGCGATCTGCGGCGGCATGGTGGCGGCCAGCGTGTCCAGCGGGCCGCGGTAGTGCTGCTGCGCGTAGGCGCGCTCGGGTTGTGCCTGCACGCCCAGGTAGTCCAGGGTGTAGGCCGGCGGGGCGGCTTCCAGCGAGGCCGCGAGGCGGTCCAGGCCGAAGCGCAGGTCCAGCGCGGTGGCGCCGCGCACGGTGTTGGCGAAGGCGCGCAGCGTGAACGCGACGCGGCCCTTGAAGCGCCAGGTGACCTGGGTGCCGCCGGGCGCGGGCTCGAATCGCCAGTCCGAGCGGCCACGGAAGGAGAAGGGCAGGTCGAACGTGAGCTGCTGGCGCAGCGCGCCGGGCGCGGCGGCGGCCTGGCGCACACGGCCGCGGCCGACCTGCGGCACGTCCCAGGCCAGTGTGTCGCCGTCGACCTGCGCCGCTGCACTGCTTGCGTGCGCCAGCCACGGATTCCAGCCCTGCCACTGCGCGAGGTCGGCCACGCGGGCGCTCACGGCCTCGGGCGTGGCGGCGATGAAGCGCGATGCCTCGGCCCGCACGCGGCCGCTGTAGCGGCCCAGGTAGACCAGCAGCACCATGACGGCGAAGGCCAGCGCGAAGAACAGGGTGCTCATGGAAAGTTGCCGTCTGGATGAAAGAAAGCCCGGCCGGGGCCGGGCTTGGTCAGCAGTGGATGCTAAGCCGTCAGAGCATGCCCATCATCTGTGGCACCACCAGCGTCAGCCACGGCCAGTAGGTGACGATGACGAGGAAGACGATCATCGTCAGCAGCCAGGGCATGACGGCCTTGGTCAGCTCCGTGATGCCCAGCTTGGAGATGCCCGAGGCCACGTACAGGTTCAGGCCCACCGGCGGGTGGCACAGGCCCACTTCCATGTTCACGTCGATCAGGATGCCGAAGTGCACCGGGTTCACGCCCAGCTGCATGGCGGCCGGGAAGAAGATCGGCGCCATGATCAGGATGATGGACGACGGGTCCATGAAGTTGCCGGCGCCCAGCAGCACCAGGTTGACGACGAACAGGAAGCCGTTCTGGCCCAGGTTCATCGACAGCAGCCAGTCGGCCAGCTGGTGGGGCAGGTTCTCGTTGGTCAGCACGAAGGAGAACAGCACCGCGTTCGTGATGATGTACAGCAGCATCGCGGACATGTTGGCCGAGTCCTTCAGCACCTTGGGCACGTCGCGCAGCTTCAGGTCCTTGTAGACGAAGATGGCCACGAAGAACGAGTACACCGCCGCCATCGCCGCCGCTTCGGTCGCCGTGAAGGCGCCCGACCAGATGCCGCCGACGATGATGACGACGAGCAGCAGGCCCCAGAAGCTCTTGCGGAACGCGCGGAAGCGCTCCGCCCAGCCGGCCCGTGCCAGGCGCGGGTAGTTGTTCTTGCGGGCGATGTACCAGGTCACCGCGGCCAGCATCAGCGCCAGCACGATGCCGGGCAGCAGGCCGGCGACGAACAGCGCGCCGATGGAGGTGTTGGTCGAGATCGCGTAGATGACCTTCGGGATCGACGGCAGCATCAGGATGCCGAGCGACCCGGCGGTGATGATGACGCCGGCGCCGAAGCGCATCGGGTAGCCGTGCGCCACCATGGCCGGCAGCACGATGGAGCCGATGGCCACGACCGTCGCGACCGACGAGCCGCAGACCAGCGCGAACATCGAGCACGCCAGGATGGACGCCAGCGCCAGGCCGCCGTGGAAGTGGCCCACCATGCTCGTGGCGAAGTTGATCATCCGCCGCGCCACACCCCCGTGGGTCAGGAAGTTGCCGGCCAGGATGAAGAAGGGGACGGCCATGATTTCCCACTTCTCGATGCCGGTGAACAGCTTGAGCGCCACCGACTCGATGGGCACCTGCGTCATCGTGACGATGAAGGTCAGGACCGTGAGGCCCAGCGAGATGCTGATCGGCATGCCGGTCAGCATCAGCGCCAGCAGCAGGCTGAAGATGATGAGTGCGTTCATGGCTTGGCCTCCTTCACGTCCAGGGGCGTCTGTTCGTCCACGCCTTCGACGTAGGCGTGGTCATGCGCGGGCAGCTCGCCGGTCTTCCAGAAGGCCCAGCAGACCTGCAGGAAGCGGTAGCACATCAGCGCAGAACCGAGAGGGATGGCGGAGTAGACGATCCAGGTCGGCCACTCCAGGTCGGGGGTCGTCGGGCCTTCGTAGATGTCGTCGCGCGGGCGGCCGATGAGGTCCAGGAAGGCGTGGTGCGCACCGTTGTCCCAGACGAAGGTGCCACCCATCACGGCGATGAAGCCGGTGAACAGCGCGCCGGCCAGCAGGCCGAAGATGACGAAGCGGCCGCGGTTCTTCTCGTTCATGCGGTTGATGACGACGTCCACGCCCACGTGGATGCCGGTGCGCACGCCGTAGGCCGCGCCGAACTTGCACATCCACACGAACAGGATGATGCAGAGCTCCTGCGCCCAGCTCATGTGGATCTTGAGGGCGAGGTCCTGGATGTAGGGCACGCCGGCGAGGTAGCGGTGGACGACGGCGACGAAGATCACCAGCGTCGCCGCGGCCATCAGGAAGGAGATCAGCCACTCCTCCAGATGATTCAGCGCTTTGTTGAACATGGTTGTGCTCCGGTCAACGGAAATGGCTGCGCCCGCCATGGGCCTCGTCGGCCCTGGCATGGCGAAGCGCGGGAGGGGATTTACTTGGGCGCGACGAAGCCGGCGGCCTTGTAGGCGGCCTCGATCGTGGTCTTGCCCACGCGCGACTCCATCTCCTTGTGGACCGGCATCAGCGCCTTCTTCCACTCGTTGATCTCGGCCGGCGTCGGCGTGTAGACGGTCACCTTGCCGCTGGCCTTGATCTTGTCGAGTGCGGTGGCGTTCTCGGTCGCGGCGATGGCGTTGGCGTAGGTGGTCGCGTCCTTGATGGCGCCTTCGAGCTGCGTGCGGATGTCCGCTGGCAGGCCGTCCCAGAACTTCTTGTTGACGATGACCGCGTAGGCCAGGTGACCGTGGTTGGACAGCGTCATGTGCTTCTGCACTTCGGAGATCTTCTGCGTCAGGAAGTTGCTCGGCACGCCTTCGGTGCCGTCCACGACGCCGGTCTGCAGCGCCTGGTACAGCTCGCTGAAGGCCATGACCTGCGGGATCGCGCCCAGCGCACGCATCTGGGCGTCCAGCACCTTGCTGGACTGGATACGCATCTTCATGCCCTTGAAGTCCGCGACGGTGTGCAGCGGCTTGTTGGCGCTCATGATGTGGAAGCCGTTGTCCCAGTAGGCCAGGCCCTTGATGCCCTTGGGCTCCAGCTTCTTGAACAGGTCGGCGCCCAGGGGCCCGTCGGTGATGGCGCGGAAGGCCTCGGTGTCCTTGAACAGGAAGGGCAGGTCGAAGACCTCGAATTCCTTCACGCCCAGCGGGCCGAACTTGGCCAGTGACGGCGCCAGCATCTGGACGGAGCCCAGCTGCAGGGCTTCCATCTCTTCCTTGTCCTTGTAGAGCTGGCTGTTCGGGTAGACCTCGACCTTCACTCGGCCGTTGGTGCGCTGCTCGACCAGCTCCTTGAAGCGGATCGCGCCCTTGCCCTTGGGCGTGTCGTTCGCGACGACGTGGCTGAACTTGATGACGATGGGCGCCTGGGCCTGCACCGTGAAGGGCAGGGCGAGGGCGGCGGCGAGTGCCAGAGTGGCGCGGCGGCTGAAGAGCTTCATGGGTGGATGTCTCCGTTGTGTGTTGTCGGGGTGGGAGGGTTCGCGGTTCACTTGGCGGCGCCGGTGGCCTGGTAGACCTGGTTCAGCAAGCCAGCACCGATGCGGGATTCCATGTCCTTGTGCACTGGCCACAGCGTGTTGCGCCAGACCTCGCGCTCGGCGTCGGTTAGGTCGTGCACCTGCGTGCGGCCGCTCTTGCGCAGTTCGGCCAGCGCGTCCTGGTTCTCCTGCGTGACCAGGTGGATCTCGTAGTCGGTGGCCTGTTTCATCGCCTCGGCCAGCGCGGCCTGGATGTCCGGCGGCAGGCCGTCCCAGAACTTCTTGTTGATGATGGCCGCGTAGCCGGTGTGCGTGTGGTTGGTCAGCGTGACGTGCTTCTGCACCTCGTAGTACTTCTGCGAGGTGTAGCTGGACAGGATGTTCTCGGTGCCGTCCACGACGCCGGTCTGCAGCGCCTGGTAGACCTCGGAGAAGGCCATGGTCTGCGGCAGCGCGCCCATCAGCCGCAGGCTGGCTTCCAGCACCTTGGAGCTGGGGATGCGCATCTTCAGGCCCTTCATGTCCACCGGCTTGAGCAGCGGCTTGTTGGCCGAGAACACGTGGAAGCCGCCGCTCCAGAACGCCAGGCCCTTGATGCCCTTGCTCTCCAGCGAGGCCATCAGCCCCTGGCCGATCTTGCCGCCGGTGACGTCGATGAATTGCTGCTCGGTGCGGAACATGTAGGGCAGGTCGAACATCTCGAACTGCTTGGCGCCCAGCGGCCCGAACTTGGACAGCGACGGCGCCAGCATCTGCACCGAGCCCAGTTGCAGCGCCTCCAGCTCTTCCTTGTCCTTGTAGAGCTGGCTGTTCGGGTAGATCTCGACCTTCACGCGGCCCTTGGTGCCGGCCTCGGCCAGCTCCTTGAAGCGTTGCGCCGCACGGCCCTTGGGCGTGTCGGGCGCCACCACATGGCTGAACTTGATCAGGATGGGCGCCTGCGTCTGCGCCTGCGCGCCCGCCGCGCCCAGGCAGCACAGCGCCAGGGCGGCCGAAAGCAACCGGCGGCGAGCCGCATGAACCATGTCTTGTCTCCTTGGGATCTTGGCCAGCATTCTTCCGCCGCGCGCTGGCGTGGGGTAGTTGTGGAGTTCCACATTCCGGGTGCCGCCGGGGTTACTTAGACTGGCTGCATGAGCCTGCCCGACCGCCTCTCCCGCAGCCTGTGGCTGGCGCCGCTCGGGTTATCCCTGATTTTCGTGCTCGGCGTGCTGGCCTGGGTGCGCGGCAACGAGGCCGACGAGCAGGAGCAGCAGCGCCAGACGCTGATCTCCGACGCGCTCAGCACCGAGGCCCAGCTGCGCGACCGCATCGGCGACGAGCAGGCCCACCTGCGCCAGCTCGCCGCGTCGCTGGACGGCCAGCCCGCCACGGTGGCGACGCTGGCGGCCAACGTCGAGGTGAACGCGGGCCTGCGCCGGTTGTGGCAGTCCGTCACCTGGCTGGACGCCAACAACCGCGTGCTGGCCGAGGTGCCCGAGGACGCCGAGGCCGGCCATTCGGACGACGGCCTGTCGCTGCACTTGACCGCGCCCGTCGAGCACGGTGGCGTGCTGGTGGTGCGTTATGCGCCGGCCGTCATGCTCAAGCGCGGCGTGCCGTGGTGGCTGGCACGAAAGTACGACGTGCAGCTGGTGGACGTGCAGGACCAGGTCATCGCGTCCAGCAGCGAGTCGCCGCTGCGCGCCGCGCAGTTCCCGCGGCCCAGCTACCGCGTGGCGCTCACCGGTCCGCTGCGGTCCAGCCCGCTGGCGCAGCAGGCGCTGTCCGACGCCGCGCTGGAGCTGACGCTGCGCGACCCGGTCGGCAATGGCACGCGGGCGCTGGCCTGGGTGCTGGTGGCGGGCTTCCTGCCGCTGGTGGCCGTGGCGAGCTGGCTGATCCGGCGCCAGATGCGCGAGGTGCAGCGCGCCGAAAGCGCCTGGCGCACCGAGGCCGCCTGGCGCCGCGCGATGGAGGACTCGGCGCTCGTGGCGCTGCGTGCGCGCGACTTCGACGGCCGGCTGCTGTACGTCAACCGCACCTTCTGCGACATGGTGGGCCTGCCCGCCGAACAGCTGGTGGGCTTGCTGCCGCCCATGCCCTACTGGCCGCCGGACGCGCTGGCCGAGGTGGCCGAGCGCAACCGCCGCAACCTCGCCGGCCACGCGCCGCGCGAGGGCTACGAGGCCCACTGGCGGCACGCGTCGGGCCGTACGGTGGACGTGATGGTGTTCGAGTCGCCGCTGGTGGACGCCAGCGGCCGCCAGATTGGCTGGATGGGCTCCATCATCGACGTCACCGAGCGCAAGCGGCTGGAGGAGCGCGAACGCCGCCAGGTCGAGACGCTGGCCAACAACGCGCGGCTGACGATGCTGGGCGAGATCGCGTCCACGCTGGCGCACGAGCTGAACCAGCCGCTGACGGCCATCGCCAGCTACGGCGCGGGTCTGACCAACTCGCTGGCCAAGCTGGGCGTGAAGGACGAACTCGTCTGCGGCGCGCTGCAGCGCCTGGGCCAGCAGGCCGCGCACGCAGGCCGCATCGTCGCGCGCATCCGCGAGTTCCTGACGCGCCGCGAGCCGCGCCAGGAGCCCTGCGACGTGAACGCCATCGTCGGCGCCGCGGTGGAGTTGCTCAAGCGCGACCTGCAGCAGCGCGGCGTGCAGGTGGAGCTGCTGCTGGCGCAGGCCCTGCCCGAGGTGCGCGCCGATGCGGTGCTGGTGGAGCAGGTCGTCATCAACCTCGTGCGCAACGCGTCCGACGCGCTGCTGGGCCGCCCGGAGCGCCGCCGCATCCGCGTCAGCACGCGGCTGGCCGGCGAGTTCGTGCGCATCGACGTGCAGGACAACGGCCCGGGCCTGGCCGGCCAGCGCGTCGAGCAGCTGTGCGCGCCGTTCTACTCCACCAAGCCCGACGGCATGGGCCTGGGGCTGGCCATCTGCCGCTCCATCGTCGAGGCGCACCACGGCGTGTTGGACGCCGAGGAAGCCTCCGGCGGCGGTGCGCTGTTCTCCTTCAGCCTGGCCGCGCGCCAGGACCACGCGGTGGAGCCTGCCCATGACGCCCAGCACTGACGCCCCGGCGGGGCGCGTCCACCTCGTCGACGACGACCCGGGCGTGCGCGACGCGCTGACCTTCCTGCTCGGCTCGCGCGGCCTGGCCGTGCGCCCGTTCGCCAGCGGCCCCGAGCTGCTCGCCGCGCTGGACGCCGAGCCGCCGCAGAACCGGCCGCCCAAGGGCATCTTCCTGCTCGACGTGCGCATGGAGCCGATGACCGGCACGCGGCTGCACGACGAGCTGCTGGCCCGCGGCCTGCGCAACCCGGTGCTGTTCCTGACCGGCCATGGCGACATTCCCATGGTCGTCGAGGCGCTGAAGAAGGGCGCGTTCGACTTCCTGGAGAAGCCCTACAGCGACAACGCGCTGGCCGACCGCATCGAACAGGCGCTGGCGGTGGACGCTGCGATGCAGGCCCAGGGCGCCCAGTCGGCCGAGCGCAGCGCACGCCTGGCCAGCCTGACGGAGCGCGAACGCGAGGTCATGACGCGGGTGGCCGCGGGCAAGCTCAACAAGGTCATCGCCGACGAGCTGAACGTGTCGGTGCGGACCGTGGAGGTGCACCGCGCCCGCGTCTTCGCCAAGCTGGGCGTGCGCTCGGCGGCGGAAGTGGCGACCTTGCTGGCGGGCCGGTAGGCGCCGCGGACGACGGCGCACAGCGGCGCCCTGGCGGGCAGCACCGCCGAAGCGGGCGGGTCGGGCGTCAACGCGGCAGCCGCGCATGACCGATCAACGGGTGTGTGCCGGATCGTCGCCGGTGGCACAGGCCTGCGCCTGCTTCGTGCGCGGGCAGGCGCATCGCCGCGCCTGGGCTGAACACATCCGTTGCGGTGCCCGGGCTGCAGTGGTTCCGCGTGTGAAATATGCCGCCGCTCGACGGCATTTCTGATCCTGCCCTGCGCATTTGATACTTTCGAAATGCAAAAGTGATAAAAACGCGATG